>Ga0209187_1000628_pt1 | contig 55402 bp, 47 predicted proteins | sample BantaG_FD_187430 | JGI IMG/M metagenome (GOLD analysis project Ga0209187, IMG submission 187430) | Marine algal microbial communities from Bantry Bay, Ireland - BantryBay_4 metaG (SPAdes) (version 2) | ecosystem: Host-associated > Algae > Red algae > Unclassified | place: Bantry Bay, Ireland...
CAACTACGGATGCGTTCATCGATTGTCTCCAGGGAACGGGTTGCTGCTGGAGACATAGTAAATCAGACTTTCAGGGTGATATTTTACTGGGCTGCCGGAAACTCACTTACCTTCGGTTTTGAGTGACTTTGCTACTGCTACCATCGTATCGTTCTCGATGGGCTATTGGTGATACTACAAATTAGTGCTATGGAAGTAAAGACACAGGAAAGCCATCGATTTAATATATACGGTACATGTATAGATTCTTGAGAAAATATAACTGATAAAATATACAGTTATATTTTTTATGGTTGAATTTCCTGTAACTGTGGTCGAGCTACGAGGACATATGATCCAGATTCCAGAGGCACTGGACTAATTGATGTTGTTTGTAGTTTGCTGGGTAGTCAGTGATTACGCTGCTTTTTGTTGATCATCGTCGTCCACGTTATAGTCCTTCCACAATTGAGCGGCTTCAATACCATTTTCGAGAGTATCACTGAATGGCTTGCTATACCGCTCAGTTGATTTCAGGTCATTGTGTCCAAGCAACGATGCTATGAATGTTTGTGAGTATCCTGCTCGATGGAGTTTGTTGCCGTATGAATGTCGTAGATGGTGTGGTACTGCCATTTCTCCATGGTTTTTTGGATAGAGTGTGACATCTAGTTTGTCCGCTGAGTTAACGTCTGTTTCAGCTACTGCTCTGTTCCACCAATACAAATGAGAGTTGCGGTGATTAGTTTTTTCTTGTTTGGGAAAATCCATTTTGGGTGTCTGTTGGGGTCAGCGTGTCTGCGGAATATGATCGCCCTTACAGGTTTGGGCATGAAGTAAGGAATTGCCTGTTTCGATTTGTAGTGATATATCGTGATGACATTTTCATCGAAATTTACGTTTTGGAAGGCCAGCTTTGCTATGTCCATGTGGCGGCATCCGGTCATGTGGAGACAATCAAAAAAGTCTCTATGTCTTAGGTCGGTGATGTTATTGCGGATGTCGCGAATCTCTTGGTCAGTGAGGATTCTTTCGCGGCCTTTTCCTTTATTGATTGTTGGCCATTCAAGCGTATCCAACGCAGGGCAATCATTGCCGTCCACTCTGGCACGTCGCAGGATTCGTTTTAGGAGCTGAAATTCATCATGGATTGTCGAGGGTTGGTATCCCTGATTGATGCGATTACTGTAGTGCTCGTCCAACTTTGTAGTGGTTATTTCAGACACGTTCCCTACCGCAAGTGCGGTGATAGGAACATCTCTGTCGCCTACGCACCTCACAGGTTTATCAAGTTGACCAATCAGGCGGTCACGCACCCCTGACGCTTGCTTGTGATAAACCTTTGTCCAGCGAGGTGGTTTGTAGACATCCAGAAACTTCTTGCATGCGCCCTCAAGGCTGATCTGTGGTTTCTTTGGATAGAAGTGATCATTGTCGATCTCTTTCTTGAGATCACGTTCCTGCCGGAGAGCTTCAGATTTGATGGTGGATTTGGAAGATTTCTCAACCTTGACACCTCGATGCTGAAATTTGATCTGCCAGAACGGAGATTTTTTATTTTTGTACACTGCCACTAACGGCGCCCTCCAATTTCTGCAGTTATCGGAGAACTGTTGCGGTATGTAACGTTGAAAACTGTGCTAGCGATTACAGTGTGGGAGAAATCTGGGGACGCCTTAGGCAGTTTTGTGACTTGATCGTCATATGTGGCGGCAAATTGACGGAACTGGTTCTCACTATGGAGAACGTTTGTGTAGGGAGAATCTGGGGATAACGATATCGAGGTGCGAAAAGACTTATATAGTAGTGTTCTAGACATTTCTCCAAACGTTCTCTATTATTAATGAGAACATCTGGAGAACGTTTATGGACACACCCCAATCGCTCACTCATCTGGAAGCCAGAGTATTGGCGGCGATCGAGCGGCACATCAGGGCAGAGGGCGTTGCACCCACTATAGCGGAGCTGGCAGCCAACTTGCGCCTTAAGTCCAAAGGTACGGTTCATCGGTATGTTCAGTCACTTATAGGCAAAGGCAGGCTGGAGAGACAGGGTAACGGCTGGCGGGGGTTACGAATAGTCGGTTTAGCCATGCCAGAACAACCACATAACGTCAGGCGGTTGCCTGTCCCATACAACAAGCCCGATAACCCTGGCACTGTCTCTCACCTTAAGGGTGAATCCAACGTCAGTCGTCCCATTTCTCTGCCTATCGAGCTCTCGTCTGTAATTCGCGGACAAAAAGACGGTTCAGGCTCCCAAGCTGGCGAAAACGGACTATCTAACCTGCGAATTCCGCTGCTGGGTAGAATTGCTGCGGGGCAGCCTATCGAGGCCATTGAGGATGCCAATTATCTGGATCTGGCTGCATTCTTCATAGGGCCCGACAGATATGCGCTGCGTGTCAGCGGAGAGTCCATGATTGATGTGGGAATTCTCGACGGTGATACCGTCATACTCAGAAAACAGAATACCGCCCGTGCAGGTGATATCGTAGTAGCTCTCATTGATTCTCAAGAAGCAACGCTAAAACGTCTGGGTAGTGTCAAAGACGGGATGCTAGAACTCATTCCTGAAAACAGCACAATGAAAACCATGCACTATGCTGTCGATCGTGTCAGTTTTCAGGGAGTCCTCGTCGGACAACTGCGTAGCTATTAACTAAGCCGCTTTGCACAAAACATTGACCCCATGAGCCAAATAGACGATCAGGCGTTACATGCGCTGAAAACCGCATTTTGCTATATGCCCAAAGCTAACGACGTGAACGAGTTCGATCACCCTGGTAGGGTCGATCAGATTTTATCGGATATCGATACCGTTAGAGAGGTGCTGTTGATTCATGGTGTGGACCCTGATGAGGTTGCCGATGAGATCCATCCAGATTTGGCGAACAATTCGTCGTACTAGGAACCTTTCCGAGAATAACAATCTCATATCTTAAAGGGTCCCCAAAATATGACGTTGTCACGCTCCCGGCATTGGTATATCAGAAAATCATCTGATCCAGAGGCCTGAGCGGTAGACATTAGACGTACCGAATGCGGCTCCCTCGGTCATCCCGAATCAGCGTCTTTTACCCTTCTTTTTTCGTAACCACAATCGCTAACTGCGAGTTGTCAGATAATTGTAATGAAAAAGTCCGTTTGTTTTCACCGTAGCGGCAGATCTCCCAATTTGCCTATCGGTCACTAGCCAATTGCTCGTGCAAGGACAGAGCTATACGTGTCGATCATCGTCCATGCATCCTGTCCTGCAGCATTGTTCGTCGGTTGAATAGTTAGCTCCACTCATGCCATACCGTACTGGCGGAACTGAAAAACTGCCTTACTATTTCACGAACCCTGATTTGAATTCATCGCACATTTACTGTGCCTTTGCTGATGCAGGTCAGTTTTTCGGTCTCCTGACGGCTGAAATAGGTTGACCTGTGAGCTAGATACAGTGTTTAACGTGTCTTTGATGTATGATTTTTGTCTGACAAGCATCTGCGTTGTGTAATGAGGCGATATGTCTTTTCCAGGACATTTGCCTCTGCAAATCAATTCTAGTGCGCTTTTCGAGTACTTCACGATCTTCATACTGGTATGCAGGGGCATGTCGTACGCAGTTACACGGTGACCAACCTGAGGCTGATAGTTTTCTGGAGCTATAATGCAAACAATAGACGAAAAAGTCAAATTAGCTCAAAAAAACCGGCTAATCAACGTCAAGCGCAACAAGAAACAGGCCGTAGAGTTGCCATGTATAGACTCCGTTGTCTCATTGCTCAACAATATTGTAGAAATCGCCTGTGAGCGCGGCCCTGATCTGGACTTGTTGCGTCTGACTAATCTGATGGATCTCTACAGGATCTACCTGGAGCTGGCGAATGATCCAACGTCTGATCTAAACGCTTATGTTGTTAGCATCAGCGGGCCGCTTGATGCCGTGGTCACGCAGAAGCTGGGTAAGACCGAGCTGATTAGCTTTGAGCGCTTTGTCAGAGACAGTCATTTGCTGGATATAGCCGCTATTGCCGCAAGCCGCGAGGCTGGTGAAAACGTAGCAACCCCGCCACCACTAACAGTCAGCGCTAACGATTGATCCTGGGCCAGTATAGGCCGAGCGACATAGGCGCAAGTCGATATCGTGCTGATCAGATTGCTGAACTGATCGTCCTTATCTCTACCTCGTCACCTCTTTAGCAGCATAATCCTTGAGAAGAGGTCCAGATTCGCTGACGATCAAGCGCGCGGCATCAATAAGTTTTCCCAGCTCTTGCTGTGTGATTTGTTCAGTAGCAAGTTCGTTGAGTGCGACTGCCTCCGAGTGGACAATTCTGCCCGTTGTCGCTTCCATCAACTGCATATTGACACGCGTCTCATCAGGTAGATCCAGCGTTTTCAATGTCAGAATGTAATCCTCCGGCCAGAAAATTGTGTCGCGCTCCTCGTCCAGTATTCGATAGACGTCTACCTCCTCACTCTCTGATATGACGCCGCTGACAAGGGCATTCAGGTTGTTCTCAAGTGCAATACCCTGGTCGACAGCACTAATAAGCACTGATGGTGCATAAGGTCGAGAGCGTGCTAAGCCACTTGCGGTAGCTGCTCCAGTCGCGGCTTGTATATCTGGCTCTGCATTAAAGTTTTCTCTTTTCTGAATATAGGCAAACGCAACTGCAACGATTAAGGCCAACGCAAATGCCCGTTTCGGCGCTCCGCTAATCATGGTCCCCAAGTTGCCAAAGAGTCCCGTGGGCGGTGAATCGCCTGAACCGACCGGTGTTTCTTCTTTCAACCCGTAATTCGATCCAGTAGCAAATACATCCTGTTCATGTTTACTTTCAGTGTTGCTGATCTGCGCAGCTGATTCGTCAGTCTGTGAGTTCTGATCCGTTGTGTCATCAGCTTTCGATAGATCGATATCAAGCGCGTCAGAAGAATTACCGTTTGCTGCCAGAGTTGACCCATTGCCAAAGGCTTTATCACGAATTGATTGTGGTGCCAGGAATGTAGGTACGTAGGAGCCTGGTTTCATCGTAATCATCAAGGCTGCATCGGGGTTCTCATCGTTGTAGGCTGATAACGATGCACGTAATCGGCCTGCAAGGACACGCACCACGGGATCATTTTGCGGGTCGAAATTGTCAGGTTTGCCAAGCGCATCTACTGCAACGGTAAAAGCTTTTATGCGACTTTGGTGGCCGTTTGCTGCTTGCTCTACAACGTAGCGCAAAAACGCTGACATCTGCGGTGCTGCTTCAAATTTATCGGTCGCAAGGATTGCCTCGAGCGCAGCATTGACTTGTTGCCGCTCGGCGTTGTTCAACATCGGCTCTTTCTCTAAATCTTGCATACGCGGATACATTCGATCACCTGTTGTAAAACGAATTCCGTTTCGCAAGGAGGTTGGACTTTTGTTTGCCGGGTGCTCATGAAATAATCCCTGGAGCACTCGTATGTCTATGAAAGATGCCTTACATTAGTATGCTAGCACCACTATAAGGGCGATTAGAGTCAACAAAACAATTTTTACACAAAAAGATGCAAGCACGTTTGATTTGCTCAGAAGTCTTTTGAACGCTCTGTAAATTGATTTTTCGTTAAACGTTCCGGATATTCTAAATATACAAACTTTACAAGCTTGCGCAATCAATGACGCTTGTTTGACACACCCGTGCTAGCGAGGCACTTTGGGCCATCATTCGCGATACTGTTGACGAAGCCGTCAACCCGCGTGATTTTTAGCGGCGTGTTTGCAGATGCTTCGCAATACGCATGCAACAGGCTTTCACAACCTTCACGTAGCCAGCGTTGCGCCTGCTCCACATCAAGTAGTAATGGCATCCGATGGTGAACTGCGCTCATTTGAGAATTGGCGGATAGAGTCAGCAGACAAACATCGTGGTCAGGCCTGTGCCGGATTTCCGTCATTGGCTGCCGTGTTGCACTTACTCTCGCATCGCTCGCATCGCTCGCATCGTTGGCATTTCTGGCATCGCTCTCATCGTCCAAGAACCCGAGGGAGAGTTGCTGGGTCTGGTCTATATTATCGAAGGCTATTTCGACTGGCTTTTCTCTGGGTTCGGCCGAAGGCTGGAATATGGCTGCCAGTGCCATGGCAGGCGCGTTGGCGTGGGCAATGTGAAACGCCTGTTTTTTTCCATTAACAGATGTTTGCCATTCATAGAATCCGTTGACAAGCACGATTGCCCGAGTGTTCAATGCCGATGTGCGAAAGGAGGGTCTTTGGAATACAGTCTCGGAGCGAGCGTTAATTAGATATTGTTTGTTACTGTGGCGATGTCTGTTTGTGAATCCCCAATGCATACTCATCAGTGCAAGACCGTGAGTATCATCATCGGCCATGGTAATCACATCGATGGTCATTGACGGGGCTATATTGAACCTGGGGGCTTCAATCGGCCAGACTTGCATCCCCATCATTTCCATAAGGGCGCGTAAACCCTCATGGTCTGAGACATTAACTCGGCCGCACATGGCTACCTCTCAAAGGCTATGACTTAAACACTGGCTCAGTAGTTTATATTGGGGGCATGAATAACACCAAACGTCTAGAAATGTTCCGTCGTTGGAGTGAGGCTAATCCGGAGCCCAAAACCGAGTTGGCGTACTCATCAGCGTTTGAATTACTAGTCGCTGTCATACTTTCTGCTCAGGCGACCGATGTCAGTGTTAATAAAGCAACAGCGAAACTATATCCAGTTGCCAACACGGCAGAGCAGATTCTTACCCTCGGGGTTGATGGGCTAAAGCCTTACATTCGCACTATTGGGCTCTTTAATACGAAAGCTGCAAATGTGATCGAGGCCTGTCGCGTTCTGTGTGAAGAGCACGCAGGTGTAGTGCCCGACAACAGAGAGGCGCTTGAAGCACTTCCCGGGGTGGGAAGGAAAACAGCCAATGTGGTCCTCAACACCGCATTCCGGCAATTGACGATGGCTGTTGATACTCATATTTTCCGGGTATCCAACAGAACCGGACTAGCGCCGGGCAAAAATGTTCTGGCTGTGGAAAAAGCACTACTGCGTTTCGTGCCGAAGGATTATCTACTCGATGCGCACCACTGGCTTATTTTGCACGGTCGATATGTGTGTCTTGCGCGCACGCCCAAATGTCCCGATTGCAGTATTCAGGATCTTTGTGACTATAAGCCGAAAACACCAAAAGCTACCAAGGGGAAAATCTTGAAAAAAGTAACAAAGGTGTCCTCAAAGAAAAAGATGGCCTCCAAAAAACCTGAAGAGAACCCCACGAAGAATCGAAACCACCCCGGATCCGCACCGTGACAAGAATTTCACCGATAATAGAAGAAGAGATGCAAACAGCCGAGGATGCAGAGTTTTCGCAAGTTTTGCGCTCGGCCGCCATTCTGGTCGTCGATGACGAGCCCGGCATGCGGAATTTTTTGAAAAAGGCCCTCGAGTCACGCTGCGCATTGTTGGAAGTCGCTGGCAGCGCAGAGGAGGGTGAGGCTCTACGGCTGCGTTATCATTTCGATGTGCTGTTGGTGGACATCCGCTTGCCCGGTTTATCAGGTCTCCACTGGCTGGGTAAATTGCGTGAACGGGGTGTTCGGACTCATGTTATTTACATGACAGCCTATGCAGATCTTGATATGGCGGTCAGCGCACTGCGCAACGGTGCGGATGATTTCATCATGAAGCCATTCAGATGCGAACAGATGATAATCTCCATTCGTCGCACCCTGACTCGCGGCAGAATTCTGCGTGAAAATTCCTTACTCAGGTTGCAGTTGCATCAATTGCAGAATGATGCGGGCTTTATTGGTGATAGCGAGATAGTCGTACACACATTGATGCAGGCCAGACAGGTTGCGACTTCGACAAACTCCGTGCTCATCACAGGTGAAGGGGGTACTGGCAAAAATCTGCTTGCCAAATCACTGCATACCATGAGCCGTCGTCAAGGTCCTTGTCTGTCGATCAGTTGTGGAGTGCTGCTGGCCGATACAGAGGAGCTGGTATTATTCGGTGAGGAAGGATTGTTGGCACATACCGAAAAAGGCACCCTTATCCTGAAGAATGTCGAGGAGCTTTCAGCGTCCATGCAAGCCATGCTGGCGCAGGTGCTTGAACGTAAAAAGCATCCATCGCACCACCGAATAACCGAAACAGCACTTGACGTGCGCGTGCTGGCGACCTCCAGTGCCGACTTGTCAGCTTTAGTTGATGCTTCGAAGTTTCGCGCTGATCTTCTCTACCTGCTGAGTGCACTGCCCTTATCACTTCCTCCGTTACGCAAGCGTGGCCATGATATCCAGTTGCTCGCCAACGCCTTCATGCTTCAAATATCCCAAATGTTAAGACTTGCCCCTGTCGAGCTTATGCATGCAGATTGGGAGAAATTAAATGAATATCACTGGCCTGGCAATGTTCGGGAGCTACGCAATGTCGTCGAGCGTGCGCTTCTGCTCGGCCATTTACCAGCAGATTTTTTCGTAGCCGAATCCCGTAGCATGAAGTGGCAGGGCCCCGGATTTCCGCTTGACTACGATCTGAACAAAGTAGAGAGAGCGCATATCGAGGCGGTTCTCGAATCTGTCAGTAATAACAAATCAGCGGCTGCCAGAATACTCGGCGTATCGCGTAAGACGCTCGAGCGTAAGCAAGCACTTTGGCATCGACAATCTGATGTCGTCTGATGTGCCTGCCTTGCATTTGTGAAGCGTTATAACAATCTCAGATACAGGCTCCTGGGTCTGGTGCTGATACCTCTGGTGCTATTAAGTGGCACCGTGATGTTGCTTGCGTACCGCTGGTCCAGTAATTACACCTACGAGCAATTGTTTGCCAAAGTCAATACTGATTTGCGCGTTGCTCGCGATGGATTTTCCAGCATCGAAGCAAACGGGCAGCAGCAGTTGCTGGCGCTGGCCACTAGCGCACAACTTGTTTCAGCGCTGGCAGGCGGCGATACTGAAAGGCTCAATGAACTGCTGGTGCTTGATAGTGGGCTGGGGGAGTTCGATTTTCTCAATCTGATCAGCGGCAATGGACAACAGATTATTGCTGATGAGGGCTGGCAACCCCATCGATTTCGTCAGTCACCGCTGAGCGAGCAGATGCTGGCCGCCCGCGAAATGACGAGTGTGAGTGGCATTGAAATTTACACCGCTGAACAATGGAAGCGTCAAAGGGGCTTCAACGCAACAGATGTGACGCTACCGCTTGTGGACACATCGCGCGCCGCACCGACAAAGCGAGAAGCCGAGGATCGCGCCATGATTATTCGTACCTTGCAATCGGTGTATGACTCGATGGGTAACCGGATAGCTATTCTGGAAGCAGGGTTATTGCTTAACCGGAATTTTGCGTTTGTCGACCGAATTCGCGATCTGGTATACGGGCCGGGTAGTCTTGCGCCCGGCAGTCTTGGCACTGTCACCGTGTTTCTGGATGATGTACGCATAACCACGAATGTGTTGCTGGCTGATGAGTCACGGGCCCTCGGAACGCGGGTGTCACAGGAGGTTCGTGATGCCGTGCTTGAGCGCGGGGAGATCTGGGTAAACAGGGCCTTTGTAGTTAACGATTGGTATATATCAGCTTACGAGGCGATTACCGATGTGGGTGGTCGGCGTGTGGGTATGCTGTACGCTGGCTATCCGGAAGCGCCTTTCCGTTCCGAGCTATTCAAGGCTATTGCCGCCTTGTCGGTATTGGTGTTGGCTGGCAGTGTTGCCGCCGGGGCAGCTGCCATACTAGGTGCGCGTTCCATATTTACGCCGATTGAAACCATCACCTCTGTTGTCCGAGCTACTGCACGCGGCGAACACCGACGTATAGGGCCCATGGCGACTGGTAATGAGATTGGCGAACTGGCCTATCAGTTCGATGCCATGCTGGATAATGTGGATAGACACCGACGGCGAATCGAACATGACGCGATCCTGCTTGAGGAGAAAGTCAAGAGGCGAACGGTGGAACTGCAAGAGCAAAATGCGCGCTTGCAGGACTCTATCGAGATGCTGGAGCAAACTAGACGGCAATTGGCTAATGCTGAAAAGCTGGCAGCGCTAGGGGAGCTGACGGCGGGCGTTGCCCATGAGATCAATAATCCAACGGCTGTCATTCTTGGCAATATGGATGTGCTTGTTGCCGATCTGGGCGAAAAGGAAAATTCTGTACGAACCGAAATCGATCTGATCATCGAGCAGGTGTACCGCATACGATCGATCACCGAACGCCTGTTGCAGTATTCGCGATCGGTGCAGGAAAATCATCCTGGTATTCAGCAAGCGTTCGGTTCCGGCGAGCAGACCAGCATTGAGTTTGCATCGGTGAACCGGCTGCTGATCGAAAACAGAGAGCAGAACATTCCCTCTGTGGAGCTGAATGAGTTGCTGAGCGATACCCTGACGCTGTTGTCACATGAACTTGATGGGCGACAAATAGTAGTGAAAGCAATCGGTGAGCCGAAGCTTAAGGCGCTGATTGATCGGCAGGAATTTCAGCAAGTGTTAATCAATGTGATCAACAACTCAATTCAGGCAATTGACAACAACGGTGAAATTACCATCACCATGGTTGACGAAAGTGATCGTAAGATAAGATTATGTGTTGAAGATTCAGGTAGAGGTATTGAAACCGAGTATTTGCCACGCGTCTTTGATCCCTTTTTTACCGTAGGAAAAGCGCAGGGAACGGGGCTGGGACTGTCTGTCAGCTACGGTATTGTTCGGCGTTATGGCGGCGATATGTCCGTCTCATCTGTGGTCGGTCAAGGCAGTAAATTTACCCTTACTCTGCCTGCCACTTGAACCTTCTCGAAAATTGCAGTAAAACTTAAACATTACCGTCCAGATGGCAGCTTCAAGTTCTGTTTCAAAAGGGCGCTGTATTGGTATGCTCCGCACGTAAATTACTTTGTACAAGCATTAACGCAATTCTTAAGTAGTTCACGTAAGCTTGTTTGGCCTTTTTACTTTTTTACGGATACCTGCACATCGTGGCGCGCGCTTACCCGCTCACAGATCTTGTCAAGCTAGTCAGAGCCTACGGAGTTCTGGCCGGCACCTCCGATATGGAGCGTGTCATCGTTGGCACCTTGAGTCGAGACTGGATCGCGAAGGAAGTAGAGCACCTCGTGCCTCTGTCTTCGCTGCCCCGCCAATTGTTCAAAACCCTGCGCGGCCGGGATTTACTGGCAGCAGAGCTATTTCCAAACCAGGATATCGATCCGGATACCATTGATCCTGACGAACTGGATATTGGTACCACGGGACGTCGCAAACTCATTAATACCAATCGGCTACCCAAGCTGGAGCCTACAATTCATGCATCGGTGCTTACCGCCAATATGCTGTTGGGCGTACGACTGTATGGAAGCCACGGAAGAGGCATGCAAACAATATCGCATGATCTTATCGTCGCTGCCATGCTGCAGGGTGCTTACGGCAAGGCCTACTGCTATAGTGCATTCTCGTCTCAGGACAAAGAGCTGGTTGACGACACCTATCTGCATTCCTGGTTTGGCGATTCGGTAGCAGGTCTTGTCATTCAGCTAGCTGATTACATCAAGTTGTTTGAAATTGCCGTATCCAATGATACGGCACTGCCAGAGCCTCCCAACGCTGAAATCGCGACAGCCGTTGCGGCTGTATTTGCCAGCCGACTCAGACTCACCGCACGTGCTGCAGGTGACAAGGTCATCAGTTTTCTCGACGACGAGCAACGTGAGCAACTGACAAAGCTTGGCGTGGACTGCACAGCAAAATTCCCGGAGCTGCCGTTTCTTGAAAAAGACTACAAACTCGCCAACACAGCATTCTCTTTAACAGGTGTGGATCACTATGCGCTAAGGGAGCCTTTGCGCAACACCTTGATCATGACGGTTCGTGATGTACTGGAGGATCACGACAAACGAGAACGCCTGTCGGGTCGACGTGGAAAAGCTGTACATGAGGTGCATATCAATTTGCCAGTCATGGAATACTTCGTGGTGGCCGAAGCCCCCAATTCCATCGAGGCGGTGCATATCGCCAGCCTCGAAATGATGCGCTCTCTTGAAAAGGGTAGACGTAAATCGCTCAGCACCATGGCGGCTCACGCTTTTCGTATATCGGCGATTGCCGAGCGGGTCCTGGGGCGTGCGCTGGAGCCTTTAGTGGTTACGCTTGCCATGTTGCACGATGTCGTGGAGGACGGTTCCACTCGTGTGACTGGATACGGGCATTCGCTACGTAAAATACAATTTCGCTTCGGTGGTCCTATTGCTGCCATGGTGTCCGAACTCACCGATTCAGCGGTGCAATCAGCAGGTGCCAGCAAGGCTAATCTGACGCTTAAGCTACCTCACCTTCTGTCGCCGCAGGTGCAATACAATGTCGGCCGGTTTACTAACATGAAGGTCAGGGCTACAGAGGTCGAACAACCCTACACGCTGGGAGGTATCGTCATCAAGTTGCTCGATACCGTCGTATCGCTGGAGGAAGGTATTCGCGATCCTGAACTTATGAATGGGCATTGGCGGCATAGCGGAGCACGCATCTATTGGGCGGAACGCGATCGAGGCAGTATTGTGCGACCGCTGCTCAAGCGCCTGGTCATAGAGATAAAAGACAGTGTCAGTGATCCCAAATATGCAAGACGTCCACATCATGTTAATGCCGTAAGACTGAGCGCCGGTGCTGCCATAATCGAGACTGTGCTGATGTACCAGGACATGTACACAGTTCAAAATCTTGCCATTCTTGCTTACGAATATCGGCTTGATGCTGTCGAAAGAAGCACGCTCATTAGTTTGTTCAATGACAGCAATGTCGATGACGAACAGTTCTCTGAACGTGTTCTGAAAGGTATTCTGTGCGACAGGAAACTGAAAAAATCTGTCAGCGAAGGTCGGGTTCCACATGTCGGTTACACAACATTATTTCCCAAAGATTCCAGACCCGACGCTGCACGCTGTGAAGATACCTTCATAGCTTATCGGCACAGTGCACTAGCGCGACAGGAAATGCGACGGGAAATGCAGTTCGCTACGGCTGAGAAAATCAATGCGCTGGCCATTCGTCAGGAACAGGTACTCAGAGTTTTCGATCGTACAATGGGAACCATCATCGAAAGATCGGAGGAGTTTGGACTTGACCAGACTTTTCAGCAAGTAGGCTAGCGGGCTTCGTTCAGGCTTCGGCAGTTATTAGCGAAGGTTCAGAAAGTAATTGATAGCCGCCTAGTTTTGCAGCGTTGCTCAGCGCTTTGTCGTCATGCAATCGTTTGATGAAATCTTGCATCAAGGTGCGAAAATAGGTTTTTCGTGTCATGACGAGATCCAGCGACACCATCGCTGCATTTAGAAAATCCAGATTAAATTCTGCGGCCGTACTACGCTGCCCGCAGCACACATCAGCAACGCCGGTGTTAACTGCCGCCGCTGCGCTTGTTTCGCTATTGCAGTGAGTTGATATTTCAAGTTCGGCAAGGTTATGACCACACGTTGCACAGAGATCCTCCAGCAGACGTTCGGTGCCAGAATCATTTTGCCGCATGGCCCATCGCAAGTCTTTGTTGGTAATCAGTTGACCGATTTTCTGCATGTCGGTGCCTGATTCGGAAAAATCTGGCCGTCGTTTGATTATCATGCCTTGCTCGCGTTGCAGGCAGCGCACGATGACCCAACTCGCATGATTGCGGTAACAGCGCAGCAGGCCAAGATGACGCCTTGCGCTGTCCTCGCTTGCTCCCCAGTTGATAAAGCAGGCATCAATACGCCCGGTGTCGAGCATGCGCAAGCCGTGTCGCGTACCTGCTGGGCTATAGCTGACTAGTGCCTGTTGCTGCCAGTCGATAGCGGCATGATTGCAGATCTGATGGACCAGACGGTCATCGCTTCCGGCCATTAGCAAGCGATCGTGCATGACACCACCATGACTGTTTTCCAGCAGCCAGTCATCAATCAGACGACGTGGGAAAATCCATTTACCGGTGACTTTGGTTCCCGGAATTTCGCCGCATCCGGCAAGCTGATAGATCTTTTTCTCGTTGACATGCAGCAGTTGCGCAAGTTCTGGCACCGTCAGAAAAGCTGATGCCGCGCCTTTTTCTCCGTACTCCTTAAACGGTGGCATAGAGACATCAGAGCTCATGATATCAGTGGTCCATCTCGAGCAGAGTGATGACCTCGCTCATCATGAAGCGATATCCTTCATACCTTTAGTGAGCGGTGGATTGCGTCGCGCCGGAGGGACGGCATCGAAGCTCAGGTGTTCCGACCCGTTATAGACCATGAAATGATTACCCTTTGCACGGGCAATCATGGTCATGTCGATTTCCTGAGCCAGTTCCAGCCCCATGTGAGTCACGCCTGAGCGCGACAGCAGAACCGGAACTCCCATAAATGCCGTTTTCATGACAATTTCCGACGTTAATCTTCCTGTGGTGTAGAAAATCTTGTCGCCGCCATCAATTCCTTGAAGCCACATTTTCCCGGCAATGGCATCAGCTGCATTATGTCGCCCGACATCCTCAATGTGCATGATCGAGTCGGTAGACGTACACAGACCACACCCGTGTACCGCCCCCGAGACGCGATACACATCATTAAGCTTACTGACGTTTTTTATCAGCGCATATATCTCGGACTGCTTGAGTGAGGGTGTTTGCAACTTCACTTCGTACAGCTTGTCCACCGTACAACTGAAAATCGTACCTTGACCGCATCCGCTCGTCACGATCCGACGTTTCATTTTTTCCTGCCAGTCGGCAATGCCGGTGCCAGCGTGAGTTGTGACGTCCGCGACCTCCTGTTCCCAGTTGACAATAACGGAAGCAATGAGTGCAATGTCTTCAATCAGCTTCTGGTTACGTATATAACCCAGTGTCAACGCCTCTGGTTGAGTGCCAAGGGTCATCAAGGTGACTACTTCCATACCATCAACGCGAATCGTCAGCGGTAGCTCCCCTGGAATATGCGCATCGACTTTTTCGTCAAACTCATTGACGGCAACTACCGGATGAGCGGGTAGAAGGCCTTCGTCACTGAGTTCGGGTTGGGGAGGTGCAAAAGCGCTCTGCGTCATCGTTTGTCCAGCATGTCTACGGCTACTCATCACACTGTAAGAGTGTGACTGCGTCAAGTCAGCTAGAGGATGGCATCTAAACGTCGGTTGCAACATCTATTTGCGACAAATTGTCGCAATTGGCATGGGTTTAACAAATTATTTGGTTATTTGGCTGATTCAGATGTCGTTTTGGTGTGAATGAAGGCTTCAACACTTATGATCATCGTGCAATAGTAAAGGTCTTTGGCAATCTGGATTGCGCTTGATGAGCGGCGACACACCTGATATCACCAACGATAAGAATTCTGACCCTGTTCTCATCGACAAGGATGCACCCATTCGCCTTGCCTTGCCTGCTACTCTCATCCTTGAACGGCGCATCATCAGCCGATCTTTCTGGTCACTGCCTTCCTGGTATTTGCACACTGTAGCCATTGGCGAGCACTTGGCGGCCGGTGAGGCCTTGTCCAAAGAAGGTATAGCAGTGGGGAAAAGTGACAAAGGAGACTTGTTTGCCTGGAGCGGTTTTGAGGTCACTCTCTATAAGGATGCTTGTGAACGATATTGGCACGCCCTGATAGGAGACAAGCCTCTCGTATACGTCATATGCCGCGACAAGACAGATGACATGGAAAGCGGCAATACGGCTGTGCACGAGATGCAACCCACGATAGTGACAGTGGACTATGACGACGCTAGCGCTTCAGCAGAAACAGACTCTCCGGTGCTTAGTGCTCCGATTCCCAGTCAGCTTTATCGGTATATGGAGCGTTTTGTTCTTACGCATTATCAGCCGCGCGAATTCAAGAAACGTACACGACGTAATTGGTCTAAGGATGTTGGCAAGCCGGAAAACTCGGTTTTGCCAAGAGGCGATCGCGAAAATACGGAAAATCAGAATGAGGGATAAGTCGCGCAGTAATGGGTTCCTGGATCGTTGGTCTGAGCGCAAACGAGAATCGTTGCATCCTATTGCTGACCCTTCTCTAGTGGATGCGGGGGCGCGCTTCCCTGACGTTAACCCGGATTCTTCTGCGCTGTACGAGGCCGACGCCCATCCGCCAACATCCGATGAGTTGCTCTCAACGGATGTTGGCAGTTTCAAAGAATCTGACAGGCCTGGGGAAGAAGCCCATCCCGCATCCAGGCAGGCCTCTGTCGCAGAGCAGGACGCGCCATTGCTGACAGATGACGATATGCCTCCCATCAATTCCCTTTCCTCTGACAGCGATTTGAGCGATTTTTTTAATAAAGGGGTTAGTGCTGCGTTAAGAAAGGCTGCGCTACGACATGTGTTTCAGCAGCCTGTGTTTAATGTGCGAGACGGGCTGAATGATTACGACGGGGACTACACGGTTTTCGAACCACTGGGCGATACGGTAACGTCGGATATGAAATGGCATATCGCCAGAAAAGAGCGTGAGCGCCTTGAGGCACTTGAACTGGAGGAGCAGGAGCGACTTGCACTGGAAGAGCAATCTGAACAGCAGACAACGTCTGATTCAAAGACGTCTGAAGATGAAGAGGTCACGGAAGAGGCTGGTGAAGAGTCCGCCGAAGAGCCGGCTGAAGAGCACGCCGAAGAACCTGCTAAAGAACCCACTGAGGAACCTGCGAAAGAGCCAGCGACCGCGGAGCTCGCTGACAGTGCTACCACGTTGTCGGGTGTCGAACTAAATCAGACACAGGCAGCTTCCGAGAACGATTTGCGAGCTGATCGTAAAACCCTGGTGCTGGCTGATAGCCATCAGAACATGCACGAAAATAGACAGGATCACGAGCAATGACTGAACAAGAACACATCGTATCGGTGGTACGTAATACCGAGTCGGTTATCGGGAAGCAGCAACTGGGCGAGGCTACATCGCAAATCCAGTATGACTCCAGGGGTCATGCACTGGTTGTCGGCGATGTATCAGAAGCGCTACAACTGGCAACTGCACTGGCAGCTAACGGACTAACCATTGTCCAGATCGACCCAGCGATCAATCAGATGCAAAAGCGATTGACCGATGATGCAATAGCGGTATTCACAGTACCCGGATTATCGCTGGATGGCTATCTGGGGAAATTCAAAGCGTTAGTGCCAGCACCGGGCGGTTCGGAAACCGACTTTGATCTGGGCGTCTCGGTCTATCTTGAGTCAGGTTATTTTGATGTGGTAATCGACCTGTCGGAGAAGCCGCTGATGAGCGTTTTTCTCCCGCCGTTCGGTTATAAGCATGCACACAACGCCGAGCAGGCGCGTTTGGCGGTCGATGAGCTGTTGCAACTGGAAGGTGAGTTTGAAAAGCCAAGGTATTTTGATTACAACCCGAGTATTTGCGCCCATAGTCGTAGCAAAATAACAGGGTGTACCGCCTGCATCGATGTCTGTGCAACCGGTGCGATCATCTCGAAGGGTGAAGGTGTCAGCGTCGATCCGTTTTTGTGTCAAGGGTGTGGGAGTTGTGCAACGCTCTGCCCAAGCGGCGCCATGAGCTACGCTTATCCTCGACCTGCAAATGCCATCGACAGGACCAGGGCCATGCTTGCTTCAAACGATGCCTGTGTCGTGTTGCTCTATACGGAATCCCATGAAACACTTGTTAATGAGTCACAGCTCTCCCCAGACATACTGACGCTGGAGGTAGAGGAGGTCTCAGCCTTTGGTGTAGATTTTTGGCTCAGCATGCTCGCTGGAGCGGCATGCCGCGTGGTTTTGCTCAGTGATGCCTCGGAGCGCGACCCCAATCGTCAAACATTGCTTGGTCAAATGGCATTGCTGCACGAGTTGCTGCAAGGTCTGGGCATCAATGAAGAGGCTGTTACGCTGGTAGGCAGTGAGACAATACGTGACAGCCAGTTATTGGCAAACAGCGCACTTGATCCTGAGCACTGGAAAAACTCTTCACTGAAAACGTTACAAGCTGCGGACTTTGCCACTCACAACGATAAGCGACAGACAATAAGGCTGGCACTGGATGCCCTAAGCGAACAGATCAACCCGTTAAATGCCTGCGTATCGTTGCAATCAGGCGCACCGTTCGGACACGTGCAAGTGGACAAGCAGGCCTGTACCTTGTGCATGTCCTGCGTGTCAAGCTGCCCGGCTAAAGCGCTGCTGGATGGCCAGGATACGCCTGCGTTAAGGTTTGTTGAAGCCAACTGTCTGCAATGTGGTTTATGCGAGGCCGCCTGTCCGGAGAGTGCAATAACACTTACCCCGCAATACACCTGGGATAGCATTAGTGCAAGACAGATAAAGACCTTGCATGACGAGGAGCCGTTTCATTGTCTGGCATGCCACAAGCCCTTCACTACGCGCTCCATGATTGATGCCATGACCACGAAACTTGCGGGCCACTGGATGTTTGATGATCCCAAGGCGGTTCGTCGCTTCAAGCTGTGTGGAGATTGTCGAGTAAGAGATATATTCGAGGATGATCGAAAGGGCATAGATGTGCACCAGTCTGATGACAGCGAAGCGTAAATATTTCATTGGCCACGCCCAAGCCAGTGCGACATTTTGCCGCTTTGTATGAATGACGGGCAATCTCAGGCTGTTATGTCTGACATTATGCGACCGTAGTACCTTCTATTGACAAGAGTTGAGCTCTTGAAAAATATCGCTGATACTTGTGAAATGAACGCTATGGCTGAACATCATCCGACGCTGCGCAATTCCATTCCCGTAAAAAGTGAACAGGAATTTCAACAAGACCAGACGCAGCTGGTACGAGCCTCGGTTTACGAACTGCTTGGCCGCTTATTGGCCAGCGAACCCGATGAAGCTACTCTGCAGAGCTTGCGGGAAATTGGTGAAATCGACGCCAGTGACGGTCCATTGGCCATGGGATGGCAGCTTATGAAGCAGGCGGCTCGGAAAACCGATGTGCAAGCGGTTCGTGATGAGTATTTTTCGTTGCTTATCGGCGTCGGTCGAGGTGAGCTTGTACCGTTTGGATCCTGGTACATCACCGGATTCCTGATGGAAAAGCCGGTTGCCGTGTTGCGCGCTGACCTCAAGCGTCTGGGCATCGAGCGTCAGGCTGGTGTCGTGGAATCCGAGGATCACATCGCCGCACTGTGCGATGCCATGGCGATCATAATCCGCAACGGCGATGAAATATCCTTAAGCACGCAGCAGGCGTTTTTCGCAGATCATCTCGCACCCTGGGTGCAGCGATTGTTCAGTGATATGCAGGGCGCCAGATGCGCACATTTCTACCGATCTGTCGGTTTTTTTGGCGAAAGTTTCTTTGATTTTGAAGATCAGCTTTTACGGATGCAAAGTTGACATGAACGTCGCTCCACAAATGGCTATCAAGACAAGTAAATAAAGCTTTTCACTAAGCCCTACCAGAGCCCTACCAGAGGATACGAACATGAATGATAAACAAGAAGAAAAGGCGGTAAAGCCTGCGTTCATCAACGCTGATCGACGAGGTTTTCTGCAAGGTGCAGCCGTGACAGGTGGCGTGGCTGTTACAGGTGTGGGCACCGCAAGCGACATTGCTGTTCAAGCTGAGACGCCTGTGTTATCAACGCAAGACAAAGGCTACGAGCTAAATGACTACGTCAAAAAATACTACAAGCGTGCGCGATCCTAGTCGCAGCCCCCTAATGATCATCAGGAGATATCCATGAAACTAAAACGCAAAGTTGCAAGGGTTGCGGAATCAGGATCAGCGCCAGACGTTACAACAACAGGTCACGGACTGTTAGGCGTATCTATCAACCGACGTACTTTTCTGCAGAATTCAGGAATTGCCGCAGGGGGTGCTGCACTTGCCGTTACGGCTGGCCCTGGCATGTTAAAAAAGGCGCGGGCTGCTGAAAACTACGCGAAAGAGGGTGTAGAGACCGAACAGATTCACTCTATATGTACTCACTGCTCCGTGGGCTGTGGTGTTATAGCCGAGGTGCAAAATGGTGTCTGGACCGGCCAGGAGCCTGATTGGGATTCGCCCATTAATATGGGTGCACATTGTGCCAAGGGTGCAGCGCTTCGCGAGCATGGGCATGGCGAGCGTCGCCTCAAATACCCCATGAAGCTTGTCGATGGAAAATGGACACGCGTTGATTGGGATACCGCTATAAGCGAAATTGGCGATCAGATGCTCAAGATCCGCGAGGAGTCATCATCGGATTCTGTTTACTGGCTCGGCTCTGCCAAGCACAATAACGAGCAGGCCTATCTGTTCAGAAAATTTGCCGGTCTCTGGGGCACTAACAACGTTGATCATCAGGCTCGTATTTGCCACTCGACAACGGTTGCTGGTGTGGCAAATACGTGGGGTTATGGCGCCATGACTAACTCCTACAACGATATGCAGTTGTCCAAGGCCATGTTTTTCATCGGTTCCAATGCTGCGGAGGCGCATCCAGTTGCCATGCAGCATGTGCTAATGGCCAAGGAAAAGGGCTCGAAGCTGATCGTGGTTGATCCGCGCTACACCCGCACGGCCGCGCACTCTGATCAATTTATTCAGATGCGTCCCGGAACCGATGTACCCATCGTCTGGGGCATGTTGTGGCATATATTCGAAAACGGCTGGGAAGATAAAGAGTACATTCAACAGCGCGTTTATGGCATGGACGACATTCGTGAAGAAGTCGCCAAGTGGACTCCGGAAGAGGTGGAGCGCGTGTCAGGCGTGCCCGGCGCGCAGCTCAAGCAAGCCGCACAGACCATGGCAGAAAGCAAGCCTGGCACTATTGTCTGGTGTATGGGCGGCACTCAACACACCATCGGTAACAACAACACACGGGCCTACTGCGTGCTGCAGCTGGCGCTAGGTAATATCGGAGTTTCCGGCGGCGGTGCCAATATCTTTCGCGGTCATGACAACGTGCAAGGTGCAACCGATATGGGCGTGTTATCGCACACACTGCCGGGCTACTACGGTCTGGCCGAAGGCTCCTGGAAGCATTGGGCTGGCGTCTGGGATCTGGAGTACGACTGGATTAAAAACCGCTTCGACCAAGGCTCTTATGAGAAAGCCGGCGACAACGATGCTCAACCGATGAACACGGCAGGAATGCCGGTATCTCGCTGGATAGACGGGGTCCTTGAAGACAAGGAGAACATCGCGCAGAAGGATAATATCCGCGCCATGGTCTTGTGGGGACATGCACCCAACTCTCAAACCCGTGGGCCTGAGATGAAAGCTGCGATGGAGAAGCTGGAATTACTGGTCGTTATCGACCCCTACCCAACGCATACGGCGGTACTGCCTGATAGAAAAGACGGCATGTATCTGCTACCAGCCACCACTCAGTTCGAAACCTACGGTTCGGTAACCGCATCAAACCGCTCGCTACAGTGGCGTGACAAGGTCATCGATCCGTTGTTCGAAGCGTTGCCCGATCACACCATCATGTATAAGTTTGCCGCCAAACTCGGCTTCGGTGACGAGCTTTGCAAGAACATCGAAGTCAATAACGATGAACCGTTGATCGAAGATATCACGCGCGAATTCAACCGGGGCATGTGGACTATCGGTTATACCGGTCAAAGCCCGGAACGCATCAAGGCTCATATGGAGCATCGCGGTACATTCAATACCACCACACTGAAAGCTGAAGGTGGTCCACTTGATGGCGAATACTTTGGTATGCCCTGGCCTTGCTGGGGTACCGCAGAAATGGGGCACCCAGGTACGCCGAATCTCTATGACCCCAGTAAACCGGTAGCTGAAGGTGGTCTTAACTTTCGTGCACGCTTCGGTGTGGAAAAGGACGGTGTCAATCTGCTTGCAGAGGACTCCTATCCGGTTGGCAACGAGCTGGAAGAAGGGCATCCGGAGTTCACCGCCGACATGCTCAAAACATTAGGTTGGTGGGATGATCTTACTGCCGATGAAAAGGCTGCCGCCGAGGGCAAGAACTGGAAGACTGATGTCTCCGGCGGAATTCAGCGGGTAGCCATCGCGCATGGTTGTGCACCGTTTGGTAACGCCAAGGCTCGCGCCAACGTATGGACATTCCCTGATCCTGTGCCTGTACATCGTGAACCGCTATATACCTCGCGGCGTGATCTGGTAGAGGATTACCCGACCTACGAGGATAGAAAATCGCATTACCGTCTGCCTACCCGTTATGGCTCTATTCAGGCGGAAGACTATTCGAAGGACTATCCGCTTATTCATACCAGTGGTCGACTGGTGGAGTACGAAGGTGGTGGCGAGGAGACGCGATCCAACCCCTGGCTTGCAGAGCTTCAGCAGGACATGTTCGTGGAAATCAATCAGTCTGATGCCAATGATTTGAGTATCAAGAATGATCAGATGGTCTGGCTAGAAGGTCCCGAGGGTGGCAAGATAAAAATCAAGGCGATGGTGACCGCTCGTGTAGCGCGCGGTGTGGTGTTTACTCCTTTCCATTTTGGAGGGCACTATCAGGGTGAAGATCTTCTGGATAAATACCCGGAAGGTGCAGCACCGTACGTTCGGGGTGAGTCAGACAATACCACCATGACTTATGGCTACGACTCTGTAACGCAAATGCAAGAGTCCAAGTGTTCACTTTGCAAAATAAGCGCAGCTTAAGGAGACATCGTAATGGCTAGAATGAAATTTTTGTGCGACGCCGAGCGGTGTATCGAATGCAACGGTTGCGTCACTGCCTGCAAGAACGAGAACGAGGTGCCCTGGGGCGTTAACCGACGCCGTGTTGTCACACTGGATGATGGCGCGCCTGGTGAAAAATCTGTCTCGGTAGCTTGCATGCATTGCACCGACGCGCCGTGTCAGGCGGTATGTCCGGTGGATTGTTTCAACACTACCGATGATGGCATCGTGCTGCATGACAAGAGTCTGTGCATTGGTTGTGGCTATTGCTTTTATGCCTGCCCGTTCGGTGCTCCGCAATTTCCCGAACAAAGCTCGTTCGGAGCACGCGGCAAGATGGACAAATGCACCTTTTGTGCAGGTGGTCCGGATGAGGCGGATTTATCCGATGCCGAATACGAAAAGTATGGCCGTAACCGGATTGCCGAAGGCAAACTGCCGTTATGCGCCGAGATGTGTTCCACGCGTGCATTGATTGCCGGAGATGGCGATGAAGTTGCCGACATTTACCGGGAACGTGTATTGCGTCGTGGTGGCCGACCTCAGACATGGGGCTGGGAAACTGCTTACACTGAGGGGTAAAGCGCATGTCGCATGAAATGCAGCACGGCGTGGTCGATGACCCCGCACCGCGCTCGAAAATGAGTCCGGCACGCAAGCAACGTATGGCGTGGTTAGGCTTGGCAGGTATTCTTGCCCTGGCCATCGTCCTGCCATTAGCCAGTTACTCTTTCTACTGGCTAGGCGGTGACGCCGTCGCTCAGGATGTTGGCTCAGCCGTGAACCCACGCTCCAATATGTGGCGTGCAGTAGAGCAGGGGGTTGGCGGTTCAACCTCAACCGGTGGCTCTGAGGCTGGTATTCTGATTGCACCGGGTGGTGTCGAATGGCAGCAATTGAGAGACGGTCCTGTAGCTAAGTATATGCCCTGGGTGATTCTCGGCATGTTGGCTGTGGTAATTCTGTTTCATCTGATTCACGGTAAAAGCAAGCTGGATGCAAAATCGCTATCAGGCAGAAAAATCAAGCGCTGGAATGGTCTTGATCGCGCTGTGCATTGGATAACTGCTGTGTCGTTTATCGCTCTGGCGATTACAGGTCTTAGCATGCTCATAGGTAAAACCCTACTGATACCACTGCTAGGCAAGGCAGGATTTTCCTGGTGGGCGCAGGCGTCAATCACTATCCACAATCTACTGGGCCCGATATTCTCAGTTGGTGTTGTGCTGATGATCGTCCTCTGGATCTGGTACAACTTTCCCAGCAAGGTCGATGTGCAATGGTTCAAGCAGGGTGGAGGCATGCTGGCCGGTAAACACCCGGACGCTGGTCGTATGAACGGTGGTGAGAAAGTCTGGTTCTGGGTTGTCGCGGTGGTCGGTTTGGCTGTTAGCATTACCGGACTTATCATGCTGGTGCCCATCTACAACTTGCCCGTCCCCTCCTGGCTTGGCTGGATGCCTCTAATAGAAGGTACGCGCCCGCAGATGCAGCAGGCTAATCTTATCCATGCAATTCTTTCCCTTGGATGGACAGCTCTGGCGGTAGGTCATGTCTATATAGGCACCGCGGGTACAGAAGGCGCGTTCGAGGGTATGAAAACCGGCTATGTATCAGAGGAATGGGCCAGACAGCATCACAATATCTGGGCCGAAGATTCCGTGGCGAAGGGAAAGGCTATATTTCTGGATGAAGATGTAGACACCGGCGCCAGCGTTAACACTCGCGAGGCGACTGCGCAGTAGTTAGTCCCACCTGGCGTGGGCGAATGCGTGTTTGCTAATAAAAAGGCGCTCTAGCAGTAACGAGAGCGCCTTTTTTTATCTCAAATTCTGTAATTCAATTCATTTAACTGATATGTTCTGGAGGGTGTTGTTGTACCGCACTCCTCCACAGTAAAAACAGGTGAAATTTGACTGTCAACTTCGAACGATTCCCTGATGATGTTGTTGTTGCTCTTCACCACGCCAATGTGACTGTTAGTTGTGTGCCAGTACAAATCGACAACGATGAATGGCGGGCAGCGATGTTTTACGTGCTCAGTGCAAAGGCACCCTGTCTTGCAGATGGCAAGCTTACCCCCGGGCCTTTCGCGGTTGAGATCGACGCAGATCTGCATGAACATACGAACGGTTCACTCATTGAAATTGGTATCGACATAGCAACGCCCATAGAGCACAGTCGCGGCACCCTGCTATTTGCTACCGGGCATAGCTCGGCACAGTTCGATACCATCAAGATGTTGAGCTCTCAAGCTGATTTGCCTCTATTTATTGGGGATGAGTATTGCAACGTGCTTTACCAGCAGCGAATACCACTCACGGACAGTATGCGGGCAGGTTTCAGGCAATTGCTGGATGAGTCTCTGAGCCGAGATGCCGTTATAAGAATGACGGGACATTACGATGCCGACACTGTTTTTAAAGACGTCGTGGATTCCCTTAATTTCAGCTAAATACTTGTGTAACATTAAGTTTACAGGGAGTAAAGTACCATTGTCTGGTGACGGCCAAGCGGATAACCTCCGCCTCATCAGATATCCGTAGTGACGTTTTAGTTTGTGCGCGAATCGGCTAATCTGAATTCATCGGTCTGGTGTCACTGTAGATGCCGTTCCGACACCTGCTAGAGCGCCCTCGGACAGGTTGCAACAGCGATTGTTTTGTTTAAAATAAAGTGAGAGCGTTGATGATGAGTCTCTCGTTATGATAAGAACCAGTTCACCTCTGGCTGTTCTCTTTGCCTCCCTGGTCGTATCTGCCAGTAGCGAGGCGATGTTTGTCGATAAGAATGTTGCACCTAGGTACAGCACATCCCAAGCCAAGCTACGAGCTGCATCGAGGTTGTCCTGGATGAACGCTATTACCAACGACGATGCCGAGCGTCTGGAAGAGCTTTTCGCCCAGAATGATCCTGTCTTGCTACTTTCTGTCACTGCCAGCAGTGGAAAATCGGCATTGATGGTAGCTGCGAAGACGGGCAATCTTAATTTGGCGAAATCACTGGTCATGGCAGGTGCAGATGTTAACGAAGTAACAGACACACAGGGCACGCCCTTCATGTTTGCCGTGCTGGGAGGTCATCAGAACGTTGCGAGGTGGTTGTTGGAGCACGGTGCAGACATCAACACTATCGGCTCCAACGGCTGGACAGCGTTGACTATCGCAGCGGCTAAAGGTCGCGTGCGTCTGTTGCAGTGGCTGATCAGTGAAGGAGCTGATACGCAAGTCCGGGATGTGTACCGTTTTACTCCGCTATTGCGCGCTGTTGATAACGGCTACGTAGAGGCGGCGGCTGTCTTGCTATCGCTTGTTGAAACAGACGTTAACGCGAAAGATGAGTACGACAATACCGCGTTACACCATGCAGTGTCTTCTCGAAACCTGCCGATGGTTAGCCTGTTGCTAGAGCACGGTGCTAATCCTGAGATTTCCAACCGCGAGGGTATTTCGCCATTTGATGTTGCGCGAACGCTAGCGTCCGATTCGCAGACAATATTACAGGCGTTGGGTAGCCGATCTTCGCAAGGCAGAGACAAGAGCGATATTCCCGTTCTGCGCGAACAGATGACAGACGTGCATTAGTTGTTCTCGGGCAGACTCCCGGGTTCTCGGACAGACTCCTGGTTGTGAGTTTTAGCTGGCGGCCGTAGCAGCACCGTGTTTGTCCGGTAACTCATCATTCTCTTCAAGTTCCACATCGCATAGCCCATGTCTGGCAAACACGCGGCAGGCCTCACGGTAACCGATCTGGCTTATGAACTCGTAGGATTTGAAGTCCAGTAACGAAATTCCCCGCACATTGGGTTCGACGAGAACATCCAGAGCCAGCTTGGCATCGTTAAGACCTTCAATGGTTTTAATATCAGTGGAGCGCAGCAAGGTTTCGGCGATTCGTGGAATTTTAATAGCGGATTCAAACGGATTGATTCTGGATAGAAATACCCGCCATCCAGACAAGGTAGTGCCGAAATCGTAGTAGTTAAATTGCTCGGATATCTGACTCACGTTAACGCCAATGATAAATCCTTTCCCGCCGAGTCGACGTTTCATGATGTCTACGGGAAACGTGTTTAGCACAGCACCATCAATCAACAGATCCCCATTTGCTGTGGGTACTGGCGAAAACACGCCGGGTAGAGAGATGGTGGTGCGCACGATTTTCCACAACGGTCCTCGATCGTGAACCACCTCATTGCCATCAGCCAGGTTTGCTGAGACACAGAAAAAAGGTACCCAAAGATCCTCTATACGCTGCTCGCCGTACACGGTCTGACAAAACTGCGATAGCTTGGTTGACTTCATTAATGATGCCAGCGGCAGGGTGTAATCAAACAAGGCGCGTTTGTTAGCGAACGTTGATGACAGTTGCCTGATATGCGCATAGCTATGGCCCATCGCCATCGAGGAGCCCAGCAGCGCTCCCATGCTGGAGCCGCCGATATAATCAAGCTGTATTGCTTTTTCCTCAATGAGCTTATGCACGCCAAGGTGGGCATAACCACGAGCACCGCCGCCACTGAGCACTAGCCCTCTTGCCACATTTGTCAACCGCCGTGCAAGTCTTGCAAAGTGCAGATTGTCATTCAGGCGCACATGGTAATAGGCGTCCAGGTCACGCGGTTCCAGCCAGCGGGCCGTATATTGTGGCGCGATTGTATCAATCGGATGTAGAAGCACCAGATCGATTTGCGGGCGAATTCGCGCGCCATCAAACAAGGCATTGAGTTGTTGTTCGACATCGCGCAGATCTGCGCTATTGTCAAGCTTTGCACTGGCTAGAAGAATGATACGATCGGCGCGATTGACACATCGGCGAGTCCAAGTTGTCCAGTCTTTGTTGGCAACATAGATCAATGAGTTGTAGTAATTCTCCTGCTCATCCAGCCACTCGGCAATGGCAGAATTGAATACGTCATCAAAGTCGGTTAACGAGGCGCCCGTGCGTCCATAAAGTGTGTCGAAACTGCGTGAATCAAGGGACAGTGTCGAGCCCAGTTCGCGCATGGCATTTTTGAGTTGCAGTATGAAGCGGCGCAAGGGCAGTCGAGAATCCAGTGGTACGACCACAAAGTTCCGATCGGCGGCGATGACTGATTCCTCGCGAGTATTGGCGATATGCCGACGAACAACCAGTCTGGCCAGACGCATCAGCATGCTGGCCTTTTGTGCTATGAGTTCATCAAAATCCGCTCGCCCTAGCAAGGCGACAGTGGATTCGCGGGCAGCGATAACGGTTGTTGTTCTGTGTGTGTCTGCCAACAGAGCAAGCTCACCAACAGTCTCTGGCGCTTCAACTTCCGCCAGTCGCCGTGTCACACCGTGTTCATCGGTTGTTTCTACGATGAGCTTGCCAGACACAATGAGGTAAAGACCATCAGGTTCATTACCTTCTTCAAAGAGCGTCTGGCCGCTATGGAAGTGACAAATAGAGGTTTTCTCTAACAGCGCATTCATGGTGCCATGAGTGATGTCACCGAACAGATCAAGATATCCTTTTGCGAGGATGACCCGACGTGATAGTTCGGCAGCGACATCATAGACGTGAGCCAGAACGCCGGACTCGATGTCGACAAGTTTTTCGAAGGCAAAGCGTGGAAACTGAGCAATACGACTTTTTTTAACGGCTACAGCTGTGACCAGATGCTTGCCACCGTTGAGAACGGCAAAGTCACCCGCGGTGTCACCCTTGAATCGGGACTGCAGAAAAAACGTTTCACCGCTTGCACCTGACGGCATATGCAACGCCAGTTCACCATCAACAACCATGTAAAGATTCTGGCTTTCGTTGCCGACATCAAACAGGGTTTCTCCTTCTGCCAGCGTTCTGGATGTGATGTGCGGGATCAGGGTTTGCCAAAGGGTATTGTCGATGCTCTGTAACAGGGGCAGCTTTTTGAGCGCCTTGATGGCACGGGAATCACTCAACAGAGAACCTGCTGGGCTGAGAAGGTATCGGCTCTTACAGTACGACAGCGTTCACCGCTACGGGCACGTATATCGCTGACACCATATTCCATGGCAAGCCGGAAACCGAACTTGGTCAGAAAGCGATCGTACTGATCATCACCAAAGCTACCGGTTGCAGTGATATTGCCCTGCTCGTCGCTGCTCAGGGCAATGGCCGCCAGGGGTACGGTTGCAGGTCCTGACAATACGTCACCACCACTGGAGGGGTCGTACACGCTGCGCTCAGAGCAACAACTGATGACGCCATCTCGCGTTTGCTCTTCACCGTCCGAGTTATAGAAAGATACTTCCTGTTCTCGGTAAGCGATGTGGCTGATGGGTCTGGCAGGATGTGACATCTTGTGCGAGCAGATAGCTGAAAAGGCGACTACAGATTGATCCCCGTCAAGCCCTCCGGGCCAACTGCCACGGGCTGGTGCTGCGCGGTTCAGGCGCACGAGAAAACACGGCGTTGTGACATAGGGGTAGCTGAATATGAAGGCAACCCCGGGTTGCAGGGAATTCAGTGTAACCGGGCTTTCGTCTTCGTAGATAAGCTGGCTTTGGGGGAAGGGTGCTTCAGAGCTTGCTGCACGGGCTCTTTGCGTCATATGCAAGCTGGCAGCACCGCTCATCAGACCACCGCAGAGCTTGTGGAATTGGCGTCTATCCAAGGTCATCTCTCAATTTACAGGCTTCACCACTATAGTATATGCGCGTTGAAGCTGTCGCCAGATCAGAGCGTGGACGCGGTTACTGCGAAGGCGCCGATTCTGTGAATGAGATTTCGCCGAACCAGGCAGTCGCCTCTTGCCCCGAATTGTCACCATCAACCATAACGGCGTAGCCGTTGATCTTCTCTATATCGCGGTTAAACAGTGTTTTGAAGTCTTCTGCGACATTGCGCGAGTGTTGTGTCCATTGATTGACATAGGTGTTACCGGATTGGATTGAGACCATTTTTGCCTTGCCGGTAAACGGATTGGGCCAGACCTCGTCTACAGGTATCTCAGATGACCATACGTAGTTTATAGCCACCGTATCCCAGGGTAATAAGCCGACCTTCGCCACGACGTACAGGCGGGCTGGAAAATCGTCGCCCGATTTTGCCTTTTCGTCGATGTTGGCGAATGTTCGATCAACTTTCCAGAACCAGTTGATAACCGGTGTCTTGCGCAGATCGATTTTCTCTTCCCTGTAAAAGATAGAGGCCTGCTTTTCGGAGTAGCCTTTGAGTACCCGAATGCCGTCTTCCTCTACCAGCTCATACTGGGAGTTACCTTCAAAACTACGCTCTTGCCAACCGTCCAAGGTTGGAAAAGCAAATTCCTTGACGCTTTGGTCATCGGCTGTTGAGGCCGCTTGTGTCTTGTGAACGGGTGTCAAACTCAGCAAAAAAATGCTGATAAGGGCGCTGAGGACGACGTGCATTAACATTCTTCGAGTATTCATGAATAGTGAGTGCGTAGTTGTCATATAAAAGTTCACCGTCTAACAGTGTATGACATACAATCCGCGCCTGCGAATGATCCGTAATGCGTAGTATCCTTGACAACCGTAAAGGTCAGCCTTCACAGCTCTTTTGTAAAACGTTATGCCAAGCCTTGTAACACAGCGTCGATTCTGGTGGTGCGCAGCACTGACACTCGCTACAATCTATTCACTCATCATGGTCGGGGGAATCGTGCGCGCCACAGGCTCTGGCATGGGTTGCCCTGACTGGCCCACATGCTTTGGCCAGTGGGTGCCACCCACTCACGAGTCTCAGCTTCCTGCAAACTATCAGCAACTATATGCTGATCGCGGATATGCTGAAACTACCTTCAACGTTCGCAAGACATGGACGGAGTATCTGAATCGCCTGTTAGGGGTTTTCACCGGATTCACCATACTGCTGACCTTGCTCTTTTCCATCCCTTACCGCCGTGCAGAGCCCAGAGTGTTCTGGTACGCATTAGCAGGCTTTATTCTGGTGGGGGTGCAAGGGTGGCTGGGCTCGCGGGTAGTAGCCAGTAATCTGATGGTGGGCATGATAACCATCCACATGTTATTAGCGCAGGTGATTGTAGGAATCGTTATCGCCGCGCTGGTTGGCTCAGGCCGTCATCGTTATCAATCCATCAATGTAGAGGGTATGCCTGCCATGTTTTATCCATTGATGCTGGTTGCCATGGCGGCAGGTTTGCTGCAACTGGTGATGGGTACGCAAGTGCGAGAGGCGATGGATCTGATTGCGCGCAGTCTTGATCATGACAACCGCCATCTGTGGGTGGATAACCTGCCAGTGGTGTTTACCTTGCACAAGTATTTTTCCATACCACTTGTTGCGCTGAATGCCTGGCTGGCCTATTCGGTTCTTACGCATTCCAACTCTGTACTTCTACGCCGCCTGAGCATCGCGCTGGTTGCCTGTCTGGCAGGGGCCGTAGCCATTGGTATGAGCATGGATCGTTTGCACGTCCCCATTTTTTCTCAGCCTATGCATCTGTGGCTGGCGTCACTGATCTTTGGCACTCAATTGGCCATTCTGCTGGTGGTTCGGCACGCTCGCAGGAGCCGTGGTCCCAGCGTTGGCAGCCGTGCAACGTCCGAGCTTGTCGTGACTTCTGGCTGACAAGAACGGAGCCCTGCGTTTGATGAATTCGTTTGCACTCTGATTAAATTCATGTAAGGGTTGGCGGGTAGGTAGCCCGAGCTTTCAAGCTTGTGTCGTCAAGCGTTGGGCGCCTGTTACACAACTGGTTAAAATCGGAGAATTTACATGAAGAAATTTGCTTTGAGTTGCATCGCGGCTGCGATGATGTCGAGTATTGCGGTGCCTGCAGTGGCAGCGACAGAAATTCAGTTCTGGCACGCGTTCACCGGGCGTCTGGGCGATCTGGTTGCCGAGCAGGCAGAGACGTTCAATAGCAGTCAGTCCGACTACACGATTGTACCGTCGCATAAAGGCAACTATTCCGAGACGCTCAATGCAGGGATAGCGGCATTCAGAGCAGACGAGCAACCTCACTTATTGATGGTTTTCGAGGTGGGTACGGCTACCATGATGGGCGCACAAGGCGCGATCAAACCTGTGTATGAGGTTATGGAAGAGGCCGACGCCGACTTCGATCCGAATGCCTTCATAGGTTCTGTAAAAGGCTACTACACCACAACAGACGGTCAGATGCTATCCCTGCCTTTCAATGCGTCCACACCGGTACTTTGGGTTAACAAGGATGCTCTGAAGGCCGCCGGTATCGATGAAAACGTCGACTTGTCTACCTGGCAAAATGTCGGGGAAGTTCTCGGTGATCTGAAAGAAGCCGGACACGAGTGTCCTTTGACTACCGCATGGCAGAGCTGGATTCATTTAGAAAATCTGTCTGCTTATCACGACATACCGTTTGCCACCAAAGACAACGGGTTTTCCGGAGCCGATACAGAGCTCAGCCTGAATGGTGCTGTGCAAGTGCAGCACATCCAGACGATGGGTGAATGGGCTAAAGATGGCAAGTTCATCTACAAGGGGCGCCGCAACGAAGGTGGTGCAGATTTCCGTGCTGGCACCTGCGCACTCTTTACAGAATCTTCAGCTGGCTACGCCGGTATTAAAGAAGAGGCACAATTTGACTTCGAAGTAAGGCCTTTGCCCTATTGGGAAGGTGTAGAGGGCGCCCCGCAAAATACCATTATCGGTGGTGCATCGCTGTGGGTGATGGAGGGTCATGAGGCTGCGGAATATGAAGGTGTTGCAGGTTTCCTCAACTTCCTCTCATCAACTGATATTCAGGCTAAATGGCATCAGGACACAGGCTATCTGCCCATCACGTTGTCAGCGGGCGAAAAGACCAAAGCTGATGGATTCTATGATGCAAATCCTGGAACCGATATTGCCGTCATCCAGATGACCGCCAAAGAGCCGACAGCGAATTCAAAGGGCTTGCGTCTGGGTTCCTTTGACCAGATTCGCGGCATTATCGATGAAGAGCTGGAAGCTGTATGGTCGGGTGATAAAGAAGCCCAGGCAGCGCTTGATAGTGCAGTCGAGCGTGGTGATCAGTTACTACGCCGCTTTGAGAAGAGCCAGTAAGTAACAACAAGCCAGGCTTCGCGCCGCAAAGGTGCAGCAGCGACGCGGTTGTCGCTGCTACACTCTTGCAAGGTCGCCAGCGATAGCCTAAGGCAGACAAGGGTGAGTTACTGACATGGAAAAACGCGTAACCTTCAACGGTTGGTTACTGCCGTTGTGCCTTATCTTTCCGCAAATACTGATCTCGGCAGTCTTCTTTTTTTATCCTGCCGGTCAAGCTATCTGGCAATCACTGTTTATTCCTGACCCCTTCGGATTATCCACACAGTTTGTAGGTCTGGATAATTTCGAATACCTCCTGTCCGATAAATTTTATCGAGCATCATTTGTCACTACCGCGATATTCTCATCTCTGGTGACCATCGTTTCGATGGTGCCTGCATTGTTTCTGGCCGTATTGGCTGATCGCCTGATCAAGGGCGCAGGAACTTACAGAACGCTGTTAATCTGGCCATATGCCGTGGCACCAGCGATCGCAGGTGTACTGTGGTTGTTCATGTTCAACACACGCGTCGGTGTTGTGTCCTGGTACCTTGGCCAATTGGGTTATGACTGGAACCATGTGCTTAACGAGACGGAAGCCATGGGTCTTGTTGTGGTGTCGTCAGCGTGGGGACGCATCAGCTACAATTTTCTGTTTTTCTATGCAGCATTGCAGGCAGTACCACGTTCGGTCATTGAAGCTGCGGCCATCGACGGTGCAAGATTCTGGCGACGGTTTTTTACCATCGTCTTGCCGTTGCTTTCACCAACCACATTCTTTTTGCTATTGGTGAATATCGTTTACGCCTTTTTTTGAAACTTTCGGCGTCATCCATACGATTACCTCTGGCGGTCCACAGCAAGCGACGACCATTTTAGTCTACAAGGTATTCAAGGACGGATTTGTTGGTCAGGACCTTGGTTCGTCTGCTGCGCAGTCAGTGATATTGCTTGTGGTGGTGGGCACCTTGACAGTCCTGCAGTTCAAGTTTGTTGAGAAAAAGGTGCATTACTGATGAGCGATGCGCAGGATACAGCGGTGATAAAGAACGATCCATTGCCCGGCATGGTTGAGAAAAAGGGCAGCTCGCTCTGGTTGACACATGTGTTGATGCTAATTGGGATATTCTTTGTGTTTTTTCCGATCTGGCTCGCCTTTGTTGCCTCTACCGTAACTCAGGAGGCCATCGTAACTCCACCCATGCCGTTGCTGCCGGGTGATCATTTTCTGGAGAATTACAAGAGAGCTCTGTTTTCGGGAGTTAACGTTCCAGTCACCACGATGCTGCTGAATTCGCTGGTTATGGCGATGGGAATAGCTATCGGCAAGATCATCATATCCCTGCTCTCAGCGTTTGCCATTGTCTACTTCCGTTTTCCTGGAAAAAGCCTGTTTTTCTGGATGATATTCATAACGCTGATGCTTCCGGTGGAGGTGCGCATTGTGCCAACCTATGAAGTGGTGGCAGGATTCGGGCTACTTAATAGCTACTCGGGTCTGATATTTCCATTGATCGCATCGGCGACGGCCACGTTTCTGTTCAGACAGTTTTTCATGACTATACCGGATGAGCTTGCAGAGGCTGCACGCGTAGATGGCGCTCGGCCGATGCGTTTTTTCATGGATATCGTTGTACCAATGAGTCGTACCAATATAGCGGCTTTGTTTGTCATTCTGTTTATCTATGGCTGGAATCAGTATCTATGGCCGCTACTGATAACAACCGAGCCTGATATGAATACCATCGTCATGGGTATCAAGCAGATGTTCCCTTCCGGAGATGACACAGCGGATTGGCCTGTGATTATGGCGACATCCATTCTGGCAATGATCCCGCCGGTGATTGTTGTGGTTTGCATGCAAAAACTGTTTGTCAGTGGTCTTGTGGATAGCGAGAAATAAAAAACGATGGCAACCGTTCAACTAAAGAATGTAAAAAAACGCTTTGGCCGTACCGAAGTTATTCACGGTGTGAGTGTCGATATTGAGGATGGAGAATTTATCGTTATCGTCGGACCGTCCGGTTGTGGAAAATCTACCTTACTGCGCATGGTGGGAGGTTTGGAGACGATCAGTGAGGGCGAGGTTTGTTTTAACAATGAGCGCGTTAACGACAAGGAGCCGATGGATAGGGATATCGCCATGGTGTTCCAGAACTACGCGCTATATCCGCATATGTCTGTGCGTCAAAACATGGCATACAGTTTAAAAATCGCCAAACTGTCGAAAAATGAAATAGACAGCAAGGTATCTGATGCTGCTCAGCTATTACAGTTAGAGCCGTATCTGGACCGTAAACCCAAAGAGCTCTCAGGTGGTCAGCGTCAGCGTGTGGCCATGGGACGTGCGATTGTTCGCGAGCCATCAGTTTTTCTGTTCGATGAGCCCTTGTCCAATCTTGATGCAAAGCTGCGGGTGCAGATGCGTCTTGAAATCAAGGAGCTTCAATCAAAGCTGGGTATTACCTCGCTTTACGTTACCCACGACCAGGTTGAAGCCATGACCATGGCTGACCGTATGATCGTCATGAACGCCGGAAACGCTGAGCAGATTGGCACGCCGCTGGATGTTTACGAGCATCCGCAGACCTTGTTTGCTGCTCAATTTATTGGTAGCCCATCTATGAATATTATAGACGCGGCGGTGTCTGGTGGGATTGCGACACTGGCAAGCGGGGCGCAATTGCCGTTGCACAGTGCAGTCGATGCCAAGGCGAAGATAGGTATTCGTCCAGAGCACGTGCTAGTCGATGAGGATGGACCACTGCAATTTCATGTCGCGCTTGCTGAGCCGCTTGGGGCTAATACTTTGCTGCATGGGAAGCTGGCAGGTGCTGATGATGCGTTCACGGTAAGTCTGGCGGGTGTGCATAAAGTCAGCGCGGGCGGGCCGGCAATCCGCTTGTCCATAGCCCCTGAGAATATTCATTTGTTTGATGCTCAGCATGGTGGGCGGTTGACGTGAAGTGACTTGCCAGGGCGGAATTATGTAGCAGTTGCACAGGGGTGCGAGACTAGATGATCTTTGCGCTATTCGGATTCTGGCTTGCTGGTTTTGGGTTTATCTGCGTAAGTAGTGTCGGTCATGATAGTTTCAACAATAGAGACCATGCTCCCCCTTGCGGAATCCATTTGCCAGTCGGGCATCCAGCCAATCTCCGTGGCGATAGGGATGTGGGGGCGAAAAGTGATCAGTTGAACGATTTCTCTTTCCTCTCCGAATGCGCTCGTGTATTCAACACGCGCCTTTACAGCGATGCGATGCTTTTCATAATTTTTTATCGAAGTGTCATCAAAATCGATTTCACCACCGTACAGATGCTCGGCCAAATAGGGGAATGTGGGAAGCCAAGCCGCTTCGTATACGTAGGATTCGCGGTCAGGCCAAACCATAATGTCTTTCATTGTCCTGCTTCTGTAAAGAACAGGCTTGTATTCGGAGTTCTCGGTTATGAATTGACCGGTGATTTCTTCTTGAGTTTCCTCGTGGACGAGGGTAATATCGATTATCGAAATATTAGCGGGCGTCTTGCCGTAATTAAAGACGTAAACATTAACCGAAAAAATACGATTTGCATCGATTTCAAGCTCACCAATGTTCGCGATTTCCATGTCTCCGAGAACGAGAAGTTGAGTTTTGCATTGAACCTCCAAAAAGGCTCGCTCAGCACTTTCGGCAGAGTCAGCGGTTCTATCCGCAGCTTTCGCACCGTCTCTCGTGGCTTTGAGGGTCCATCCCAATAAAAATAATCCCAAGGTGCCAATAACGAGACCCCAGAAAGTGTATTTCTTTATGAATTTAGTGGACTTCGCCATCGAGACCTGGGCGTCAAGGTCCGTGAAAAAATCAAACGGACTATTCCAATGGATTTTAGGATTTTCCTCGCTTTGAGCCTGAGCTCTTTCTGGTTCTGGCTCTTCATTTTCCGGCTTTACTACGGAGTCATTTAGACATCGAATAATAGTACTAGAAGTGTTGGCAGTTTCATTTATTACTGTGTATGTTTTGCAGTCGCCGCTTTCTTGAGCATTGCCAGTGTCGCTATCTTGGGCCTGCCCTGAATGTGACCACAATAAAAAACTAAGCAGTAGAAATCGGTAGGCTTTCACATCCTGTTACCTGAAGCACCTGAATCATAAAGACTGCGCTGGCAGCCATGTGTCGCGGGATTTTGCGGGTTGTTGGCAGGGCAATAAGAAGCAGGGTGGAACGCTGATCTGCTAATTGCCATAAAGCCAAATAAAAAGGCCCTCTAAAGAGGGCCTAACTAAACTTTTTAGTGATGGGTTTGCTACGCAGCTTTACGCTTTTGCTCAGGCAACTCTTTGCTCTCATCACCCGCAGAATATGCATTGGTGTATTTGAACATGTCACTGGACGTGACATTAACGCCTTTGCTGATCATACTCTGCAAGGTTGAGACAATCGCCTCTACAGCTTCTGTGTCCACCTGCTTATTGCTCATTACATGGTCTCCTTGGTTTATTGCCGCTAGACGACAACAGGTACTTCTACTAGCTCAATCCACTGCCCATACGCCGTGGCTTTCCAACCACCCTTGGTAGCAAGGTAAGTCGCAAAAGCAGAAAAGCAAGCCAGTAAGATCTTATCATGAGAATGGATTTTGATCTTCTTCAGGTCTTGATCCTTGGAAAGCACGATAAGTTCCGTGAATATTGCCACTAGCAATTCGCCTGCCGATTTCACTTCTTCTGGCGTCAATCCGTCGTCTGATCGCACCACTTCTGGACTAAAAAATATTACGAGATTCTTGCTGTATAATTTCAGTATGTTTTTTAGGTCAAAAACGGCCTCTATTGACCCAGAGTTCTCATTTCTGACGGTATACAGTAATTGACCATCTATATTTAAATCTTCCTCCAAATCGTCTTTCTTGGCGTCAGATAGGAGCGCACCCCAGCTCCCAATCACTTCAGCGATAGTCGCTGGAGTAGATTCACTACAATCGTATTTTGTCATTTTATTGGCGTTGATGGCGGATTTAAAAGCGTGGGGATGTTAACACCATTCAACCAAAGAAAAGGAAGCTGGTAGTTAAAACATTAACAGATATAAGCATAATAATGCATGACATAAGACAGTTTTTGGCTGACTCTCTGGCAACATCAAAGCACATATAATCGGAATTATGTAGCAGTTGCACAAAACCTCCTGTATCCGATATCAGTACGATACGCGGATGGGAAACAGAAATGTAGTGGGCAGCTTAGTCAAAAAACGCGCTCGAATCATGGGCAAGATCAGGCATTTAAACAGTCTTAGTAGTGCGTCACTAGCCAATCAGCGTCTCGACCTGCTTTTTATTACCCTGCCAGTATCCCGCGAAATCACGCGACACATGGCTGCCAGCGCAGCGACTCATCACGTGTTTGAAAATATCGCCATTCGAGTTCCGGCGCGTATCTTCACGATAAGCCGCCTCATTCGCGTAACGATTCAGATACAGGTTGCCGAACTTGTGGACTTGACCCAGCTAAATACGGCGGAAGCGCGAGAAGAATGATTCAGCCTGATGCGTGTTCTCGCCACTCTTGCCCATGTACTCGATAGAGTGGTTGACACGCTCCATTTTGAACTTCGCGTGCAGCACGTTGTAGGCGGTGCTCTCATCGGCTGAAATCACTGTACCGGCTGTCACATGGCGCGCGACAAACCCTGCACTGAAATTCCTCAGTCTCGGCTTCTGCAACGGCTGTAACCGTCTTAAAACCGCCTTGTCCTTGAGTCTGGTGGCGTTCACGCAATACAAGTACAGCAGCTTGTTAGGATCTTGTTTTTCCTTCCTGCACGATCCACCCGGTTCTCAATGCGGTTTTCAGGGCGCACGTGACCGTTGACGTAAGCGGCATCAATCTCCACTTCATCAGCCAGCATGGCAGGCTGCTATCCATCAGCTATTCACGCAGCTTGTGAGCCAGCACAAACGCTGTTTTGTACTGCACGTTCAGATCACGGCTTAACTGAAGTGCGCTTATGCCTTTTGCGCAGTTTGAGTACAGCGCAATAGCCATCAGGTAAGTGCTCAGTGGCAGCTTATGGTTGCTGAATATCGTTACACTGTTCCCGCTAAACGTTTGCTTACAGCACTTGCAGCGCATTGCTTGCGCGTACCGAGCCAATAGTGCTCAACACTGCCACACTGAGGGCAAGCCACTACCTCGGATCAGCGAGCCTGCTTGAACATCTGAAAGGCTTCGTCATCGGACAATCGAGCAATTTCCAGCAACGAGAACGAACGGAATTTCGCTGAGAGAAAAAAGTGCTGTTTGGCGTTTGATTTCATCATATATAATGATATAACTTCGATTATGATGCCTTGTTAAAGGAGCAAGTCATCATTTACAATGATTTCATGTTACTTATGATGAATATTAGCAATGTCTGAAGATAAAGAATGGCAAGACCGCGTTAAGGGACTGCTGAAGGCAGAGCTAGCCAAGCGGAATATCAATTACGTCAAGCTAGCGGAGTTGCTGGCAGAGGCTTACGGGTCTGCTGAGTCATCCCAGAACTTGAGCAACAAGATAGCCAGGGGGAAATTCTCGGCTGTGTTTATGGTTCAGGTGTGCGAGGTTATTGGGTGTTATGAATTAGCAATTAAATAGCCATGTCAAAGCAACCGAAAGGAGGCGGAATAACGATAGCGCAAGCGTTTTTTTTTATGATTCTGCTCGCGCTATGGGCTTTGATCATTATTAGTCGCTATTTAACCGATCCTCCAGTGCCTTGGTCAGAGGACGGCGCTCAAATACAAGCAGGCGGAAAGGCCGAACAGACATGCTGCGTTCCAGCGATCCCCTCTGACGGTGCCATGGAAAGCCCAGATGAGGCAAGCAAAACCGATAGCCGCGAAAAAAAGGAGACTAGGAGAGAGGCCGTCCGTAGAACGGACCTCGCTGCGCAACGAGGCATGTGGCGAGCCACCAATTCGTTGGTCTATTTGACGCTTTTCCAAGTTGTTATAGGCTTTGGCGGGCTGCTGCTTATCTATTACACCCTCAGAGAGACTCGTGAAGTTCTTGAAGAGGCTCGTAACACCACCAAAGCCGCTAACGACACTCTCGAAGAGACCAAGAGAACCAATGCCTTGCAGCTCAAGCCTTATATTTCTATGAATGAGTACAGTTTGACTTGGGATGGTCTAGGTAAGCAAAACATCGTCGAGCTTACGCTGGAAATTGAAAATAGCGGATCGACTGTCGCAACAGATTTTTCCAGCATATCGTTGGATAGTTTTCAGCGACTTACCTTTACTTTTGTCAATGATCGTGGAGAGATCAAAAATCAACTTCACTATGAGATTGACCCCAGTCACAGCATGAACACAAAGCATGGTTTCGGCGCAATCAGCTCTCTTAACCCAAAGCGAAAATACACATTCAGCGTTAACATCAAATTCCGAATTAATGAGCGAAATGGGCCTGTAAGAGATATTCCCGAGCTCTTGAATAGTAGGTTCTCCCTTGTTGATCAATCCAAGATTTTGCAAAACTGCTTTATTCAGGGTGCCTTTACCTTTAAAGACCCATTCAGCCGTGAACTCAGGTTTCAATCGTTTGCTATCATTAAGGGTGACGGACAAAGCGGTGGCACTGCTCATATCGAACCGCCCAACGGGGAATTCGCTGAAGTTTTTATTGAAAGCGAAAAGATGGGTGGGCGGATAATTGAGCGCCGCAAAGAGCAAGATCAATCCTAAGCGAATCATCTACCCGCACGTCCTTGTGCAACAACTACATAATTCCGCCACGGCTTCCAGGTAGGGCGGGAATTCTAATTACTGTAAAAAATATCAGATATCCGCAAAACATCGCTTGCGCTCCACAGCTTGACGTGGTCAAACTAGGCAGCCTATTTTCAACACGACAAGGATGTCGTTATGCGTTATTTCAAATTCGCGCTGGTATTGCTTCTATTGCTTCCACTCCAAATCCTATCTGCGGCAAAACAGGAAAATGCGCTCTCCCAGCTGCTTGACATCAACACAGCCAATGCAGCTCTACTTGCAGACACCTTGCCGGGTATCGGGCCGGCGAAAGCGGCATTGATCGTTCAATGGCGAGAGCAAAACGGTAAGTTCAAACATGTCGATCAACTGCAGGAAGTCAAAGGGATAGGCCCCAAGACCCTTGAGAAATTGCGAGCCTATGTACGCGTTGGTTCAGAAGCTGAGGCCAGGAAAATGCAAATGCAGCTCGATCAGCAAGAAGACAAAGTGCGAGCGGATGTTCATCGGGTCATCAATGCAGCCACCTTCGCTGCCACACCTGAGTCTATCGAGGCCTTACCTCGCAAGGCCTGGTACGGTAAATCGGTTCTCGAAATTCTTAGAACGCACTGAGCTGATCACCCGAATTCCCGCAATTCCCGCAATTGCCGCAATTCCCGTCAATCGCCGTCAAATTCCACCAGCACAGTTACGGGCACATCCAGCGCCTCTATTCTTGCGCGGCCGCCAAGCTCTGGCAGATCAATAATGAATGCACTCCCGATCACTTCAGCACCTGCGCGTCTGATGAGTTTGATACCCGCCTCGCAGGTGCCACCGGTTGCAATGAGATCATCCACAAGAAGTACTTTCTCGCCGCTTTGGAGTGCACCTTCGTGCAGCTCCATGGTCGCTTCGCCATATTCCAGTGTGTAGCTTTCACTCATGCGTGGGCCTGGCAGTTTGCCAGCCTTGCGAATCGGCACAAAACCCACCGACAACTGGTGGGCAATAGCGCCTCCCATGATAAATCCACGCGCCTCCAGCGCTGCCACCTTATCGATGCGTTGTCCGGCATAGGGATGCAGCAGGTTGTCGATGGCCATGCGAAAGGCCTGTGCATCACCAAACAGGGTAGTAACATCACGAAACTGGATGCCAGGCTTGGGGAAATCGGGAATCGTGCGGATTGAATCTCGAATATTCATGGGGATAATATCTTGTTCACGTGGTCTGCCAGGTGTTCTTGCTGAACGGCTGTGATTATGTGTTTTCTAAAAAGTCGTAGCAGGGGCGTGGAACCGTTGCCACAGGGTCTGCAGGGCGGGCTGTGCGTGATACCATTTGCGCAATATTCACACGCTCCAGGACTTTTGATGAACTTTATCACTCGCGCGGCACTAATGGCGGCTGTTGTTGCACTTTCCGGCTGCTCCACCATCAAATACAATGCGCTTGAAAAGGTGGGTATTCATAAGCGCGATCTTCTGATCGATAACGTGGAGGATACGCGTGACGCTCAAGAGGACGCTCAGGAGCAGTTTCAGGATGCGCTGGAACGATTTGGTACCGTCATGACAATCAAGGAGACCAAGCTTAAGAAAGCCTACGACCAGTTAAATGACGAATACGAAGATAGTGAGGATGCCGCGGAAGAGGTATCCGAGCAAATAGCTGAGGTTCAGGAGGTGGCAGATGACCTTTTCATTGAATGGGCTGAAGAGATAGAAACTTACAGCGATGCTGTGTTGCGCAGGGATAGTGAATCGAAATTGCTGAATACAAAAGCCCGGTATGTGGAAATGCTCAAAACCATGCAGGATGCAGAGGCGAGTATGAGGCCCGTACTTGCCACCATGCGTGACAACGTTCTGTACCTGAAACATAATCTTAATGCACAGGCTGTTGGTTCCATGCAAACAAAGTTTACTGAGCTGGAGGGCGATATCGGCATTCTGATTGAGCGCATGAACCAGTCAATCGCACGATCTGACGAATTCATTCGCGAAATGAAGTAGTTCCTCTGACGGCTATAAAGATCTACCGATGAATGAAGAGCAAATGCCGGAACCCTCTCTGGTGGAAAGACTCAATCAGGAGACAGGTGTTATTGCCTGGGCAGATCTGGTGCGGCACTTTGCCAGAGGCGTGGTCATTCATGTGTCGGTGCAAATCGACCTTATCGATGCGGCGGTTTGTCTGATCGAAGACAACGTCACCTTGCTGCAAACGTGGGCGGATGAAGGCCGGGTAAGGCGTGCCAGTGACGATGATGCACGCGACTGGACAAAGCGTGAGCCTGAATTCTGGTGCGTGGTTAGTGCACCTTGGGTGCTGGTGCAGGAAAAGACGCACGCCACGCGCTCAACAGTGCATTAGCAGCCTGAAGTGATGTTACCTTCTGTGCCCTTACAGAGTCTTCTGTCTCATTTATTAGCTGGCGTAAACCCGCTTGTTCTTGCAAAGAGGCGCGCACCAGCTGATCAACAATAGACCACATCCAGCTGACCCTTTGTTGCTCGCGTAAAATCATCAGCTCACCGGTGCCAATAAGTTGCCTGCGGTGGTTGCGTACCTCCTGCCACAATTCGTCCAGCCCATCGTTGGTGACAGCGCTGCAGGTCATGGCCTTGGGTTGCCAACTACCGCTCGGTTGCAGTATAGACAGCGCTCGTTGGTAGGCAGCCCTTGCGTGCTTGGCATCGTTGAGAGTACTTCCATCTGCCTTGTTAACGGCGATGATGTCGGCAAGCTCCAGCACACCCTTCTTGATGCCTTGTAGCTCATCACCTGCGCCGGGCAACATCAATACCAGATAGCAATCTACCATTTCGGATACCACGGTTTCGGATTGACCCACGCCGACAGTTTCTACAAGAATGACATCAAAACCAGATGCCTCGCACAACAACAGCGACTCACGCGTTACGCGGGTTACACCACCCAGATGACCGCCAGTAGGCGAGGGCCTGATGTAGGCGTTCTCATTCAGCGATAACTCGGCCATGCGGGTTTTGTCCCCCAGAATACTGCCACCGCTTCGCTGACTGCTTGGGTCGATGGCCAGCACGGCCACTCTGTGTCCCATGCCAATGAGTTTTAATCCCAGCGCCTCAATGAAAGTGCTTTTACCCACCCCCGGCACACCGCTGATACCAATGCGCATGGCCTTGCCGGTGCGTGGCAATAGCCTTTGTAAAACATCCTGAGCTTTTTCACGGTGGCGAGCAAGGCTCGATTCAGTTAGCGTAATTGCCTGCGAAAGCATGGCGCGTTCACGAGCCAGGACGCCGTAAGCAATTGTCTGGGCAGTAAGTTCTTGTCGTGGCATCAGGCTGCATTATCAGAATAGGCGGGGTGATCAAGGCTTTGACCTAGTGAGTCGAGCAGTGATATGGCCGCTTTGGCGATGACTGTGCCCGGCGGGAATACGGCTGCGGCGCCAGCCTCCAGCAAGGTTGGAACATCTTGTGGGGGTACAACGCCACCGACCACGATTTGAATATCGTCTCTGCCTGCTGCAGCCATCGCAGCCTTAAGCTCAGGCACAAGCGTCAGGTGTCCTGCGGCCAAAGAGCTTGCACCTACGATGTGAACATCGTTGTCTACGGCTTGTCCGGCAACTTCATCGGGTGTCTGGAACAGGGGGCCAATATCCACATCGAAACCCAGATCGGCAAAGGCGGTTGCGATAACCTTCTGACCTCGGTCATGACCATCTTGCCCCATCTTGGCAATGAGAATGCGTGGGCGACGACCTTCATGCTCAACGAAGTGCTCGACACGCGCTTTGATCTTTGGCAGGTATTCGCTAGTGGACATGGATTTCAGATACACCCCTTGAATGGATTGAATGCGTGCTGTGTGGCGTCCATACACCTTCTCGAGTGCAAGCGATATTTCGCCCACTGACGCTCTTGCCCGAGCTGCATCTACTGAAAGCGCAAGCAGGTTTCCAGACTCCTCTTTGGCAGCCTGTGTTAGCGCGTTCAAGGCTCTTTCATGCGCTACGTTATCGCGTTTGCTACGCAATGCGTTCAGGCGCTCAATCTGTTGCTCACGAACCATCGCATTGTCCACTTTCAGTACATCGACTGATGCCTCTTTATCCAGTACCAGCTCATTAACACCCACGACGGTTTGCTCGCCGGAATCGATTCTTGCCTGAGTGTTTGCCGCTGCCTCCTCGATACGAAGTTTGGGAATGCCTGCTTCAATTGCTTTCGCCATTCCACCTTCACGTTCTACTTCGCCGATGTGCTGCCAGGCTTTATCGGCTAGCTCGCGCGTGAGTGTTTCCATGAAGTGACTACCGCCCCATGGATCAACGGTATTACACAAACCGCTTTCATGCTGTAGCAGTAGTTGTGTGTTGCGAGCAATTCTGGCAGAAACATCAGTGGGTAACGCCAACGCCTCATCGAAGGCATTGGTATGCAGCGACTGGGTATGTCCGCACACGGCGGCCATAGCTTCAATACCGGTCCGCGTAACATTATTGTAGACATCCTGTGCTGTCAGACTCCAGCCAGAGGTCTGACAGTGGGTGCGCAAACTTAACGATTTAGGGTTTTTGGGGTTGAATTGCTGAACCAGCTTTGCCCAAAGCAGTCGCGCAGCTCGCAGCTTCGCAACTTCCATGTAGTGATTCATGCCAATAGCCCAGAAAAACGACAAGCGTGGAGCAAAGCTATCGATGTCCATGCCGGCAGCTATACCCGTGCGGATGTATTCAACGCCATCGGCCAATGTATAGGCAAGCTCCAGGTCCGCCGTCGCACCTGCTTCCTGCATGTGATAACCGGAGATGCTGATACTGTTAAAGCGCGGCATGTTCTGAGAGGTAAATGCAAAGATATCCGCGACGATTTTCATCGACGGTGCTGGCGGATAGATGTAGGTATTACGCACCATGAACTCTTTTAGAACATCATTCTGAATGGTACCGGTAAGCTTTACGGGTTCAACCCCTTGCTCTTCAGCCGCCAATATATATAGTGACAATATAGGCAGAACAGCACCGTTCATGGTCATCGAGACACTCATCTGATCCAATGGTATCTGATCAAAAAGAATCTGCATGTCAAGAATAGAATCAATAGCGACCCCTGCCATGCCAACATCACCGGTGACCCGTTCGTGGTCTGAGTCGTAGCCACGATGTGTAGGTAGATCAAATGCTATGGATAGTCCTTTCTGACCAGCTGCAAGGTTTCGTTTGTAAAAGGCGTTACTATCTTCTGCCGTTGAAAAGCCTGCGTATTGTCTTACCGTCCACGGCTTGGTGACGTACATGGTGGGGTAGGGACCACGGGTGAATGGCGCTATGCCTGGATAATCCAGACGATAACCGGCTGTCTGTTTGTCCTCGTCGGTGTAGCTGGATTTTAAGTTGATGCCCTCAGGTGTTCTGTTTCGAGTGAGTGTGGCTTCAGGGCTTTTATCTGTCGAGTTGCCAGCATCGACACCTAGAGGTGTTTGACGGAAGCTGAATGCTGAGCGACTCATGATGAAATCTCCGACAGTGCAGCCGTCTCGAAAATCTGTGATTCTCTGACAGCCTTTAACGCACTTGAAGATGAGAATGCATTTGTCGATAAACCTTCTGGTTGATCAGATGTGGCGTTAAAGAGCTCGTCGGCTTGAACAAAGCGGTTAACGCCAACAGCAATACGCTGCTCCTGTTGCATCAGTGTAATGCGTTGCTTGTGCGTGTTTGTCAGCCGGGTTTGCCAGCGTCCACTGAGCAACTCGCTTACCCAGCCTTCGCCCGTGTCGGTGGACGACAATGATTGCCAGGCGTGCTGCATCAGTTGCCGGGTAAGGTTTTCAATCGCGTAGGATCCAGCCATCGGATCCTGCACATGGCCAAGTCCACATTCACGTTCCAGAATGATAGGCATGTTACGCGCCATGCGCTCTCCCAGGGTTGTGTCAGCGCATGCATCTGCACGGTGAAGCACATCATGTGGATGCACCATCAATGTATCAGCACCTCCCAGCATGGCAGCTGTGCCAGCACAGAGGTTACGCAGGTGATTGTTCCACGGTTGGCGCTTACTGAGAAAACGCTGAGAGCTCTCTGCCACAATATGGGTGTGATGCGGGAGCGTATTGTCGGTATCAAAGTGGGTAAGCACAACCTGCCACAGCGCTCGCAATGCTCTGATTTTTGCCACGCCCAGTAATATATCGGCATCCAGAGCAATCTGGAAAACTATCTGCTCAGATGCAGGCCTGGGTGACATACCGTTATCGAGCAGTGCTTCCAGATACAAGGTGGCGGTGGCCAGGGCTGCGTGGAGTTCTTCAACGGTTGAGGCACCGGCATTGTGATGTAACGCGGTATCAACGAGTACGCATTTTGAAGATGTCAGTTGGGCTGCTGTGGAACTTGTGAAGCTGGCCATCCTGGCGAGCTCGTTAAACATTTGTGCATCGCCTGTCCCTTTCGCCAAAGCGTTGCTGACAGGATCTACATTCAAGGTAAAGATACACTCACCGTTTTCCAGATCTTGCGTGTCGGCCAACGCTAATAGAGCCTGCGTGCATTGTTCATAGTCATGGTTTGCTCTCAGGCTAACAGGTGCAAGATCAAGCTTTACCCCTGACAGCGCTGTGGCGATATAGTCTGGCGATTGCGCATGTAGCTCAATAGAGTGAATGCCACCTTGCAAGCCTTGCAAAATATTCTTTGAGGCCAGAGCGGCGTCGCTGGTTCTGACGCAAAGACGGTTATCCAGCGTGCTGCTGGATTTCTTACCCAGCGACGGTGTAATGGTGTCCATAGAGTCATAAAGAACCTCTAGCGGGATGCCTTCAAGCGTTGTGCGTCTTAAGGCTTGCAACGCATCATTATTGTCACTGCCAAGTCCTGCGATTGCCATGTCGACCCATTGCTGCCTGGAAACGGGTGAAAACGCACTATCTAGGGACACCGGTGTATCGGAGTTGTCGATGGGGGATGTCATGACGCAATTAAGCTCCTGTGATTACTGGCGATTATAACGCTGCCGGACGATTAACGTGAATCTGTCGATTTAGAGAAAAGCGCAGATAATGGTTGCGTTGTATCAAGTTCGGCGAGGGCGCGTCAGACGGCGAGGCTAAAGGAAATTCTGCTGCAAAAGCGCCGTCTCTACTGCTATCCTGAAGCGGAATATTTGTCAGTACAATAACCCGACACCTGGAGACTCTTACGTGCGTTTTCCTTCCCCACCTCCGTACGCTTCCCAACGCTCGGCGACCATGGCCGACAACATGGTAGTTGCCTCTCAGCCTCTGGCAGGACAAGCTGGCCTTAGCATGCTTGCTCAAGGTGGCAATGCTGTCGATGCTGCGCTGGCAACGGCTATAACGCTGACGCAAGTAGAGCCCACTGGCAACGGTCTGGGATCGGATGCCTTTGCGATTGTCTGGGATGGGCAGAAATTGCACGGTCTCAATGCTTCGGGTCGTTCACCTGCAGCATGGTCTACAGAACGATTTACCAGGATGGGTGGCATTCCTGATCGAGGTTGGGATACGGTCACAGTGCCCGGTGCAGTGGCAGGCTGGGCGGAGTTGCATGCAAAATTTGGCAAACTACCGTTTGAAAAGCTTTTCGAACCAGCGATAAACTATGCGCAGAACGGATTCGTTGTTTCTCCCATCATCGGTAAGTTGTGGGGTGGCGCTGCTAATGAGCTCAAGGAGCAACCCGGTTTTGCAGACCATTTCCTTGTTGCTGGTCATGCACCGCGTGCCGGCGAGCGGTTTACGAGTAAGGCTGCCGCTAGCACCCTGCAGTCCATAGCTGAAACAAAGGGCGAGAGTTTTTACCGAGGACATCTTGCCGAGCAAATGGTTGCAGATTCGAGCAAGCATGGCGGTGTTATGAGCATGGAAGATCTGGCAAACAACAAGCCTGACTGGTGTGGAACGATTTCGCAATCCTTCGATGAATTTACGTTGCACGAAATTCCACCTAACGGGCAGGGCATAGCTGCCTGTATGGCCCTTGGAATACTGGCACATACCGGTATTCGAGATTGCAAAGGCCCGGATGATCCGCAAAGCCTGCACTTGATGTTCGAAGCGATGAAGCTTGCCTTTAGAGACTCTGCCGATTATGTCGCCGATCCGGCCTTTATGAACGATGTCCTGGCCGAGCATTTGCTGCACACCGATTATCTGGCGGCCAGAGCGCGGCTTATTGACCCTGGCAAAGCGCAGGATTTCAAGAGTGGCTCCCCCGGGCAAGGTGGTACGGTTTGTCTTTCCACAGCCGATTCGAGTGGCATGATGGTGTCCTATATTCAGTCAAACTACGATGGATTTGGTTCAGGCGTTGTCGTGCCTGACACAGGTATTCATTTGCAGAATCGCGGTTGTGGCTTTTCGCTTGAGCCTGGACATCCTAACGAGGTGGCTGGCAATAAGCGTCCTTTCCACACTATTATTCCGGGTTTCCTGATGGGTAAGGTTGACCCCATCATGGCCTACGGCGTCATGGGTGGAATGATGCAGGCGCAAGGACATGTCCAGATGGCACTACGAACACAGCTCTTCGGACAGGATGTTCAGAGCGCCGCTGATGCACCACGCTGGCGAGTGACTGAAGGCTTGGGTGTCTCATGCGAGGAGGCCATGGATAAGAGAGTCTTGCAAACCCTCACCGATATGGGCCATGAAATACAGGTTGAAGCTAATGACCTGGCATTCGGTTTTGGTGGTGCCCAGCTTATTCATCGTCTCGATGCTGGCGGTTACGCTGGTGGCTCTGACCCACGTAAAGATGGTGGCTCGTATGGCTTCTGATCAGTAGCCAACATTCTCTTAAGTTGACTCTGAGAATGCACAGTAACGGAGAAAAATGGGCTTCGGCAGGTGCTGAGCTGCTAATTTGCTACAAACTAACGACTTTTATGCATCAGTTTGCTCTATTCCAGCTCATGTAGCTGCAATTACCCTCAACAGCTGCCGATAATCCCAATCTGAGCAGGCACCGCTCGTTGAATTTGTGAAGGCTGATCAACATGATATTTGCATCAGAAAAAACAGGTAAGCATCTCCGGGACAAGACTATTGCAGAGGGTGTCGAGGGCCGAATGCGAGCGTTGCAAGCGCTGAATCATGGTTATGGAAAAGGTAGTCGAGCGACAATTGCTAACATGCTGCTAGCTGCCTTGGGCGGGCAGACTTTTCCAGATGAAAGACACACTGCTGGAAAAATCAACATATCTGACCAACGTGCTACAGTCGTCACTATGCAAGTGGCAGAGCCGCTACAGGACAGTGCCAATGATTCGTACTTTGCTGTTAAGGAAGTGTCATCACAAAACTGATTGACGGGATTTTACTCCAACGGCACAGCATCTAACTTATGCTACTAGATCGTACCGTTGGACTTCCACCACCCGTTGAACTTCTAGTTATTTCTACTAACCGGAGCAAGATCCAAAGGTATCAGTACTCTATTGATCGTGTGAACGATTCCGTTGGTTGCGCCTATGTTACTACTTCCGGCAAGTAGTGCCGAGTCGCGGAGTTGTGGCGCAACGTCGATCGAAAAAACGCCGAATGAACTAAGACTGGCATCAGCCAGTAGCGTATCAACTGTCTCCGCATCAGTAATTTCTTTGAGCGTCTTACTTTCACGGGTCACGTGGTACAGCAGCACATTTGTCAGCGTCGGAATAGGGCCGTCATTGCCCAGCTCAGTCAAAGCAGCAACTATTACTTCAAATGCACCTTTCTCATCACCACCTGTGTAACCTAAATCATTGGCCAGACGAATGAAGGCTCTGTCAGTGGGCGCGAAAAGAGTGATGTTTTCGTCCCTGTTGTTTAGTGCAAAGGCTAAGCCTGATGCTTTAACAGCATTCAGAAGTATGTCGAAGTCGTTACGGTTCTGATCAAACTCACCACCGCTTTAGCTCACGAATTAGGTGATGGTAGATAGTTGTGACGTGGGTACTGAAACATCGTTCCCCGAATCATTGTTGTTAGTGCTTGCGGCGTTAGCGGTTGCTAGCAAGGACACCGTCATCAATGGCATTGCTAAGTTTTCAGTGATACAGTCATATGTATCGTTACCGTAAATTTTTGATTTTCAAAGGTTGGAGGACGGCTGGCCGGATGGGTTACATGTAATCTATGGGCCCTGAATTTCGGTAGAACAGTGGCGTCGAAAAAATGCTTCGCGTCCTCGACTACCTAAGACAGCAATTTGCGATGATCTGCAGACATTTGATGGCTGCGGCGCTCGTCGCTGCAAACTGCCTGATATTTACCTGTTGCTACTTTAGAGATACGCAGTTGGCTGTTCGTCAGGAAAATATCAGGTGCACGATTTTGAAAACATCTACCGATCGGTCAAACTGGATCGGTCGTCACGGTTACGGTAAATCGACAGGCGATAGTGTTGCCATCGGCATCCACAGGTTGAACTTCGAACAAGTATCCGGCACCAGGATCCAGGCCCTCTACTTCAAGACCGGTAGTGTCTGTCTCTGTCAGAAAAGAGCCGTTTATGGAAACGTCGTAGCCTCCGGCTGCGCCTGGGAAGGCGTCCCATTGCAACTCAATCTGCGTGCTTGATAGCGGATTGCCGACTATCTCAGCATCCGTCGGGCACATAGCCAGCCCGCCGGTGTCGTCGTCCATCATTCCGTCATCATCCGTCATTCCGCCGTCGTCCATCATTCCGCCACCATCCGTCATGCCACCGTCATCCATCATTCCTCCATCGACTGTTGATCCGTCTACTGGTGTCACAAGGTAGGGAAATCGATCAGAGAACTGCCCGGAGTTCTGCGGAGCACCATCTGTAAACGCAGCTGTTCCAACGGGTGCATCAGCAGTGTCGCAAAGACCCAGTACGTCGCCAGCATCACCTGCTGTGCCGTTGGCGTCGAGATCAACGGCTATCGGGTGACACAACGCTCCCATCATGACGCGTAAAGCAATATCAGTAACATCATCGCCGGGACGACGCCCATTCGGAAATCCGGCAAGATCACCGGCTACGACGCCGAGGTTCGATTGACTATCCCGTGCTGTGGCTGGGACTTGTGTGTTAAGCCTTAGCATCTCCGATGGAGTCACGGTAGTGAGTTGATTGACACCAGGAAATCCGGTCAGAAATGCGGTGACCAAATCAGTTCGAGGAAGATTGGCCGGGGCGATATTTGACGTGGCTCCCACCGCATCACGGAAAAGAATATCCAGTATGGCTGGTAGGGTCGGATGAGTCACATAGGTGGCAAATTGAGCGTCATCCATGGGCTCACTGGCATTAAACCGATCCTTGTCAGGTAAACCAATGACCACTTCGTTGACCAGCGGATTACTCAATCTGGACACCTGACGATACTCACCCGAGAAGATGGAGGGATTGCGAAAGCTGGGGTCGTCGCTGATTGTCTCGCTACTACGCACACTTGACGAAGTCCATGCACCTATAACTCCGTTACCACTGCCAGTCAGGCAGTCTTTATGTACCTCCAGCGACAGAGTCGTAATATTCTTGTTTTTCAGATCGTTTCTGGCGGGATCATCGGGCAAGGCATCTACCAGAGGAGCAAAATTAACGAGATCAAATACTTCAGCTAGTGCGATGGAAAAACTTTCTTTTCTCTGACCAACAAAAACTCGCCCGTCGTTAGCACCCTCTGGACATTGTGCAAATTCGACATCGTAGTATATTTCATCTGTATTACTCAGACCCTTCACATAATTTTCATAACCGGCAGGAAAAGATTTTCCTCCTATGTTGTCGGACGGTTTTGTAAACATACGAAGCCCTGAATTTGGTCTGACAATCCAGTCTGGTGACCCTGATCTTCTATCTCCCGTTACCATTCCGACAAAATAGGTCTCGTTGACATTCAACACGCTCTGATTGTCAAAGTTACCCAAACTGCCGATATTTTTCAGCGGGACTGGCACACTTTGATCACCAATCTGCAGTGCAAGACCTGCTTCACCGTTAGCAAGAGAGTTATCAAAATTAAAAAGGAAGCTTATATCCTCGATAGCATCGCCGTCATTGTCAACGTGAATTTCATAGATTGCCTTGTCGTTCATCGTGAAGAAATTAGGACCACCATAAACGTCCTGCAACGGCTGATAGTTAGCAATCAGCGTGACATAGTCACCGCGTCCGGCCTCATAACTGTTGAACACGTAGAAGTCGGTGGCATCAACCTTGGGGCGAGATTTTATATAAGGTGCCTCGGCATGTGAGGATGCTGTAGCTACTGCTGGGGCTAGCACGAGAGATGCTAAAGCCGCTGAAGCGAAGGGTAGTCGGTTACGCATTGGCGTTAAGTCCGTTGGTGGTGTACGTTAGTATTCTAATTGATGTACGCACCAACTACTTGTAAAGTTGCAGGCGTTCGTATTTTTTATCTTCTGTTAAATGTGCTCGATATTCGACAGAGCGTTTGGCTGGAATCGGGTATTATCTGGCGCTTGGTTTTTATCAATGCCACAACATGCAGGAGCGTTTCCATGCAAACGAAAAAAACCGGCCATCCACACCAGTATGACGGCCCAGGAAATTTGCGTTGTACCGTTAAAAAACTGGATCGTCATTGGTCACCGAACTCTATATTCATCGGGTCCGCATTTTGGTTGTTGGCTTTGCTCGCTCTGTATTTCAGCGTCAATTTTCAGGCAAAAGCAGCTGATAACAAATCGATGCCAGTCATTGACACATCCACCACTAAACTTTCCGAAAAGGGTCGCTACGAAGTATCTTTTAACAGTATGGCTGGACCTATTGAGATCAACACAATTCACGAGTGGAGGCTTACTGTGCTGTCTGTCGATGGAGCGCCGATAGATGGGCTCTCTATTACCGTGGAAGGTGGTATGCCCATGCATGATCACGGCTTGCCCACGGCGCCTCGAGTCACAGAATCACTGGGAGAGGGGCAGTATCGCGTTGAAGGATTCAAGTTTCAAATGCCTGGACACTGGACGACAACATTCAACTTCATCGACACGGAAAATTTCAACGATAGCGTGACCTTTAATTTGATGCTGTAGCGTGATTGCTCAATGCACTGGTTGGTTTCAGGTGATACATCCAAGCGGACAGATTAAATGATGTGTCTGCGCATGCTATATTTTTCAATGATATTGATTCTGGCTGCTCCAGAGATAGCTGCCGACTCAATCAATTGGACGCAGGCGCAACGTTCTGTCATCGATACGCTGCGACTTGCAAACCTTCCAGAACTCCCTGAGTCACCGGGAAATACAGTCGCTGACGACGATAATGCTGCGCGGCTAGGGCAATTATTTTTCTTTGACCAAGGGATGAGCGCTAATGGCAAAGTCTCTTGTGCAGTCTGTCATCAACCGTCGCTGAACTTTACTGATGGACTGAGCAAATCACAGGCTATCGGCGAAACTACACGCAAAAGTATGACGATTGTGGGCGCAGCCTGGAGCCCCTGGCTGTTCTGGGATGGTCGTCGGGACAGTTTATGGTCACAGGCGTTAGTACCGTTAGAGGACCCTCGTGAACATGGTGGCACCCGTACGATGTACGCACACAGAATCAACAATGATGAGCAGCTGCGACAGCGCTACGAAGCCGTGTTTTCGCCACTTCCCGACCTGTCAGATACTGCACGCTTTCCATTGTCAGCCGGGCCATTAGGGACTCGCTCTGAACTAAAATCATGGTCGAAAATGAGCGCCTCAGATCGAAAGCTTGTCAATCATATATTCGCCAATATCGGGCGTGCAATCGAGGCCTACGAGCGGCGTTTAAAACCGGGAATCACCGCTTTTGATCAGTACGCTGATGCCCTGTCGAACAACGATATTCGTAGAGCAGGTACTTTTCTAACTGCAGATCAGCAAGAGGGCTTACAACTGTTTATCGGCAAAGCGCAGTGCGTTCATTGTCACAATGGGCCACTGTTTACCAATAACGAATTCCACAATACCGGACTTTTCCCTGAGAATGAACTCCCGACTGACCGTGGGCGTATTGACGGTGTTCGCGAACTGCTAGACGATCCCTTCAACTGCCTGGGTGAAGAGGCGGCTGCGGATGAGCAATCATGTGCGGAGCTACGTTTTGTCAAGACTCAAGGCATCGAGTTAGTTGCAGCATTCAGAACACCAACTTTGAGAAATACTGCCAATGTTTCTCCATACATGCATACCGGTCAATTCGATAATCTGACATCCGTACTCAATCACTATAACGTTGCCCGCTCGACTCTCATCAGTGATGAGTTGGAGCCATTGAATCTCAGTGTGACTGAAATAGAGCAACTTGAATTATTCCTGAGCGCGTTGACTGCACCACTGAGTACGCCTGACGTTTGGTTGAACCCGCCTTAGTCCATCGCACGTTAAATTCTAATAATTAATTTTCTTCACACTTGTGCAACTTTGCTGGATGTTGGTGCGTATAGTTATTGGATGAGGTGGCCTTTCCCTGTTCGAGACTACCCTCGGTTACAAGTCAACGGCAGAAATTGCCGATACGCCCCAATAGAGCTGAACAAGCGCTTGTCCCTTAAACCAGAGTGGACAATGAGCACAGAGGAGAAATGTACATGTTCAAGAATTGCAACAAACCCAACACCATTGTTTCATCACATCGCATCGGGCAGGCAAGCAAACCAGCTTGCCTGCTTGCAGCCGCTACGATTGTTTTTTCCGGGGGCGTTTTCGCAAACCATACAGTTCTGGTGGAAGGCGAGCAGGACTACGATGGTGATGGATTACTGGGTGCTGACGAAGACACTGACGGTGATCAGGTATTCGGCACCATCATGGGCGGAGTCTCTGGCGTCAGCGATAACGGTAGAGTGATGATCGTCACCTCAGGACGGTTTATGGAGCAGGTATTTCTTATGGGTAACGGCGTCACCGTTCTAGAGGCTGCGCCAGGTGTGGATGCCGTTGTCGAAGCTTTTCAGGGTGGCGGCGATGCTGAAGCAAACAATACGCGTCAGCAGCAGCCCGGTATCATTGTGCATTCTGATGGTAGTTTTCCTCTTGAAATTCGCAACATTGTCAGTCGTAACTGGACTGATGGCATCCAGATACGCGGAGCGGCACGCGTGACTCTCGACGACGTCAGGGTTGACAGCAACG
>Ga0209187_1000629_pt1 | contig 55248 bp, 48 predicted proteins | sample BantaG_FD_187430 | JGI IMG/M metagenome (GOLD analysis project Ga0209187, IMG submission 187430) | Marine algal microbial communities from Bantry Bay, Ireland - BantryBay_4 metaG (SPAdes) (version 2) | ecosystem: Host-associated > Algae > Red algae > Unclassified | place: Bantry Bay, Ireland...
ATTTTTTATGAGAGGGTCCATGGAGGGTGTGTAAAAAATTACTCTTAAACCTAGCATGTACTCCTCTTTACGTCCATGAAAATCTGGTGATGGTTTCTGGCGGTACCCCAGGTTTTTCTGGTGATCCCATCGTTTGCTTCCTGACGGAGAATATCAAGTTCCCTCACCTTTTCGTTGACACCATCGATCCTATTCTCATATTGCTCTAGGTATGTGGCAATATTCTTCTCTGGATCTTCACGGAGGTCGACAAGTACAGTGTCACCACTCTGCAGCAACTTAAGTCCGTCGCTGCCAGCAATTTGGAGGAGTGTCGTCCTCTTGAGCTGACTTCGCTCTTCTTTGTGTCGAGTGAGATCATTATTCAATGCTTCAGTACGCCTATTTGATAGGAGTACAGGTGAAACATCTGCAGACGGCTTATACCCGATCATTTCCAGTAGCTTCTCTTGTTTAATGTCGAGATACATCTTCTTGAGGGTAAGCTGTTGTGCGTAAGCGTCCTTGAGCCCATGATCAGGACTATCAGTTGATTCGAACATCTTCCTGATCTGCTCAAAAGACTGTTCGTTATACCCAGACATACTGGCTAGCAAACTCTCCAGACGAGCTTCACCATTTGCAAACTCCTCATCGGTGAGGTTATCTGTTGCACTAAAAACGCTACCAAGAGTGATGATGGGATTGCCATTTGAGCTGACAGGCTTATCCGCATCTTCCCATTCTTTCAGCTGTAGATCATATGCTTTACGCTGAACGGTATCTTTGAGCACATCGTGTGACTTGATAAAGAGTTGCATCTTTCGATCTGCATCTTTTTGATACTCGTGTGCTAGTGAGGCGTATTTATCAGGGTGATACTTATTTGCAAGTCGTTGAAAGGCAACTTTTAGATCCTTTTCAGAGATGTCACGTTCGACATCGAGAACTGCGTAGTGATCGACAATGTAGTCAATGCCTTCTTGTTCTGATGACATGGGAGATTCCCTCGTAGCGGTTGAAAGGTACATTGTAGATAGGTTTGCACGGAAAGCGTCTTGTGTCAATCTGACGAACTTTAAGAGTTGAGAAAAAAATACTTTGTTTTGACAACATTATTTAAGATATTCCTGATCTATTTTTGAAGCTTCTGAAAAGTGGTGGAAAATTGATAAAAAACTGGTGATCATTTTGACGTGCCAATAACCGTCAATGTAATTGCCTCCTACTGTATACAAACAGGAGCTGAAAGAGCTAGAGTCAAAGTGGTTTTTCGAAACTCAGCTACTGATTGTATTGATGTCAGTGTGCTCAAGAATATCTATCATGAGTTCGCTTGACCTTCATTTTTGTGTGTATCCTACTTTGTACTGTGATTTCTGTATAACTAATTTAGAGCTCTGCTATAATGTATATACATATCAATAAAAAAATGAAATGAAAAGTCTTTTTGTTATAGTATTTAGTCTTGTGCTAAATATTTTTCTCTTTACTAGTGTGTATGCAGAAGGAAGTGGAGACTTACTTGACGGGGGATTTCGAGCTCCACTCAATGCCAATGTACCAATAAAGGTGTATGTCGAAGAAGGTGAGACAATCAATCTAGGATCAGAAGAGGCTACGATAAATTATGCTGCACCTGACGGAACCTCTGGTAGTTGTACTGGAAGTAATCTGACAAATACTGTGCAAGAAGCGGCTGGTCCCTTGCCAAATGTTGGTGGATATCTCCCATGTACTGTCACGGTAGGGCCTGGACAAGCAGGTGTTTGGTATATCACGATCCCTGGTCGGGCATCGCACTGGGACGTGACAGTACGTGATGCAGGTGGATCTGATAAAGATGGTCGCGTATATTTTAACCGTTTTGTTGCATCAATGGGTGGTTTCAGTCGGCCTTTTAACGGTAATTTCTTCGTACAAACGAATGATTGTTATCAGTATCAAGTTGAACCAAATGGTCTTGATCCGTATGCCTTTCAGTTTTATGCAAACAATAAGGGTGTGAGGGATGCCTCTGGTAATCCAACCTATCAGAGTGCACCACGCGTTCCGACGCCTTCGATCCACAACCCAGAGTCTCCAGATACCGCTACAGATGTGACGCATAAACTTTTTATCAATCCGCCAGATACTGCTATGCCAGTGAGTGCGCCGATCGCAGACACCGAAGGTGAGACGTGGTTGTATTGTGAGCCTGTTGTTGCTGAGGCGACAAATTTTACCTTCCAAGGTATAGAGGGTACGCCACTGATCATGGGTACTAATCCGCTGGGTGGAAACTTCCTCTTTGATTCAAATGTTGCTGGTAGTACATATAGTATGACGCTTGATTTTGACAATGATGGCGTTTTTGATCCCGAAGATTTGATCTTAAGTGGTACGACTGTTGTGGGTCAAAATAGTGCTCCTTGGGATGGCTTGGATGGTCAAGGCAATCCTGTCAATGCTGCAGCTGCTACAAACATTAGCATTCCTTCGTCTATCTCTTTTACTGGTGGAGAGGTGCATTTTCCACTTTATGATGCAGAAGCTAGTAATGGACTCATCATCACACGGTTAAATGGTGCAAATGCACCTGATAATACAGTTTACTGGGATCATTCGAATTTGCCTACGGCCGTTAATGGTGAAGTACCTAACCCTTTACAAAATCTAACAGGGCTGCCTAGTGGTGGAGCGCCGAGTAATCCTGCAGTCAATAACAACAGCTTTGGCATCTGGAATGGTACGACGTATAGAGGGACAGGCAATACGTTTGGAGATCGCGTGTATCTCGACACCTGGGCATTTATAGAGATACCACCCAAAAATGAAACGATTCAGATTGAGATTCGTGAAGCGGATCTTGAGGTAACGAGAAAAGAGTTTGACCCTTCTGCTGTGTTTGCTGTTGGTGAGATTGTGACTTTTGAACTGGAGGTGACAAATAACGGTCCCTCTGACGCTAGTGGCGTGAAGATTTATGATTATCTCAATGCTGATTTTACTAATCCATCGCTTTTGGGCACAACGGTTGCAGGTGGTGCAAGTGTCACGAGTTCTACTTTTTCGGGTAACGACTTCCTGGCGGTTGCTGATATGCCAAATGGTTCGACGATTGTTTTTGAAATAGAAGTTGAGATCGCTACTTTGCCAAGCAATGACATGCTCATGAACACTGGATATATCATGCGTGAGGCAGACAACACTGATCCTGATGCAACCAATCCTGACAGTGCCGTCCCTTCAGATCCTATCGATGAGATTACAGCTTCTGGTGGTGTGAGTAATAACACCAAAGACGCAGTTTTGAAGCCAGTACCAGAGATTGGTGCTGCTAAGGCGCTGACTGATTCAACATTTAATGCAGACGGAACAATTACGGCAACGTATGATGTGAAGATAGAAAATACAGGGAACATTACGTTTACAAGTGTCAATGTAAATGATGATCTTGCTGCTACCTTTTCTTCCGCTTTAGGGTTTAGCGTTGATTCAATATCTAGCGCAGATTTCTCAGAAAATACAGGATTTAACGGTTCCACAGTGCTAAACTTGCTAGACGGCACAGATAGTTTGGCACCTGGCGAGAGCGGTATTGTAACTTTTGTAGTAACTGTTCAACCAGAGACCCCAGCTGGATCCTATGGAAATACTGCTGTTGCAAGTGGCACAACCACTGGAGGTACAACTGTGACTGATGATAGTGATAATGGCAGTGATGTTGACGAAGATAATGATGGTGACCCGAGTAATAATAGCGACCCGACACCCTTTCCTGGATTTGTAAATCTATCGTCTTCGACCAAAGAAGTTTCTGATGTCAACGGAGCCCCAGCGCAACCTGGCGATACGCTTGAGTATACGATCACCCTGATCAATACTGGCAATGCTACCGCAACGGGTGTTGACGTAGCTGACTCGTTGGATACCAATGTCAGCCTTTCTGTTGGTGACACAACGTTATCAGACTGTGGAGGCTCGTCTTCTGACACGTCTAGTGTAACGACCTTAGCGATCGATGACCTAGAGGTTGCTGTTGGGGTGAGCTGTGTGATCACATTTCAGGTGACTGTCGCATCTCCACTAGATGAGGGTACAGTTATAGAAAACAGCGCAAAGATTAGTGCTGGTGATTTGCCTGGTGCTGGTGCAAATCCGTCATCACCTGATGTCGAGATCGATGGTACACCTGACCTTTCTACGTCAGAAAAAGCATATACAGATCTCAATGGTGGAGACATTGAGCCAGACGACATCATCCAATATACTGTGACACTAAAAAATACAGGTGATGCAACAGGTACTGGAATCAATGTGCAAGATACAATTGATACAAATACAGGTGATCTCGCAAATGTTTCTTTGGTTGATTGTGGTACTAATTTTTCTGATAATTCGACGTCGTCTTCTCTCTTGATAGAAGACGTAGAAGTTGAGGTTGGTGATGATTGTGTGATTACCTACACTGTTACAGTGAATAACCCCCTACCTCCGGATACTACACTTACAAATGATGTGCTGATTGGGGGGAGTGATGAAGGAGGACCTGGTGCTTTTCCATCTACTACCACTGATCCAGTAGTTAGTTTACCTGACTTGTCTGGCTCACAAAAAGAAATTGAAGATATCAATGGTGGCACACTTGAGCCAGGTGATGATGTACTTTTTACGATTACAGTAGTCAACTCTGGTAACGCGAATGCGAGTGGTGTATTGGTGACTGATGCTATTATCTCGATTCTGAATCCTGATTTTTCTTCGCTTACGTATACTGACTGTGGTTCGGCATATGATTCTAGTGCTTCCACTGGTAATGATCTAAATATTGATAATTTAGAAGTAACGACATCTGATAATTGTGTGATTACTTTTGAGGCTGAGCTAGACTCACCAGTCAATGAAGATACAGAAGTTGGTAATGTGGCAACTATTCACCCTGCAGATGAAGGCGGAGACGGTGCAGTGCCCGCTGTGTCACCACCGCTGTATGTTGATGCGACACCAGATCTTTCTACATCCACCAAAGATGTAGAAGATGTAAATGGTAATACTGTAGAACCAGGTGACACGCTGACTTATACAATCACACTGATTAATTCAGGCAACGGCCAAGCAACTGGTGTGGATGTGGATGATGTGATTGATGTTAGTACAGAGAATCTGAGCAATATTTCTTTAACTGATTGTGGTACAGGTTTTAGTGATAATTCAAATGCGGTTCTTCTCAATATTGATGATGCTAGTGTGCAAGTTGGTACTGATTGTGTGGTGACCTATGACGTAACACTCAAGTCACCACTTGATGAAGGCACGACGATTAACAACACAGCAACCATTGGCGGCCCTGATGAAGGTGGTCCAGGGGCAACTCCAAGTGCTGAAGAATTAGAAATTGACGCAACGCCAGACCTCTCTACCTCTACTAAAGAGGTTGAAGATGTAAACGGTGGCACCGTAGAGCCAGGTGACACACTGACCTATACAATCACACTGATTAATTCAGGCAACGGCCAAGCAACTGGTGTGGATGTGGATGATGCGATCGATACAAATACACAAAATCTTTCGAATGTCACACTCTTGAACTGTGGAACTGATTTTGCTGACACATCAGACGCGACAACACTGAATATCGATGATCTATCGATCGCAGTAGGTACAAATTGCGTCATTACCTATAGCGTAACACTCAAATCACCACTTGATGAAGGCACCACGATTAATAACACGGCAACCGTTAGTGGCTCCGAAGAGGGCGGCCCAGGCGCAACCCCAAGCTCACCTGAGCAAGAAGTCGACGCAACCCCAGAGCTAAGTGCAACCAAACAACACGACCAAGATGATAACTCCGTAAACCCAGGTGATACAATCACCTACACAGTATCAATCAGTAATGCGGGAAACGGTAGTGGTACAACAAACTTTAGTGACACCATCCTCACAGACTATGTCGGTGATCCTACCAACATCATATTTACAGACTGTGGATCAGGTAGTACGTCCTCATTTACATCTCCTGACCTAGAGGTCTCTAACCTCATAATCGCACCAGGAGAAACCTGTGAAGTCACTTATGAAGTAGAAGTTGCATCACCACTTAACGAAGGTACGGTCATCACAAACACCGTAGACGTGAGTCCAGCTCAAGAAGGTGGAAATAATCCTGATCCTGTGCAAGCACCTGACATCACTGTTGACGCAACACCAGATCTGTCTACCTCTACTAAAGATGTAGAAGATGTAAATGATGGTACCCTAGAACCAGGGGATACGCTTAGCTATACGATTACGCTTGTGAATACAGGGAATGGTACTGCTACAACATCACTTCTCGATACAGTAAATATACACACTACAGTAGATACATCTTCGGTCACTATGACAGACTGTGGCGCAGTCTTTACTGATAATTCTGATGCGCAAACCGTCGATGTCGATTTCGTTCAGGTTGAAGTGGGAACTAATTGTGTAATCACGTTTGAAGTGGAGTTAGCTGGTACTCTAAATGAAGATACAGTCATAGATAACACGGTGACAATTGATGCGCCTGAAGAAGGTGGATCAGGAGCAGAGCCAAGCTCACCTGAGCTGGAGGTAGACGCTACACCAGATCTGTCTACGTCAACCAAAGGCATTGAAGATGTTAATGGAGATGCTTTAGAACCAGGTGATACACTTGCTTATACAGTTACGCTAATAAATACAGGAAACGGACAAGCCTCAGGGGTCTCTATTTCAGATGTGATCGACGTTAGCACTGAGAGCCTTTCGAACATTGCCTTAACAGGTTGTGGAGCTGATTTTGTAGATACATCAGACTCTACGACACTAACGATCGATGATTTGACTGTTGAGGTAGGGGCGAGCTGTGTTATCACCTATGATGTAAATGTGAAATCACCAGTCAATGAAGGTACAACAATTAACAATACTGCAACAATATCTGGAAGTGCCGAAGGTGGTCCAGGTGCAGAGCCTAGCTCACCTGAGCGAGGCGTTGACGCAATGCCTGATCTATCGACATCCACCAAAGATGTTGAAGATGTAAACGGTGATACGCTCGAGCCAGGTGATGTTTTAGAGTATACAATTACTTTGATAAATACTGGAGATGGCCTTGGAACGACTTCAATGTTTGATGCAGTAAATACGCATACAACCATAGACACTGCATCAGTGACAGTCCTTAATTGTGGTACTGGATATATAGATAATTCAGATGCACAAAATATCGACATTAGTTCGCTTGAGGTGAGTGTGGGAGAGAATTGTGTCGTTACATTTGAAGTTATATTGGCAGAAACTCTGAATGAGGGAACTGTCATAGACAATACTGTGGTGATCAGTGATCCAGATGAAGGCGGCCCAGGAGCGCAGCCAAGTTCACCTGAACAAGAAGTCGATGCAACACCAAAGTTGAGCGTCACGAAAGAACATGATCAGGAGGATGCGTCAGTCAATCCTGGAGATACGATCACATATGCAGTATCAATTAGCAATACAGGAAATGGTAGCGCGACAACAGGGTTTACAGATACAATTCCAGTAGCTTCCGTAAGTGATCCTATAAATATAACATTCACAGATTGTGGATCTGCTGGAACCTCTTCATTTGTAACACCCAGCCTAAATGTTTCTGCTATCAGTATTGCGTCAGGAGAAACATGTGAAGTCACCTATGAAGTAGAGGTTAAATCTCCTCTAAATGAAGGTACGTTGATTGCAAATACAGTAAACGTTGATCCTGCGCAGGAGGGCGGTAACGATCCACAAGAAGAATCATCACCAGAAATCACAGTGGACGCTACTCCAGACCTCTCTACCTCCACTAAAGAGGTAGAAGATATAAATGGGGGCAAACTTGAACCAGGCGACACACTTACATATACGATTACACTGAGTAATACGGGAGACGGTCAGGCAGCAGGTGTTGATATTGCAGATGAGATTGATGCAAATACTGAGAATCTGTCGGATATATCAACAACGCAGTGCGGATCTGATTATGCCAATACATCAGACGGTGCAACACTTGATATTGATGACCTCACCATTGAGGTTGATGCAGACTGTATTGTGACATATAATGTGAATGTGAAGTCTTCTACAGGAGAGAAAGTTGGCATAAATAACTCTGTTGAGATAAGTGGTGAAGCCGCTGAAAGTCTTATTCAAGGCCTAACCATTAAATCGCAAGAGATCGTTACAGGAGAAAAATCAAAGAAAAAGAAGAAAAAGAAGAAGAAATCGTCAGATGACCAAGACTCACTTGGGGTACTGGCTAAGACAGGAACAAATATGCCGCTATATGTGCTAAGTGCGATTATTATTGCGTCGATTTTTGGATATACTCTTTATTGTAGAAAAAGGAGAGGAAGTAAATTTTAGATTCCAATATTACTGGCGTCCAATTAAAAAACCTCCATTCTAAGCTATTTTCCACTATCTAATTCCTCTCTCTGTACCTTAGTCCTCGAAAGTACTGATTTCAATTGACCTTTCGTCAATATGGTCACATTCAAAATCTGTAGAACTTGATTCCCCGAGGTTCTACCTCGGGATCCTTACCGAAAGTATGAAAACTGGCAAGTTTTCATGTACAGTGAGTGTATGACGTCAAAAGGATACCACCATGCATATGATGCACACTATCATATAGCATTTCCCGTAAAGTATAGAAAAGCCCTGTTGCGAGAAGACATTACCACATACAGAAAGGAGATTGCGCAAAATATCGAAGAACGCTATGACATTACCTTCGATCAAATAGGGTGTGTTGACAATCACATCCACTTACTCACATCTTTCCCGCCAACACTACACGGAGGAAAGGTAGTAAGAATTTTTAAAAGTATTACAGCAAAAGAGCTGTTTAAGCAATTTCCGGATCTCAAAAAAGATCTCTGGGGAGGCGCTTTCTGAAGTTCAGGTTACTACTTCGCAACAGTTGGAAAAAGAGGAGATTGGAATGTCGTAAAAAACTATGTAAAGAAACAAGGACAAGAGGGAAATACGCTATACGCATCACAAGACCAACTGCGTCTCCTCTAGTCATACAGACGCAAGAAGATACTCCGACGGCTCTGCCTCGGGATTCTTCACTCATCGGTGTATGTAAAGATAGTTGTGAGAACAGTGTTTACATCAAGCATATTTTTGTTTTAGTAGGTAAAACTATGCTTTTAGTGTAACGCTGTTTTCTTTTTTAGGCTTGTGGATTAATTGGCACAACTCATAAATTTATGAATAAAAATATCGAACTGTACAATAAGCACTTTGTACAAAGTAATCGTGAGATGCTAGATTTGTTTCACCTACTAAAGGTGGAGTATAATATCACGTCAGTAGTATACCCAGGGAGTTTCGTGCATATTTCTCCAGCATTGATTTTTCCAGTGGCAGCTTTTATCGATAATGATAGGCGTGTGGACAAGTTTTTCACAGATACTGAGGTGCGAGCTATGGTTGAGCAAAGGAAAGAGTACAAAAAAGAATGTGAGATTCAATCCTTTCAGCAAGATTATGATGATGAAACTACTCTCACAGACGGGAGTTTTGATCTGATGATTTCTCTCTACGCGGGATTTATCTCACAGTCGTGCAAAAAATACCTTAAAAAAGGAGGTGTCTTGCTTGTAAATAATTCTCATGCAGATGCAGGTCTAGCTTTTCTAGATAAGGATTTCGCATTAGTAGCAGTTGTAAATAGAGTAGGAGAAAGCTGGCAGATTTCAAAAGAAAGTCTCAATGCATACTTTATCCCAAAGAAGCAAGGTGTCATATCAAAAGATGAGCTTCTCGCTACGATGAAAGGAATCCAATACACAAAAACAGCCTCACTCTACCTTTTTAAAAAGCTGTAATATGTACAATCTAAATACAGGAGAACTTGTTCTTGAACAAAAATGAACAGTATCGCCTTAAGTGTGGCAACCGGAGTGATACTTGGGGGTCTGTTTACAAAATGCAGTAGTGGTGCGAGCGAAGATCAAATCGCTGCATACTATAGCAATTCTGTGGCAACCCTCGAAAGCACGCACGGCATCAGAAAGAAAATACTTGAAGGAAAAGAGGATTTCATCTTGGTGGATGTGCGACCCAAAGAGCAATACATCGAAGAGCATATCGTCGGAGCGCTCAACGTCCCCGCCTACATCGATCGAGAAAGCTCCGAGGGTTCAGACGCCAAGCGAATCATTGAGAGCTTTCGTGAAATAGAGATAGAGAATCCAGATAAGAAAGTGATCATCTACTGCTACTCAAGCTCGTGCATGACAGGGCGAAAGATCGGAAATTTGCTTGCCCAAAATAACATCTACGTAAAAGAAATGACCATCGGCTGGAACGAGTGGCGGTACTTCTACGAGCAATGGAACTACCCCCACGAGTGGGAAAATATTAATCCACTAGACTACGTTTCAAATGGTAGTGAGCCAGGAGAATTTCAACAACCAGAAGGCTACATCCCAGAACCATGCGTCATCGACAACGAATTTGGGTGCTAAGCGATGATAGGTCTAGATCAAATCACAAGAGCAACAAGCAAAACACCGCTACTGGCGGTGTTTGTACTTTAGAAAGTCTTAAGTGATCACTGCACTTTCACGGAAATCTTCTTTGGCTTGGCCGCTTCGTGCTTTGGCAAGGTAATCGTGAGGATACCTTTGTCATAGGAAGCCTCTGCCTTGTCACCTTTGACCGGCATTGGCAAAATAATGTTTCTGCGAAAGCTTCCTGAGCGAATTTCTTTGCGATAATAATCTTCTCTTTTTACTTCTTTTGTGTCGCTTGACGACCCAGCGATGGTAAGGACATCGTTTTCCACATCGATATCGATCTTTTGTGGATCGATACCTGGTAATTGTACGTCTACCATGACATTGTTGCTGTCTTGGTACACATCAAGCAACGGAGCTGATCCTGTTTGCATCATACCCATAAGGTTATCATCGAAGAATCGATCCACCTCCTGGAGAGGGTGCCAACTAACGAGTTCTCTACTCATAAACTTATTTGTTACTAATTACACACCCAGTATAAAGCAAAACTAGCACTCCTGTCAAGAGAGTGCTAATGGTAGGGCAAACGCACTAAACTCAAAAAATTATTATATGATAAACTTAGGGCCTATTGATACTCCCTGGATCCCTGCCTACCGGCAGGCAGGCCGGATAGAGATTTTTCACAATCTTCACTTCGTTCGCAGATAAAAATCGCTTCCGGGAAATCATAAACGGCTTTATTTTAGGAGATTTCAGTGCGTTTGCCCTGGTGCTAATGGTAGCTTGAGAGCCAAATCACCATAGAATACGATCTGGTCTTTAAAGTGAAGTACCCGAGACAGTTGAAGTCTACGAGAGCGGGAAAGAGACCTACACCAACCTCGGTCGCATGCGACAGTTTGGCGGCTACCAAACCTTTGATATATCTCAGCAAGAAAATCTTGACGATGTATCAGGTGTAGCCATCTGAGTGAGCAGTTCGGCGTCTTCATAAGCTCGGGTTCATTAGAGGCATAAACTTGATAGCGCAGCGCTTTGATAGTAATGAGATCCTCCTTAAGTGAGAGTCATGTAAAAAGCCTTTATTTAAAGGCTTTTTACTATGGACAAATAATATAAAATGTGCTATTATATGTAGTAGGTAGCAACCCTAATTCTTTAAAATCATCAACCGGAGGACTTAAGTCCATGAAAATCTTAACGTCAGTCGTACTGGCTTTGGCAACGCTTACATCTGCAGCTCAAGTTTCTGCAGCAAAAGTATCTGTTTCGATGGAAAATGCTGGTCCATTTCAGTTCAACAAAATTTCAGCTATCACCAACGCTAACGATTATCGAAGTGCTCTAGTAAATGCTGAGCTTACCGTGGATGAGTTCCGCTATACTGGAAAACCTGCTTCCATAGATCGTGCACGCACTGTCTCTTTTGGATACAATGCACTCTGGACAGGTGGATCACGGATCGGACTTGGTCTGGTCTATAAGGAACGCAATATCGTGGGTGACAAATCCATGGATGACGTCGGACTTTATTTAAAAGCAGGCTTCATTACAAGAGTATCCGAATATGGGCATCTAACGTACGACACAAGGTTCGACACTGTCTCCGACGGCGAGCGAATGCGTGGAGGAGCATTATTTACGCAAACCTTCTCGTATAGTTACATCGCGGAAATAGCTGCATTTCACTTCACAACCATCCAGCAAGTGTCGAGTACGAGGAGGGGCAGTCTGCGATACTATCTCGGAACACACAATAATAGAAGTACTATCGTACTTCCTAAAAATATGCGTATTGATGCTGGAGTATTTGCAGTCGATGAACACATTACTGACTATGGGTTCTACATCAGCCTAAAATTTCAAACAAGATAATTATCTGAAGCGTTCTTTAGATCTTCAATGCCTGGCACAATCTTTGTGTCAGGTTTTTTATTGTCCGCAAGACTAAAGAGACTCCTACACCAACCTCGGTCGCATGCGACAGTTTGGCGGCTACCAAACCTTTGATATATCTCAGCAAGAAAATCTCGACGATGTAACAGGTGTAGCCATCTGGTGCGAGCATTTCGGCGTTTTTATCAGTTCAGGTTCACTGGAGGGATAACATGACTAATGAGCATCAAGCCTATTGCTCTGTTTGTTCTCTGTTTGTTCTGTGCAAGTAATAATCCGTTGGAAATTTCGTCATAACCCTATTAGATAGGACTTTCTTATGCAGCCTTTGCTGTTTCCTCTTTCGCGTGTTCCCTCAGTATCTTAAGTGCTGCGCGGAAATCTGCCATTTTTTTGGCGCGAGATTCTTGAGTTGCCTGGCTAGTATTGTCTGACGCTGTGTTGTTGCCTATAGAATCAAAAAACGCATGCCACAGTAACTCTTCTGCGTATTTGTGATGCAGCATCACATCTTTTTCAGCTTGCGTGAGCTTATCAAAACTTTCTTTGCCACGCATAAGTTTGTGCATAAGCATATGATCCTTGATCAGCGAAGCAGTTTTCTCCGTTTGTTCGGGAGTAAAGTTAAATCTAGGAGCAATTTCTTTTTCAAATATTTCCGCAGAGCACTTTCCATGACCACCAAAGCTATAATGTCCAGCTGGTTTAAAGTCTTTCTTCAAAGCTGACGCTTGTGTGTCTTTCTTCCCGATATCATGCAAAAGCAAAGACCAGGCTAGTTCTGGTCCAGTTTCCTTAAAAAAAGACTCTACAATCTCCTCTCCCTCCTCGTCAATCTCAGGGTACATCTCACCTATCAATTCTCTCACTTCTGGGATGTTGGGGGCTCGCACGACATTCAGTGTATGACGAAAAACATCACCCTCGCGGTGGAATTGTGCTTCATAATTCTCTAGACCTGCATTTGTCAATGCAGGATCCTTCGTATTGAGGTGGTGTCGCACGCCCCAGAGTGCAGCTACCTCAGGAAGAATTTCTTGTAACTTCTCTTCCTTTGCAAGACGCAGAACCTCTTTGTGGGCATCAGCCCCTGTGAGAATCTCAGTCGTCATTTGCTTGTTGTGTTGCTGCATCTCATATTGAGATGGTGTATTTTCAGCTTCCGCAGCCTCACACTGCGAAGTACTCTCAGGCTCTAATGATGGAGGGTGTTCGGTAAAAAATTTCATAGAATATAGTTTCTTGTAAATACGTTCATTATAGCAGATATCGCTATGAGGACTTTTGTACTTTGTACACTTCGACGTTGCTGCCCAATATTTTCTAACACCATATGTGCAAATGGCTTATACAAATATTAACTCGTGAATCCAATGCACTAAAGTACGAAAGTCCTAGCTATATTTTTCCCAATAAGCAAAAAAAAATTTGACAAAAACTACTAATACTGAAAGAATTTTGCTACAATATAGTATATATAAAGACATACTAAATATTTCTATGCAAGAAACAAAAAGCTTTTTACAAAAAAACCTTCTCCTCTTCGTAGCTCTCGGTGTGTGCATCCTCTTCGTAGTTTTTCTGCTAACCAGTAAAACTTCTCCTTCTTTGTCCCTTTCTGACGCTTCAGCTGCATCTCAGTCTGTGTATCGCTTTTGGTCAAATCAGTATAAAAGCCATTTCTATACTATTTCTGAGTTTGAGCGTGACTTTGTTATACGTAACGACAAAAACTGGATTTACGAGGGCGTGGCCTTTGATGCCTACGCAAGGAAACAGCAAGGCTCAAATCCAGTCTACCGCTTTTGGAATAGTGGGACAAAAAGCCATTTCTATACACAAAGTGAAGTAGAAAGGGATACAGTACGTGCAGACGGCAAATGGCGCTATGAGGGAGTAGCCTACTATACACTTGCAAAAACACCCGGTTCAAAACCTGTCTATCGACTGTATTCACCATCCAAGAAAGCGCATTACTACGTACAGATAGAGTCTGAAAAAGATGCCCTCATTGCGCAAGGAGATTGGGACTTTGAAGGAATCGCCTTTTACTCAAAAAAAACCTATACTGACCCTGTAGCACCAGGCAATCCAGATCCGCCTGTCGTCGTATCACCTACACCTACCAATGGCTCCTGCGGAAACAATCATGGCAAAGTCTATGACGCAGAACCTTCCGCACAACTCTGCGCAAGTGGTTCAGCAACAAGCGTGTCTGGAAATGGACCATGGACATGGAGCTGTCGTGGATCAAATGGTGGGTATACTTCACAATGTAACGCTCAAAAAACAGCTGTTGCAGACACCCAGTGCAATGATGGCTTAGATAATGACGGAGACGGCGTTGTCGACCTCGCTGATCAGGATTGCTCCAATGCAAGCGATGACAGTGAGTCGGGGTCAGATCAACGACCAGTTACAGGCACATGTGGTACAAGCAATGGTTTGACACAAAGCACAATCCCATCAGTAAATCTCTGTGCAAGCGGCGAGGCAAATGCTGTCAGTGGGGGTGGAGAGAATACAAATTATTGGAAGTGGACTTGCCAAGGGCAAAATGGCGGAGAGAATATTACGTGTAATGCAAATAAAACCCCAGAGCCGGTCAACGGTGCTTGCGGTGCTAGCAGCAATCAAACAGTGAGTACAGCCCCAACTACACAACTCTGCGTAATTGGTAATGCTAGTGCAGTCAGTGGAAATGGTCCATGGAATTGGACATGCGCAGGAGAATTTGGTGGAACGACTGATTCCTGTAGTGCAGAAGCTCCTGACACCACAACACCGCAGTGTGGCGATGGAATAGACAATGATAATGATGGGTTTACAGATCTAGCTGACACCGATTGCGATAATGCAAATGATCTCACTGAGTCAGGTAGTACACAAGTACCTGTGGGAGGCGTTTGCGGGACCGCTGATGGCGTCCAAGTGAGCGCAGCACCGACAGGTAATCTGTGCCTCACTGGACAGGCTAGTGCTTTAAGTGGTAATGGGCCATGGAACTGGAACTGTCTCGGAACAAATGGTGGAGCAGATGAAGTGTGTAGTGCACCCAAGGCACCAGACCCAGTAAATGCAGTTTGTGGATTTAACAACGGCGAGATACTAAGTGCTATCCCAGTTGATGGCCTGTGTCAGATTGGTGCGGCAAGTGCAATCAGTGGAGATGGATCAAATCAAAATCCGTGGAGTTGGGGCTGCACAGGTGAGCATGCTGGTCAAAACGCCTCGTGCTCCGCTACAAAAATACTACCAGTCATCAGTGGAGTCTGTGGAGCTCCTGACGGCCAAACACTCTCTAGTAAACCCGCAGACAACCTCTGTGATAGTGGTCAATCCACTGTAGTTGAAGGTAGTGGTCCGTGGACATGGCGCTGTACAGGCTCAAATGGCGGCAGCGAAGCAAGTTGTAGTGCGGACAAAACACCAGATCCTGTAAATGCTACTTGTGGATCAAGCCATAGTAAAACACTTGATTCACGACCAACAAGTGGCTTGTGTGGCGAGGGCAATGCAAACAGCGTCACAGGAGACGGCCCATGGAACTGGATTTGTAGCGGTCTCAATGGCGGAACAGACATTTCGTGTAGTGCAGACATCGCCCCAGAGCCAGTAGATGCCGTTTGCGGATTCAATCATGAGCAGTCCCTTGAAACCAAACCAAATGAAGGTTTGTGCCAAGTAGGAAATGCCTCTTCAGTTGCAGGCTCAGGCCCATGGAATTGGACCTGTGCAGGCCTTCAAGGAGGCGTAGAAATCTCTTGTAATGCTCAAAAAACTCTCCCGCCACTAAACGGCGCTTGTGGCACCAGTCATGGTCAAGTACTTGATGAAGCGCCAGCAGCAGAACTCTGCCTCAATGGAACAGCCTCCGCAGTTTCTGGTAGTGGCCCATGGAACTGGAACTGCGTAGGAGATAATGGAGGATCTACCGCACAGTGTGCAGCACAAAAATTCGAAGTACCAGTAACCGAGTGTAACGATGGACTCGACAATGATGGTGACACCTTTATCGATGAAGACGATAACGATTGTGCTAACGCAAATGACGACAAAGAGTCTGGTAGCGATCAAAGACCAGTCAATGGTCAGTGTAGTGGTCTGCACGGTCAGGTCATCACACAAGATCCTCAAGTCAGTGATCTATGTGATGTCGGTGCGCCTTCCGCTACAAACAACACTGATGGGGATTACACTTGGTCCTGCGAAGGAATCAATGACGGGACCACAGATCAGTGCCAAGCAACCTTTGAAACACCAGCCACGCCGATAAATGGTACATGTAACCCTGACCTTGAAAGTGAGTATGAAACCATGCCACCAGCAGATCAGCTTTGCGCAACAGGTACGCTAGAGGTATCCGAAACTACAGATCCAGATTACTTCAACTGGTATTGCCGTGGAATAGATGGTGGATCAACTGCATCATGCAAGGTCTTAGATTCATCCATAACACCGCTGTGTAGTGATGGCATAGACAATGACAACGATGGTGATATAGATTTCCCAGACGATCTAGGATGTTCCAGTGCTACTGACATGATCGAATCAGACGGCCCATTTACAAATGGTGTCTGCGGTAGTGCAAACAATGTAACAGTCGTTTCAGCTCCGACCGCAAATCTCTGTAATAAAGGCCCAGCCTCAGATGTAAGTGGCTCAGGCCCATGGAGTTGGACTTGTGGAGATGGTCGCAACGGAGGATCAGTTGCAAACTGCGTCGCAGCCTTGGATACCTATTCATTTAAATGCGGTCCTGCAGATGGAAAGAACTACCCATACAGTTCTTCATGGACCAGGCCATCTGAAGCCTGCTACGCAAACGGTACCCCACAATGGGAAACTGCATCAGGCAGCTTGGCACCAAAATGGACCTGTGAAAATGCGGCAGGCACGCAGAGTCCGCAATGCAGCGCAACAGCAGACGGTCCACCAACACCAAAGCAGTGTGCAGATGGTATCGATAATGACAATGATGGTGTAATCGACTTAGCAGATACCGACTGTACAAATGCTAGTGATGACACAGAGTCTGGAACATCACCAACAAATGGACAATGCGGTTCCGCAAATGGAACAACTGCGACAAGTGTTCCAGGTAGCTCCAGTCTTTGCTCAAATGGAGCCGTTCAAAACCAAAACACTGCAGGCTCAAACTACACCTGGAATTGTCAAGGACAAAATGGCGGCACCAACGCAAGCTGTAGCTTAACCCTCAATATCGTGACACCCGTAAACGGTCAATGTGGCACAAGTAATGGAGGAACGTATCAAAGCGCTCCAAGTACCAACCTCTGTAATGCAGGAGGAGCCTCATCTGTTTCTGGTAGTGGCCCATGGAATTGGACCTGCAATGGAACGGGCGGTGGAACCAATAGTTCATGTAGTGCAAGTAAAGTAATAGTTGTGCCAGTAGTAAACGGTCAATGTGGTTCAAGTGATGGGCAAACAGTGGACAATGCACCTACTACAAATCTCTGTACTGCAGGCTCTCCCACAAGCGTATCAGGCAGTGGTCCATGGAATTGGAGCTGTACTGGAGCTAGCGGAGGAACGACAAGTGCATGTACCGCACAAAAAACACCAGCACCAGTTGCTGGGTGTGGAATCGACCATGGCAAAACCCTAACCGCACCTCCACAAAACCCACTGTGTACCGGTGGCCTCTCGTCAGCAGACGAAACAGGGAATGGACCATGGCTCTGGACCTGTAGAGATGGTGGGACATTGGTAGCTACCTGTCGTGCAGAAAAACAAGGAGCTCAAGCTGAGACGCAAGGGAAATGTGGCGCATCCCGAAACACCTGTGATGTGGGTAACTTCATCGACACAGATGACTCAAGCACACAGCATCTCTGGGGATGTATCGGCTCAGGAGGATTCTCAACCTTTGCTGATTGTTCTCTCGATAAATAGGCCCTGAAATCATGCAACAAAAAACTCCCACGACGGGAGTTTTTTGTTATCGTGGACAAAGATTCTAGCTATGTCGTAGAGTTTGTGTGTTTAGGTGTCCACAAGAAATTTGAGTTTACCTCTGCTGTGACTTATAATACGTCTACTACACCAATTCATAAACATCCAAGGAAAATGAGCACCACACTCTACACAGGACCAACAGGTTGCGGCAAGACGTTTAAGGCTATCACTGATGCCAAGAGTTTTGTCATTGCCGTTCCGTGCAGACAATTAGCCTACGAGATCTACTGGGACTACCCTCAGATTGAAAGAATTGATACGGGTGAGGTGCACATGGGAAACGCAAGCGGTAATCATGTCTGCGTCTACGAAAACCTCACAGGCGACGTAGTAACGCAAGACACACTAATCATAGACGAAGCGCACTATATAAATGACGTCGATCGTGGAAGAGACCTCTACGATAAGATTCTCAAAAATAAGCAGGCAGGAAAAAATATAATCCTCCTCACAGCCACAGATACGCTAAGCTCCGTTGTGAAGCGAGATCTTAGCGTCAAAGAAGTACGATTAAAGCCTTTTGGAAGTGCTCCCAAAAAAAAGGAAGTTTCTCCACATGTCTTTGCAAAAAAGGTAGAAGGCGGGATGAGCGCAATTGTGTTCACCAAATACACACCAGATCAGACAAGTATCTGGCACTACGCCCAAGCCTTTGGCATAGAGCAAGAAAGTATCGGCATGCTCAGCGCAAACACACCTAGCTACGATCGCGTGAAGACGCAGCTTGATTTCAAGCAGGGCAAGCTGCAAGTAGTCATCGCTACAAACGTTCTAGCTCAAGGGCTCAATTTCCCAGCACAAGGAGTACTGATCAAATACAACCAATACGACGACTGGGAGGTAATAACCCAAAAAATCGGCCGCGTAGCCAGGCCGCTAAGTGGTCTCAAAGAAGGGTATTACTGTTTGCAAGTTATGCCCCAAAAAGAAAAAAAAGTTGGCTTGCCACCCAGATCATACCGCCAAGCAAAAGTCTACTTCCGACCATCAGGTAAGAAAGTAGACATTGCGCAATGGGGGTTTTCACAGCATGAAGTACCCAGTGGTCTTGCAAATTATAAGGAATTTAAGTATGGCTCAAGGTTTTTGAGAGTCCTACAAGACAAGCTAGGACCACTTGAACCACAAGAGCTACAGGCCATAGAATTTCTTTACCGACAATCAGAGTTACTCGAGGAATTACTTAAAAGTAGATAGGAGGATTGAGAGAGTTCAGCTAAACGCACAAATCTCCTCGAAGGCTTTTCTAATTGATATAATCAATGACTGATGATCAACACGAAAACATTATCTTTACTCAATGAGCTTGAAAAAAACAATAACCGCAAATGGTTTGAAGCGCACAAAGACCAGTACAATGAGCACAAAAAAGATTTCGAAGAAATAATCGATGAGCTTTCGTATGCTGTCGCCCAATTTGACGACGCTGTTAAAGAAGGTCTCATGAATGAAAAACGTATTACAAAGTCATTTAGGGTATACCGTGACATAAGATTCTCCAAAGATAAGACACCCTACAAGACCAACATGAGCGGATTTATCTCCTATGACGTAACCACACCACACTCACCTGCATATTATTTGAGTATCCAACCAGGCGGAAGATCAATGATTGGTGGCGGGTTGTGGATGCCAGACGCACCAACCTTAAAAAAGATCCGTAAGTACATAGATGCTCACCCTGATAAGTTAAAAAAGATAGAACAAGATAGGTCATTTAAAGAGCTCTTTCCGCAAGGGATCGATCGCTCAGATGTCCTCAAGACATCACCCAGAGGGTTTAGTGCAGATCATGAAGCAATCAAATACCTACAACTCAAAAGCTTCACAGCAAGTATAAAATTCAGCGATAAGCAGGTGTTACAAAAAGATTTTCTCACAAAAGTACAACGGTCATTCAAGACTCTCGTAAAGCTGAATATGTGGATCAAAAAAGCTGTACGGTGATCTATTCTGACAAAGCCAGAGTTCAAAGAATGCTTTGTAATCAAGAAACCTATTTTGGTAGGGTTGAGATGTGAGAATGAAAAAAGGTATATGAACCAGCCACTGCATCAGTATCCAGTCTAGTTGCTGGATTACGACATACTTTTAGGATGTAGGATTTCCTTCAGGACCATCCAAAATAATGACATCACGAAACAAAGAAAGATTCGAAACAAAGAAAGACCTTTAGTAAGCGATATCGCATGGTGCATAGCCTAAAGGTTGAGGATTGTATGAAAAAAAAGAGTACAACTTGACATTTATCAATAAATATTATATAGTTATATCCTTGAGTGTTCTGGTTTTATTACGTATTTATAATAAATATGTATTGTAGCCTTCTATCATTCACTACGTATTAATTCGTCAGTGATTTTACTTTTATGATTAAGAATCCACCAGTAATTAAGCGTGTTATTCGTGAGATGGGCGGTACAATCGAGGACTTTATACCAGAGCGAGGCTGCTTTTATGCAAATATTTCTGGAAAAAGAATTCTGTTTGCAAGAAAAGTAGAGATTACACGACAACCATTTGTGAGTCGCGAGCTTGAAAAGTCAAAAGATATAACCTACAATCTACTCCGTGAAAACAAGCTACCCACAGCAGAGACAAGATGTTTTTATAAGAGGAGCCTTGATAAGAAAGAAGCTCTATCTAGTCTTGAAAGCTTAGTTTATCCTATAGCCATAAAGCATTCTAGCGGATCAAATGGAAAAGGCGTTTACCTTTATGTAAAAAGCCCAGAAAGAGCCTATGAAATGCTCATTGAAAAGCTTCCACAATATAAATACATGATAGCGCAAGAGATGGTACACGGAAGAGAGTACCGTGTTTTGGTACTTGGCGAAAAAGTAATTGGAGTAATTGAAATGTACGCCCCGTATCTCATTGGAGATGGTGTTTCATCAATTGCCGAGCTTTGCCAAGAGAGAGTTTCTAGTACGGTGCAGGAGGTAGAGATTAATTCTGATCTAGAATCTAGATTGCAGGAGCAAGATGTAAACCTGAAAACTATTCTTCCAAAAAACGAAAGGGTAAATATTAAAGATCGAACTGCTGATTTTTTCGGTTGGCAACTTAGTACCATCGATAAAGATATACACCCAGGAGTTGAAGAGATTTGTGTAGCTGCTTCAAAAGCGGTTGGAAAATACCTTGTCGGTATCGATGTGATTTGTGACAATATTGCAAAAGATCCAAAAGAGAATGCATTTTCTATCATTGAAATTAATGGAAAACCGGATCTCTACATCCACTATGACCCAGACTATGGTAAATCACAAAATGTGATAGAGCACATCGTAAAGTATTTATTATCAATAGCCTAGTTTTATTATTCACTAAATACAAGGCTTACCGTATAAAAAAAATTGATAAACGTATCGAGATTGTGATTGCTTCTCAGGAGGGTGTGCATAGCATGTCACACAGTACAGCTCAGGGAATTAAGCAGGTTCTAGAGATGCATTTTTTAAATGTTGATATATGCTTCTTGGGTGAATTAAAAGATTTGGAGTAGTTATTAGGTAGAAAACCGGATCTTGTTTTTGGTGGGATGAAAAGATTGTTGTTAGCAGATGGTGGATTTGTTAGTGTTTCTGGTTATCTCGAGAGCCAAGGGATAACGGTAACAGGTTCTGATTCCGATGCGATTGAGCTAGAGCGAGATAAAACAGTAGCAAAGGACGTTATATCACGTGCAGGTTTAGCTACCTCACAATATATCGTAGCAAAAATCGATCAGAGATATGATGAGGATTCACTTTCACTTAAATTTCCACTCTTCATCAAGCCTTCTAATCGAGGAGCTGGCCTTGGTATAAATGAAATGTCCGTTGTGAGAAACTCTGAAGAGTTAAACGTAGGCATTCAATCTTTAGTTGATGAAGGATTTTCGGATATACTAATTGAAAGTTTCCTTTCTGGACGTGAGTTTAGTGTTGTGATTCTAAAAAAAGAAGATCAAGAACGATGCCATATTATGCCTTTAGAGCTTATAGCTCCAGAAAACAAAAATGGTGATCGATTTTTAAGTGAGGGTGTTAAAAATGATGATACGGAAGAGTGTATTGTAGTAAAATCAGGTGACTTAAGGGATGAACTAGTAAATTTTGCAAGCAAATCATTCGTTGCGCTAGGTGCGCGAGACTATGGTCGAGTTGATATCAGGCTCAATGATAAAGGTGTTCCACAATTTCTCGAAGCTAACTTAATGCCAAGCTTAGTAGACGGACTCGGAAATTTTCCCAAAGCCTGCATGCTTGTAGGAGGGTTAAGTTATGAATCTGTTATACTACGGATCGCAAATCTTGCACTACATCGAAAAAAACGTAAAAGCCACGCAAAACTAGGAAGCTAAAGAAGTAGATTTATATGCGAGTGGGGTGATAATAATTTATTGACATTTCATTTTTTAGATCGTATACTAAATTTTCATTAAGCATATAATTGCACACCTCACCAAAGAGGCGTGTTTTATTTTTTACGAGTTTCTTTATGCAACAAATTCTTAGGTATCTCTCGCCTGGAACCTACCGCGCTGATGTCTTATCTGGTCTCACGGTTGCGCTTGCGCTCGTTCCTGAGGCGATCGCTTTTGCGCTGGTTGCGCAAGTTGACCCCATTGTTGGCCTCTACGCTGCCTTTATGGTGAGCCTCATCACTGCGGTCCTCTCAGGACGCCCTGGGATGATCTCAGGTGCTACAGGAGCTCTAGCTGTGGTTATGGTAGCTCTCGTCGTTGATCACGGAGTGGAGTACCTTTTTGCTACAGTGGTACTTATGGGACTCATCCAACTCCTTGTTGCCTTTTTTCGATTAGGGAAGTTTTCTCGGATCATCCCACATCCTGTGATGCTTGGTTTTGTAAACGGCTTAGCGATCGTTATCCTCCTAGCGCAGATCCCGCAGTTTCAATCCTTTACGCCGGAGGGTCACTTCGGCTGGATGCACGGTACCTGGCTGGCCACGCCCGCGCTACTGACAATGCTCTCATTCGTCACTGTGACCATGGCAATCATCTACTTTCTGCCAAAACTGACCAAAAATGTTCCGTCCTCTCTTGTCGCGATCGGTGGTGTCTCGCTCGCAGTCATCGCCTTTGGGATCGATACACCGACCGTGAAAGACCTCCTTGCTAGCGGGTCTATGGCCGCAGGTTTGCCAACTTTTAGCTTTCCACTTGTGCCCCTGACATTTGAGACGCTGGCCATCATCTTTCCCTACGCTATCATCCTAGCCTTCATCGGACTGGTAGAATCCCTCATGACGCTTTCACTAATCGATGAGATTACGGACACACGTGGCAAGAGTAATAGGGAGTGTTTTGCTCAGGGTACAGCCAATGTCGTCACAGGATTTTTCGGTGGCATGGGTGGGTGCGCCATGGTAGGGCAGAGTATGATCAACATAAACTCAGGCGGCCGCGGCCGGCTTTCTGGCATCGTAGCAGGACTAGCACTTCTTTCATTTATACTCTTTGCAGCCCCGCTGATCGAGCGCATACCATTAGCAGCGCTCATCGGCGTGATGTTTATGGTCGTGATCGGCACATTTGCCTGGTCTAGTCTGCGTCTGGTAGGTAAGGTCCCGCATGTGGACTTGATTGTCTTGGCAACAGTATCTATAGTGACCGTCCTCACAGATTTAGCGATCGCAGTGATCGCTGGTATCATCATCTCTGCTCTAGCCTTTGCCTGGAAAAAAGCAGGAAAGATGTTTGTAAAAACTTGGACCGACACAGCAGGCGGAAAACACTACGAGCTCAACGGCTTTCTGTTCTTTGCGTCCACAGACAACTTCTCAGAAATATTCACCCCAAAAGAGGATCCAGATGAAGTCTACATCGACTTCCAAAACGCCCGCATCCTCGACCACTCAGGCATCGAAGCGGTCAACTCACTGACAGAGAAATATTTACGATCAGGTAAAAAACTCCACCTCTACCACCTAAGCGCAGACTGTAGGCAACTCCTCAAAAATGCAGATAAAATCGTAGAAGTAAACATCAAAGAAGATCCACATTACGAAGTGGCTGATGATTTGCTTGATTCATAAAGCGCAGTAGTATGATTGCAAAGGCAAGATGAAACAACGCGTCATCTTTGCAAGATACCTCAGAAAACCGAGAGTTCGATTCTCCTACGGGCTACATCGTCAGAAACCCCTCTAATAAGCTGTTCTGAGTATGGACAGAACAATAAAAAAATGCTATGATTATATGTTGAGAAATATTCTCTTCCGTCACGATTTTTGTGTCGATACCTTAAAAACTAACCAAGGAGGCAGGCAATGCCACGTATACGACCTGAGTTTCCAGTAAGTAACAAAAAAATTGTGAGAATACTTTCTAAGGAGGAAAATAAGTCTATGCCCAAATTGGGTGGGGTGTAGATGGTACTGACCTGCCAATTTCTCATGAAGTTGAGGAATATGTATCGTTTTATGAAGTGACAGCTGATGTGCAAGAACGAGCAGAAGGAATATATACTCTCATAAGAAGGAAGAAAGTTGTCGCAGCTGCTCGTGTTGGTAAGGGATACATGAGTGAAAACGAATCTCATATTCTCGTAACCGCAAAAAATCGCAAGGATGCCGTAAAGTTATATGAGCTAATACGAGACGGCAAGGTTCGACCAGATGTCGAGGCGGAGGAGTTCGATCAAATCGAAGGCGCACTAAACGAGCTTCGCCGATTACGTCGAAAAGTTAAATCCTTGAAAGACCAACTGGAAAAGCGTGACAATACAATCTCGTCCCTGCAAGGACAGCTCACAAACGTACGTACTGAACTAGCACAAGCACAGTTAGCAGCTGAAATCAGCTAATCGTTAGCTCTTGCTAACAAAGGACCATTCGAACTACTCGGATGGTCCTTAAAATTTGTGCTATATTTAAAAGAGTATTGTGATTAAACGGTATGCTAAGAGCTTAGTTCACGCAAAAAGAGGTGAAATTTGTAATCTTGCAGTCTACATTGTAATATTACTCAAAAGTAAAAGTGGGTTTCGACTACCTCAGAGGTGAGCATTAGGGCATTAAGCTAATTTTCTTATAGGGTGTAGTCACGACTATGAATATCAACTTCTCAGAGCTCTTTACCCCAAGAGAAGACCCACATTACGAAGTAGCAGATGATTTACTTGATTTGTAATCTTCATAATTAAATTACAATAAGCTCTGAGCAGGTTCATATCTTACGAAATCAGCAATCAGAGACCCTATGGCCTTCTAGTCCAACTAATCTCTCTGTGCCCAACGGCAGAAAAGTATTTTTTGCATGACTCCAAAGATATTCAAATCTTAAATACCCACCAGCAACGCTTCGATGTTGTGACGCGGGCAGGCAATGCTGCAGCACAAACTAAGTAGGCGCTGCAGTCTACTACTCTAATTTATCCCGCTCTACCGTCAATTAATTACGCATGGCGGAAAAGGGACGTGTTTCATGACCCACAAGGTTGTATAGAGCGTCACATAAAATTTATCAAATGGGACAAACAAAAAAGGCAATGGTTGTATCCATGCCTTTTCGCTAGTTTGTAGTTGTCCAGCTCTTTAGTTTTTCAAATAGACGCCATCTGGATGAATGCTTTCTCTGACTATTACGGATGCGAGTGGCTTCTCGTCGGATCACATTTTGATCTTCAACTGACTGTGCAAAGCCACGCTTAACACGATCAGGATTTAAGCCGATTTTTTGTAAGCTTTTTTCTTGTTGTTTCGTGATTGTAAGATTCATAATTATATGCCAAAATTTCTATCTAGAGTATAGTCTTTTTTGAGAAAGCTGGCAATATCTCGCTTTTCAGTATCGCTTGTGATGCTCAACAGGATTTCTGCCTTAGCAATGTTTTTTGTATTACTTTTATCGAAAAGAGTAAAGGCAAATTTTGGGTGATCAGAAAAGGTGGTGAAGATTCCATAAAGAGCTGAGTGAATAGTGTTTGTAGTTGCAATAAATCCAGAACGTTCAATAGATCTTTTTTTCACAAGCTCTCGATCTTGTGTGAGTGACCAGGCCACCCCAGGGTCTTGGGCAACATATGCAACGAGTACATCGAAACCTTTGTTGAGACACTTCTCAACATTTTTCAATCCTTTCTCATGAGCAAGAGTGCCGTCAAAGATAAATGAATACCCTTCTCGCAGACTTGTTTCAAATAATTCAGTCACGAGTATACTGCCAGCCTTACGGTACCTGTAGTAGCTCTCAGGGAGATAACCATCAATGTGCTCTACCAAAAAATCATGCTCAATACGAAGCGGCTGATTTGTTTCCGTGGCATGATCAAAAAAGAGTCTTTGTGCAAGCTCCGTCTTTCCAGCCCCAGGAATACCAGCCATAAAAATTGCCAATCGATTTTTGTCTGGAGCTGTATCAGCGATGATACGATCTACAATTTCATTCCTGTGAGCTTTCGTCCAGTTTTTGATTTCTTCTTCATCCATAAGAATACTTTAACACAAAACAGAAAATTGATAATTATAAGTATGCAATTAAGACTTACGCACTTGAATGCTTCGTCAGCTGGCGGATCGAGGCAAAATAGAGGTTTTTAGTGTGCCTATGGTAAGCAAAAAATGTAGATTTTAAAGAAGAAATTGCCCACCCAGAGCATGCAGGGTGCCAAGTTCGTAAGTCCTAACAATATTCGCTTCGCTCGCAAGTAATGGGGATCGTTCTCATCTTTCACAGAGTTGGTGTCGAGGTGCCTATCGTAGACAGAGAGACCCCCTCCTTGGAAGTACATATGATTCCGTCACAAGCATTTCATTCAGCTCGTTGCATAATAAAAGGTATGTAAATAATTATGCTATAGTTAAAGACATAATTCTTGAGGATACTTATGAAAACACTAAAATGCGATTTGTGTGATGTAACCGCTGACGGGGAAACATTTGAGGGGTGGATGATGGCGCTTAGGCCACACTATCAAGAAGCCCACGCAGATGTCATGGAAGCAAAAGGTCGAGAGCCAGAGGAGATGAAAGCTGAGATGGGAAAGTGGATGACGGCAAACAAGGAACGATTTGAGGCCACTGAGTGAGATTGATTTATCCCGACGCACGTCGGGATTTTTCATAGCTCAGAAAGATCAAAAGACGGCGATCTGGTATAATCAATGCATAATCCACATCAATTCTACAACCAAATGACAGTAAGAAATTTCATCGTGAACATGGCAGTGCTTAGTGGGAGCTTCTTATGGTCTGGTACAGCCCAGGCAGTAGATCTCTATCGATTTTATAGTAATGAGCTCCAAGCGCATTTCTATACAGCAAGCGTCACAGAACGGGACTCTCTGGATTTCAACAGTCAATGGAGCTACGAAGGCGTTGCCTATAGCGTCTCCACGCCAGACGCTACAGTTCCTGTGTATCGTTTTTGGAGCCCAGTGTACAAAAATCATTTCTTCACAACGTCAACCTTTGAGAGAGATACGCTCATCGCAAACGATCCTAACTGGAGCTACGAAGGGCAAGCATTTACCGTAACTACTGATGGACTACCAGTATACAGATTCTACTCGCCTGCATTTCAAGGGCATTTCTACACTACATCTGAAGCAGAAAAAATTAATCTCATAGACAATGATCCAAATTGGAATTACGAGGGCATTGCCTGGTATGCAAAGTCGGCTTCTGGTGGTGCACTGCCGACACTGACCAAGGTCAAAGAGGGTATCACCCAAAAAGCCATAGCTTTTCAAGGGCTAGATCCAACCACACATCCAGGAGCGCAGAGAATTGTCTACAAGGTTGACGCGCAAACAGGTGATCTCTTAGGCAACGCAAATCAATTCGACAAGGAATTGTGGAATATCATTCAGGCTCTCGCTCCCAGTGAGGCAGTCCGAGAGAGTATTGTCGAATTGGAGGTTTACTACGATCAGGGCAGCGGTTTTAGTGCAAGTATTGGCTCTGTAGGTGGGCAATTGAAACAATGGCGTTTCACTATGAACTACGCTTCACTAGGATTTTTCTCAGTAGTCCCAGGTCTCATCACGCATGAGTACGCGCACCTACTGACCTACGAGCCAGCACAGATCACCACAATACTCAACGATAGAAATGTAGAAGAAAATTGCACTACATATTTCGATGATGGATTTTGCTTCAATAGTGGATCGTATATTGATACGTATTTCCAGAATTTCTGGAAGGATTCAGATTCGTTCATCGGAAGAAATCGGACTGCGAGCGAAGCACTTGAATACTATTTAGCGCATCCAAATGATTTTGTTTCCGCCTACGCCACAACCAACGTAGAGGAGGATTTCTCTGACACTCTCGCATCCTACATCTTTGATGAAAATCCAGAAGAACAAGGGCAGGTAATCCAGAAAATTCGCTCACTCGATGGGTATGTTGCTCTCTCGAATTATCGTCAAAAAGTGAGAGAAGTAGTTCAAAATTGGGCAAATGAAGGCAAGTAGTATAAGCCCATAAAAATTACCCATAAATTGTATTGACAAGAATTTTAATATGTAGTACTCTTGTGAGGTACAATATATGTAATAGTGGCCTCGTCGAACTTTTCTATTCTTTTGTATTTAAGTAACAATCAAGTATCACATGCAACAAGGAACAATTGCTCGTTTGACTGATAAAGGATTTGGTTTTATCTCACGTGAAGGTGAGGACAAAGACCTATTCTTCCACGCAAACGAACTTCAGGGCGTAGAATACAATGACCTCCAAGAAGGAGACACTCTTGAATTCGATGTCGCTGATAGTGACAAAGGACAAAATGCTGTAAACGTTTCACGTATCTAGCACACGTCTCAAAAAACCCTTAGCCTTAGGCTGAGGGTTTTTTGTTTTTCAAAAAATTACTGACTTGCTATCAGTAAAAGCTTTTCACTGCGACGTAGTTGCTTAAGATCCCACTCACGCTTACAAGCCTCTGATCGTGAAGAGAGGGTTTCATGATAAACTACTTTGACAGGACTGCGATGTTTAGTATATCTGGCTCCACCAGAAAGATCCCCATTGTGCTCACGGACACGTCTGTCTAAATCGGTCGTGATACCAGTGTAGAGTGTGTGGTCATTACACTTCACGATGTATACGATATAGTCGCTCATGGATTTGAAACAAAAAGATATTAGTCATCAAAAAGGTTCGAAGAGGTAATTCCATACTAACATTAATACAACAAATGTGGAGTAGACGACTCTCATGAAAATGCTACAATAAAAACTCTAACCTATCCACTAAAAATGTCTCATGAAAGAGTATGACATCATCATAATCGGCGGCGGTGGCGGGACAAAATTTGTCACACCAGCAGTAGCTCTCGGACTCAAAGTCGCTATCGTGGAAAAAGAAGACTTGGGAGGAACCTGCCTAAACCGCGGATGCATACCCTCAAAGATGCTCATCCATCCAGCCAACGTCCTCACAGAGGCCAGAGATATGGCTAAATACGCTATTGAACACAGCGGCGACTTCACAGTAGATTGGAAAGCGCTCGTAGACCGTGTAAGCTCTGAGGTGGACGCCGAAAGCACAAAGATCGCCACTAGCTACACTAAATCTGAGGCTATAGATTACTACCACGCGACGGCCACATTTAAAAGCGATAAAGTCTTAGTAGTGGATGGTGGGGAAATCACAGCCGAGGTCATCTGCATCGCTACAGGGTCAAGGCCAAGCATCCCACCCATCCCAGGCCTAGAGGGTACACCCTACATGACTAGCCGTGAAGCACTCACAAGAGAAGACCTCCCTAAAGACCTCATCATCATTGGTGGAGGCTACATCGGTGTGGAACTAGGACATGTCTACAGTACCTTCGGAAGCCAGACCACGTTTTTTGTGCGCTCCACATTTCTCGGTAACGAAGACGAAACAATTAGTGAAATCTTCCAGTCACACATGAACAAAAATTTCACAGTCCACTACGGAACGCAGGAACTTAACGTCTCGTATGACAATGGCATCTTTACAGTCAGCGGCAAAGGTCCCGACGGCAAAGAAGTCTCGCAATCGTCTGAGGCACTCCTCGTAGCTACAGGTGTCGTGCCCAACACGGATGAGCTAGGATTAGAAAACACAGACATCAAGACAAATAAAAAGGGTTACATAACGGTCAACGACTACCTCCAAACAGACGTAGCAGATGTCTACGCCCTAGGGGACTGCGTAGGCAACTACATGTTTCGCCACAGCGTAAACTTTGAAGCAGAGTTCCTCGTAGATAACCTCTTCGAGAGAGACCCGCAGGACATGCAAAAAATAAGCTACCCACCAATGCCCCACGCAGTATTTACCGCACCAGAAATCGCTGGCGTAGGGAAGACTGAGCAAGAACTTAAGAGTAATGGCGCCAATTACCTAGCAGTCACCCACGAGTACGTGAGCAGCGCCCAAGGCATGGCCCGCATCCCAGAAGTAGGACTAGTAAAACTCCTGATAGACAAAGACTCCCAGCGACTCCTAGGAGCCCACATCATAGGCCAAGAAGCAGCCACCATGATCCACCAGCTCATCCTAGCAGCCACCATGAAAGCCACTGTAAAGGATCTCCTAAAAATGATCTACATCCACCCAGCCCTCCCAGAAATAGTCCGCAACGCACTGCGCAAAGCTGATAAGGAGCTAAATAGTTAAGGGCACAAAATGACAATGTCAGACGAAGATGTTCAAAAGATCTCACAATGCACACCGCAATGAAAAAGCTCACAACATAGCTCGACAATGTACTCATCGCAATCGATCAACTCGGCAACGCGATCGCAGGCGGTAATCCCGATGTGACAATCTCGGCGCGCGTAGGGTACTTTTCGCATGAGTGCTCAGATCATCCGCTTCACTTCTATTGGCGTATTCTCGAGATCGTGATCGACACGACATTTTATCCATTGGACGGCCCAAACCACTGCCTAAGTGCATATCAAAATGATGCTGAGGCACCACATCCACGGCAGCGACCTCGCACGCAGCTTACTAGGACTGATCGTCATAGCATCGCGCGCTGATTGCACCAATCACATGGACACTCTACCTACTAGGCCAAAGACCAGAGTAAGGAAGTTCCCAAACAACCAGATCAAAACAAACCAATGAAGAGACTGACAAAATTAAGTAAGCAGGTTCGAATCCCACTCGGTGATCAATTTTGGCATTAGTTGATTTCATGCTTTCATATAAAGATACTCATTCACGAAATATTCCACATTAGGAGAGGGTCATGCCGATGTTCAATGTAGTTGTAGGTGAGGGTATTCAGTTTAGTTTTGGCGAAGGAGGTAAATTCAGTCCGTTTCATCCAGTAGAAGCCCAGGTACTTGCTGTTAGTGCTGATACTATCACAGTGGCAGACTGGCACAGTGCAAATGGCTTAGCTGCAATAGTTATTCATAACACATCATTTGAAACGGGAAGATTCTGGTATAAGTGCAAAACTGAAGATAGAAGTGCACTTGATCGAAGTATTACTAAACTTGCCAATAAAGACGGTGTTAAGATCCATTTCAAACAATTTATCGAGAGCTAATATTTAAGTTCTGATCACATATTCTTTTTTAGGCGACTATCGCATATTTACTAATCGCTCACCGAAAAATCGGGCGGGCGATTTTTCATTTCATGACACATAGAGGTTCTGATAGAGTCCAGTACGCGGAGTCTCGTACCGTCTGGGTAGTAACAAGCCAATAAAAAAACTGCCGACATTTGTCGACAGCAATGGCACTATCTCCGCAGGATTACGGACTAAGAATTGTGAAAGAGTTGAAAGAGTCGATGCTCATCGTAAGCCTTTAGTATCTTGTCAGCAAAATCAGGAAGGAGGGTGTTTTTTGTTATCGCACCTTTGCCCTTGCCTTGTTTTTGCAATTGCCAACTTGTTTCTCCAAATGCCCATGGAGTATTCCTGCGTACATTAACGAGTTCATCTTTATGTTGTCGCAAATGTTCCACAGTTGCATGGATCATGTCTGGAAAACCTGGCAAAACACCGTTGCCTGACCACCGTGCAAAAAGGAAAACAAATGGAAAGTTCTTGACATAGCCAAACAATAAAGGGTCAGCGAGCATTCTCTGCATTTCAATATTGTTCCACGCCTCTGATGCGAGTTCGTGGTACGGTGTTGCAATTGCCGAGAAGTCACAATGACTATTCATGTCGTTCATCACTTTAAGAACATTTCGCGGCATCGGGTCACTAAGAGAATCAAACTCATCTAGACACGGTGTCCATTTGCTGTACAGCTGTTGGAACCATGCAAAGTCTTTTGATCCCAAAGCGGTGAGAAGTCTATTTAGTGGCTCTTCTCGACCCCATGCATTACCAGATTCTCCGTGGTACCACACCGGAAAAGCAACTGTTATATCCATAAGATATTTGATAGGCAGGATATGCAGGACACCCAGATTATGTTGTGGCATTTTTGTTAAAATACTACACACTTTCTGACATGAATCGACTAAGTCTCGTATTACCTCTGTTTGCTTAGTAAAGCCACTGGTTTCAAGTTCGTCTGCATACGCAGAGATATCGTCAAACAAGTTGGGGCTGTCATACTTGCTAAAGTCGATGTTGTTTCCCTCAAAGACAAGTAGCTGAGAGAAATGCTGCTCTAATAGCGAAGTGGCATAGTCTCTCCACTGATTTTCTCCAATGGTTGAGTTGAAGTCTGGATGAAAATATTGCAGCGCATTATCCAGTGGACAATTTGCGGCGACTTTATCCAGTGCGTCACTGTCAATTCTTTGCATATTTGGAACAAGATACTTGGTGCTCTGAGAGAGCGCCTGTAGAGTATCTTGGTTCGTAAAACGTGAAATGTCAGTATTTTCTAGAACGGCTAGACCTGTATTCATGCTTCATCATCCTATTGTTAAGAGTGCATATGAATAGTACATGGAATAGAGGGTCATGTCAAAGTTGAGCGCAGGAGGTTCTAATAGCGTCCGAGACGCGGAGCCCTGTACCGTCTGGCACAGGGCGGAGCAAGTGGGAAACTCTCCAAATGAAAGGGCGTACTCTTTTTTCAGGTTGTGGTGGTAAATTGCGCAATTATTGCGCATCTGTTATACTCTACTCATAAAAAACTAAAGTATCCTATGTCAAATACAACACTTAACCTCTCATTGCCCACACAGCTAAAAAAGAAGGCTCAAACCGAAGCAAAAAAAAGACATTTTTCCTCAACAAGTGACTATTTACAGACTCTAATAAGAGATGATTTAGACAAAATTGAGCAAAAGAATAATCTCACATCCTTTCTGCAAAAGGGGGTTGATTCAGGAAAGTCCAAAAAAATGAGAATATCTGAAATGGATGAATGGATGACAGGCATTATTAAAAATGTCGCATGAAGCTGTATCTCAAGCCCCAGGCACAACAGGATTTACAGGAATTATTGGAACACATAGCGCGAGAAAACAATGATGCAGCATTGCGAGTAAAAGATGCTTTTATTGAAACGTTCACATTACTCTGTGAAAATGCACACATAGGAGTTCTCATTGAAGATATCGTCATTGATGACATTCGCTACTTTACAGTAAGTAAGTACAGACAATTCACACTATTCTATAAGGTCAACAGTAAGGGTGTTGAGATAATAAGGTTAGGATACGGAAGTCGAGACTGGATGAGCCTTCTATTCCCGCATTAGGTTCCAACTTAATCCCATTGCGGAAGCAGCATAGGATTTATGAGGCGTAAGAGGTTCTAATAACGTCCGCGACGCTAAGTCTTGTACCGTCTGGTACAGGGCGGAGCAATTCAGGAAAGGCATCTTGCATTTACATCACTTTATTCCCGCATCATCTTTAGATCCTGATAAGGTCCATTCTCGCAGATACATATACTCAAGATTACCATTTCTTGACTTATCGAATATAATTGTATATAATCAGATATAGTTAAAATATTTGCTTATGACACTTGATCGACTCGACAAGAGGATTCACATCACTCCATCTATACTGGGAAAAATTGCCAAGATTGATGAATGTAAAGGTGCCTGGAAAACAAGCACCAAGATGAGTCCACAAATCTTGAAAAGACTCAGATCTACAGTAATCATCACATCGACTGGAGCCTCGACCAGAATCGAAGGCGCAAAGATGAGTGATAGGGAGATCGAGAAGTTCTTGCGAGGGCTAAAGTCACAACCACCACGCAATCGTGACGAGCAGGAGGTGGCAGGCTATGCAGATCTTCTTGGTAGAGTCTTTGATCACCATACGTCTCTAAAGCTTCACGAAAACACCATTTTACAATTTCACGATATTCTTCTACAGTTTTCAGTCAAAGACGCAGCGCATAGGGGGAAGTACAAAAGGGGTGACAATACCGTAATCATGCACAATGATTACGGTGAGGAAGTTGTGCTCTTCAATCCCACAAAACCATACCTCGTGAAACCAGAAATGGACAGTGCTATTGACTGGGCAAATTCACATCTAGACCAAAAGGATCTACACCCCCTTCTTGTAACTGCGAACTTCATCTTTGAGTTTCTTGCAATCCATCCATTTATAGATGGCAATGGACGACTCTCTCGAGCGCTTACAAATCTCTTACTATTACGTGTAGGGTATGATTATGTGCCGTACGTATCGCTTGATGAGATCGTCGAGGCAAACAAGGAGAAATACTATCTTGCACTGAGGCAAACACAAAAAAAGCACAAAACAAACAAAGAAGATATCACACCATGGTTAGAGTTTTTTCTTGACACACTACTGACCCAAATGGAGCAAGCTGAAGAACTTATGAAGGGCGAACAACCAGAAAAACTACTCTCCAAAAACCAACAGAAAGTCCTCACTCTCTTTGAAAGCGGTGAACACTTCAGTGTGTCGGAGATCTTTGCGATACTCGAGGAGGCTATACCGATACCGACCCTCAAGCAGGTGTTGGGACGTCTCACAGACCTCAAGCTCATCGAACGTGTTGGACAGGGGAGAGGCACACGTTACACGAAGCGATAATATTCATCGACAAGAAATCACAGCAACTCCTAGGATCTCATATCATCGGCCAGGAAGTAGCTACCATGATAAAAGCCACCGGCGATAGTTGGTGGTAGTTTGCTATTTAAATGCTATAACAGGTTCTAATAGAGCCCAAGACGCTAAGCCTTGTACCGTCTGGTACAGGGCGGAGCAAGAAACACCTTTTGCGATGGGTTATTTTTTCTGGAGAGGCTGGAATGGTTTCGTATAACGACTAAAGTTGACAGTTGACACTGAACTGTCAACCATGTAGTATTATCTGTATGCAACTAAAAAACACTACCAAGCAAATGATCTTGTCCTTGATTGAAAAAGAGGGCAAGGTATCAGCAGCTAGACTTGTTGATGATCTAGGTATATCTCGACAGGCAATTTTTAAACACCATCTGACCCCCATGGTTGGTGATGGCACACTTACAAAAGTAGGAAAACCTCCATGTGTTTTTTACGTGCTAAATAACGACGTAGCACCAACATTCTATGATTTTGACATAGCAATAAAAAATATTCTTGATGAGAACTTTCTCTACATCTTACCAAACGGGAAGCGTCAAGATGGCGCTAAGGGCTTCGTCTCTTGGTGTGAGAAAAGAAATTTTGACGTTCTCGCAAAGGCTAGTGAATACACTAAAATTTTTAAAAAATACAATGCGTTAAAAAAGATGGACTTGATCTCTGGGAAGAAAAAGATCCAAAGCACATTTCACAAAAACTCTTGCCTAGATGATCTCTTTTATGCAGATTTCTATGCATGGGAGATCTTTGGCAAAACAAAGTTGGGTCAAATTCTTCTATACGCAAAGCAAAGCCAAGATCGAAAGATGATAAAAGAAGTTGTAGGACAGATCCGCACCCCACTCAAAGATCTGATTAAGAAGAAAAAAATTGATGCAGTGGGCTTTGCTCCACCGACAGTCAAGCGATCGGTACAGTTTATGAAAGTGTTAGAGAAGGAACTAACTCTGGATCTACCAAGAATTGAAATTATAAAAATTCAAACAGACGTTGTTACGCCACAAAAGACATTGAGCAAGTTAGAGGATAGGATTGAAAATGCAAATTATACAATGCATGTATCGCAGAACAAATCATACAGGAAAATACTCTTAATCGATGATGCAGTCGGCTCTGGTGCAACGCTAAATCAGATAGCATGCAAGATAAAAAAGATTGATATGACCCAGAGGGTTTATGGATTTGCAATCACAGGAAGCCTCAAAGGATTTGATGTCATCAGTGAAGTATAAATTTCCTACGCTATAATTCTATAATTCAAAAATGGAATCTATAAAGAAGTGTTTTGATACTATCGTCAACGACGACAAGGAGCACAGCTACGCTGCCATGAAAAGGTTGCGAAAAGTTGTATACTCTTCGAGGAGTCCACGGACAAGTATCGAAGATATCCATAATTGCATTGCTACCGCAGTGAGTGCATATCATGCCCTAGGGCTTTTCGCAAGGGTAATCATTTTTTTCGCCTACAAGCATCGGAGCAATAGACAATCTGATCCCATATATTACGTGATGCCCACTTTTTACGATTATGAAAAGGCCGCAGGCATGTCTTGCAGATCTTCACTTGTTTTTTGATATCTTTATATTTACTCATCAGGGTAATAGTATATACAAAAGCGACAGTGTGCTAGCTATATAAAGTATACAGAAATCATCCAAATATGCATCCTCAGGTAGCATGCCCATGAAATAAAAATGATCCACATTCACCTAAGCCCTCCCAGAAATAGTCCGTAATGCGCTGAGGAAAGCTGATAAAGAGCTTAATACGTAAATGAGAGGGAGGTTAATTGAAGTAAACGCAGAACTCTTTGGATCGCTTTCATCCTAAGTACGGTATTTCTTATCCGCAGAAATCTATATCGTATGGGACATGGCTGAGCAACCCAAAAAGGCCCATATTTGAAAGTATTTTTGTAATTTCTCACACCACTCATCAGCCGTGGACAAAACCTCTCGATACTGACAAAAAAGAAGCTCAAGTGCCCAGGTCACTTCTGTAGCCCGTGCCCTGGTCACTGATAAGACGTAGGTATAGCAAGAAAGTTATAAATACACTGTGCGTACACGCTTTTAGTAGACAAATATACATTTATGTGCAATATTCTATAAAGTTATTTAACAAAGAGGTGCTCAATGCACACAGCTATAGAATTCCTAAAGAGCAGTCTTTATAAGGTCATTATTGAAATAGTTATTGCATTTTATGCCCTAACTCTGACAGGACATGCAATCCATTTTTACTTCAGCGATTCTACCTTTATGGCCATAGAGAAGTTGCTGGTAAGCGTTCTGTGTATAGATGTATTTTTAAGGGCAGTGCTTCTCCCTAGTCTGTCATGGAGGAGTGGATGGTTTTACTTTGATTTGGTGACGACGTTGCTGGCTTTCGTGCCTGGCTTTGAGCCATGTCGGGCTATTCGCTTGTACCGTATCTTGGCGAGGTATAATTACTTCCGTGATGCTGTTGAGGATATGGGCTCAGCTCTCAAGATGACTTTACCCTTGATGACAATTTTTTTTATGAGTGTCTACATCAAGGGTTTGATCGGGTATTACGCTTTCGCACAAACCATGCCAGAACAATTTGGAGAGCTATGGCGTTCAATGATCATGTCTACAATCACGAGTCTAGGCGAAAGTCTCGAATACTGGATGCAAATGTTTGAAATTGCACCCGGACCAACGATCGTCCATATCATGATTACTGTTTATGCTGGCGTACTAATCATCTCACTAATTTTTGCAAAATCAAGTGATGCATCCGCGAGTCTGAAAACCTATTCTTGTTTTAAACACAAGCATTATAGGTATTCACATTCTTGCTATGAGAATATAACGAGTCCCATTAGCTCTACAGAGGCTATAAATCTTGTTCATTTAGTATCTTTTCAAGATATTTAAGTATCACCAATGATAAACATTTTGTAGAAACACCTTAACCATGGGGATGAGAGGTTTTCAGACTCACGGATGCATCACATCAAAATGACTAAAAAGAAAAGAGCCCAAACGGAAGATTCCGTCTGGGCTCTTCTGTTTTATAGGTAAAGACAAGGCTATGAGGACTTTCATAACCTCCATTTGACTATATCGGACATCCATGCTATACTTGCATTTCGTTATTGATGAATCCGAGTCGTGCGACACTCTCGCATGTACCACTGTGTACAATTATTTCTCGTAATTCATCCGTGCTCATCTGATATCAATCTCTCTCCAGAGATTGTGTACAAAGAAAGTACAAGAATAATCGAGATTAATTTACATAAGAGATTCATTTCTTTATGGCATATGAAAAAAAACGTCACACTCCTTCTGGAGGGCGACGACCGTTTGGTAATAGTTCACGACCCTCTGGATCACGATCTGGTGGGAGACGATTTGGTGGTGGAAGAGGAGGAGGTAAAGGACCCAAAAAAGAAAACATCCATCCGTCGAAGTTTATCAAAGCTGCAGTCGTAGCAAAAAAAGAAGAAGTGTACGTGCCCAAAAACACGTTTGCTGATTTTAAGGTGATTCCAATCCTTGCGCGCAATATCGCAGCTAGGAAGTTCATCACACCTTCTCCTATCCAAGATCAATCAATCCCTGTAAGTTTAGAAGGCGGTGACATCATCGGTATCGCCAATACAGGAACTGGTAAGACAGTTGCCTTTGGTATACCTGTGATCGATAGACTCTTGCGCAACAGAAAATCAAAGGTAATCATCATGGCCCCAACGCGGGAGCTTGCAGGGCAGATCCTTGATGAACTACGCACACTGACACGAAGCTCACCTCTAAAGACAGCTCTGCTAATCGGTGGATCCCCGATGTACGCGCAACTTCGTGATCTCAAACACCGACCACAGATTATCATCGGTACACCAGGCAGGATCAAAGACCACCTCGAGAGAAAGAGTCTCAACCTCACAGAATTTGATACAGTCGTCCTAGACGAGGTTGATCGCATGCTTGATATGGGATTTGTAAATGACATGCGAGCTATTCTTGGAAAGATGAAAAAAGAGCGTCAGTCGTACTTCTTTAGCGCTACCATGGATCCCAAGGTCAGAAGTCTGATCAACGAATTCTCCCATGAAGCTGTGACTGTGTCTGTCAAAACAGGAGACACTAGTGATAACGTAGAACAAAGTGTCGTCCAATACAAGTCTCTCGAAGACAAAATGGAAAAACTTCAAGAAATCCTCAAAAGCAATGATGACAACAAGGTGCTCATCTTTGATGAGACCAAAAGAGGTGTGGAAAGGCTCTCTAAGTCGCTCATCATGCGAGGATTCAAAACAGAGTCAATCCATGGAGACAAGTCGCAAGGACAACGGCAAAGAGCTCTTCTAAACTTCAAACGAAACAAAGCTCGCATCATGATTGCTACAGACGTCGCAGCCAGAGGGATCGATGTGCCAGACATCACCCACGTCATCAACTACGCTACACCACAGAGTTACTCTGACTATGTGCATCGTATCGGACGCGCGGGACGCGCTGGAAAGACAGGGCAAGCCATGACATTTGTCGATGAGATAGCCATTCTTGCGGCAAGTAGAACACCTGCTTATGCATCTAGAAGTAGGCAAAACGCCCGACCTGTCAGGTCCAGGTCACACAGGCCATACAAACGATAAACTTAGATTAATGAGAAGTAAAAAGCTACCCCGATGGGGTAGCTTTTTTGACATAACAACACAGACAATCACTCCCATTAACCGTTTTGAAAAGAAAACACCGTTTCCACTTTCTTGGCCGTGACACTACTCATGTCATAGACACTCAACCACTTATGGTCAGGTGGAATTTGGCTCATGTTACCAGTTGCTGCATTGGCCTCCGCAAGACTGTTCCAGTGGACGAAGTCTGTGTAGGAACCGTCTTCGCACTGATTTATCTCCCAAGAGATAAAACCTGCTTGGTTTTTCATCCACGCCTCCACGATGTCACTAGCTGCCTCCATGAGATCATCATGACTGACACCTTCAGCTAGTTTATACGAGATTATATCAATTGTCATAAAATAGATTTAAGACTTACAGGTCCATTGTACGTCACAAGGGTAAAAAATCATAACTGTCATTTCTTTCAAGTACATCTGTTTAAAGGAGGTTGAGGTTTCAGCCAGTGCATAGAAGATTGACACAAAAAGGTATCTATAGTAAGTTGAGTTAACATACACAATGAGGTAAAAAAATGAGTTTGCACTTAGCCAGATTTAGAAATTTTTCACTTCTAGAAAATAAAGGAAGAGCTAGTACCTCATCATTTTGGAGGCAACACAAAGATGGGATTATAGCCATTTGTTGTATTATCTTTCTAGTGGTGGCAATGATAGTAGGTGGCGATCCTGTCGTGGTGCGCCAGTAAAACATTAGATACCCCAGAGGCAACGCTTCTGGGGCATTTATATGTCCGATGAACCTCTCAAGCGTAGAAGAGAAACTTGTAGGACCTCCTCACTTTGTGCCTCAAAGGGGTATAAACCAAGCTTCTTCGTTGCAAACTTGCATATCAATTTCGAAATAGGGTACCAAATATAGGTAAAAGACTAGGGAAACACTACAGTAAAATACAGGTTACTACAGCAGGGCAAACCCACTAAACTCAAAAAATTATTAAATGCTAAACCTAGGGCTTATCGATACTCCCTGGATCCCTGCCTACCGGCAGGCAGGCCGGATAGAGATTTTTCACACTCTTCACTTCGTTCAGAGAGAAAAATCGCTTCCGGGAAATCATAAACGGCTTTATTTCAGGAAATTTCAGTGCGTTTGCCCTGGTTACTATAGAAGGTATTTGACAAAAAGTAAAATATATGATAAACTCATTTGTTATACTAATTTGTCACTATGAAAAAACAAACACCTCAATACTATGTCAGTGCCTTGAAAGACTTTGCGCTCATGCGCTTATTTGTCTCCAGTGTGGGATTCGCTGGGGTACTTTTCTTCCTGCTTACTTTAACAGTGGTGCGCGGTAGCACTTTGGAGAGTTGGGTGGTGATCACCATCGGTTACGGGCTCATTGGCATGCTCATGCTTGCAGCATACACGATTTACAGCTCAAACTACGCTACAAACGATCTCCAGATACAAAAAGCCTTGCTTGTACTTAGGAGGAAAAAACTACACTTACAAAGGAAATCACGTAGTCTAAAGCAAAGAATACAACGAGAAGACTATGGCTTTCAGACATCATCACTACAAGAATCTACGCAGTAAAAACTCCTTCTGGAGTTTTTTCTTTGCGTAAGCAAAGATACGCCTTGGATGATTCAGCAATTCACCCAAAAAAAATATGTCACATAAGCGTAGTATCTAATGAGCAAAAATAGCTTGTATGCTAAAATAGATAAACTATGAAAGATGATGATCTAACGAAAAAAAAACAACAAGGTACTGTAAATCAAGGCGCTCTTCGCAAAAGAAAGTGGCGTAAGAATCGGCCGAAAGTATTTTTTGGTGTAGTAGCATTTATGGGTCTTAGTTGGGCTGTTGCATCAGCTTTCGATGATAAGGAAATTATTGTCACAAGCATCGCAGCCCAAAACGTACAGATTCAAGGTGATACAGATAGTGCAATCCAACAGCATGGGCAAAACGCCCAGGGCTCAGGCGGTGAAGATAATGATGGAAGTGTACGATATACTGTCAGTGAGGGAGATATCCCAGCAGAAATATTTTCCAAGCAAGCTGGCTATGATGCAAATGATACGGTGGCACTCTTGAAAGCAGCAGAAGGAGTCTATGATTTCACGAGCGTTCGCGAAGGCAAGGAACTTATTTTTACTTTTGATCCAGGGGACAGTCGGGCTACAGAAGTCCGTTATGAGCCAACAGGCTCACAATCAATTATCGCAAAAAGAAATGAAGATGACTTCACAGTTGAAGAGCAAGAGATTGTTTATGATGTAGAGACCGAAGTGGCTGCGGTAGTGATTGAGAGCTCGCTCTACGCTGATGCTTTAAATGCAAATATCTCAGAGGCGACAATCATTGGGGTAGGTGAGGTTTTTTCGTATTCGATCGATTTCGCAAGCGAAATCAGGGAGGGTGACACACTAAAAGTGCTCTATGAAAAACGGTCACGTGATGGCCAAGAGGCAACTGACGGCACAGTACTTGCAGCAGTCTTTACTGCAAGTGGCAAAGACTTCTACGCCTACTATTTCGATCAGGGCGACGGAGAAGAAACAGGCTACTATGACGAAGAAGCGCGTGTTCTCGAGCGACAATTTTTGAAAGCTCCTCTGGACTTTTACCGTATCACATCAGGTTATACTAGTTCGCGACTACATCCTGTAATCAATCGGTATACAGCCCATTACCAAATCGACTATGCTGCACCAACTGGCACCCCGACGTTCTCTACAGCAAAGGGCACGATTGCAAGTGTAGGGTTTGAGACAGGATGGGGACACATCGTCCGCATAAATCACGCAGGCGGGTACTCCACACACTATGCGCACTTAAGTGATTACGCAAAAGGAATCACACCTGGAACCAAAGTGGATCAAGGAGAGGTGATCGGTTATGTGGGATCGACAGGCTGGTCCACAGGTCCACACGTCGACTACGGGATGAGACTAAACGGAGCCCCAGTCAATCCATTAAAATTAGAACTGCCAAAAGGTGCACCAATCGCACCTGAAAATAAATCTGAATTTGAAACAGTTAAAGCGCAGTACGACACTTTATTGCAAGGATAAGAGTGTAGTCAACAAAGATTTTTGAAACATCTATGCAAAAGGTAAAAAAGATTCTCAACATCACCTGCTACTACGTCTTACCAGTAGCACTGATTGCCCTGAGCTTTATAGCTTCCACTTTAACATTCGCACAGTCCAACGAAATGTTTGGCATGTTTGGCTCTGTGGCGATTTATTTATTGGTACTGATTCTCTTTGCAAAGCCACTGAGTCAGATTTTTCATAAAGTAAAAGTTCTCAAATACATCCTAGCCTTTCGGCGGCAAATTGGTGTTGCAATTTTCTGGCTCTCACTTTTTCACGGTGTGCTCTACATCCGACTGTACGAACTCTTTGGGTGGAATAGCTTTACAGAGCCTAAGGACAACCTCTATCTTTATGGTCTCATCGCGCTCATCGGTATGGTCATCCTCGGTCTGACTTCAAACAACTTCTCCGTCAAAAAACTAGGCAAAAAATGGAAAAAGCTACACCATATAGCTTACCCAGTTCTTCTGATCGCCATGATGCACGCTTCCATTGCTGAGAACCACCCAGAGAACGCATACATCGCTTTCGCGATCTTTCTAGCACTGAAGTTTGTAGCCTACAAAAAGTTTGTGTATCCGCGAAAGACTTGACACGTAGTAAACAGGGGTAAAGAAAAATCATGCGATTCAATTAAAAAATCACAGAGCGTGATCAAAAAATTGAAATCTCATTGACTGCATAGTAAAGAAATGATAAGTTGCATATAACGTCAATTACGTGGAGAGAGGATCGTGTATATACCAGTTTGGATCGTAGCAATGATTGCAGTCGCTGCTGTCATTACAGCTATTGAAGTAACCCTTCTATTTCGAAGAAAAAAACATTTCTGGACAGAAAAATTTCTAGGTATGCAATTTCAAAAAGGAAATCTAGAATTTAAAATAAGAAGGATGCAACAAACGTACGCTAAATATGAAGTAACTGAACAAGTAAATGCGCATCTATACGGAAATTAAGTCCTTAATCATATCCCGCTCCATACAGGAGTATTTCGTTCAAAAGAGCAGATCTGTGGATGTATGATTGCGGAGTATCACCTAGATTCGCCTGTAAACGTAAGAAAATGGGTAGAGGTAGGCTTGAAATCTCTTGTGAGTAGAGACCTCATTGAGCAGCAGTCGGAAGGTTATCGACAAAAGTAAATGGATTTTCAAGCCATGTAGACACATCTGCGCAAGAATTAGTATGAGTATTAACTGAGTCCAAACGGAAGATTCCGCTTGGACTCTTCTGTTTTGAGATCAAAAGTTTTTTGGTGAAAGTTCTACAGCTGAAGTGTACAGCTATCACTTTGGGTCGATTGCCAAACAGCTTTGAAGATGGCATACTATTATTTGACTTTTTTTGTGCGACATGCTTTAATTATCCAGTTATACATATAAATTTATTAAACTGAAATACTATGTCTAGAATCATCACGTCCATTCAAAAAATTTCGATGAGTGCAGTATTGAGCCTTTGTATTTTTACTTTACTTAACACCGAACCTGCACAAGCTGCATCTACACAACTCAATCCTGATTTTATAAATGATGGTTTGGTCTTGAATCAAGTAACTCCTACTGCCGACGGCATACAGGAGCTGATCAATGCGTCAGGAGATGGAAATGTTGCCAAACACGCTTTGATTGGTCCTGTGACCATGAAATTTGTACCAGGAGCTAATAGTATTTTGGTTGTTGAGAAACAGGGTCGTGTACGGCAAGTAGACTATGATGTCTCTGCTGATGGAAGGTATGAAAACTTTCGCATTCTACCAGATCCAGTTCTCGATATCAGCGATATCACAAGCTCTTCTGTAGATCGAGGACTACTGGGCCTTGCGATCGATCCAAACTACGCAAGTAATGGATACATTTACCTGGGCTACACATATGAAAACGATCCAAGTAAACCAAGCTTTGCACTTGATGCAAGCATTGAAGGATGCGAAAACGAAACGGAAGCTACAGCCCCAGATAGGTGTACACAACTCGCTCCAAAAACTGCACGAGTAAGTAGATTTACTGTCAGTGGAGGATCAGCCTCGCGCTCATCTGAGACAGTATTGGTTGGATCAGTTGTAGGTTCACCAAGCCAACCCTCATGTTCTGCTTTCAATAACGGAATAAATGTTGATTGTATCTTTGCAGACTCTGGAAGTCATGCAGCGCCATCACTTGATTTTTTCCTTGATGGCTCACTGGCGGTTTTTACGGGAGATGGAGCGGGATTCTATCAGGCAGAAGAACAAGCTTTTCGTTCGATGTATCTCGACAACTACAGTGGTAAAGTTTTACGAATCAACCCATCAACAGGAGCGGGATATTCTGACAACCCTTTCTTCTCAGGGAATGCACAGGATGTGCAATCAAAAATCTGGGCATCAGGATTGCGTAATCCGTATGGATTGCAAATCATCGACACAGGAAACAGCGCAATTGGTGAGCCAATCGGTGGAATGGTTGGATGGAATCAGGTAGAATCTATCTTACACGTTTCTCGCGGTAGCTTCATGGGGTGGCCATGCTTTAGTTTTGAAACTACTGTTACAAACTATAAATTCTTGTGTGAAGATCTCAACGCGCAGAGACCTCAAAACCTAGCAGGTACTGATCTACCGACCAAGCCCGGAGCGCTCATCTATCGTCATCAAGAGGTGAATAACTACGCATCAGCAGTTGCGGGTGGAGCATTCCTAGAATCGTCTGACTACGGATCACTTGCAGGACAATATATCTTTGCAGACTACCGCCTCGGGCAAACGTTTAAGGGTAGTTTCAGTAACAACTTTGAGACACTAACCGTGCCGCGGCAAGCTCCAGGTGGAGACAACGCGCCGATGGTACCCTTTGCCCAGGGTGGCCTTATCGCACCTGTGGCATTTATCACAGCCCCTAACGGTATTGTTTACATCGTTGATATCTTTGCTGGACGTTTTGATGGATTTAATTTTGGTTCAATTGTGGAACTAGGAGTAGGCGGTGATACACCATCAGAAAGTACTGCAGAGATTACCATCAGCACGTCAAGCACCAATCCGCTAGCACGATCATTTGAATGTGGGCAATCATTTGTACACACAGGTGAACAGGCAAATTGTGTATGGGACTACGGTGATGGTAATACAGAAACCGTTTCTATCGACACCGAAACAACACATCTCTACAGTTCGCCTGGAACATACAACGTAACTCTCACATTACAAACAATTGATGGTGATGTACTGGCCACAGCATCTCAAGAGCTAGTCGTTACTGATCTAACAGATACGACACTACCAATACCCATCCTTGAGGAAGCCATCTTCCCAAATAACGACACGGCAATTAGTCAAAGCTTTGACGTGATTACTCGCGTTCGCAATATTGGAGCCAATCAACCGTTTTATATGGTTCTCAAAGCACGAGACCAAAACGGCCAGGAAGTGAGTAGTGTAGAAACATCAATCTTTGTGTCATCTCTAGAAAATGATGGCTTCCTCGAGGAAACATTTGAAAATCTCGTCATCACACAAGAAGGATTGTATGACTTTTTCATTAGCTATATCTACGCAGATACAAATGGCCTTGCCTTGGGCGAATCAGAAGCTCAATCTGCTGGTCAAATGGTCATCTTTGACAGAGCAGGAGGTGGTCCAGTGACACCAACAGACTGCTTCGACGCTCCACCACTAGGTGACAACAAAGGATGGGACGGTGAAACAAACTGTCACGTAAACGGTGAGCCTTGGGTTCCAGGTATCAGTGATCAGCCAGGCTACCAGCCAGGGGACACAGCACCAAATCCAGTAGAGCCAGTAGAGCCAGTAGAGCCAGTAGAACCAGTAGAACCAGTAGAACCTATAACACCAACAGACTGCTTCGACGCTCCACCACTAGGTGACAACAAAGGATGGGACGGTGAAACAAACTGTCACGTAAACGGTGAGCCTTGGGTTCCAGGTATCAGTGATCAGCCAGGCTACCAGCCAGGGGACACAGCACCAAATCCAGTAGAGCCTACCAATCCAGTAGAACCAGTGGAGCCAATCAATCCTGTAGAGCCAGTAGATGAAATAAAAATCTTTGAAGAAGCGTTGAATGCCCCTTGGGCAAGCTGGTCATGGAACATATCAGATCTACAAGTAATCCAAAGCGTAGACGCTAGCGGATCTACATCAAATGTAATGCAAACAACGTACCTGGCACCGTATGGCGGAATCTATCTGCGAACTACAAGTCCTATTACGCTTGATAGTACAAAGTCAGTACAGTTTGCAATCCGTGCGCAACAAGGCAATGTCAATAATAACTTAACAATTGCCCTGTATGACGCAGCTGATCAAGAAATCGAGCAGTTACTGATAAATGACTATGTCTCTCTCGTCAATGACCAATGGGTGATCGTCAATATTCCGGTAAGCGACTTTATGGAAGGGGACTTTCAAATGACTGGAATTGTTTTGCAGGATAATACGGGTATAGCAGGAGAAACATTCTCTTTTGACAACATCCTTATAAGCAATTGGAATTAAAGTCTCAAAGGAAAGGAAAGGAAAGTAAAAGAAAGAAAAGACTGTGTCTCACATTGCACAAAAGCGAGGAAGTCTTGAGAAAACAAAAGTCCCCGTAAGGGGACTTTTGCCATCAGTGGAAAATAGATCATATTAAGGTCTGGTCGCAGCAGTAACCGCTGCATTGAGGTCAGCGACAGTCTGGACGCCAACAAACTGCTCATTTCCGATAAAAAGTGTGGGAACCTGAGAAATACCAAAAGTCTGAAAAAGTCGATTTTGTCTCTCAATCTCAGTATTTTCCCTAGCGATACAGGTTTCAAACGTCGTCGCCTGGATACCAAGGTCTCGGGCGTACCGTGAAAATACAGGATTTAGATCAGTGATAGGAAGCCATGCAGCTTGTCGAGCAAAGAGTGTGTTCGTAAAAGCTTCACCTTTACCTGACTCATAAGCGCAGGCGATAGCTTTTGTTGCTGAGTGAGGTGAGCTCTGTAAATTTTGTGCAAAATGCTCCACGACTTCTACAGCAGGATTTGATTGCTCGATATTCTTGATGACGTCACGAGCTGTTTTGCAAGCTGGGCAATCTGTAGTTAGAAAAGCGTGGATCTCTACACTTGCTTCGTTCGCTTGCTTCGTTCCCTGCGCTATTGCAGTGGAGTCTTGAGAGGGAAAGCCTGCAAGATTTTTCGTAGTAGCGATGAACTTTATGGGAGTATGACCGAGTGAATGTGTGTAGAATTGTTGCGATCCATCTGATTTTGCACTAAAAAACTCCTTACCCTCCTCATAAAAAGACGTCGTAGTAATATTCTTTGAAAAAACAACACCAGGTAAATAGCCGACACCTATTTTGAGAGCGGCACCTTGTACTTGTGCATCATCAGTATCGAGGATGATGATATTTTGAAGAGTAGGTAAAGACGCCTGAAGCTTTGCAATGATTTTCTCTACTTCTTGAGCGCAGGTGGAACATGTTGCAGAAGAATAAATAGTCGCCGCAAGTGGTTCTTGATCGTATCGCACAAACGTTTTATTTTCATAAATCGTAACGGGGTCACCATTCACAAATTGAGATAATTGACTCCTGATGGAGGCATTCTCTGCACTAAGCTTCTTGGTAGAAACAAGACTTGTATAAACCAAAAAACCTACCACCCCTATAAGGATCAGTATGAGTGTAGTATTTGTAAGAATCATTCTCCGTTGATAATTTCTCTGTAGCTTTTGTGATGAAACAAATCTCTCTTCAACTGGAGTATCCTTCTTAGTAACATCATCCCCCTTTCGTTTTTCTGGCTTGATCACTTTTTCCCTCTTTGAAGCCATGGATGTTTTTCTTATCATAAATAATCGCTGAAGCAAGAAACAAGAAGCAAGAAGTCTCTTCGAACAGGTGTTTACCTTTGTAAAAAAGTCAAAAAAGTGTTACGTTATAAAAGCGATAATAATTATACCATAAGAATGAAAGTTTCCCCTATTGTACTGCTGATTCTGGCAGTAGTGTTGCTACCACAATCTTTCGTCCTTGCAGATGCCTGGTGGGGAAATGGCTACAGATCCCCTGAGTGGGTACTTTCAAATGGTGGATCTATCATTCGAGTCAATATCAGAGGCGGCGACTCTGACGAATTCAAGGCATTTATGACCAGGGGTGGTAAATACGTAGAAGTAGAGTTTGGAGACAACATGGTCTTCGATGATGCAAAAGATGGCACCTATGTCGTCACGGTCTATGATTGTAATAGAGACTGTGCCTATCAAGAGAGAGACGATAAGACAAAGTTGCGTGGGAACGACACAAAGAAAGCCTCACTAAGTGTTGTAGCGAGACCAGGTCAAACGACGTATCTGACATATGACACAAACGGGAAAAGTCTCTTCGCAACAAGTTCTAGTGGTGGCCCGATTGCACCGCCAAAGCCAAAGCTCACCCAAGCTCAAATCATTGCCCAAGCTGCACGTGCCAAAAAAGGACAAGTTTGTGATGTGGGAGCGTTACATCCTGCTCTTAACCAAGGGTTTATCTTTCCACCTAAAGAAGGAGTCAATCAAAAGATCACATCCCAATCGCGCTAACGACCTCCAAGAACGATAAATACAAATACAAGCAGGATGCTTCTAGTATCCTGCGTTTTGACTGAGATAACAAAGCGTCCAAGATAAAAATTTTTCGTAAGGATTTTATGCACAACAACACTTGTAAAGCTCTAGTAATAACAGTAGTGGTAGGTTTTGCTCTATGGCTTGTTTTTGCATTTGACTGGTCACAACCAAAGAGTGGGGCAGGTGTCATAGCCCAACCTGTTGCTCAACCCTTTGCCCAACCCTTTGCCCAAGCACCAAAAAAAGTCATCCAAGATCAGGGTATCACTCATGTTCAACAACAAGACATACAACTGGAAGAAACAATCTGGAGCATGAAAAATGTACCTGTCACAACGAGCTTGGCAGATCTCCAAAGGCTAAAAGAGGGTGGGATTGATGTCGTCACAACAGAATGGGGGCTCAGTAGCGACGCACAGGATATTGAGAGTTTTATGGTGCAAACACAGAATGTTGGCTTACAGGTTGTCATGGATGGTGGGTTCTCCCCAGCAGCCTGGGGCTATGACGCTTCCTATGATGGAGGTCTACAAGAGCCACAGTGGCAAGGAGAAACTGTGCGCAACTGGATTGAGAAAATAAAGCGGTATCCAAATGTCTATGCCTATGATATAAGTAACGAGTTTGGCGAGAATCTCCCTGTACCACAACAGGATATTACAGACGATGTTTTGTGGAGAGAAAAGTACGCAATCGCGAAAGAACAATTACGTATTGTACGCGATGATGTTCGCAAAATTGATGATAGCAAACCGCTACTACTACGCTTGCGACAATGGGACATCAATAACGACCTCTTTGTTCTAGAAAATCACTTCGAGAAAGATCTTGTCGACATCGTCATGCTTAACCTGTACACCAATTGGGTCTGGAATGGGTATAACCCAGATAAGGATTTAATGATCCAGCAAAAGGCCCAGATATACATTGATGCAATACGTGAAATTGATCCCGATGTAAAAATATGGATTTCCGTGGCAGCATTTGCCGACGAACCCTACTTTCGCAGACCTTCCCCTGAGCATATTGCACGTGATGTCCAAAACACGCATAAACTCACCGACATCCAGGGCATTGCTTTTTTTGGCTTAGGGTATGAAAATGCACCATCCTGGTACTTATTTGAAAACGGAGTTGATTTATGGGATCAAATCACACAAATAATAGCTGATGAGTAGTTAGGACTTTCGCACTTTGCACCCTACATGCGCAGGGCAGGCTACTTCTGCGTTGCTACACCAGTATTTTCGAATCCAGTCGCTCGCGAGTCCCGTCGCTCGCGAGCGACAGGACGAGTGACAGGACGAGAGACAGAACAAGCACCATGTGCTTATATGCCTTTTGTAAAATACTAACTCGCGCCTTGAATTACACTAAAGTGCGAAAGTTCTATAGTAATACAAGCGGTAATAAGGATGGCAAAATGCGATGCATAAAAATTTGACAAAATTAGAAAAATAGTATATAGTTGACCGTTATCAGTAGGTATACCAAAAATGAAGATTTCCATTCTCATCCCTTGCCACAATGAAGAGCGCGGCATCAGCGCGACGATTTTGTCGTGCCTAGAGCAGTCACGCCCGGCGGATGAGATCGTGATCGTTGATGACGGCAGCACAGATAGCACAAGAGCTTTGATCCAAGAGGCAGTAAAACAGCACCCGCATATCAAAGCTGTGCTTCTTGATCAAAACACTGGTATCAAGAGCAAAGCCCAAGAAGAAGGTTTAAAATACGTTACAGGAGATGTATTCATAACGCTCGACGCTGACACAGTAGTTTCTTATCACTTCGTGAAACGTGTTGAAATAGCATTTAAAGATGAAGGGGTTGTTGCATTTAGTGGATATGTCCAAAGCAGAAAACGCAACATTCTAACAGCATGCAGAGAAATTGAATACATAATTTCGCAAAACATTTTCAAGTATGCTCATTCAATTCTTGGCTTTATCTATGTCATACCTGGATGTGCAGGTGCTTTCAGAACAAATTATTTTAAACGTGAAATTATATTTGATCATGACACACTTGCAGAAGATCTTGATCTTTCGTATTACATAAACGCATCCAAATTTCGTATTGTGTTTGATCGTAGTGCAATCGTTCATACAAATGATCCAGAGAATTTACGCGATTACATAGGTCAAGTACGTAGATGGTATGGTGGCGGTTGGCAATGTCTTCCAAAACATATAAAGGGTGTGTTAAACCGGCCAATGCAAACACTCATTCTCTCTTTAATGTTTGTGGAAGGTCTTACAGGGTTTCTCGGTCTCATTTTTTTACTACTAGTTGATTTAGAGTACTTTTTAATGGCAATACTATTCGCTTTAATCGTCGCGACATGTTTTGGCACATTTGCAGCAGTTCGTAGACGGCGTATAGATATTCTTTTTGCTACAATTTTTTATCCATTTTTACACATGCTCAATACATATCTTTTTCTAGAGCAGTTTGTAAAGAACGTTGTGTTTCGGTCAAAATCAATGATTTGGTATAAACCAGTTCGATATTAATACTACATATATGGTCTCATTAGGATTTATTACAATTATTTTATGCGTCGGTGTGATTTTGATCTTTAAGATTTCACAAAATGCAATTGCACGTATCACGTCACTGTGCATTGTTGGTCTCACTGTCTCTGCAGTAGCATTTAGCTTTATTGCCATAAAAAATGCTACAGCAGGCAAACAGGGAATCATCGGATACGCTCAGAGTCTGATTCAGAAAAATGTCAGCAATGAGTGCTTTAGTTCCGAGAAATACGAGCAAACTTCTCGCGATACGCTCTGGGTGGTTTTGCGTATGGACGATATCCAGGCAGGTGCTTGGAATGAATTATCTGAAATGGCGGTAAACGATGCTATAGAAATGGGGATTCCTCCATTACTTGGTGTGATCCCAAAAGATATTCAAAAAGACAAAAAGACAATACGCTATCTAAGTAAGGCAAAATGCAACGTTGAAATCGCTCTACACGGATGGGATCATCAGCTCCAAGATGGTGCGAAATACACAGGAAAAGCAGAATTTGAAGATCTGAGTTACGAAGAATCTCACGCGCGTATCAAAAAAGGGAAGGATCTACTTGACGATGTCTTTGAAAGAGAGGTGACGACATTCATCCCGCCAAGAAACATCTATTCACCAGGAACAACCAAAGCGCTCAAAGAGCTTGGCTTCAAAGACGTCTCTGCTGAGGGAAAGTGGCTCTTTGATTTTGACGCAACGACATACTCTTATGACCTGAATCGTTTAGAGACACCAAATACTGTAATCGAAAACTGCAAGACCGCTTGGAAAAAGAAAAATATGTGTGTCATCATGACACATCCCCAAGACTTTACAAACTTAAGCGGTCAGCTTGATGAGGCAGTCTATCAGAAGTACTACATAGGACTTCTCGATCAACTCAAGTCCTATAGTAACATCGGTTTCATCACACCGCAGGCCTATGATGAGATTTACGCAGACGCAAGTCTGTAAAAATTGTAAAAAGTAAACGTAGAATCCTTGTCAAAGAGGCGATTTTAGTGTACGATTGGGTAACTTTAAAACGTGAATTTTTGATGTATGGCTTCAGACAATTTGGCTATTCGCTTTGGTAACGTTTCGTATGAGTATAGTGATGGTAAAGTAACACTTGATGAAGCCTCATTTACCCTGCGAGAGGGATCAAAGGTGGCGCTCATGGGACAAAACGGAGCGGGAAAGAGTACACTCTTTAATATCATCCAAGGAAAGCTTAAACCACTTTCCGGGAAGATGTTTATCGATTCTAGTAACACAATCGCTTGCTCGCAACAAGTTATTCCACGCGATCAGTTGGAGCTAAGTGTAGAGGATTTCTTTTCTGTGTACTTTAGGGGAGAAGACTATGACTTGGGTCGTAAGATCAAAGAAGTGCTCCGGGTTGTAAACTTGACAGTACCCATAGATAAAGCGGTCAAAGAATTTTCTGGAGGACAACAAGCTCGCCTCCTGTTGGCTTCTGCATTGATCCAAGACCCAGATATACTCTTACTCGATGAGCCAACCAATAATCTCGATGCTGAAGGTATCGGACATTTGATGATGTTTCTGATGAGCACAGAAAAAACCTGTGTGGTCATCTCTCATGATGCCGATTTTCTCAATACTTTTACAGATGGAGTGCTGTATCTCGATATCTGGACTCATAAAGTAGAGCAGTACGTTGGTGACTATTACTCAGTGATAGAAGAAATCAAAGCGCGCGTACAAAAAGAGGAGATGAAAAACGCGCAATATGAGAAGAAAATCAAAGAAAACAAAGAGAAATCAAACTACTTTGCCAATAAGGGAGGAAAAATGCGACTCGTGGCTCGCAAAATGCGAGAAGAAGCCAAAGAAATGGAAGAGTCAAAAGTGGATGTGCGCAAAGAAGATAAAGCCATTCGTACCTTTGAGATACCCGTACAGCAAGAGATCAATGGGAACATCATTACGATCTCAGAGGTCTCTATAATGAAAGACATGCAACCAACAGTAATGCCTTTGGAGCTTGCCCTGCGCAAAAACCAGCATCTAAGGCTAACAGGTCCAAATGGAATTGGCAAAACAACCCTCTTAGAGAAGCTGGCATCTCCAGAACATGGAGGAGCAGTAATTTTGGACGGAATTCGTGTAGGATACTATCGTCAGGACTTTACAACACTAGACTTCAATCAGACGATCTATGAAGCACTCATGAGTGTCATGATCGAAAAAGATGAAGAACGAATGCGCTCCGTAGCATCTGGGTTTCTACTCACACGAAAAGTGATGGAGACAAAGATCATGCACCTCTCAGAAGGGCAGAAAGGGCTTGTGGCTTTTGCCCAGCTTGTTCTCTTAGAGCCAGGACTCCTCATCCTCGATGAGCCAACCAACCATATCAACTTTCGTCATATTCCTCTGATCGCCAAAGCTCTCGACCAGTACAAGGGGGCTATGATTCTTGTCTCCCACGTGGAAGAATTTGTAACGCAAATCAAAATGGATGAAACACTTGATCTAGGAAAATTATTGACCAAAGAGTAGGGAGGAGGGATCGACTCAAAAAAAATCCATGAATCATTTCTGATCCATGGATTTTTTATGGGTGACGTGGCTTCTAAAGAAGTCCCATCATGTTAAATAGTGTCATGGTCATAGCAGGCACGAGAGCCAAGAGGACAGCGAACTGGGCTTCTTGGTCGTGATCTTCTTCATTGGTGCTACTTTCATCATGGTGTTCTACTGCATCTGCTGGCATGCAAGCACAACCACATGAGACGCATTTTGTTTCTTCGGACATACTTTTATTTTTCTACTGATTATTTATAGAACAAAAAAACGAGCTTCTTTGCTCGCATGTAGGTTCACACTTTCTAATATTCTAGTAAAAAAGAGGGTGTACCTATGTGCAATCAAAGACTCACCCGTCTTTATGTATAAAACAAGTATAGCACACTGACGGAGAAAGTCAAGCTGCAGTCTTTTCCAATACAACATGTCCCTGAACTCCCCTTCGCTTTCCAACACAAAATGACCCTGACGGTTTGATAAACGCACCGCAATAGGGTCATCTGTGGTGACAGGTACTACAATGGTAGTGTGAA
>Ga0209187_1000630_pt1 | contig 55240 bp, 49 predicted proteins | sample BantaG_FD_187430 | JGI IMG/M metagenome (GOLD analysis project Ga0209187, IMG submission 187430) | Marine algal microbial communities from Bantry Bay, Ireland - BantryBay_4 metaG (SPAdes) (version 2) | ecosystem: Host-associated > Algae > Red algae > Unclassified | place: Bantry Bay, Ireland...
TTCGATGAACGCTATGGCGCACGTCCGCTACAACGGGCTATTGAACAGGAAGTAGTGTCGCCGCTGGCGCATTTTTTGAATAAAAATAATGATGTTGAAGGGAAGGAATTGGTGGTGGATTTTTTGGGTGGGGGGGTTAGTATTTCTTGATTCTGATAGTGTTATTTATTTGCTTCGTCACGGTTAAATTTGAAATTCTTTGCATCTATTAATTGATAACCATGCATTAAATATATCTTTTAAAACGAGTCTTTTCTTATTTTGGGAATGCCTGAAATTTCTCCTACTTTTAATTACATTTCAGCAATTCACCAAAAAAAACCTTAATTTTGTAAACACAGCGAAAAAAGAAACTCACTCAAATGAATCCAAAACCTAAAGGCGTACCGGGCAGTTATTTTGTTGGGTTGGGTATTTTCAGCGAACCTTTGACGGTAGTAGATGATAAAAGAGACGGTTTTCAAGGTGGGTTTCCAATAGCATTTGAAATCGTCGATAATGTTATTTTGTCCGAAAATCGCCCCTTGAATATACGGTGCGAATATGTGATATTATTGAACGGAGAATTGAGGTTAGGAGAAGGGCATTATTATTTGAGTGAACGCGCCGAGCAGGTTTTGAACGCCGGAACTATGGGCATAGAAAACGGCAGAATAATTCATCTTGATAATTGGTCAGGACATTATCAACCCGACAAAGTTGATGTCATCAATGCCAAAAATTTCTTTGAACAAAACCAACTAACCGACGATATTTTCGTGACTTTCATCCCGTTTAAATGATTAATTATGGATATAAAAAATTACGCAGAACAAATCATGCAACAGATACGCACACAACCTACGACATCCGTTGAACCTATTGTGCAAAGTATTGATAAAGCGCGATTTATAGAAATATGCTCATGGGTATTGGAGTATTACGGTGGTACGGCAAGCCATAATTTTCTATTGAAATTCAATCATCTCTTTCTCTCTTTATCCGTTGAGGAATTGCGAGCGTGTATAGGTATGATGTCTCATTCTAAATCACTTGGAACAGACTCCTTGATTGCTTTTTATGGTTTTTTTACCAGTGTGACCGCAGAAAATTTTGAGGGTTTGAATGTTGAAGATGAAGTACAACGATATATCGGGAAAAACATTAGAAATGACCGTGTTAATAGGCTGCAATTTAGGAGTTTAGGACTTAGTGAAATAGAAATTAATCGCCTAAAAAATACCGTTTCTTTGGAGAGAGAAAAACAAGCTGCATGAGCGTAAAACGATTTTGCAAATCGTCACGCCACAGAGGAACGATTTGCAAAGTCGTTTTACGCACTGATAACCGCATTAAATACATCTTCTAAAACGAGTCCTTTTTGAGATATATCACTTTTCATGTCTTCCCTCAAACATACAAACCGCCAACTTTGCAAAAGCCGGCAACTGTCGATTCACCGATGCCTTCACGGAATCACCGCCCGATGCGCCCATGTATCGCGCCATATCTTCATACGACCAACCAAGTGCTTTTTTCATGGCTTTGAACCGCTTTTGCCAGTCCGCTTCGGAACGTTCGCGCATTTTTTCGCGGATAAAATTCATGGTGGATTCGGGGTAATCGCTTTGTGTGAGTTCGATGAAGCGCATACTGATGTCGGACTCGGTGGCATGAGGATTTTCGCGCAATACATCATGGCGGATTTTTTTAGCCACAAAATCATAACCGCCATAGACCATTTCAAATTTCTTTTCATCCGAAAGTTGGCTATACCATTTGGTGTATTGGCGGTCAGCTTCTTGCTTGGCTAATAAATTTTCTTTAGAAAAGTCCATATCGGTTAATGTTGAGTCGTTTAGACCAGATTTCAAGATATTGTTTGTTGAGTTCTGCGTTTTCTAACAGGAATTTAACATCGTCCAGTTGTTTGTTACTTTTTGACATGGCGTACCATTTCAATTTGGCAATTATCAAATCTTCTGGTGCGGAGATATGACATTTTATATCTGTTAGTTCGACCTTGCGCCGTCGTTTAAATGCCGTCCAACTGTAATCACTGTCTTTATAGAGCATAAAATCATAGCGGACGTTAGTTTCAAAGTCGGTCAGATTAAATAAAATCCCTTGTTCTGCGCTCTTCTTAAAACTCTCCGCAAAAGGCAACCAATCTGGGAAATGCTTCAAAATATTATCCACATGACGCGGATACATCTGCACGACAATATCCATATCAGCCGTATAGCGAAATTTGTTATAATAACTCATCGCAAATCCGCCGACTATCATATAATCTATTTCCTCCGCCTCAAATACGCCCACGATTTTTTGTAATCCTTTTTGCAAATCCATTCACAAAGATAACATAAGTTTACTTTTTAGGCAAGTGACAACAAAAATTCAGTTTCAAACAAGCAACATTCGCTTAAAATCTATATCTTTGTCGTATGCTTTCCAATAAATTCAAATACTACCTCGACCACCAACAAGAATTGGTCGAAAAATACATCGGTAAATTTCTCATCATCAAAGATGCAGAAGTACAGGCAACGTATGACGACCATATTGAAGCCTATTATGCCGCCGAAGAAAAATTTGGACTCGGTAATTTTCTCCTTCAACACTGCCTGCCGGGAACTTTGAGTACTTCCCGAACTTTCAACTCTCAAGTCATTTTAAGTGAGTAAAACTGCATCTTCATTTACTGCCAAATCAATAAGAAACTCGCACAATGAATCCAAAACCTAAAGGCATACCGGGCAGTTATTTTGTTGGGTTGGATATTTTTAGACGGACTTTGACGGTATCGGCGACAACGAAATACCTGTATAAAGTTGGTTTTCATATTGACTTTACGATTGAAAACAACACCTTGATAAATAAAGGAAAAACCCTTAATTTTGATGGAGATTATGTGATACTTTTAGATGGGGAATTGAGGATAGGCATATCGCATTATCATCTTTCTGAAAATGCGCGTGAAGTATTGAGTGCAGGGCGTATCAGCATCGAAAACGGTAAAATCATTTCGCTTGATAGTTGGTCAGGACACTACACGCCGAGTATTGAAGACTTAGCAGACGCAGTTGCTTTTTTTAATATCAATGATTTGACAGACGCATCTTTTCAGGCTTATTATATTACATTTGACCAATAACACAACATGGATATTCAAATATATACTCAAAAAATGATGGCGCAAATTCGGGAACACCCACAAGGTGCTGTCAGTGAATTTGAACATGAAATTAGTCGGGCTGATTTCATTAAAATTGCTGCGTCCATACTCAAAAATTATGGCGGCACGGCAAGCCACAAGTTTCTGTTAAAATACAATCAATCGTTTCTTTCGCTGGACATCAATGAATTGCAAGTATGTGTCGCCTTAATCGAAGATGACGTGTATGGATTGGATGCTTTGGTGGCGTTTTATTTTTTCTTTACCAATATTCACCAAGCTGATTTTTTTGATGCCATAGGTGTTCCGGAAAAGATGTATAAAAAATATCTTGGCAATAATTATCACGATAACCCCTTCAATAAGAAGCTATTAGCAAATTTGAATTTAAAACCGGAAGACATTACTGCACTGCAAAATATGACGTTTAGACAGGAGAAGCGGGTGGCTTGAATTAGCATATCAGTACATCAAGGCAGGTGTCTGACCGACTAATATATATTCGTCCGAAGTACAATGGAGGTCGCCATTTTCATTATAAATATCTATCCTGTAAATATTTTTTCGTGTTTCTGTTGTGGTGTTTTTAAACAAATAATTGACCACAATTGATATAGCTTTGTAACACCCCGTTTGCGCTATCCAATCGGCATGAACCTGTAATATCAAGGGACTGTTTCGCTCATTTTCGTAAGCGGGTATCAGACAGGCATACTCCAACTTATGTTCCGACTCACTAATCTGCAAAATGAAACCCTCCAACTCTTTTTTTATTTGTACTAATTGCTTTCTATTCATGTCTTTGTTTGATGATAAAGGTGTGGGGTGTTTCAGTGTGGGGCAAGTAGGAAAAAATACAAGCATTGTCACGGGAAGAAGTGAGTGATGCTTGTAGAGTGCTGTTGCTTTTTTGACAAGTTTTTCGTATCAATCAAAAAGCATTTGTTGTCCTTCGGTTTTTAATCTCCATGAATCTTCACCAACACGTTCTCCAATATCCTCCAAAACATCTAAAATATTTTGATTTTTCGGTGTGATACCATTTTTCAATAAGGGCATGATGTACAAAATAATTTCGTCAAAACGCGGTGTTTTCCGTTCGCGCTTCATTCTTCGGAGATAACTCAATAGGTAATAACGGATTCTCAAATTAATATCAACATGAGTTCTGAACTTCGTATTTTTCCTAATCGTATATAATTCTGTACTTTCGTCATAATTAAAATATTCAAGCAAAAGCGGGGTCAAATCCGTATATTCTTTTTTCAACAAATCCAAAAAACCAAGTTCTAAGCCCTTGATAATCAATTCGTCATTAATTTGTTCTAATGAAGCTCCGTCATTTTTCGCTATAATTCCTTCAACAGTTTGTAAAACAATTTCGGCAATATCCATTCCCAAATTCGCTTTCAATATTGCTCTCGGATTTTTGACTTTTTGAAAATTTATAATCAACTGACCGGAAAGTACCGTAAAAGGATTTTGACGTTTCTTGAAACTCGTCTGACCATTTTTTTGAGGTACTGCACCTACGTATTCAAATCCACAGGCTTCGGCAGTATCTATGATTAAATGCCAAAATTCAGGATCTTTGTGAGCAAATACAAAAGACATCCAACGGTCGTATTTCAATACCCGATACATTTCTTTAATACTCTTCGCAATCAGTTCGTTATAATCCGTTTTGCTTTTGTTGTATTCACCGCCTTCAATAGCTTCTTGTTTGTAATCTTCTTCGGTCACTTCCAAATCCAACCACGCATTCCACATGGCGGATAAATCTAAATAAGGAATTTTTTTACCGTAAGGTGGGTCAGTATAAATATAATCCACACTTTCATTTGCAATAAAACTCAAATCCGTAGCCGAATCCTTTACGACTTGAAGATTCGAAATAGTATTGGCATTGATATGATATTGCATTTCTTCCTTCGCTTTCTTAATCTTCTTATAACGAAGTTCGTAATATGTCATCACATCAATATCCTTTGGAGAAGGAGCAATTCGGTAACGATAATACTGAAAAGCACTTGCATTACCTTGTCCGTCTCTTGTAGCTGTTTTCCCTGTATGATAAGTCAAATTCACCTTAGTTACCAAACCTGAAAGCATCAGCAATAGCGAACATCTGATATTGTCATCTTTCTCTTTAATAATGAGCGATTTAAGCAGACCGAGTTGTGCCTTTTGCTTATCGCTGAATAATTGGTCAGTCGTATCTACGTCAGAACCTTTGGGTAGTGGAATGACCTTCGGACCGGGATATTTTTTGAGAGCTTTTTGAATTTCCTCGTCAGTAGTGGGTTCTTTTTTTAGGTAAGCTGTCTTTACACGTTGAAATGCTTTTGCAAATTCATCAATATTCACAGGAGCTACCAATGATTGCACCAAAAAGACTGCCATTGGATTGAGGTCGATATTGATAGCCCGACGATTATTCATCATCGCTTCAATAGCCGTTACACCGCTTCCGCCAAAAGGGTCAAGCACTAAATCACCAGGCTTAGAAAAGTTTTTGATATATTCCGCTACGACATTCCACGCTTGTTTTGTGAAATACCCATGCACACCAAAATGTCTTCGTTTTGCACGTTTTCGTACCTTAATATGTTCCAACAAAGGTCTTGTAGTATAATCAAAACCACCTTTTGCTTTGGCGTATGCTTCTGTGCGCTCATAGACCATATTTTTGCCGAATTGGAAGCGGTCGGGCGCGAGGTACATTCGGAGTTTTTCCCAGTGATATTCAATTTCATCTATCGAAAAATACAAAATCGGTTGATTGGTTGCCTCGCGTCTGTATAGCGTAAATTCATTGCCATTACAAAGTGCAAAATAAGTACTTCTGACTTCGTGATGAGAGGCGTAGCTATAAACCTGTTCTATATTATCGTGGTCGTTGATTTTCTTATCTGGAGATTTTGCGTCAAGAATCCAAGCATAATTATCTCCCACTTTCAATGAGTAATCCGGTATAAGTTTTATTGGAATTTTTTTGTTGCTGCCTACACGGAGAAAAGGATGCTCTAACGTTTTACTCCTCACAACACTTTGCCCTCTGTAACCCAAGGCATTTAAAATTGGTAAGATAATTACCTCTCTAACGCTATCCTCTTTAAAATCCGGATTGGAAAGAATAGACTTGAAATCAAGTTTACCGAATAATTCGTTTTTGCTGATTGTTTCTTTTGTCATTGTTTAGGTATTCATAGGTGCTTAATCATTTGATAATGACAAAGGTAATGAAAAGGAGGAATAAAAAACAATTCCAAGATTTGCTGAAATTCAGGATGGCTGCTCGCTTTAGAATTTCCCATGCAAGCCTACCATAAAATTACGTCCTGCTGAACTGACACCGGAAGAGAAAGTTCGATAGTGTCTATCCAATATATTTTCGACACCAAAAGTGAGTCGAAAATTCGCGGGCAGATTGTAGGAAGCATACAGGTTGAAGGTGTACCAAGGGGGTGTTCCGTCGGGCGTTGCTTTGTCAAAATTGTCGGAAGAATCGTTGGCGTATCGTTCGGCACGTTTCCAACCATTAAAACGGGTGACAAGCTCAAAATGACTTTCTTCTCTTTGATAATCAAGGCTCAACAAACCATAAACAGGTGGAATGTGTGCGAGAGGGCGGTCGTCTGAAATATTGTGACCAAAGGTATAATTAACGGTAGCTTTGAATTTTAAATCATCTCTAATATCTGCCAATAAAGTAGCGGAGGTACCATAGATAAAAGCCTCACCTGCATTGACATTAGATTGTATGGTATCATTATTATTGTCGTAGTAAAGCAGGTTGGTCAATTCTCCCGTAGTCGGGTTGACAATCGTATCACGCTGACGAACAATCGCATCAAAAACGTAGGTATAAAAATACGTTCCGCTTAGGCGAACTTTATTTTGAAAATTCTTAGCCAGCGAGATTTCGGCATTGAGCGATTTTTCGGCGGTGATGTCATTTTGATTGGGAGTCGGGATGGTTACAAAGCCGTTTTTAGAACGAATTTTTCCAACATCATCCACATTAGGTGCGCGGAAAGCATTACCAAGCAAGAGGTGTAAATTATAATCTTTTCCCATGTCCCAAGCCATACCGAAACTGCCGGTAAGGGCAGGTGTTTCGAGTGCAATTCGACCGTTTTCGTAAGGCACATTGACAAACTCAGTATCAACAAACAAAGCGGAAAGCCTGATGTAAGAATACCGCAGCCCGCCCATTAGATTTAAGCCTTTTCCGAATTTTGCATTGGCATTGGCATAGAGCGCGAAGCCCGTCATGCTGCTACCGCCGTCCGGGTAACGAGTAGGCAATCGAGTATCAGTATCTCCAGTTGAAATATTGTTGCGCTCGGCATTAGAATTGACACGATTGTGAGTCATCTCTGCGCCATATAAGACCTTAATATTCGGAAAAACTTGTTTGCTTAAATCAGCATTGAGCGAATATACATGGACATCTTCTTTTCGATTATTTTGCCAAATATCACCAAAATTTCGCGTGATTCTATCTTCATCTATCTTTTGATACGCTAACATGAGTCGAGCATCGTCAAAGATGTTATCATTACTTTCTATGTTGGTAGAAAGTGCAGCCATAAAACGGGATTGAGGACCATAATACCAATCTGCAAAGTCATAATAATGAGACTTTTCACCTGTTTCTAAAGTTATCGTATCGCCTTCGGTGAGTTGGTCGTAACGCGGAATATTGGTCGTGGTTGAGTATTGTAGATTGAGCATGAGGTCAATATCCTCATGCACACGAAAGCGAGTTTTTTGTATCAAATTCAATTGTCCGAAGCCCGTCCCGATTTGTCGAAAAGGATTGTCATTGGTGAGTACAGTATCTCTTTCGCCAATACGTTCTACATAAAAAGGACGTTCGCCGTAGCCCTCTGGATGGTCTTTACTTTTGACACGCCCGGAGACGAGGTCATCAAAATCGGAATAAGAAGCACTGAAGATAGTTGCCCATTTTTCATTGCCATAATTAATATCGAAATGTCCTGTTTTTTCAAGATTGGCGGAGCTAAAGCGTGTCATGGCATTGACTTCCCATTTTTTATCATCTTTGGCGTGGTATTTTGGCATTTTGGTATAAAAGTGCATCACGCCACCAAGCGCGTCACTACCATAAATGACGGAAGCCGGACCATAAATGATTTCCGTTTTGTCCAAAATCGCATTATCTACGCTAATGACATTTTGCAAATGACCGCTTCTGTAAATCGCGTTATTCATTCGCACGCCGTCCAGAATAATGAGTAATTTATTGGCTTCAAAACCCCGAATAATCGGGCTGCCACCGCCCATTTGACTTTTTTGGACAAATACACTACCCGAATTTGCCAACATATCTGCGGAGGTTTGTGGATTGGCAAATTCGATTTGGTCTGCACCAATGACTTCTACAATAGGCGGAATATCATCGGAGCGTTCCATACGTTTGGTATGTCCATAAACGATAACCTCGCCAAGTTTTTCGGAACTTCGCTCCATATATATTTTATTACCACTATTCCGAATATCTTGAACACTTATTTTTACATCTTCATAAGAAATATAATTAAAAAATAAGGTATCTGTCAAGCTGATACCCGTAATATCGGCTTGTCCGCGTGCATTGGTGAAGGTGGAGAAACTTCGGGTGATATTGTATATCGTGACGGCTTCGAGTGGTTCGTTGACAAGACCATCTATAACGGTAATAATGTTCTCATCGTTAGGTGTCGGAATGGACGAATTTGCATTTAATGTTGTTACAATAAAAAATAGAGCTACTATCCATTTTATACGAATAATACTATACAATACCGCACGATTTCGAGAGCACAAATTCATTGTTTACCTGATAGTTTATTAGCAATATGTGTTTGAGTTTGCTTTTTGGTAAAATATAAGTACATGGACACAATTATCTTTAATTTATAACGGCTTCTTTTTACGTTCTTTTTCCTTTAAAAATCCTTACGTAGCGCAGGCTATGTGCGGATTTTGAAAGAAAAAATAACAAAAAAATAACCTCGTTCTAATTTTAAATCTAATTGTGTCCATGTACTTATTTAAAATAAATTATAATTTATTTTAAATTAAAAATCAACATTTTATACTATGAAGTAATTAGTCAAATAAAGATATAGTTAGATGAATTGAGTATTTCGCTGTGCGAAATACTTATTTTGATAATCATTAAATTGACGTTCTACCACTAATTTTTTGGTAGTTGTATCCTAAATGTTGTTCCTTGATTTAGCTGTGATTCTTTTACAAAAATCCTGCCAGAATGGTAGTTCTCGACGATGCGTTTGGTGAGAGAGAGACCGAGTCCCCAGCCTCTTTTTTTGGTGGTATATCCGGGCTGAAAAACGGTTCTGAGTTTGCCGGGGGCTATACCTTTTCCGGTATCTGAAATGTCGATATACAGGTAATCTTCGTCATCAAAAACCTCTGCACTGATAGTTCCCTTTCCATTAGAAGCATCCAATGCGTTTTTGAGTAGATTTTCGAGTACCCAATCGAAAAGTGGTGGATTGATTTTTGCCAACATGGGAGCTTGACTTGTGTCGGGATAGTCAAATTTGACGCTTTTCGGAGCGCGACGTTTCATGTATTTGAAGGTCTCTTCGAGGGTATGATATATGTTAATGGGTTCGAGGGTCGGCTTAGAGCCAATTTTGGAAAATCGCTCGGCGATGAGTTCGAGTCTGCCTATATCTTTACGAAATTCTTTAAGGATACCTTGTTGGTATTCATTGCCTTCGGCTTCGATTTTGAGGTGTTCGTACCATGCGACCATAGAGCTGATGGGCGTGCCGAGTTGGTGGGCAGTTTCTTTTGACATACCGACCCAAACTTGATTTTGCTCTGACCTTCTTGCCGAACTAAAAGCCCAATATCCGACACCGAGAAAGAGCGAAATCAAACCAAGTTGGAAGAAAGGGAAATATTGGAGCATGGTTAGTAGGTGAGTGTTTTTATAGTATAATTTTTGTCGAACACCTAATACTTCAATGTCTATTGATGAGTTGGCATCTTTCATGATTTCCAATTGCTTTTGGATATAGGTTTCGTCATTTTCACGGCTGGGGTCGAGATTAGCAAAATCACCTATCCTGCCCGTCTCGTCAGTTATGATAACAGGAATTGTCTTGATGTCAATAATAATATTAGAAACAAAAGTAAGGCAATTTTCATCAATTACGCTGGCGGCGGTGATGGCATCTGCCCAAAGTTTGGCTTTGGCGCGTTCTTCCTCTGCAACCTGCTGTGCGATTTGATTGGTATAAACCAAGGAAATCAAGACGATAGTCAGACCCGCCAAGAATAAAATAAGTTTCCAACGCGATTTTTTTTGGTAAATGTCCATTTTGCTGTATTGGAGTGTTGAGGTGTTGAAGTGTTTATGTGTTGAAGTGAGGTGTTGAAGTGTAGAGGTGTTGAAGTGTAGAGGTACTGGTGTGCTGAAGTGTTATCCTAATTAGAATGTTGATGTGTTTTAGAACTACAACACTTTAATACTTTTTAACACTTCAATACTTCAATACCTCAATACTTCAACACTTCAATACTTCAACACTTCAATACTTCAACACCTCAATACTTCAATACTTCAACACTACTGAAAATCAATTTCTTTATCCAGTTTGGGGTCGTACTCTTCGTCAGGAATGTTGGTTTTTTGTGTCGTATTCTTTTCCCATGAAGGGGCTGGAGTGACTTGCGGTTTTCGGAGGTATTTATAAGAACTGTCTGATTCTCCTTCATCCAAAAGTTCACCGGGTTCGTAGAGCGCATCGACAGAAAGTTGGTCTTTTACAGTGCGACGTATCTTAGCGTATTGGCGTTCCAAACCCGAATCTAAGACTTTATTGTAGTTCTTTTTGCCATATACAAAATCGTAATCGTCGAGCGAACCGGAGACGTGAGTGTAAATATTAATAAAGCCTTTCTTCTTGGCTTTCAATGGTTTACGACTTGGATTGAATTTTTTAAACTTATTGAAAAGTGTCTGCCCGCCATTAACTTTAATGAGGTAATCCATATCGTGTTCCATCGTATGCCTGCCCGAAAAAGTCAGATTAAGAGCATTACTTTGAATGAACATCGTCGGGATGAAAAAGGTGTTATTTTGAAGGGCAAACTGGTTGTTAATCTTAGTAAATTTGACGCGACGAAGGTCTTGTAATTTTATATATTTTGAAAAATCTTCAAGCATTTTGAAGCCGAGTAATTCACCGTTGGTTAATTCTACATCTGAAAGTATGGATAATTTGTCGTCCAAAAATTCTCCGGTTTCGTCCCATTTTGCATCTATTTTAATTTTTGCATCTAATTTACCGCGTATATTTTTGTAAGTCAAATAATCTTGTCCAAAGTCTTCTGACTGTCGGAAGAATTCTCTGGCATCAATCTGGTCACAATAAATCTTGGCGGTCAAATCCGGTGCTTCGTCAAAAATAACGTCTCCGCGCAAGGTAAAATTGCCTCGCATTGCATCCACTTTTACATTACGAATTTTGAGTGTATTATTATTGAAAATCAATTGTCCGGTTAGGTTTTTTGCGTTGATTTTCCGATAATTTACTTTTTCAATATTCGCTTCAAATTTGCCGTCTATCAATGCAAAAAAGTCCTCATTTTGTTCCACTTCATTTTGTTTTAAAGAATCATAAACCGCTTCCGGCACATCGCCTTCTTCGAGATCGGTAGAAACAAGGTCAATTAATCGGTCCAAATCAAGTGATTTTCCTTCTAATTTTGCATTAAATTTGAGTTGAGCGTCTTTTGAATTAATCGAATCTTTGAAAAATACGGGAATGAGGTTTTGAAAATCACCTGTTACGACAAGGTCAGTACCGGGCGCGGTAATGTTCACTTCTTTTACGGATAATTTATTGTCATTCAGGCTCATTTGACCATCTTTAATTGTGACAGACTTTTTGTTCATTTCAATCTCAAAATCATTGAAATTCATATCTGCTTTTGCATCCACACGAGCGATACCATAAGGGTCAATCATGTCTTTATATTTTCCTGAAATTTGAAGTTCTTTTATTTCAAATAAACCATCACCATCCTCAATGCTCGGTACGTTAAACAACTGATGTACGGCATCCATCGGAACATTACCTTTAAATCCAAAACGAATATCGGGGTCATCCAAATTCGTAGCGCGAAGGTTCATTTCAATGTCTTCTCCGTGCAATACTCCGGTGAATTTCGGCATTTCAAAAAAGCCGGTTTCAGGTTTGTTTCCACCATTGTCAAAGGAGGCTTTGAAAGAAGCACCTTTGAGGGCGTAATCTAAGCGTGGCGAGGTGATTTTACCATCATTTAAACCAAAAGAAATATTGACTAAGGGCGTATTAATCGCATCGTAGCGACCTTTTATGAATGATTCGAAAAAGAATGTTCCTGTACTTTCAAAATCTCCGAGTGGTTTGGCATATCGTGAAGGTAAAATATCTAATACAGAACTCAAATTGCAGTCTTTTCCATTGATAGTCAGGTTGTAATCCGTGCTTTTTTCTTTTGATTCAATCGTACCATCTACGGTAAAGGTATTTGTTTTATCGACTTTTACAGCGACGTTTTGTAAGCGATATAAACCGTTTTTGAGGTCGGTATCAATATTTGCATCATAGCTAATGTCTTTGCCTACGAGGTATTTGTCTCCTTCGATTTTTACAAAGCCCGAAAAAATATCGGCAGTGCTTTTCAACTTGAATTTTTCATTAGAAAATTCTCCTGAAAGGTCTGCACGATTGATATTCATCGCAATTTCCTGTTGTGTGTTTTCATCAATATAAATGAGTTCGACATTCTTAAAAGAAGCACGTTCTAATGCCATTTGAAATTCACTGCTATTACTACTCCTTTGGTTTGTTTCTTTAAAAATATCATAACTCGCTCTGCCTTGTTTGTCAATTAAAACCAACATCGCCGCGTCTTGAACATTTATAGTTTTTATGTCGTATTTACCACTTAATAAACTCATAGAACTGAAGCGTAACGAAACATTTTGGGCTTTCATAAATGTGTTACTTAGGGTATGTCCGTCCATTAAATCAACCCCTTCAAGTGTGACACCGGCTTCGGGAAAATATTTGATTAATGATAAATCGACATTTTGGATACGAAGGTCGTTTTTGAGGCTTTTATTGAGTTCGCGAACAAAGAGTTCGCCGACTTGGTCTTCAAAGAAAGCCGCTATAACGACGAGGGCAAGTAGAAGCGTGCCGATGATGATACCAAAGAAAGAGAGCAGTTTGCGAAACATAGCAGATTTTTATGCAAATTTGGAGAAATTAAATGCTAAATTTGAATGAAAACTGAAAAAATGTGTTTAGGATAAGATTCGTTAGGCGTAACCGAGTATTTTGTAAACAGTCAAACCAACCCATTCTTTTATCAATCTTTTCCATACACACAGGCTGTGTGCATTTGGCAAAATGAGGTGTGCAGGTGTAGCTTTGATAGGGTCGGATAGTATGTCGGTGGGAAAAGGCGTAAAATCTACACCTGCTTTTTTGAAAGTACGACCGGCACGTGGAAAATGAAAAGCAGAAGTAATCAATAAACAACGGGCATCAGGGTATTGTTCTTCCAAGATTTTGGCGGTATAGATGGCGTTCTCGTGTGTATTGCGCGAACTGGGTTCTATGATAAAATCTTCTTTGGGAATGCCGATGCGCGATAAGAAATCTCCGGTTATTTTTCCTTCACTCAGTTTCTCACCGACGACCATCGCAGAACCGCTTGTGACCAATATTTTACGGACTTTTCCGGTTTTGTATAATTCGAGTGCATTAGTCAAGCGGTCGGCACCTTCGCTGAGGTGTAAGCGGTCACGAGGGTATTCCTGCACATCGCTAAAACCACCCAGAACTATCGCAATATCATATATGCCTTCCAATTCGCTCACGGGGATGGCTTCGTCTTCCCACCATTTGAATACGACATTGCTCAAAAGTGGGTTGGATAAAACAACGAGCAGTATTAATGCCCATTTGAATGTACTGCGTTTTCGTTTTTCGTTTTTTCCAAAGGAGCTATACAAAAATAATCCGACTATCCAGTTGATAGGTGTCAGTAGGAAAAATAAGGTTTTTGAAAGTACAAAAAACATAGCAAATATATTTGATGAATGGCGAATCAGCCTCTAAGTACATTGTTTAATAAATTTATTTACGTTTTTGAGTGTTTCTTTTAAAATGACTCTTCACCAAAAAATCCTTAAATACAGTGAGTATTCGCGTCATTTTTGATTCGATTCATTTCAAAATAAACGTCAAAAACGATAAGAAATTTAATAAACAATGTACTAAGTACATTGTTTAATAAATTTCTTTATGTTTTTGAGTGTTTCTTTTAAGCGACTAAAATCAACCTGTACGAGTATGACTCACTCCAACCACCCCGCGCAACTCCCCTGCGGTGTGCGTCGAATCTCCAGTATTTCCGAAAATTCTTCTTTCACATCATTGATATGGGTGACGATGTAGATTTGTTTGTATTGTTGCTTCAGGACTTGGAGGGCGTACATGATGTCCTGTCTGCGCTCGTCGTCTTGGGAGCCAAAAATCTCGTCGAATCCGAGGAAGCCTTGAGTTTTTTTGCTGCCGGCGAGTTGCGCGACGGCTTCGCTGATGCCGATACGAAGACATAGATTGGCAAGGTCGATTTCGCCACCCGAAAATCGCTCGATCGGGTAGTATGTGCCGTCGTCGAGGATTTGGAAGTTGAAATTATCATCAATTTTGATGCCTTCGTATCGGTTGCGGGTGATGTTTTTGAAAAGGTCGCCGGCTTTTCCGGCTATCGTTGGGCGTACTTTTTCGAGGATGTCCGTCTTGAATCTGCCGAATACGCCACCGAGTTCGTCGAGTTGGATATATTGGGTTTCGCGCTCGCGTATGGCGGCTTGGGTTTTGGCGTGTGTGTCGAGTCGGTGTCGGATTTTTTTGATGTTGTTCGTCGTTTCGGTGAGGGTGTTGCGCTCGCGGGTGAGGCGGGTTTGGGTGGTGTCGCGTTGGGCTTCAGCGTCTTCTCTTTTTTGTTGTGCGGCTTCGTAGGCGGGCAGCGAAAAATTGAGTTTAGCGATGTCATTTTTGATTTTTGTGAGGTGGTCGTTGCCGTTTTTGATGCGTTCTTTTAAGGTCTTAGTTTCGGTTTCTATATCAGCAATTTTTTCTGTTTTTGATAAGTTTTTTTCGTAATTAATATAAATGGGTTCAAAGCTCTTTATTTCCGCTACGAGCGCATCATATTTCTCTTGGTCAAATTTAATTTTACCAACTGACTTGATGTTTTTTTCTATCTCGTTAATTTCTGATTTTAAATCTTTTAAATTGTTTTTTTGTCTGTCCACCTCTTTTAATTTCGCTTGAATCGCGCTTTGTTGATTTTTCAATTCAGTGATATTGACGGCAAGTTTTTTTCTGGTGTCAATGGCTTCATTATGCGTTTTTCGGTTCTTTTCTAAGTTGGCTTCGTGGGCGTTGAGTTCCTTATTTTGATAGGTTTCAATCTCCGAATTTAGCTTTGCCAATGTCGCATCATAGCTCTCTACCAAAGGACGCAAACAGGTCGGGCAGTCGGCATCTTTTCCGAGACTTTGCATTGTGGTGATATTCTCTTTTCGCTCTTTAATTTTACCTTTTATGTCGCCGATTTTTTGTGCCAATTCTCGCGCGACTTTCATACATTCGTGTTCGATGGTTTCTTGTATGTTGTGTTTGCGCTCCAATTCTTCGGTCTGTTTTTTTAGTTTTGAAATGGGTTCGATTTCCTTTTCCGATTGCTCTATCGAATGGATAATTTTCTCAGAAAGCGTCAATTTTCCCGCCAATTGTTGATTCAATAATTGTATGCGGTCATATTGTTTTTTTTCTTTGTCTAAATTTTCTTTTGCTAATTTTTTTTCGGAAAATAATTTGATTTCAGGTGTTTGTTTGTCGAGTTCTTTTTTGAGTAAAATTAGGTTTTTGCGTTCTGTTTCTTGTTTTTTTAAGGTCTCTTTCAATCGTTCTACGCCTTCAATATACTTACTTTGTGTTTTGTCTTTTTCGTTAAATTGGTCTCTTAATTTTTGTTGAGCGTCCAAGGTGGTTTTTGTTTTTTGGTAAATTTCGTTATTTGTTTTTAACTCTTTTTCAATGGTTTCGCAGTTTTTTTTCTGTTTAATTTCCTCTTTTTCAATTCGTTTCAATTCCGTTTCTAATTTCGCATGTTCCTCCGTACTCAATAATAAAGCCGTCTGTCCGGCGATTTCACTTTTCAAATGATTGGCATCTCGTCTGATGAGGCGTTGAATCGTATCCAATTTATCCAAGCCCACCATTTTACGAATCATCTCCCGACGCTTGCTGCCCTGCACTTTCGAGATTTCATCCAACTCCTTTTGTCCCGAAAAAACCGATTTCGTAAACGCCTCTTTATCCATACCCAGCAAATCCGTAATGCGCCGCCGCACCTCATTCGCGCTCGTCGCTATGTGTTCTTCCAAGTCCTTCTTCAACTGATACAGATTCGCATGATGCGAAAGCGTCTTCCCCCGAAACTGCCTTTCCACCCGATACCGCTTCGCCCCAACCTCAAATTCCAAACTGACGACCACAGCAGCTTTCACCTCCACCCAACTACTCCGCAAATACTTATTATCCACCTCAAACGAACCGTACAAAGCCAACAAAATCGCCTCAAAAACAGAAGACTTCCCCGCCCCATTACGCCCTGTAATACCGACCAATTCTTCTTTGAATTGAATCGCTTCATCCGTGTATTGCTTGAAATTTTTTAATATTAATTGGTGTAAAATCATGTTGTATGTGTTGGGTTTTCAGCAAAGTATAAATCGCGTCAATTTAGTTAATTCACAACAAAAAATCGCATAGACTCGCTTTGTATTTTAGAACGCGGCAAAAATAACTTAACCATCTTGGCGGCTTCTTTTATGCTTATTTTTCCCTTTGAATTCAGTTATTTATCTCGATAAACGCCCTCTTTCAAAGCAAAAACTAAACAGTAAAATAACCTCCCCAAGTTGGTCAACTTATTTATCCCGCGTTTCTTAGACGATTTTCTTGCAAATTGATGTCATGAATTATTTGAAACTTCTATTCGCCAAATCTTTACTTTGCTGTGAAAAAATTTTAACTTTGTCGAAACAATAATTGTTTTGACAACCAATTAAATTTATTGACCAATTAAAGTATAGAACAATGACAGTTGCACCAGCACTCGCCCCCAAAACTCAAAAAGATTTTATGCCTATCAACGGCACAGATTATGTCGAATTGTATGTCAGCAATGCCAAACAAGCGGCGCATTATTATAAGGCGGCGTTTGGTTTTCAGTCCTTGGCATATCGTGGCTTGGAGACAGGTTCGCGAGAGAGTGAGTCGTATGTAGTCGTGCAGGATAAGATACGTTTGGTGCTGACTTCGCCACTCAAAAGTGGTACGGCTATCGGGCAGCATATCGACAAGCATGGCGATGGTGTAAAAGTGAACGCCTTGTGGGTAGATGACGCAACTTACGCTTACGAAGAAGCGATGAAGCGTGGCGCAGAGCATTTTATGTCGCCGACCACAGAGGAAGATGAACATGGAAAAATCGTGCGTTCTGGGATTTGTGCGTATGGCGAAGTCGTGCATATTTTTGTAGAAAGAAAGGATTATCACGGTGTCTTTTTGCCAGGATTTCAGAAGTGGGAAACGGCTTATAATCCGCCATCTGTGGGTTTGAAATTTGTGGATCACATGGTTGGTAATGTTGAATTAGGCAATATGAATAAGTGGGTCAAATTCTACGAACAAGTCATGGGTTTTACTCAAATCATGTCTTTCGACGACAAAGATATTTCTACAGAATACACCGCCCTGATGAGCAAAGTAATGAGTAGCGGCAATGGACGTATCAAATTTCCTATCAACGAACCTGCACCGGGTTTGAAGAAGTCGCAAGTGGATGAATACTTAGAATTTTATGAAGGCGAAGGCGTACAACACGTCGCCGTAGCCACCGATAATATTGTCGAAACCGTCACTCAACTCCGTGATAGAGGCGTAGAGTTTTTGACGATTCCATCGACCTATTATGATGCACTGCAAGCGCGTGTCGGCAAAATAGACGAAGATATTGATTCGCTCAAAAAACTCGGTATCCTTGTGGACAGAGATGACGAAGGATACCTCCTTCAAATTTTCACCAAAACCGTACAAGCACGCCCCACGATGTTCTTCGAAATCATCCAACGTAAAGGCGCGACCTCCTTCGGAAAAGGTAATTTTAAAGCCTTATTTGAAGCAATAGAGCGGGAACAGGAATTGAGGGGAACTTTGTAAGAATGTGTTGACGTGTTGAAGTGTTGATGTGTTGATGTGTTTTCGCTTCGCGAAAATAATTCGTAAGTAGTATGCTTCAACACGTCAACACTTCAACACTTCAACGCTTCAACACTTTGCAAAGTAACTTTTTCGTCGGCATTTCGTATAAAAGGGTAGGAGAGGAGAGCAAGGACTTGGCACTAATTTTGTGCTTTTCTAATCATTCTCTTCCTCTCTAAGTACTTGATATTCAAAATACTAAAAACCGACTATTCAATGTGCCAGCAGTTTGCCCAATTGGAAGCCGCCAAGATAGACTCTATTTGTACCCGATTTTATTATACGAATATTCAGTGTATTCATTACCGTATGGTGGTTCACTATACCGGAAATGTAATGTACAAGGATTTTGAAACCTACCAAGAGTATAAAAAAAATTATGACATGCTAATTCGTGCTATGCACGAAAATAGGGTTATTCCAAATACTTTTCATACCATTGGTGGACGTGTGGATGTGCTGACGTACTGATGTGTTTCCGCGAAGCGAAAAATAACTTAGCCAAGTAATACACGTCAGAACATCAGTACGTCCACACGTCAGTACATCAACACCTCAAAAATTTGAGTTTAACCTTGAGTTTTCATACCTTTGAGTGGTTTTCTAACCTCTTAATTAGAATCCTACGTGCAAAAAATAGAAATTACCACAACACAAAAAGTAGCCATAGAGTACGAACTCGCCACTTGGGGAGAACGCATATCGGCATTTGTTATTGACCAAGTTATTATTTTTTCGGCTATCCTTTTGTTTAGTTCGCTATTGGGTGTTGCATTGGGCAGCAATGCAGTATGGGCTTTTATGTTGTTTTACGCGGTGATTATGTTGGTCACATACATTCTTGTAACGGGTAAAGATATTCGACGAATTTCGCCGTTTTTTATTGGTGGTGTATGTGCCTTTTTATTAGTGGCATTATTGTTTGTATCTTTTGTAGATGGAATGAAAGAGACGGAAATGTTATATACACTTTTTTTGTTGCCTATCTATTTGTTTTACTCACTCGCGCTCGAATCTATCATGGATGGGCAAACAATCGGCAAACGCACGATGGGTATTAAGGTGGTCAAATTGACGGGTAGTGAACCGATTTTGAATGATTATTTGATTCGATGGACTTTTCGGATGTTGGACATTTGGGGATCTTTGGGAATGATAGCCTCTTTGCTGATTGGCTCTTCACCGAAGCGTCAGCGACTGGGCGATATTATTGCTAATACAACGGTTATTCGTATCCGGTCGAGTATGAATTTGAATTTTGAAGACATTAATCGTATCAAATCATTGGACAATTACGAGGTGAGTTATCCGGGTGTACGTCAGTTTTCCGAAAAAGATATGTTGTTGATAAAAACTGCGCTCAATCGCTTCAACCGTTATCCGAATGAGGCCCACCGTGCGGCTTTGAATGAAGTGTTTAGAATCGTCACGGAAAAACTCCAAATCCAAAAACGTCCTGCAAAACCACTTCAATTTCTCAAAACGGTCATTAATGATTATATCGTGTTGACGCGGTGATATATATCGCGGTTATAGAATAAAAATAGAACGCGGATTTGACGGATTAAACAAATTTGCGCGGATTTTCTTTATGAGAAATTGGATAACTTTGATGGTTGACTTTCAGACAGTTAACCGTTGCTCTACCTGTTGGGGTGATGCCTATAATGGTGTGTGATAATAGAAAACGCTCAGTTCCCACAGCGAAGGTGATGCCTTGACGGTGGTGGATACTCTCCCTCACGCGCCACTCGACTAAGGCAGGTGAATTAGACCGTAGCCACAAGTTCAAAAGATTGCTTTTTACTTTCTTTGATAATGTATTGCAGTACACCAAGTAGTTGGGGAAGTGCGCTTATCAGATAGCGTGTTTCATCTATGATAATTTTATTATTCGTATATTTTAAAAAACGCCATTCTACTCCTGTCGTCGAACAGCCATATAATGTGTCAATGGGTTTGCCTTCGGCTTCGTTCATCATTTTTGCACCGATGAGTTGAGCGGCAGCTTGGATAGTACCTTTTTCTATATCCAGTTTTTTGGCTTCTGTGATGCAGAATATAGGAGACATCACAAAGTCTTGAATTCGACTAAAAGAAAAAATAAAATCACATTCTCCCCTCAGACCAAGTGCTTCGTCCACATCCATATTGGAGCCGGAATAAATGGAAAAACTATGGTCATTAAGTCTGCACAATTCCAGTAAGATAGGTGTTACCAAACGTTCTGAGCGTGATTTCTCTGTTGAAAAACCTGTTTTTTGACCTATTTCGAGGGAGGTGTTTAGCCATTCCGTAGGAGAGATAGGTGAGATATTCGTAAATAAACCTGCCCCCAGAAATTTTACACCAAATTTCTCTATCAAATCCTTTGCTGTAAAGTCTGAATATGCCATGTTTTTCTTTTTTTATAAGAAGTGTCGTTATGTCAATTTACCATCAATAAGCTCCAACATAAAGTATTTTTTGTACAAGATAATGCTTTTTTGTGATAATCGAAAATGCTCAGGCTGCCGTAGGGAGGGTGATGCCTTGACGGTGGTGCAAAATCCTTCACGCGCCACTCGACTGAGGTGGGTAGGGGAAATGTCGTTTTAGGCAGGAACTTTTTACTTGGTGGATTTGTTGCTAATTTGCGTATTTTTAGTTAATTTTGTTATTATGAAAAAAGAAACGTTATACATCGCAAATCCTTCTGAAAGGTTGCTTACAATGCTTAGGGCATATCGTGAGCAAAAAGAACAGAAGAAGCAAGAGTTGTTGCGTTCTGCCCATTTATTTTTTCCAGACAAAAATCTTTTAAATTGCGAACAAGACCAACAACCGAATTAACGATACCTTATGAAGACCAACAGGGCAACCAATACATCATACAATTCGGTCTATTCCCTGAAAACACTATCGGAATAGACATTCCCTTAGTAGATGTTTCGCTAACTGTCATTCGTATTAACCAAAAACCTTCCTTACTCAATCTCGCCGGAATATGTAAACTCGTCATTAATTACCTACAAGACCGCGAAGCGATTTTATACTTCTATTATGACCGTAATGATGATATTTCGGTACGCGACAGAGGACTTGCACCACAAGCGTACAGGTCGCTGTTATTCAATCGGCTAATAGACAGATATGCCCCGACCGGATTTGTGAAACGAAATGTACAAATCAAAGATGAACCCAACGACCACTTTATTACGCTGATTACACATGAGGATTATGCAGGGGAGTTGGATGGTCTGTACGCCGAAATCGAATCTACTTTAGGGAAGTAGTAACTTGATAACTCGAAACCCGCAGCTCGCTCACTACCCTGTCGCCTGACATTTGAAATGTCCGCCGACTCACGCACCCACCTACCTCCTACTCACGCAAACGAAGTCTATACGCGCGTCTTAACTCATAACTCGATAAAGGCTGGTTAGGGAATGTGGGCTTGGTAAGGTGGTTTTTATTTTTCACATACACTCATTTTAAATGTCATATTTAAATACATTTCACTTATATAGTCAGTTTGCCCTTCACAAGAAAGCTATCGTTGATTACTTACTTTTTTTAATCTATTTCCGTTAAGGTTTCTTGTTTCAAATCCTCAAGCTCAGGATTAGTTATTCCATTTAGTAGACTTACAAACCTTGATTTTTCAGCGTCAGTATTAATTCCCTTTGCGTTAAGTTCTTTTAAGATAATGAGACTATTTTTTATGGAATTAGCCTCGGGAATATCATCTATACAATTTAGGAAATCATCTAAAGACTCCTTTATCAAATTGCCTTTACCTATATCTGCCCCGACTAAATATTTTAAACAGGCTATATCATTTGTAATTTTTCGACTATCATCAATATTTAGCATCTTTTGATAAAAAGAAAGTGCCATTCCTCTTAGATAACTACGCTCTTTATCATTTTTTTCCTCTGCCATTTTGTATCTTATATCCGCAAGCTTTTGATAAACTGTTCCTAAACTTTCCTTTTCATCTTGTATATCTCTTTCTTTTATCACTTCATGTAAGTGCTTTAAACTACCATCTTCACCTCTAATTCTTTCTTTACTAAGGAATCTCTCTAGTTCATCTATAACAAATCTTCTGGTTTCGTCTGGGCTACCAAAAGTAATGTTCATAGCTTCCCAGAAGTCATCTTTTAGTTGAATTGATGAGTTTGAAGTTTCAAATCCGCATAGACCATTTTCAGAGCCTAAAATTATTATATCCATTTCAACTGGAAAGTTCCCTTTGACTTTCTTATTGGAAGTATAGGAGTTAAACTGACTAAAATATTCGGCTTTGAACAAATGAAAGAACTCTAAAACTCCTTCAATTTTTGGAATTAAAAAATTAGTAATATTTAAGTTCCTATTAGGTCTATCATTAATAAATATTGGTTCTGAATTCTGGATATGATAGTCATTTCCTTCCAGTGAGTAAGAAGAATGAAAGAATGAATTTCTGATTTGTTTATAGTGAGTTTTATTGAAGAAGTCTACTATTTCCTGACAATCAACATCAGATAAAATTCCGGTTACTAAACTAACTTTCTCGGCTGTTCCAAGCCATCTATCTGCATTTCTATGTCTCCAATATAAGTATGGAACCCCTCTATATCCAAGAATATTTCTCGACAAATTTCCCATAAGACTATATAATTCACTTGACTCAAAGAAAGTCGAATAAATTACTAATCCAATTCTTAATTTTTTATGCAAGTCTTCTTCTGAGTTATAAATTGATTCATAATATTCAATTGCTTCAAACCACTCACGTAGATTTGAAACATTCTTAATATGTGCCATTTCTTTATAATCAATCAGTGAGCATATAAAATTAAATTCACTTTTCTCCTTTGCTTTTGCAAATAAGCTTTTGACTGAAGTTTTTAAAGACATGATTTTCGGTTTTATTTTTTATAATATAAATAACTTCTAAACACGCACAACATTACACTTTTCCTTTTGTAATTCGCACTGATATACATAAAAGACCCGTCCCACAAAACCCCTACAAGGCGGATTCTAAACAATCAAAAACCCTCCCCCACCATCACACCAACCCAAACTGCTCAAAATGATGATTAATATGCTTGCGATTCAGCAACTCCCACATTTCATCATTCAACTCACCAAAGACTGTATTTGCTGCCGTAGCGTCAGGATTTTCTTTATAATATAAAACAAACGCATCATAGGCTTTCAACATCGCTTCCTTCGCTTCCTCCAAATTCGCGTAGCGCAAATCTTCCACCTCACCTTTGCGGAATAATGGGTGGCTAAACTCACGCGGCATCGGGCGATACGTATAAAGCGATTCTTGCATCCGTTCAATTCTTTTCTCCGGCGTAACTATCTCTGTTTCCTTCTTTCCGACTGCCATTTGTAGGAAAAATTCGAGATGTTCGACCATGTGTTGTGCTGTCATCATGCCCCATTTTGCGGGTGTTTTTTCGGTCAATTTCGCCATGCCTTCTTCCAAGACTTCTCTCGTTACTTCTTCAATTTTAAACGTACATTTTTTCTGTACTAAAGTCAAAATCGTAGCAGTCGCCACCAATTCGCCGTCTTGGTCGAGTATTTCTTCGTACCACTTCACCACACCCGAAGGGAAGGTTTTGCCCTTATCATCTCTATCCACTTTTTCCTTGCAAGTAAGGCGTACTTGAATGGTATCATTATGATAAATCGGACGAATAAAACGACATTCATCCAAGCCATAATTCGCCCCCACAGGACTTTTCGCCGGATACACAAACAAGCCTGCACCTGCTGCCAACAAGAAGTACCCATGCGCCGCCCGTTTCTCAAAAATCGAACCTTTCAGCGAAGTAATATCGGTGTGTGCGTAGAAGTGGTCCCAAGTCAGATTTGCAAAATTTTGGATGTCAGAATCCGTCATCGTGCGCTTGTGCGTGAGGATAAACATGCCGGGTTGAACGTCCTCAAAATGATATTTGAATGGATGTTGTGAAACTTCCGTGACCTTCGCATGGGGTTGATAAATGCCTGTAATTGCGCTAATTGTGGTCGGTGTGCCTTGTATGGCGCAACGTTGGAGATAATGTTTTACACCGCGCATACCGCCCATTTCTTCGCCGCCGCCGGCACGTCCCGGACCGCCATGCACCAAGTAAGGCAGTGGCGAACCATGCCCCGTGCTTTGTTTGGCATTTTCCCGATTCATCACCAAAATACGCCCGTGATGCGTTGCCGATTCGACCACAAAATCTGTTGCAATATTATCATCGAAAGTCGCAATCGAACAGCAAAGCGAGCCTTTGCCCATTTGCGAGAGTTCAACAGCTTCATCAAGATTTTTATACGGCATAATTGTACTCACGGGACCAAAGGCTTCGACCTCATGAACGGCAGTATTTTCATAAGGGTTTTTTTCTAATAATAAAACAGGACTCAAAAATGCGCCCTTCTCAAAATTGGCATCCACCAAATCAATCGCCTCCAAACTCCCATAAACGATTTCCGCCGTTTTAGTCAACTCTGCAATGCGCTCGCGTACCTCTTGCACTTGGTCTTTACTAGCAAGTGCGCCCATACGAACCCCTTTCGAAGTTGGGTTGCCGATAGCGACTTTCGAGAGCGATTTTCCGAGTGAAATTTGTACGTCTTCGACCAATTTTTCAGGGACAATAACACGTCGAATTGCTGTACATTTCTGTCCGCATTTCGTCGTCATTTCTTTACGAACTTCTTTTATAAATAAATCAAATTCGGGCGTACCCGGCACAGCATCTTCGCCTAAAACGGAGCAATTTAGGCTGTCCGCTTCCATATTAAAGGGGACAGATTCGTTGATAATTCGTGGATGCGCTTTTAGCATTCGCCCCGTAGTTGCAGAACCCGTAAAGGTTACAACATCCTGTGAATCAACGGTATCGAGTATCGTTCGAGCCGAACCACTAATTAATTGCAATGCGCCTTCGGGCAAAATACCGGACGCGATAATCTCACGTACGACGGCTTCGGTAAGGTAGGAAGTTGCCGTAGCGGGTTTAACGACCGCAGGCACACCCGCCATCCAATTGACCGCACATTTTTCCAACATGCCCCATACAGGGAAATTATAGGCATTGATATGAATCGCCACGCCACGTTTCGGTACCATGATATGATGCCCCATAAAGCTACCGCCGCGCGACAAATCAATGCCTTCGCCATCGACATGAAAGGGGCGATTGGTAAAATTTTTCCGCAAGGAAGCATTGGCAAATAGATTCCCAAAGCCACCCTCAATATCGACCCAACTATCGGCGCGAGTTGCCCCGGTTTGGTAGCTGACGGGGTAAAATTGTTCCTTGCGTTTGGTGAGGTACAGGGCAAGTTTTTTGAGCATCATACCGCGCTCCTGAAAGGTCATTTTGCGAAGTACAGGATTGCCGACCTTGCGCCCATAATCGAGTATCGCGCCGAAATCTAAGCCGTCTGTTGTTGCCATTGCGACGACTTCGCCATTGACAGAATTGAAGAGCGGTTTGCCGATACCATCACCTTCTGTCCATTTTCCGAGTACATAATTACCAAGCTTTGCCATATTTATGTGCGAATTTATTATTTTTGAATTTGAAATGAATGAACCACGAAGTACACGAAGGACACGAAAACAAAACTAACGCAGAGTACACCAAAATCTTTATAAATAATTGATAATGAATTTTTTAGTTAAACTTAGTTTTCTTTCACGTTGATTTGGTTTTAGTGTCCTTCGTGTACTTCGTGGTTCATACTACGCGAAATTACATACAATTTTTCAATATTATGCCTTCAAAGACGGACAATTCATCAGAAATGCACCCACTTTTTCCGAGTGGCGAATGGGAAGGCTTTTATCTCTATGGTAGAGATAGGGACAAACATCGCATGTCATTTACGCTTAATTTTAAGAATAATGTGATAACAGGGCGTGGCGGCGATGATGTGGGTTCGTTTACCTGGCGTGGTGCGTATGATGTGGAGAAAATGACTTGTCAGATGACAAAACACTACTCCACGCACGAAGTTTTTTATGCAGGACATGCGGATGAAAACGGGATTTGGGGTACTTGGTCGATAACTTTTGAAATGAAAGGCGGGATTTGGGATACGCCCTTACGCGATATGGCAAAAGCAACGATGGAAGCAATGAGTAAGGGCGGTTTTCATATTTGGCCGAAGGGTAATTCGAGGGGTGAAGCAGTGGAGGAAGTAGCGAGAATTTCAAAAAGTGTCCCAGTGTAAATGCCAAATAATTAAATGCGAATATTTTCAAACATCCTATTTTACGTAGGTTTTAAATAAATCCGCTTCTTTAGTGAAAGAAATTAAATAACATGTGCCATTATACTCGTCTTTTTTCCGTCTAAGAATCCTTTGAAATCCTTATCCCGAATCGGGGTTCGGGACAGGCTGTGCTAAGGCTATGTGCGGCTTTCAAAAAATCCTTAGACAAAAAAAATACTTCGCATTATGGGACATCTTATTTAATTTCTTTCACTTATATATATTTTTTACAATGTAATTGTTTTCTTCTTCTTAAGCCTCAGTAGTAAGTCAATCTAATTATGATATGTTGCTTTGAGTGAAATTTTTTCGAGTACGAGGCGGAGGTTATTCAGCATAGCCGTAGCTACGCTGGATGTTCTCCAACAAAGTAATCGGACAAATTTCGCCAAATGAACTTATCATAATTAGTTTGACTTACTACTTAGTACACTGTTTTATAAATTTATTTACATTTTTTGACGTTTATTTTGAAATGAATCGAATCAAAAATGACGCGAATACTCACTGTATTTAAGGATTTTTTGGTGAAGAGTCATTTTAAAAGAAATACTCAAAAAAGTAAATAAATTTGTGAAACAGTGTATTTAATTATGGTGTTATATTTTTTGGCTTAAAATGACTTGTCCGCCCTGCGAGACTTGTACTCTAAGGTGTTCGATACTATCGCTATGCACTCTAAGGTGTTCGATACTATCGCTATGCACTCTAAGGTGTTCGATGCTATCGCTATGCACTCTATTGTTGCCATCACTGACTACCATAAAAGAATTAATTGTTGTTTTTTCAAATAAAATAGTACCTGTGCTTGATACTATTCTTACCGTAATTGGAGCTGTTGAAGGGTGCAGTGGTGTAGCGACGTGTATAATTTTGTCAGAAATTTTTACGGTTAAGCCTTTGTTTTGAGGTGTTTGATAAGTTGTTGTTTCTGAATTACTTGAGGCATTGATATTACTCAATGAAATTGTCATACATACAATGACCAAATACGCAATTTTAGTGATCTTTCTCATAAACTTCATTTCTTTTAGTGTAAGTGAGTTAAGTAATGTTTCTATTTTGCTGTTTCCATACTCAATGTAATCCGAGTCCCGCATATTCCCATGCAAAAAAACGGAAAATCGTGACGGACAAAAAATAACCTTTGGTTATTTAATTTCTTTGAAAAGCAATTTTATACTTATGACACTAATCAAGATAATCCGTAATTTTTTGATTATAAAGAGTTAAAACAATACATGAACATCTCATGTATTTAAAGTCCATTTTTTATTGTGATAAAAACGTGTTGTCCATAGGCTACATCTTTCGTCACGATATCGTGACCTTTATTGAATTATGGAGTAAATTTTTCAAAAAACATACTCCTTATTATTGAATTTGTCCTCAAAATTGCGAACTTTTGTACTATGAATAGCAATCCAATTATCAACAACTTACTTAAAAAACACGATTTGCGTAAGACTCCAGCAAGAGTAGAGATTTTGGGATTATACACAGATACGCCACACGCTATGTCACATGGCGATGTCGAGCAACAGCTAATTGACATGGATCGCGTGACCATATATAGGACGCTAAGTACTTTTGAAGAAAAAGGCATCATCCATCGGGCTTATGACGGCGGGGGAGTGGTCAAATACGCTCTGTGCCATGCCGATTGTTCTTCACACCAACATCGTGACGAACATCTGCATTTTTCATGCGTCCAATGTGGCAATACCTACTGTATAGAAGGTTATACCATTCCTGAAGTCGAGAACCCTAAAGGTTATACTATTGATAATGTCTTCTTATTTGCAAAAGGAACTTGTAGTTCCTGTAATTAAGATTCTACGTATATTTCGCTCCGCGAGGGTGTAGGACAAATTTTTAATCTGCCTCGTACCGACGACTTTAGCCGTCGCGGGAAAGTACCGAGCCACTTGACGGCTAAAGTCGTCAGTACAGTGGCATTTCAAAATAAAATTAAAAATTTGTCCTGCACCCTAACATTTCACAAGGATGTTTGTTAGTATCTACGGTATCAAATTTTGTATGTTTTTAGCAAAAAATGAATGAATGAGTGAATTTTGAATGAATGAATAAGCTTGATAGTATTCACTCATTCAAAATTCACTCATTTTAATAGTGGCTTCGCCACGTTAGGATTATCACAATTATACGTCATTAGATATGGATAAAAAAACGGCTTGGACTTTTGTGGGCTTTCTACTGTTTATCATCGGGATGATTGCCTTGGTGTTGAGCTTGGTGGGAGTAGAATTGGTGTTTATGAATTGGCTGCAAGGATTTGGCGGACTCATCGCTTTTCTTGTTAAAGTTTCCCTTGTGGTAGCAGGTGTGGTCGTTGTAGCACTTGCAAGGACAGATTGGGAACAAGAAGAAGAGGATTTTAAGCCTTGAACATAGAATTACAATTTCACACATACAATTTAACTACATGGATTTAAAAGAACTCGAAAATGGTGTTGACCCAAAAGTGCATTGGTATTATCAATCCAAGAAAGTACCCCTGTTTCGATATTTTAAAAAGCTGTCTCAATCACAAGCTAAACCTCTGACAGTCATAGACTTCGGTTCGGGTTCCGGCTTTTTTGCTATTGAATTGCAGAAAGCATTTCCTGATGCTGTCAAGGAAGTTTTGTTGGTGGATATTGGTTATTCGGAGGAAGAAATGGTAGCTACTGAAGGCTCTAATATCCGAAAAATGCACTACATACCGGAAGGCATCGGTGACTGTGTTGTGGTGATGATGGATGTACTCGAACACATAGAAGATGACTATGCTATTTTACAGGATATTCGCAATCGGCTGGGCGAAAATGCTCATTATTTTATCACTGTTCCGGCATTTATGAGCCTGTGGTCGGGGCATGATGTATTTTTGGGGCATTATCGACGTTATACGCTACCTACTTTACGCAAATTACTGGACACTAAAAAGTGTAATATCGAAAGTCATTATTATATTTATGGTTGGATATTTCCATTGGTCTGGTTAGTTAGGCGCATTAAAGGTGGTAGTAAAGACGAAGCACCCGAAAGTTCGGATATGCAGCCGGCTTCGCCTCCTGTTAATTTCATTTTAAAATATATAAATGTTTTTGAAATGAACTTTAGGAAAATCAATAAACTCTGGGGCGTGACTTGTGTGTCGGAAGGGCAGTTTTGAGGTGTTCGTAAATAATATTTTAATAGTAATGAATTATTTGGAGAACTTCAATTTAGCACTTTGTTTACACAATTTTTTTTACATATATTATTTAATAAATAACATTATGAGTCAAAATCGTTCAGATTGGTTTAATCCCAATAACTCTGCTTACAGGATTAGGCAAAGCCAAATTAATAGATATTCATATTCTCCTTATTCTGCCAATTATCATACCGATAATTATAAATATTGTAGAAACTATAATTCTCATTTTGAGAATAAAACTCCACTTACTGTTCCTACGGAACTAAAAAAGTACCTTTCTTTAAATGAAGATACCGAAGACCTTAAATTGACTATGGAAGGACTTAAATTGATTTTAGACCTTGCAAAGCGTACTGAAGAAAATATGAGGAGTTTAGGAATTAAGAGCAAGTTCTAATTGTTTTAGTTCTTTGTTATTCTTAGAACAAGCCCTTACACCATTTGCCATTTCCACGATTTAATCGTATTTTTGAAATATGAATCCGGTTACAAAAAAGAAATATTATACACATGAGGAATATCTCGCTTTAGAAGAAAAAGCGGAATACAAAAGTGAATATCACGATGGTGAGATTGTGCCGTTGTTTAGAGAAATCGTTGATGGTCAGGTAGTTGCGATGGCTGGTGGTTCGCCAATCCATAGCGAAATTTCATTAAGTATTGAAGCAGAGTTGAGGGCAGCTTTAAAGGGAACTCCTTGCAAAGCATACAATTCTGATTTAAAAATTCGTGTAAAAAAAGTAAAGCGTTCCTTCTATCCAGATGTTACTGTAGTCTGTGGAGAGCCAGAATATTATGATGAAAATGAAAATATTATAACCAACCCTACCGTAATTGTTGAAGTCCTTTCACCTTCAACTTCGGGATATGATAGGTTGGATAAATTCTTTTTTTATAGACAGGCAGAGTCGCTTCAAGAATATGTCTTAGTAGATACTCAGAAACTTTATATAGAGGTACTTAAATACACTGTTTTATAAATTTATTTACATTTTTTGACGTTTATTTTGAAATGAATCGAATCAAAAATGACGCGAATACTCACTGTATTTAAGGATTTTTTGGTGAAGAGTCATTTTAAAAGAAATACTCAAAAAAGTAAATAAATTTGTGAAACAGTGTATTAAATATAGAAAATTAAATAATTTTATACATTTAAAATTTATGTAATTTTTTATTTTCGCTCAAATTAAAAAAATAAATTATCGAAGTCCTCTTTATGGACTGCGAACTAAAAACTACGGATTATATAAACCATGTCAACAGACATCATTTCACCTATTCAGCAAGTGCTTCAATTGCACCAACGTCGTCATCCGGGCGCGATGAAGGAGTATGCTATTTTATACGAATTATTGTATAGAATAGAAGCACCGAGTCGCCTAACAGGTGAGAATGAATTGACAGAAAAACTCAAAGTAGAAACTGGTTTAAAGGTCGCACTTCGTGCAGCAGGATTCTTATTGTATTTTTATCTTAATGACCAATCGGGCGAGCCTTTTGCTCAAATGGATTTGTCGAAATCTACTTTGCCTGGAAAGGGATTAAATACTTCATTATCAGACGATAAAATATGGGTAATACTCAATACGACTCGTCAGTTTATAGAAGAAAAAAAAGGAGTTTCTACGATTTTAAATGATTGGATACGTCAATATTTCAAAGGTAAATCGCAGCCCGGAATAGCGCGAATTTTGGATAGCATGGAAGTAGGGGAGGAGCGTAGCATGGAGATTGCTATAGGAAATGATTTGTCGAAAAAAGTAGAACAAATTTTTGATTATTTATTTCATGCAGAGGCGGTGGTGCATAAGATGTCGTTATTGCTAAATAGTGGCGCGACGATGGACATCAGTCCCGAAGAAAAACTGTTTAATCAAGCAGTGGATGATGCAGCGTATAAAGCTTTTTCATTAGATGAATTTATTGCATTATTAAATACGAATTACGAAAATTTATTACGCATACGCGACAAAGAAAAAGGGCATCATTATAAAGGCTATCATATTAATATTTATATTCTTGATGGTAGCAAAGTGAGTCGCTCGACAGCCAACTTGCTTCATCAAATGCGTAGCCGTCAAGATACACAGCGTGCATTACAGCGTTTGTTGTTATTGGGAATTATCGACGATTTCCATGAAGAAAATAATGTATTTAAAATTCATTTTATAAAAAAAGAAAAACACGAATATGAAGATGCGCTATGCGCATATATCGCCCGATACGAGACAGGCGAACAGGTGAAAATATGGATAGACAGGCTGTATCGAAAACCTGTTATAGAGGAAGAACACCCTTCTGTATTGTTTGGGGAGTTCATTGAAATGAGAAAAGTACGGGATGTAGAAGTCTTGGATTATGTGCGAATTTTGTTGAGATTTTGCTACGCCCGAATCGTACCACAACGTGCTATTCTTGCCCGAAAAATGACCGAAGGATATGATACGACCGATGAGTTGAGATTTGATAATTCACCCGCCTTTTTTTACGATAAAAAATATGCACACCCCGCGCATCAACCTAATCTTATCAACGATACATCAGAGGGAACTGTCAAGGCATTGGACATTGTATGGAAATATATGGATAAAGTGAGTCGTGTAAAAAATGAATTTTCTTTGCTGAATATCAGGCAATTACAAACATCTACGACATTAATGCGTAAACAATATCCGGACAATCCGGTCTTTGCACTCTTGAATGCCTTTTGTACCTTTTATTTGGAAACGCCTGTGCAAAATGGCGAGATTAAAGTGTCGGACAAAGCACGATTAAAAGCTGGCGCAGATGACTTTGTCAGTGGTTTTATTCACTTCAAAGATTTGTACAATATGAATGAGGAAGACTTCCGAATGGCAGTCACTAAGTTTCAAAAAAAAACAACTCAACACAAAATAGAACTGGAAAATATTATGAATCAAGTTGGCGAACTCCTATATTTGGAACTTCGCAATCGTTGGTTAAGACAATTTAAACAAAAGTTATACGGTTGACAGTTGACGATAGACGACTGACGACGAACGGTTGACGGTTGAAATGTCAAATTTACATTTCTCTTGTCTGCCATTTGCCGTCAATCGTTCACCGTCAGTCGTTTGCCGTCTCCCATCATGGATAATATATTTCAAGCGGAATTGAACACAGCTTTGGAGGAGTTGCAACAGCATCTTCAAGGCTTAGGAGCAGCAAAAACTCAGATAGAACAAACGCGGAGTGCAGCATCGGATGTGGTGATAGGCATGAATCGTTTGAGTGGGGATTATGTGCAGCATCTGGACGTTTTGACAAAGCGGATTGATGCGTTTTTGAAAGACTCTACCGAGCGTTCGCAAGCCTTTCATAGTGAAGCTGCTACGCGAATTGAGCGATTGCAAGAAAGCTATGACCGCAAGAGTCAACTCATGCTCGGCAACATACAATCGGCTCAAAATCAAGAAACTAAAACACATCTCGAAAGGTCTAATGAGCAATTACTTAACTTCCTGAACTCTACCAACGAATCAATTGAAGCCTCTATAACGGAGATGAATAAGCAGATCACACTCATCAATGATATGCACAATCGCCAAAATGGACAGGTGAAGGAATATATGGTGAGATTTGAGCGACTGATGCGTGCGGTGCATGAGATGGAGGAGCGAATCAGCACGGTTAATTTCCCGTCTTTATTTGCTGAACTGAATCAAACGGTGACTGCTGCCGATAAAAATAACCGCCAAATGCTCAACGAAATCAGCGATCTCAAAAAGCACATTCGCCTCGAACTTAGAGGGCACACCAAAGCCCTTGAAGCAAAAATTCAGGGGCAATCCTCCGATATTCGCATCATGCAAATATTGGTAATGATTATGTCGGCTGGCATGGCGATTATGTTTTATTTGTGGTATGTGAGTTAGATTTTTTGAGTTTATAGGGTTTATATGGTGTACAAAGTTTATTGAGTGATTAGTTTATAAGTTTTATAGATGGCAAATCATAAACTCAAAAAAAATCAGCAAAACACCAAATAAGGCGATTTATTTTCTTTCCCTTTTACATAATCTAAAAATAACTCAAGTCCTTGACGCTTAGGCTGGTCGAGGTGGTAATCGATGTATTGAGTATAGTAATCTTTGAGGTTAAAACCAGGGCTTGAAGGTTGATATTTGTCAACGACTTTTCGGAGGTTATTCAAACCAAAACCAAGCGCGTCATTAAATTTCTCAATAAAATCGTAAGGTAATTGGCGGTTGCTAACCCACGCGGCATACACAAAAGGCAAGCCCGTAAAATTTCGCCACGCAGTTCCCAAATCATAAACAAAGGGATATTCATTTTCCAAACCAATCGTACGATCACCTATCACAAGCGCGGCTTCGTCATGAGCGGCATTGCGCTCATAGCCGGGTTGTGCTTGTAGGAATTCTGGGCTAAGTTTCCAATGGTATTTGAGCAAAGTCCTGGTAAGTTGAACGGAGGTACGCGACTGGTAATCCAACCAAACACGCTTCACGGTTTCGAGTGGTTGACGACTATACAAACAGACGGTTTTGACTGCACCTTCCGAACCGATACAAAAATCAGAAATAATATGTGGCGTTTTTAATTTCGGAATTGTAGCTACCGGAATTAAGCCCAAATCCACTCGTCCCGATATGAGTTTTTCGGCACACATCGAAGGAATGTCAAGGCTTAAATCCATCACTTTTTCTAAGCCTTTTTCGACCAAACCATATACAAATGGCTTAGTATTCAAATAAGAAACTGCTGAGACTTTTATCATTGTAATTAGTTACGAGTAGCGAGTAGCGAGTGACGAATAGCGCTATTAAAACTCGCTACTCGTAACTCGACACTCGCTACTAAATTCACTCGCTACTCTAAGTGCCTTATGTCATTTTCCAGCACTACGTCGAATGTTTTTCCGTCAAAAGTAGCTTTAAAAAGACCCGTATTGGCATGTTTGTATTTCTCCATTTCGCGGGGATGTTCGTTTTTTAAAATCGTCATTAGACAACGCATCGCGCGTCCGTGCGTGCATACGAGAATGTGGGTTTCGGGACGTGTTTTGAGGTGATTTACAAATTGAGTAAGGCGATCAATTAATTCGCCTGCGCTTTCACCGTTTTTCATACTTGCGTCCAAATTACCTTGCGCCCATTCGTTAATCATATTCTTATAAATTTGGTGGTCTTCCGGTGTACTTTCCTTGCCTTCACTATCACCCCAACCTATCTCATTCAACTCTTTCCATTCCTCAGTCGAAATTTTCTCACCAATAAAATCCGCTACTGTCTGTCGCGTCCTTTGCAAAGCAGAAACAAAAATTATTTCAAAATCAGTCGATTTATAATATTCATAAAATGCTTTACCTTGCGCCTTGCCTGTTTCATTCAAGGACGAATCGATGCCACTGCCTTGTATGATATGGCGTTTGTTGTAGTCGGTTTCGCCGTGTCGTATGAAGTAGATTTCTTTCATGTGTTATTGTAGCGCGGTACTTCCAGTCCGCGTAATCGTAGAACGATGCTTCCAGCTCGTTTATACGTAAGTATGACTAAACTAACGCGGCGCGAGCTGGAAGCATCGCGCTACGGTGCGCGGACTGGAAGCATCGTGCTACGGTACGCGGACTGGAAGCATCGTGCTACGGTACGCGGACTGGAAGTGCCGCGCTACGTGTGCTTTCAATTCACAACGGGTAATGCAACATAGCCTTTATAAACTTCCTCGTCAGGAAATTGATGATCCGTATAATCCTGAATGACATTATATATGGTATCGCGTTCGATAGCTTCTCGATTCACACTGCGAATGAGCTTGACCAATTCGCGGGTAGATAGGGTAGGGGACTGCTCTTCCGAACCTGCCATTGTATAGATTTTTGTCGTGTCATCTATCGTACCGTCGATGTCATTCACGCCGAAGGCAAGCGACATTTGCGCGGTCTCTCGACCAATCATGGGCCAATAGGCTTTGATGTGGTCAAAATTGTCCATATAAATTCTTGCTATCGCATAATTCCGCAAATCTTCCACCGTCGTACTCTCTGCAATGTGCGACATTTGATTATTTTTATTTCTAAATTTTAATGGAATAAAGGTCTGAAAACCGCTTGTTTTATCCTGCAATTGACGCAAACGTTCCATGTGATCTACACGGTGCTTATACGCCTCAATGTGTCCGTACAACATCGTGGCATTGCTGCGATGCCCGAGTTCGTGGAGAATTTCATGGATGCGAAGCCATTGGTCAGCGTCGCATTTTCCACCAGCAATTTGGTCGCGAATTTCAGGGTGAAAGATCTCCGCACCACCACCCGGCATCGAATCCAAACCGGCATCTACCATACGCTTCATGCCTTCTTCGTAAGAGATTTTTTCTTTTTTGAAAATATAATGATATTCGACAGGAGTGAGGGCTTTAATGTGCAATTCGGGACGATGTGCTTTTATTTTTTTAAATAATTCTTCATAAAAAGATACGTCATATTGTGGCAGCACACCGCCTACAATGTGGACTTCCGTGACGGGCTTGTCATCATACTTTTTAATCATGTCGAGCATCTCGTCCATCGTATATTCCCAACCTTCTTCTCGTTTTTTGATTAAGCGTGAATAGGAGCAAAATGTACAGGTGTAAAGGCAGATATTGGTAGGTTCGAGGTGAAAATTGCGATTGAAATAGGTCTTGCCACCATGCTTTTGCTCACGAATATAGTTAGCAAGCGTACCAAGGTAACCCAAAGAAGCATTTTCGTACAAATACACACCTTCATCAAAGCTAATTCGTTGATTATCATAGACTTTCTTCGCAATACTCTTCAAGGTATTGTCCAGATTCGGCGTATTTAAAAGGAGTTCGGACTGTGCTTGTACTTGCATAATATTATCAATTTCCGTTTGATATATGAACGTACAAATGTACCGAAAAGTTTTGAACTTTCAATTATTTTTGAAAGAAAAAATGTAAGCAATTTTACATTGCCGTTTACAAACCACGAAATTATCCAAGAGCCATCAATCTTTAGAATAAAACATCCGTTCAAGGACTTTTAATTTTTCGAGAATCACCAAAATGAGATAGGCAAAAAAGGTCAGGAAAAACAACATCGCCATGATTCGCAGGTAAATTTTGACCGTCCATTCGAGCGCGACTTTAAGGCGATGAAGGAAACTGATTTTTACTTCCTTGCCTTCGATGAGCGAAAATTTGACGGTGCAAAATTCGTTTTCATCATCAAAATCACCAAGATTGACACCGAGTTCCTGAAGCTGTTTTTCGATTTCGAGAATACGATTTTCGAGATTGATATATTCTTCTATTTTACCGCCTTTCGATTTCAAATCCATCAATGAGGCAAGGTTTTTTTCGAGCGAAGTCTTTTTAGCATTGAGGGCTTTGTATTCATTAGTTTTATCTTTTTTTGTAATTTGTTTGGATTGTACTTTCCCAATTTTAATGAGGTTGTTATACAATGAATCAAATCTTTCGGGCGGTACGCCAATCAATAAATGCAACCGCCGGTTGCCTCTGTTACCATTTTTTTGTTCAAATTGAATGAGCGCGTTATTGGTTTTAATATTCTGTCGAAGGAGGTCTTCTTCGGATTCAAATTTAGTGGATTTGGTATTGACTTCGGCAACTTTTTCGTACTTCTGGTCTAAGCCTGTCGGGATATTATTTACGCTGCTTTTTGCTTGGTATTTCTTGGAGGCATAGTTCTTACTGACAGCACGGATGCTTTCAAAAAATTGAGTGCGGTGAGCATTGTCATCAATCGTTTTGGTGTATCCGTATATCAATCGAAATACAAAAAGTGCCAAAAAAATACCGAGTAAAGCGAGGATAAGTCGTCCCCATTTTTGTCTGAATGTTTTTTTCATGTTGTGTGTTTTAAGACTACAAATGTCGTCATTTATTTGGTATTCTACAAAAATCAGTGATTATCTTATAAAATATTAGTACAAAGCATTATATGTTAAAGTTGCTGGAAAATTTGGCTTTATGTATGAGGGGAGAGTATATTTGTGAAAAATTATTTCGTAAAAAACAATAGAACGTCAATCACCCGTAAGACACGAATCTGACTATAAAACATAACACAAGGAACGGTCTTATCTATTTTTACTACTACTAATTTCCGACATCCACTTGAAGAGTAGCGAGTTACCGAGTAACGAGCCAACTCAAACATCACATTTTTTATTCACTTTTCAAACCATACGCTTATGGAACAGACGACCTATGCGCGTACCCGCGCACCTACACCAGTACACAAAAAAGCCGTATGATTCTCATTGCAGGAGAAGCACACGGCACTAAAAGCTAAGTAGTCCAGCTTTGAAGAGGACTACATTTAAACTTTATTTATTCTTCAAAATTAACAAAAATTATGAACAAATTAAATGTTTTAGCCACAATTTTATGTTTGACCATATTCATAAATGGTTGCCAAAAAGACAATATAGTTGATAGTGTCCAACTTGAAAATCAAGTACAAAACACTGATATTGAAACAAGAAGTTATGACGAGGAAACCTGTGGTATTATTAGCGACTTATGCTTACGCTGTATGGTCAGAGGAGAAGTGTTAGAGGAAGAGGTAGAAGTAAAATTTACCGACTTGGCGCGCCAAAAAATTGAAAATGCCAGAGGTATAGACAACAACTACCTTGAGATTGAGATTGACGGAGAAAAATACACGATTCGTCCGGCAGCTTACTTTGGTGGAAAAACTCAGGAATACCTCGTTAGTACGCCCAAAGGTAATTACATGACCAGTAATATTAAAAATGACTATGTAAATTCAAAAGCCTTAGAGGTCAAATTACCCGGTGTGTTAGAAAACATATATAAACTCGACCATGAAAGATTCATCAATGGTAAGTTGAGTTTTGATGAAGTAAAGCGTACTTTTGGGAGAAACACAAAACTCTTGGATACAAAAGATGAAGGTTATAGAATAAGCATAACCGATATTGATGTATCTTCTGGAATAGGCTCTATTTTTTATCTTCCATGCTATGGTGTGACGATGTCTGCTTTAGTCCTTGATTATCAGGAAATATTGGGTATGAATGACCCGCATACGAATGCTCCGCAAATCATTGAAGACGCGCTGTATGCGAATACCCCCGGAGGATTTGACCCTAAGCTTGACTGCCACAATACGCAAGATGTGGTAAGGAGTATTTTGAATGACCCGCTAATTTCAGGTTCACCTTTTGCTGATTTCTCAATAAAACTCAACTACTTGAATACGCTATTGGGCTTGGATGGAGATACTTATCAAGAGTTATATTCCTACACTAGTAATGATATTACAGTTGTAAATGATGTATATGATGTTCTGTTAAATGATTCAAATCTTGGAGGATGTGCTGATCAAGACTGTGGGCTTGATATGGTTGTGAGGGCTTACATCCAATTATACAAAGAATCAAGCCCCAATTTACCGACAACAAGTTTGAACACAATTAGGGATAATGTGTTAGATTTCTACTGCTCTTCTTACGGCAATTGTATACTTCAAACAGTCGGACCGGAAGAAATCAACCTAATGTATGATGTCAGTGCATACTCAGCAAAAGTAATCAACGATCTGAGTGCACTTTCCAGCCACACAGATTGGGCGATACAGGAGTATCAACAAACGAATTGTACTAACCCGCGTATTTATTATAACCTATATGGATATGACGGTATCACTAGATGTATCAACGGAGAACTCGTTCATACAAGATGGATATATCCATTTGGTGAAGAAGAATCATGGGTATATGACAATGCTAATGGTACATGGAGTTCATATACTCCTCCTGCGACTCATCAGGATGTATTTCTTGCAATCATAAATGCAATGGCTGAATCCGGACATTTGGCATTGGATTGTGCTGGATTAGTTCCTGCGTTAGGAGAGCTAGCTGATGGCATCAATGCAGTGTGGTACTTCGCAGAAGGAGATTATGTCAACGGGGCACTTTCAACTGCGGCGATGCTTCCATTTCTCGGTAGTGCGCCAACGTTCAGCAGATGGACTCGAAATTCCATGCAATTGGTTAGACGAGGAAGTGATGATTTATGGGAATCTCCTAAAGGACTTAAGTATATCATCAATTATAATGGAAACTCAAACGCTTCAAGATTGAACCATGTGTTGAGCCATGCCTCTCCCGATCCAACTAAACTTAAACATGGTGTGTTTGATGATGCAAATGATATTTTTGGAACTATTGATGACGGATGGGAAAAAGTACTTAATAGTAGTTCTGATGTAATAGGTAATACTCTTCAAGCTAACGGGAATAGACGAATAACAATTGAAATGGGAATAAGAGTAGGAACAGAAAGTGGTACAACTAATACCGGCATGGCTCTTACAAAAATTCAAATAATTATAAAAGATGGGACTGATGATGTTGTTTCAGCATATCCAGCTCAAAGCCACTAATTTTCAATTAATATGAAAATACTTAATGTTCGGAGAATTGATGAGAAGGATTCTAATAGTAATACTTTTGTAAGTATACTCAAAGACTCCTATGTCAATGGACAAGCCTTAGTGTACCTAATTGATACAGAAGTATCCAAAGAAAGTCGTGTAAACATAAGTCTTGGAAAAAACAATCATATAGCTGAATTGCTTACTGATAATGATTTTTTGGATTTGATACCTGACATCCATCATAATAATGATATTCTCGCTGATAATATTCATTTTAAACAAACCGACCCTTATGGTATGTTTGGTGCTATGTGTTCCATTATGCATGGTGGAGGAGCTTATGGTTCAAACTGGTCAAGATACACATCTGATTATATCATTAATGAAGTTCGTCTTTTTCTAAATAGTACATTTTCTAATTGGATAGATTCTCATTGTTATATTAGTTATTCTCCGTGGTCAACATGGTTTAAGAATGTGGCTTGGGATTATACTTTAATATTTATTACTAAAGACTATTCTAAAATGTTAATGATCATAATAACCGACACAGATTAAGATTTCTACCAACAAAACACAATCAGCAAGTGGGACTATACGCCCTGCTTGTCTTTATGCGATTCTGACCCCAACACAAATCCTCACAATGTCAGTAATACATCAAATTATAAAATACTTATTGATAATGGCAGCATTTATCAATACTATCGGACTGGGAAGAGTAATATTAGCTCATATAGTAGGATTGTTTGATGATCCATATAATCATACAATCCTCTTACTTATATTTGTTGCATTTGTAGAAGCTATAGTGTTGGGTGTTTTTCTTCTTGTTTTTATATTTAAGAAACCGCCTAAATTTACTATATATTTGTACATATATAATCTAATATTGGTTATGATAATACTTGGGTTAGACGGATTTTTATCTTAATTGTAAAGTCGAAATTACTATTAGGGAATCTCTATAATTAGTATTCTATATTTTTAAATGTGACAAAATTTTAAGGCGGTACATATCTGTATCGTCTTAATAATTTTACTCTAAAAAACTCTACATTTCATACTAAAATATTGGTTCGTGCAAGATTATCAGGAGTAATAACAAATTAAATAACACTATATGAATAATTTGCCGTATGTTTTCTTATTTATTTTTGTCTTATCATCTTGCCAAAAAGAAAAGACATTAATAATTGAGCCATTTACATCGCAGAATGAGCATGTAAAAAATTTATATTCGGATGACGTAAAAGAGTTTTTCTATTTAGTAGAAGGATTTAATTATTCTGAAAACCAAATTGATTCTATTACGAATTTCGTATGTTCATCTTTAGATTCCAGTTTTTATAAATATCATACCTTTGGGTTTGGGTTTTACAAGAAAAGTAAGGTGACCAATAATGAACATATTGAAAAGAATCCAAAAGACTTTTCTAGGCACTCTATTGATCACGACATTTTGCTACAATACAAGTTTACTAAAAGTGGTACGAGGTCACTGGGTATTTACAAAAACGCTCAGTATCCTAAAAAGACCGTTCGTTTTGAATGTGAAAATTTTGAAAAAAGGTAAAATTAGATAGAACTTTCTGCGAACAAAACACAATCAGCAAGCGGGGCTTATGCCCTGCTTGTCTTTATGCGATATTTTGACCCCAACAAAAACTCTAAATCTTCCGATTCGAATCACAACTGTTATGTTTCACAAATATAAAATCGGCTACATTATTATTTTGACATTATTATGTTCTTCTTGTTTTTTTTTCAATAAAAAAAGCAAACATAATAACACCATTATGTCAAGGGCGGAAGTTAATCAAACATTAAAGAGACATTTTCTACACACAGAGGGATTACCTGTTTGGGACTCTATGTCCAATAACCTGATGTATAGTATGGCAATGCTTAGTGATTCAGTTGTTGGTATTGGATATACACCTGTCTCAGGCGATAAATCATTATATGCGTATCAATTTGATACATTACCAAAAGAGTGGTTGGACAAGCGCGATGAATTAATAGAATTTGTCATGAAGGAAGAGCGCAAGTATCGAAATATGCCCAAGCTTGATAGTAGATATGTAGTCCGTTACTTATCTGATGTTAATCTAAATAAGCGTCCTAATCTTAAGTTCAAAATTACAAGCCCTTTTATTATTCCGGAATTAAGAAAAAATCCTTTTGTTAGATATGTTCATGTGTACTATCCGGTACACGACATATTTTTTCTGGAGGATTATTAGTTTTTCTACTTCAAAAAAGTAATCGGCAAGTGTAGTTAAAACACCTCTTTTGCATTTATGTCATGTCAGTAATACATAAAATTATAAAATACTTATTGATAATGGCAGCATTTATCAATACTATCGGACTGGGAATAATAATATCACTATATACAGTATTTTATGATCCACGTAATATTATATTTACGTTATTTGGAATTTTTACATTTGTAGAAATTATAATGTTAGGTTTATTTCTTCTTGTGTTTATATTTAAGAGACCGCCTAAAAGTACGATATACTTATGCATATGTAACTTTGTATTAGTTATGATAATACTTCAGTTAGATAGATTTTTATCCTAATTGTAAAGTCGAAATTACTAATAGGGAATCTCTATGATTAGTATTCTCTATTTTTTAATGTGATAAAATTATTAAGGCGGTACACATCTGTACCGCCTTAATAATTTTACTCTAAAAACTCTACATTTCATACTAAAATATTGGTTCGTGCAAGATTATCAGGAGAAATAGAAATTTAAATAAAATTATATGAAAGAACTAACAGATTTAATCAGTAAGTACAAAATTTCTGATGAAGCATCAGATAAAATTCGGCTTCAACAAGAAGTAAAAATTATATTTAGCGAGTCTATTCTGGATATAAGTAAGTCTTTTGCAGAAGGTGCGATTAAATACAAAGATAAATCGCTAATTTTTGACGGATTTATTGCTCACTGTCTTGAGAATGTCAGAGTAGATTTTCGATTTAATTTAATGGGATTAAGTCTAATATTGCACTCGGCTAATATTTTGAATATTTCTGATGAAGAAATAAGTATATTTTTAGAGAAATATGCTTTAGAACCTCTAAAAAAACTCGCATTAGAATTTTTAAATCGAGATTTAGCTGACAGGGCAATTGAAAAAATGGGTTTTACGGTGTCCGAAGATGGATACTTTCACCCTATAGTCTAATCTCCATATACCGACACAGATTAAGACACCTGCGAACAAAACACAATCAGCAAGCGGGGCTTATGCCCTGCTTGTCTTTATACGATATACTGACCCCAACACAAATCTTCACAATGTCAGTAATATATCAAACTACAAAATGGTTATTAATAATTGCCGCATTTGTCAATACCATTAGCCTTGGGTTAATCGGTGCGATGCATATAATAAGTGTACTTGAAGATCCGGGTAATCACTTTTTTATATTAACAACATATTCGGCATTTGTACAGATACTGGTTTTAGGAGTTTTTTTGATTATATTTTTATTCAAAAAACCTCCTAAAAATATCATTTATCTGTATTTGTACAATTTGGTATTAGTTATAATATTTATGCAATTAGATAGATTTCTATTTTGATATCTGCATAATATCAGAATTAAACAAGAGAGTACGTTAGTATAAAGTCAAGGTAAGTGGAGTTAATGCTCCACTTGCAATTATATATCTTCTCATCCCCAACAGAAACTCCAAATCCTTACAATGTCAGTAATATATCAAATTATAAATTATCATTTTCGTCTGTTAAATTAACTCGACCATCTTCGTCCATCGCTCAACTTATTATTCTATCGTTACTTAGCTCAACATCTTAATAATAAAGACTAAAACGACACTAACTAATAAGCCGAAAAATACTTTGCCGAGGTCTGCAAAAACCATTTGGAGTGTATTTTTGCTCAACTTTTTGTCCAGCATTAAGCGCACACCTATTTCGCGTCCGGCAAGCAAACCGATAAAGACCCAAGTGGTACTCATAGGTAGTTTGGCTTCAAACAAACCAAGATAATTGTACTTGAATATGTAGAGAATAATACCATAAATCAAGTCAATAAAAGTTGCTGCGCGAATGTCGGCAGTATTTGTTTTGACACGTACCACGTCCTGTACCTTTCCACCTTTACGATAAAATATATAACCCAACAAACCGACCAAAATCAAGAGCGAAATGATGAAGCCACCTGTACTAAGGTCATTGCCACCTTGCAGGTAGATATAGATATTGGCGAGGTCTTGAGTAAGCCATTGAAACCACAAAAAGCCCGTTGCACTCCACTGAAGTATCGTCCATATTGTGCGTTGAGTATTGTTTTCGATAGGTTTTTCCAAGAAGCGTTTTTCGGTAAATCGCGTCACCGCTACATAGAAAAAGATACCCGATAGAAAAGCGATAATATAGCCCATGATAGATTTCTGAATCATACCGCCCAATTTGGCATCTGAATCAAAAACAGTTGCCATCATGGTAGATAAATCGCTGGGGATTTTATCCAGAGAAAACAGTGTAAGAATCATAAAAGTCGTACTCACCGGAATACCCACGCGCGTAATCGTCAGTAACACAAGTGGAGGTAGGAGGTAGTACCAATGATAGACTTCGGGCATGGTAAATTTGTCGAGTCTGCCATAATCAATGTCTTGGTTGACCCAACCATTAATTAATGCCGCACACATCACCAATGCTGCGAATGCCCATAATACATACCACTTTACTCTTTTTTCGTTAGAAGTAAGAAATGTTCCGAGGGTTTGAATGACATCGTTGCCAACAACCGAGTATGAAGCAAGTATAAAACCCAACCACATCACGATAAATGATAAATCCATTAAAGATATTTTTAATAGTAATTAATTGACGAATAAATTAGTTTTGATAGCTAGGCTCAATTTAATATGTTTACGCTTTTTCTTAAAAAAAGTTTACTTATACGCAAATATTCAAATCAGATGCAAATGTATGGGTAATGTCTTATTACAGTATTAATCCTACATTAATTAATGGTTAATTCCGGAGTATTTTACAATCTAACAATTACAAATTTTAGTCTAAATTTCAACTTTTACCAAATTTCGAGACGAATACAAAGCCACTTTTTTACCTCAATTATTCGGGGTAGAATTGGATTATGTCAGAGAGGAGTTCAATTCTTGCCCTAAAAAACCATTAAACTATTGTATATTTGAGTTTTTTAAAGCATTAGACTTTGGACGAAATGTATTAGGTATCAAGTATCAGCCCGAGATGAAATTTAATTGCCTGATTTTTAATCATAAGTATATTTAAATTAAAACTTATTTAAAAATATATTTCTTGACTCAAGTACCTAACAATCAAGTAGTTATAATTTTAAGTCCTGATACTTGATACTTTTGTCCAAAGTCCAGTAAAGCAGACAAAAACTCATTATGCGAAAATTTCTCTACACACTCGTATGCTTGTGTATGACGGTGTTCTTGTACGCCCAAATCCCTTTGTCGTACTACCTACCTGATGATATAAAATACAATCCTGATGTACCGACTCCCGAAGAAGTCTTTGGTTGGCAAATCGGTGAATGGCATGTCAGTCACGATAAAATTGTGATGTATATGCAAGTTCTCGCGGCAACTTCCGACCGCGTAACACTTGAAGAATACGCGCGTTCGCACGAAGACAGACCGCTACTCATTGCCACGATTACGACACCCGAAAATCATAAAAACATTGACCAAATCCAAGCCGACCACGTCGCGCTGACCGATGCTTCAAAATCCAATTCTCTCAAAACTAAAGACATGCCCGTAGTGCTATATCAAGGGTATAGCGTACATGGAAATGAGTCGAGTGGAGCCAATGCAGCCTTATTGTATGCTTATTATTTGGCGGCGGGACAAGGTAAAGAAATAGAAAATATATTGAGCAATTCGATTGTCTTGCTCGACCCTTGTTTCAATCCCGATGGACTCAATCGCTTTGCTTCTTGGGTCAATTCGCACAAAAGCAAAAACCCGATGGCGAGTATCGACATTCGCGAACATCAGGAGGCTTGGCCCCGTGGACGTACAAACCATTATTGGTTTGACCTCAATCGTGATTGGCTGCTCGTACAACACCCTGAAAGTCGCGGGCGCATCGCCAAATTCCATGAATGGAAACCTAACATCTTGACCGATCATCACGAAATGGGTAGAAACAGTACCTTCTTTTTTCAACCGGGCATCCCTTCGCGTACCAATCCACTTACGCCGCCCAAAAATCAAGAATTGACCGGCAAAATTGCCGAATATCACGCCAAAGCATTAGACAAAATTGGTTCTTTGTATTACTCAAAAGAATCATTCGATGATTTTTATTATGGTAAAGGTTCTACTTATCCGGATGCCAATGGCTGTATCGGAATTTTATTTGAACAGTCAAGCTCGCGAGGGCATTTGCAAGAGAGTGTCAATGGTGATTTGTCTTTTCCTTTTACGGTTAAAAATCAATTGACGACCTCACTTTCTACTTTAGAAGCTGCTCAAAATTTGCGAACAGAATTACTCGATTTTCAAAGAGATTTTTATAAAAATAATTTTAATAATATAAGTAAAGGACGCGCGAAAGCCTATATTTTTGGAGATGAACACGATGCGAATCGCACCCGTCATTTGGTCGATTTGATTCGTAGGCATGATATTAAAATATATGAAAATACAAATGACATTCAGCAAGATGGCTATTCCTTCAAAAAGGGAAATTCTTACATTGTGCCACTCGAACAAGCGCAGACATTGTTGATAGAAGCAATGTTTGAACAGCGCACTTCTTTTAAAGATAGTCTGTTTTATGATATTTCGGCATGGACGCTGCCACTGGCTTTTAATGTGCCGTTTAGTGAGTTAACAAGTTTTAATGTTTCCGAAAAACAATTGGTCAAAGAAAATATTTTTATCAAAAAAGAAATTATCGGTGGGAAAAGCGACTATGCGTATTTGATAGATTGGAACGATTATCATGCACCGCGTGTGTTGGGGCAATTATTGGAAAAAGATTTGATGGCAAAGGTAGCAACCAAACCTTGCGAAGCACTTTGTGGAAGTGGTGATGCCTATCAATTTGATTATGGAACTATCCTTATTCCTGTGAAACAACAGGATATAAGTTCCGATAAATTGTATGCACTTATGCAAGAGATGGCTGCCAAAAACGGTGTTTCGATATACGGTGTCGGTACGGGCGCAGCCGTAAGTGGTGTTGATATGGGAAGTCCAAGTTTTAACAGTCTTCGTGCGCCTAATACGCTGCTTTTCGTGGGTGATGGAGTGAACGCTTATGATGCCGGAGAGGTCTGGCATTTGCTGGACAATCGCTTTGATATACCTATATCAGTAGTTGACATCAAACGCGCTAAGTCGCTGAATATGAGCGATTACCAAACCTTGATTATGGTTGATGGAAACTATGGCTCTTTGCCAGTCGCAAAGATAAAAGACTGGGTCAATAGTGGCGGTACGGTTGTAGCGATGAAAGGAGCTAATAAGTGGTTGGCGAGCAACAAATTATCCGGTGTGCAGTTCAAAAAATCAGCAAGACCGAATCGCAAACGCCCATATTCGACGCTCTCTGACGATAGAGGTGCACAATATATTGGCGGCAATATTATGGAAGCCAGACTTGATTTGACACATCCGCTCGGCTATGGCTATCAGCGTGAAAAATTACCCGTATTTCGTCGTGGGACATTGTTTTTTGCAACAACAAAAAATACTTATGCTGCGCCACTTTCTTATACCAGTAATCCACTTATGGCAGGTTATATTTCAAAAGAAAATCTGAGCACTGCCGGCAATGCTGCTGCCGCAGTAGTCAGTCGGTCGGGGCAAGGGCGAGTGATTAGTTTGTCAGACAATCCGAATTTTAGAGCCTTTTGGTATGGTACGAATAAACTATTTTTAAATTCGATTTTTTTCGGACATATTATTGACTCCAATGCTACGGAATCCATTTCAATAGAAACGGAGGAAGAAGAAGAAAATTACGAACACGGGCATAAACATTGATTATTTACTGACGTTACGCAGTGACGTGTCCACAGTTTTTCGGTCAGCGGTCAGCAGTTAAATGTGAGTTTGTTTCACGCATGACTGCGGTCTGACCAACTGCAGACTCTTCTGGAGAAAAACGTTATTGAATATCCAAATCAAGCATTTTGCGTAACACAGTTATTTACGCCTTGTTTTCCTTCATCCAATAATCATTATCATTACACAAAAAACGATCATATTATTTATTTTCGCGTTGTCTTTTTTTCATGCAGATGCTTTTCAACAACCGATTCAGGTCTTGAAGCACTACTCGCAAGAAGAAGGATTGCCATCACCATCTGTCAATGTAATTGAGCAGGATAAGGAGGGTTTTATCTGGATAGGAACGGATATTGGCTTGAGTCGTTTTGACGGGTATCGGTTTAGAAATTATACAATTATAGATGGCTTGCCGGATAATTGGGTTTTGGATATACAATGCGACAAGCAAGGAAGGTTGTGGATTATTACGAAAGACGGATTGTGCTATTTTAAAGACAATATGTTTTATACGAATGTTAGTGATGAAGACGCGAGCGTCACTTCTTTTCTGGTGGCGCGTAGTGGTAATCTCTGGCTGACAAGTAAAGATAAATTATATGTATTAGATAGTACTTTGAATAAAATTTGGACTTCGGAAAATATCGAAATCCCCTTGAATAGCCCAATCATTCATTTTGAAGATAACGAGGGATTTGTGTATTTATACAATGAATACGATCATTTATTAAAAATAAATGAATCGGAGGTCTTTATAATTCCATTAAACTTTCCTCATTCACGTAATACAGGCTTTAAAGCATATTTTATAAATGGGAATATTTATTATTCGAGTGAAAAAGGACTAATAGAACTCGAACAAAATTCATCTGACATTACAGATATTCCTATTTATAAAAAAGTCAAAAGCTTAAATAATACCAAGCAGAGTACCTTTCGTTTGCCTGATAAAAATATGCCTTTTCATACAGCATTGCCTTTTCTATTTAAAGACAGTAAAAACACAGTATGGACGGCTGATCAGCAAGGTAATTTTACCATGTTAGATCTTCATGAAAGGAATGTATCGGGTTTGCCAAACCACCTTATCGCTTCTAATGCTTATGAAGATAAAACAGGGAATTTGTGGTTGGCAACTAAGAATGATGGCATATATATATTAGATATTTCTAATGAAGGAAGTGGGTATAATGTTCAGCTTTTGTTGGAAGGGGAAAAAGTGAAAAAACTACACACTTTGAATGAGTTGACCTTGGCTTATAGCAATAATCAATTGTATAAAATTGACGAAAACCAAGCTGAATTATTAGATATTAATCCGAATCGAGCCGAGATTAAAGCAGTGGCGATTATCAATGAAAATGACATATTGTGGAGTACGGAAGATAAGTTATTTCGTTATGACGGGACATTGAAAAGTTATTATTTACCTAATATTCAGGCGATGGCAGTTCGGGATAATACTTTGTTTTATGGAACGAATCAAGTTGCAAAATTGGTATCACTTTCCGAATTACCTACTTCTCCAATTGACAATTTTAAACCCATCGGAAAAGCTATGTTGAATGGTAGGAATATTAAAAATATTTACATTGATTCAAAAGGGGCTTGTTGGATAGGTACAGAGAGTGGCTTGCATTGGTACTCGCAAGATAGTGTCTTTCAATATAGAGATAAAAATGTGATTTTTGGGCATGGTATTTCAGCTATCGCGGAGACTTCGGATAGTACGATATGGGTGGCGACCAAAGGAGCAGGCGTGCTGGGAATTCGGGGTGAAAACTATTTACAGATTTCTGCTGACAAACAATTGAGCCATGATTATTGTACAGATTTGGTCACGGATGGAAACGTAGTGTGGGTAGCAACAAGTAAAGGCGTAAATAGGATTAGCGACATTGATTTTAATGATAGATCGTTTTATGTCAAATTTTTATATAAATTAAATGGATTTAATCTGTATGATATTCATAGCGTAGCTATTAATGATAAACAAGTATTATGTGGTACACAAAAAGGTCTTGTCAAAATAGATAAACGTTATTTTCATAGAGCTGACTCGCTTGCTAAAGTATCAATCGTAGAAGTGGTAACGGGTAATAATGAACGGCTAACATTTCAGGATAACTACGAATTTAGCTATAGAAATAATGCGATTCGTATTCATTATTCTGCTTTGGATTATAGCCGCCAAAGTAATATTGTATATGAATATAAGATGATAGGTGTAGATAATGATTGGCAACGTACTCGTGCATCAAGCACGCCTTTGTACGTATTACCTCCTGATGATTATCTTTTTCAGGTAAGGATTTTAAGCGGAAAAGATAAAAATATTTCAAAAATAGAAAAAATAAATATCCGTATAACGCCACCTTTTTGGGGGTCTAATGTATTTAGAGTTATTATGGGAGTATTGGGCGTATGGTTGATTATCTCTTTTTATAAAATGTATGCCGATAGAAAAAAGAACGCTGAACTACAAAAACTTGTAGCACAGAGAACTGCTGACCTCAATGAAAAAGTCAATGAATTGGAACGCTCTAATAATGAATTAGAGGAATTTAGTTATGTAGTGGCGCATGACCTGAAAGCTCCTTTACGGACGATGTACAGCTTTTTACAACTATTGGAAAGAAGAGATGGAGACCGCCTCAGCGAAGAAGGAAAAGAATATGTCGGCTATATAGGCAAAGGTGCTAAACGGCTACAAGAGGTAATCAAAGACTTACTGGCTTTTGCGGGAATCAATAAAGCAGATAATACATTGGAAGAAGTTGACTTAAATAGGATAGTGGATGTTGTGTGTGACAATCTACAAGGCGTGATTCGTAGTAAAAAAGTGATTATCGAAAAAGATGATTTACCTGTTGTGAAGGCAAATAATTCGCAAATGCTACAAGTATTTCAAAATTTAATTTCCAATGGAATCAAGTATCAAAATGCTGATAACCAACCAATTATAAAAATAAAAGTCGATAAGAGAGAAGAAAATTGGTTGTTTGTTGTGCAGGACAATGGCATTGGGATTGATATAGAATATGAAGATAAAGTATTTAGAATTTTCCAACGATTGCATAATGATGAAGAGTATTCGGGCACAGGAATTGGTCTGCCTATCGTCAAAAAAATAGTTGAATCCAACGGTGGAGAAATCTATTTTGAGTCAACGATAGGGGAGGGAACAAGCTTCTTTTTCACTTTTCCTATTTGAGCGTGATCAAGTGCTGACGTACTGATGTGCTAACGTACTGACGTATATTTTTGCTCCGCAAAAAATACTACTATACACCAGCACATGAGTACGCCAGCACATCAGCACTTTATCACATCAGTACGTATAAAATGAAAAAAAATATACTTGTCACTGGCTCGCATCGCTCTGGCTCTACTTGGGTGGGCAAAGTTTTGGGCGCGGGTGGACAAGTTTTATATATTCAAGAACCATTTAATGTGCTTCATGAAAAACGTTACGATACGCCCGTAAAATATTGGTTTGAATATATCAGCAATGAAGATACACTCGAAAAACAAATAGCTTTTAAAAAATACCTACAACGCTTCACGAATTTCGATTTATTTCGATTAAAAGAGGATTTAAAAGATACGAAAAATATCATGCGTTATCCACGCACAATATTTGATGCGTGGCACAAAAATCATTTCTCACGTAAGCTGTTCAAAGACCCTCTCGCGCTTTTTTCGGCAGAATGGTTGGCAGAGCATTTTGATACGGATGTCGTCATATTGATTAGGCATCCGGCGGCATTTGCCGAAAGTGTCAAAACGCAAAATTGGAGGCATGATTTCAGTCAATTTGTTGATCAAGAACGATTAATGAAGGATTATCTTCAATCATTTGAGTCAGATATTCAAGATTTTATAAACAAGCCTGTTCGTCAGGCGGATGTTTTGGAACATGCCACGTTATTTTGGAATATCATTCATCATCAGATTTTATTCTATCAAAAAAAATATCCAAATTGGAAATTTATACGTCATGAAGACCTCTCCCGAAAGCCGTTTGAAACGTATAAAATACTGTTCGATAGTTTGCATTTAAACTTCAGCAAAAAAGTCCAAAAATACCTTAGAGAAACAACACAAGCAGACAAAAACAGTCGGTTGAAACGAAAATCTACCGATAACAGCTTAAAATGGAAATACAAACTCAGTACGACCGAACAGCAAAAAATTTACGATAAAACGCAGCATATTGCCCGACATTTTTATAGTAAAAATGAATGGTGAAAAAAATAATACATAAAATTATTTCCCCATTTTTAAGGAAAACATAAGCGGCAATTTTCCTTCAAATCCCTTCACTTGATAACATCCTTCGCTTATCTCTACCAAATTGGGAAAACAATTGTAGGGTGAATAATCAAACTCTTTAAACTCCTGAACGTTAAGCCCTTCGCCCATCAATGAACCCATAATTTCAGAAATAGGATGTTGCCAAAAATATTCTGTCCCTTCGATTTTTGCATTGAGGTCGGCGTAGGTATTTTCTACGGGTTCGGAAAACACGCCTGTATTGAAATAAGGATACGTTAATTGCAAAGAATCAAAATCAACCATATAATAGGTCGGGTGAAATTCAGCCATATAAAATGTGCCACCCGGTTTCAAATAATGACTCACGATGCTTGCCCAAGCCTTCAAATCCGGCAACCAACCGATAGTCCCGTAAGACGTAAATACAATGTCAAATTGCCCTTCAAGATGTGCTTTTAAATCATAAATATTGCAACAGACAAAACGCGCATCCAAGCCGAGTTCGTCATTGAGTTGACGAGCGAGATTTATGCCTTCTGTCGAAAAATCCATACCCGTCACTTGTGCGCCCATACGCGCCCAAGAGAGGCTGTCTTGTCCAAAATGACATTGCAAATGAAGCAGACTTTTACCTTTCACCATATCGCCAAGTGCTTCAATTTCAATACTTTGCAATGAAGTTTGACCTTTTTTAAAACCTTCCACATCATAAAAATCCGATTTTTCGTGATAAGCTACACGGTCGTTCCAATGTTTGAGGTTTTCATTGATATAATAATCGTTTGACTTGTCCATATATTAAATGATTCGTTTAAAAAATTGTAACTTTGCACCACTTAGTGCAGTAATCGGTGATTAGGTCACCGTAAATATTTTGCTTTGCAAAGTACCAAACTAATCACTAATAAACCAATCACTAATCACTAAATTGATATGGAAGATAAAAAAAATACACCAAACCAACTCAACATAGAGTTGCCGGAAGAAGTAGCGGAAGGAGTTTATTCTAACCTCGCACTTATTAATCATTCGCCCTCTGAGTTTGTGTTGGATTTTATTCGGATGATGCCAAATGTACCACAGGCAAAGGTCAAAGCCCGCGTGGTACTCACGCCACAACATGCCAAGCGATTGCTCAATGCACTGGCGGATAATGTTCGTAAATTTGAAGATAATTTCGGACCGATAAAAGACAGGAAACAACCCGTGTTGCCGATGAATTTTAATACGCCTAAGGCACAGGCGTAAGTTGGAGGAGGAAAAGATTGGCGCGAAGCCGTGTCGAGTTTTTCGGGGGCTTCGCGTATCACAATCCTTATTTCAATTCGTTGATATAATAATTGATTATCCGTTGAAATATGCCAAGTATGTTATCAATCTCAATGAGATAGTACACTTTCGTATTTATTTTAATGCAATCACCTTCAAATTTCATAAACAGCCATTCATTTCCTGTGGTGACGCATCCATAAATTTTATCCAATTTAACGCCCTTTTTTTCGTTGTAAATTTTAGCACCGATTAATTGTGCGGCACATTGCGGTACACCTAACTCAACATCATTCTTTTTAGCTTCAACGATTTGTATAATTGGATAATTAATATCAAAAGTTCCAACATCTTTAGACAATATAAAATCACATTCGCCTTTCAGCCCTTTTTCTTCGTCTGCAATCAATACATCGCCCGAATATATCGTAAAAAATTTATTGTTTCGATGACGCATCGTTCCGATAATTATCGGAATCCCTATTTGTAACACCGTCAGACTAAAAACCAATTGAGCTGCGTAGCTGCGTCACCCTTCGTTCTGATCGCGCTGACGCTACGCGCCTCTATCGGTTGGGGCGACATTTGTGTTACAAAGCGTGCCGTCGTTACGCGCCTGATTTTGGGTTGTTTATTTTTTTAAACTAATAAGTTGCCTGTACGGTTTCATCACTTCATCATCCATTTTTCTTGATACTTTTCAAGTCCACTTTACCTCAATAGCTTTCGTTTTATGTGGGCTTTTGGGGCTTGGGGTGGTGTAGGGGGTGAAGGCTTATTTATTGGTCACTATTTTTTTAAATCATAAAATCTGCCACGAAATCGCGCATTAATGCTTTAAAATAGTTATTTTTGAAGCAATTAAAAATCATAATTATGAATCTAACAGAAGTTAAGGCAGATATTTTTCGAAAAGTTGAAGGAATTGAAGACCCGACAATGCTTGAAAACATCAATACTTGGATTGAGGATTATACCAATAATAAAATCATTGGTTATCGTATTGACGGTACACCGATTACTGCGGAAGAGTTTGCAAAGCAATCCGACAAAGCCTCTCAACGTATCAGAAACGGACATTATTATACCGTAGAACAACTGCGAAATCGAGTGAGCAAGTAGGTTTATTTATCTCATTTTTGATTACGCTCGTACATCACCACTGATAATTTAGCAAA
>Ga0209187_1000631_pt1 | contig 55057 bp, 44 predicted proteins | sample BantaG_FD_187430 | JGI IMG/M metagenome (GOLD analysis project Ga0209187, IMG submission 187430) | Marine algal microbial communities from Bantry Bay, Ireland - BantryBay_4 metaG (SPAdes) (version 2) | ecosystem: Host-associated > Algae > Red algae > Unclassified | place: Bantry Bay, Ireland...
CGGATTCATAATACATTGATTTTTAAGTTATCTGATAACTCAAAGATGATGTATGACATACCGTTAGTCCAAGAAAAATGTACTGAAAATAAGTGAAAAGCTGTGAAGGGTTTGTTCAACGGATGATGATATGTGCCGTCTCCGACCAAAGGGAGGATATGGTCATCATATCTGGTGTTACATGCTGGCTCTCTTTTGTTTAGTAATTCAATATATCATTTACTAAGTTATTATGCGGGTTGGCTTATAGCTCTCTGTCGCCCGCAGGAACGAGGACGGCAGTGTGCTGTAAAAAGGGTTCTCAATTAAAATCGTATTCAATTTTTGTCTTTACCAATCCTTCAACATAAAACTCTACTTCACCATTTTTTAATTCCTGTTCAGTAATTGTTTTTGGTGGGAAGTTTGGGTTTAAAGAAACCAAATCAATTTTTTTCTCTTCTTTAAATAACCTTTTAACAATTACCTCTCCATCAAAAGAACAAACATGTATTGCTTTATTTTCTATTTCACTTTGCTGTTTTACTATTAGCTTGTCCCCTTCACTAATTTTTGGTTCCATTGAGTTTCCTTGAGCAATCACTATAAATGCCTTTGAGATGTCAAAATTTATTAATGATGGAGATATTGAAATTCTGTCTATTGGATCATTCGTTACCAGTGAACCACTAAATCCACATTGAGCGGTCCCATATACATTTACCATTGTATATGTTGAATTTGGCTCTTTTAAAATTTGAAAATCTCTTGAATTGCCGTTGAATTTTAGATACTTCTTTTTCACTAATTGGGAAATATGATGTTGTATTAAACTTCTTGAATTAGCTTCTACTTCTTTCTGCATGTCTCTTAAAGAAAGGTTGCCATCTGGATTTTTCGATAACAGTTTTAGTATTTTAATTTGGTAAGGATGTAATTCACTCATATTCAGCTAATTAGTGTTAGTGTAAAGCTGTCGCTTGACAAATTAGTTAATTATTTAATAAAATAAGGGAACATTTGCTGTTAAATGAACGTTAGGTGTAAAGTGGTCATTGTACACCTTACGATTTATTTATATATTTAAAAAATGCTGAGAATAATAACCTTTACTTTTTTAATAGTTTTACTTGTTTTAATTTTCTTAGAAGTTAGCACAGGATTTAACTTCATTTCAGAAATAGTAATGCTGGCCTTAGGTGCTCTTTTAAGTCAAGCATTCAAATACTTGCCCTTTTTTAAGCTTCATATAAAGACTACCTTTTCCCCAAAAAGGAATAATAATCTAAGAGCGACCTTTTCCTATTTGATTAAAATTGGAATAAAAGACGAGTATAATGAGAGTAAATACTTACTTGTAAAGAACGGTCACTTTGAAGCTTATCAACCGCCAGGAGGAGTTTATAAATATCAAGATCGGTCTTATTTGGAAGGAATAGGAGCTAAAGATGATTCTAACTTTCATAAAGAAGGTGACCTTCGAATTAAAACAAAAAGAAAGTACTTCCCTGAGCTCTTAAGAAAGTTTAATTCAAAGAAAGGGAGAGAAGTATCAATTGAGAGAGAATTCCATGAAGAACTGATATCAACAAATATTTTCAATCGCGATGATTTTCCTTATCTAAATTACTCTTATATCCGAACGGATCTAAGTGATATTGGTTATAGTATTCACTTCAAATGTGACGAAATAAAAGTGTTCGACATCTTTGAATTGCATCTTAATGAAAGACAAAAGCAAATTGTTAGATCACTTCTTGAAAAGGAATCAGACAAATATATTTTGGTTAACGAGCAAGAAATTACTAAAGAATTATATCGAAAATCTAAAGATAAAACTGAAAATCGTATCACCGATACTTCAATCTTAATTTTAAAACCAAGTATATGACAAAACTTCCACCCAATGTAGATTTTTTAACAGACAAAGACCTGAGTCTTGAAATATTGTTAGATAATATTTGTCAACAATTGCAGTTAGATCCGACGAGAGAAAAACTCATGAAAAAAGCTTATGAGACTGTATCAAGCATAATTGATGCTGATAAGTCTTTTTTCGGACTACTTGATCCTTCGATTTATGTATATGGAAGTAAGGCGATTGGAACCACTACTAAACCCATTGGCAGAGATGAGTTTGATCTTGATTTTGTAATTAAGGTGAGTTGTGATTGGTCAAGGATCTCAGTTGATGATTTTCTTGAAAAGTTATACAACTTATTAAATTCAGATGGCAGATACAAGGGTAAAGTTGAACAATTAAGATTTTGTGTCAGGATAAATTACAAAAGTGATTTTCACATGGACATCATGCCAGGATGTGAGCTTCCAGATAAAAAAGAGAAACTAAGAATTCCTGATACTAAACTAAGAATGTGGCCAATTCGAAATCCTAAGGGATACATTTCTTGGTTTGAATCAAAGTACCTTCTTGATAACTCTTTGATTAAGTTGCACGATTATTACAAGCACTTAAATGAAATTGATGCCAAAGCTGAAGTAGAAGATATGCCAACTACATTGAATTATTTATCAATTCAACCATTGCAACGAGCAGTGCAATTAATTAAGCGTTATAGAGATATATATTTTGAGAATGATAAAGATCACGCTACATCTTCTGTTATACTTACTACTATAGCTGGAATGTTTTATGAAGGTGAGCAATCCATTGTTGACACAATTGATGGAATTCTAAATAGAGTTTCTAATCTCATAGATCAAACAGGAGTTAGTCAACCAATTGAAATAATTAATCCTGCTGATATTAGAGAGAATGAAAATGACAAAGAACGGTTTAGTGATAAATGGAAAGAAGGAGAAAAAGGGAAAAGACGTTATAAAGCTTTCGTTGAGTTTATAAAAGATTTTCACTCTAATTGGGTGAAATTAAGAAGAACGGAAACAAAACCCCACCATATTATTGGAGCTTTGTTTGGCGAAACAGTGACCGAGGAATCATTTGAGAATCAAGTAAGATTAGTTGGAAATTGGCGGAAAAAAGATTCTCTTTTTGCAGGATCCACAGGAGTTTTATCAATGCACTCGGAAAGTGCAAAAAAAATACCTAAGACTACAATACATGGGACACATTCCAAAGGGTAAAGAGAAGTCTTTACCTATGAGATACCAAGCTAAATTAATTGAACGTGATTATCCAGAATGGAAAGTCAGAAAAAGCTATAAAGAATTAGTCGTAATTGGAGAAATACAACCAACGGCTTATAGTCCCAAATATTTAGTAAGGATTAAATTTCATGAGTCCGATTCAATTCCTCAAGTGACATTATTATCTCCAAAGATTCAAAAGAGAAATAACAAATTGCCTCCTCATCTTTTGAGCAATAAAAAGAAAACTCTTTGTTTGTGTTATCCAAAACTAAAAGAGTGGAAAAAGACAGATTCTATTGCAAAGAATATAATTCCAAGAATTTCATTGTGGTTATTTTATTATGAACATTGGCTGCAATTTGGAAAATGGTTAGGAGGAGGTACTGTACATCCAAAAGGCAAACCAGTTGAAATTGAGGATTTCGTTTCGTGTTAATTAAATTATTCTTTCCACCACGGGGTGGTGGGTGGGATAAGATTGCGGGCGGCATAAAAAGGATGGTTCTTATAAGACATTTTTTTGTAGAAAGGCATAAAAATGCTTCAGCTATTCAACTTATATGATGAATCATTAAAACTTTCAATTATCGCTAATAAGCAACTTTAATTGGTTATTGAAACTTCTGATTGTTTAGTATCAATCCTTTAGGAGTAACAGCTAATTGTATTCGTTTTGAATCTACTTTTCTAAAGCTTTGAATCAAATTTATACTTTCTAACTGACCAACATATTTGCTCATTGCAGATGAATTATCAAATCCTAACAGCTCATGATCTGAATAACTGAATGGTCTATTTAAAGCTGAAGCACTTTTGAAAAAATCAATACCTTTTAGTTGAATGGTTTCTTCTAATAAGTCTAACAATTGATTGGAGTAGAAATCAAGCCAATTTTGTAGTTCAGTTTCTTTTTTTTCATCTGTGTTTGGTTCTATTTGGTTGTCTACAAGCCACATGCAATATTCATCAGCGTAATCCAATAAATGCCGTATGTTGCCATTCAAAATACTTAATAATTTCTTAAATCCTTCCAAAGTGATGGGTAGAAAAGGTTTATCAATTGCTTTGAATTTTTCGATTCTTGTTGTCAAAATTGCTTCTGAAAATTCTGATTCAATTCCTTCTACTTTGATGGGATTAAATAGTATACCCGATAATCTTGGAGAAGAAGCCACACCTAAAACTATTCCACTTGAACCACTTAAAATCCATCGTATACCACTTTTAATAAGTATTATATCTCTTAGTTCTTCAAATACTCGTCTCGCATGTTCAGAGGTTCTTAAGAGTTCGATATTGTCAATAATACATATAAGGAAGCATGGTATACTTGATTCCTCGAGAAGATTTAGCCATTCATCTATTATTTTTCTGAATCCACTCCTTTTAAAAGCCTCTCCTTGGTTAATCTCTATTGATTCACCTGCAGAAAAGCCCATAATACCAGCTGATATTGTTCTTAGTGAATAAGTATTTAAATAATCATCAATTTCTTGTATGTGTTGAATAGCAACACCACTATTTTTGAGTAAGGTCTTATAATGAATAAAGGTTTGAGCTATACAGAAATAAGCGTAGTCTACAAAATCCTCTAAACTATCTTCATTGGATAATTGGAATTTATTTATGCAAGGTAGAATTATCTGGGAAGTAGTGCTGTTTTCCTTTGATAGTTCGTAGCAAGCTACATTGATAATGGAAGTCTTACCTACACCATTTTGTCCTTCAATTGTAATGCATTTTGGGGGATTGAATAATCTCCTTTTAATCTGTTGAAGTTCAGTTTCTCGTCCAACCAATAAATTGATTGAGTCTTCTGTTCCTGAGATTTCTTTTACTTCAAATGGATTTGATTGAAATCCCCAGTTTTGATAAATGTTCATAACTTAAATTAGAAAATGGAATCAATTAGATAATTGATTCCATTTTATTTTTATCGATTCCATAGATGATGTTTCAAAGATTCTTTACTTACTTCAAGTAAATAGTCCAATCGTTTTTGACCTAATTTTTTTCGGAGTAATTTTTTTCCGATTTCAATATCTTCCTTAATTTTCTCTTCAGAAGTTTTGGGCTTCAATTCCCCTTCTTTATACTTGGAGATTACGTTCCCTTTAGAACCCTTAAATACAATGGTTTTCTGTGATGAGGTTAAATCTGTCATATTATTTTATTTATAATTAACTAATAAAACTCTTAACTTTTTATTAGCACGACACAAAATAACCCTTGATTCAGAAGCTGATCTAATATCAGGATGTTTGTCTGATATTTCTTGGTGATCAAACCCATCAACATGATACGCCTGTACTACGAATCTTTCTTTATCATTCAGCTTTGCCAAATATTCATTGAAATCGAAGTCAATGAAGTCAATGTTCGTTGAAGAAAAAGGTAAAGAAGACTCATATTGGTCATCAATGTTTTCAGTCCGAATAGATTTTGAGCTTTTTTTCCAAGCATTAATTGAAGCACATCTTAACATGGTGTGAAGCATTCCTGCAAAATTCGAATTTAGCTTCAAGACAGTATCATATATCCACTTTTTGTCTTTCTTGCAAATTTTGAACATTACATCACTTACTACTTCTTCTGCAATATGATAGTTATTTGTGTATCTCATTGCAACATAAACCATATCTTCATAGCATTCATCAATTAACATGGCAACCAAAATCTCAGGATTTTGCGCATCATGCTGAGTTAGATATGTGAAAACTATTGATTGTATAATTTTACCATTCATTGTGTTTGTTGTTTAAAATGAATTATTTACAATAACAAAGTTGGTTCAATAGTATAATCACAATATATAACACTTACGCTACAAACAATATAAACTTTTTTATAATTTGTTCTTTTCGTAACGGTCGCAATATATAAATCAGCTATTTCTAACGAAACGCTACAACTTTATTTAGTTTTTTCATGCTTCATATTTTGGATCCTCTTCTGGAAGCAGGAAAAGCAATGTGTCTGATAAGACTCTTTGCTTTTTTGAGGGTTGGCAAAATTCGTCCTAAGTTTTCATTTATTCCCAAAGCTCATTTTTGACTTTCAATCATTAGCTTGCATGTAACGGATCGGTGATATGGAGCGGACGACCGAAGGAAGTCTGATCTCATGATCACTTGTTATCCTCAGTATTTTCTTTCACAAACGTATAAGTATCAACTCCTTTAGTCCCATCTGGAATTTCATTCATCGCTTTGTAAATTATGTATTTGTTATTGTTCTTTATATTCTTTAGTACCGTTTCAATCTTGTTATGCATTTCAATATTTTCTTTCTTTAGTCGAAGTGTATCGCTTACAGGTATAGATGTTTGATATGCAATTGTTGGTATTATTCCTTCAGCTACAATTTCTGGAGTTAAGTTGAAAATATTTGGTTTAGTTGAGACATTATCAAATAGAATTGGAAATGAATATGTTGATTTTAATTCTTCAATGATAGTGTTGAATGAACCTTCCATCTCTTCTTCATTTTTATAAGTGTAAAGTTTGCCCGATGGGTTTGATACTTGCGAACTTAGAAAGATTAAATTCGAGGCATTTAGTAAATTCCCATTTTTATATTCGTCCTCTGCCTCCAAGTGTAATAGCTGTGCATTCTTTTTAAGAATTGAGTACTCTCCTAATTTAACCATATCTAATTTCCAGACGTCATCGTATTTGGTATACAAGTTAGTCAATAGCAGCTGAGTAGGTTCAGTCTGAATTTTACGTAATGATAGGAATGCTTCTTTGTTTATTGGTTTTACTCTAAAGACATAGCCGCTAACACTATCTAAGGAGGAGAACAAAGTTGTTGGCAATTCTCCAGTTGAATTCTGAATATGATATTGATCTAAAATTGAAGTTTCACCATCTGTAAGAGTTGATGATAATTGATTGAAAAATTGAGATAATTGATCTTCTGATGAGTTTGTTAACAATTCAGACATTACAGTTTTAGCTTTGTCATAGTTGCCATTTTTTAAACTTTCGATAAAATCGGATTCTATTGAATTAAGCTCTTTTGAAACTTTAGTATCAATGCCGTCATTTGAGACTGAATTATTTACTCCTGATTTACAAGAGAACAAACTTAGAATCAATATGTAGAATATTATGTTCTTCATTTTTTATTTTATTGAGGATAACTAACTTATATACCCACCTTTTCACACAACAAGGTGGCAAAAAACTAAAATACAAAACATTAAACATTTATAACATACCCCAAATATACGGTCACAAAAAAGGCCACCTAAAAGGTGGCCTCATTAAAAATCTTGTATTTCAAATTGAGATTACTTATCATCTACTTCTTCAAACTCTACATCTGTAACCTCTTCTGTTTCTTTACCTTCTGCATCTGGTCCAGCATCAGCTGTGGCACCGGCAGCAGCTTCAGCTTCTTGACTTGCTTTGTAGATATCTTGACTGGCCGCTGTCCATGCCGTATTCATCTTTTCCATTGCTGCATCTATCTTAGGCATATCTTGCATCTTATGCGCTTCTTTTAGCTCGACCAGTGCTTCTTCGATTGGGCCTTTCTTATCTTCTGGAATCTTATCTCCGTATTCTTTCATTTGCTTCTCCGTCTGGAAGATCAGAGTATCTGCACTGTTGATCTTATCAGCGGCTTCTTTAGCGGCTTTATCTGTGTCAGCATTAGCTGCAGCTTCTGCTTTCATTTGTTCAATCTCTTCTTTAGATAGGCCTGTAGAAGCTTCGATTCTAATGTTCTGCTCTTTGCCAGTTCCTTTGTCCTTAGCGGATACATTAAGCATACCATTCGCATCCATGTCGAATGATACTTCTACCTGAGGTACGCCTCTCGGTGCTGGCGGTATGCCATCTAAGATAAATCTTCCGACCGTTCTATTATCCTTAGCCATCGGTCTCTCCCCTTGCATGATATGTATCTCTACAGAAGGTTGATTATCCGCTGCTGTCGAGTAAACTTTAGACTTCTTAGTCGGTATGGTAGAATTAGATTCTATCACTACATCGTATACACCACCCATCACTTCTATACCTAATGATAATGGTGTTACATCTAATAGCAATACATCTTGCACATCACCGCTGAGTACCCCACCCTGGATCGCTGCTCCTAATGCCACTACCTCATCTGGATTGACACCTTTATTAGGTTTCTTATTAAAGAACTTCTCTACGGCTTCTTGTATCTTAGGAATTCTTGTCGATCCCCCTACAAGAATGATCTCATCTATATCTGACTTAGATAATCCTGCATCTTTAAGCGCTTCAGCACACGGCTTAAGACTTCTCTCCACGAGATCATCTGTTAATTGCTCGAATTTAGCTCTGGATAACTTCATCACTAAGTGCTTAGGCACTCCGTCTACAGCTGTGACGTAAGGTAGATTGATATCCGCTTCCACTGATGATGATAATTCTATCTTAGCCTTCTCAGCGGCGTCCTTCAGTCTCTGTAGAGCCATCGGATCTTTACGTAGATCCATGTTCTCCTGTGTCTTAAATTCCTCAGCCATCCAGTCTATAATCACCTGATCAAAATCATCACCTCCTAAGTGAGTATCACCATTAGTAGACTTCACCTCGAATACACCATCTCCTAATTCTAATATTGAAATATCGAATGTTCCACCACCTAAATCATAGACGGCAATCGTCATATCAGTATTCTTCTTATCTAATCCAAAAGCCAGTGCTGCCGCCGTCGGCTCATTGATGATTCTGGATACCTTAAGTCCTGCGATCTCTCCAGCTTCTTTAGTGGCTTGTCTTTGTGAGTCATTAAAGTATGCTGGCACAGTGACTACTGCTTCAGTAACTTCTTGACCGAGAAAGTCTTCTGCTGTTTTCTTCATTTTCTGTAAGACCATCGCAGAGATCTCTTGAGGTGTGTACATCCGATCATCGATGGCAATTCTGACCGTATCATTATCACCTTTCACAACCTTATATGTAGACCTCTTAGCCTCCATACCTACTTCGTCAAATCTCTGCCCCATAAATCTCTTAATCGACGAGATTGTCTTAGTCGGGTTAGTGATCGCTTGTCTCTTCGCTGGATCACCTACCTTACGTTCTCCATTGTCTAAGAAAGCCACCACAGAGGGTGTAGTTCTTCTGCCCTCATCATTAGGAATAACCACTGGCTCATTCCCTTCCATCACGGATACAACTGAGTTCGTTGTTCCGAGATCGATACCTATTATTTTTCCCATATTATTTATTATTCTTTTGTGTTGTAATATTTTTATATGAATGAATACAACAGAGATTAATCAATAGATGTGCCATTGCCATATTATGACAAAAAGTACTTTAATCAGCGATGTGATACTGACAGATATATCAATTAAAATGGAGTCTATGACAAAAAGTCAGAAAACTACTCGAAGTTAAGGCCTCCCGTAATCGAGCCTTCCTTCAATGAATCCAGTGAAGTATTAGTCAACGATATATTTTCTTTGACTTCTCTGTACAATGATGAGAATAGCCCTCTGCCTTCTGATAGATTAGTATATGTCGGTACATCCTGAGAGGATGTGATGCCTAAGTTGGCTTCGCCAATACGGATATATTCTTTGATCTCTTCTCCACCGCTGATAAGCTCCAGATCTATGCTCTCGAATATTCTTTCTACGGAATCATCTATTTCAATGGCACCAGCCAGAAAAGCAAAAAAGTTAATACCTGGAACATCTATCTTAACCGCTTCTATATCAGAGGCTACTTGCCATCTGACACTCTTTGGAGCGTAAGGATCACCGCTATTACGGACTCTTTCGCGATAATTAAAGTCTAAGAACAAATCAAAAATAACAGCCTCATCCCCTTCTCTCCATGTAAAAGCAGTAAATCTTTCAGGATCAAAATTAAGGACATTCTGAGGCGAACGAATCAGGGACTTGTCAATAATTACAGTAGTAGCCATTACAATAGGAAGTGATTCTATCTGTCGATCTATCTCTAAGGAATACTGCTCACCTTCTTTGAGTATGATATCAGAGTTCTTTATTTTGTATAGTATATTAGGCGTCTGAGCGAATGCCCCTTCTTGCCTCGGGAAGCCGTCTAATGTAGCATCTATTCTATCTAACTGGAATTCTGTCCCATCTGAATCCCTAAGACTAACAATTGCATTAGGATAGTACAGTGAATCAGGTCTCTGAGCCAACTCATTAGCAGATATCTCTGCATCGACAAATGCTCTTTCTACCCTGATATAATGGGCTGTATCTGTTGCAGATAATATCCCATAGACAATAGGAATATCCTTAGGCTCTTCGATGATCTCAAATGTGTTATCACAAGATGATAATAGACCTAACAATAATAGACTTAAGAAGTACTTCATGACGCAAAACTAAGTGATTTCATGATTCTACATCATTTATTGTATTGATTTTATATATTCACCTCACTAACTACACCAATATATGTCAGCAGTAAGTAAAGACGCCAAGAGAATGACCACCCACGTCCTCAAAAAAATGAAGGATAAAGGTGAAAAGATATCCATGCTCACCGCCTACGATTACAGTATGGCCAAGATAATAGATAGTGCCGGTATCGATGTAATTCTTGTAGGAGACTCCGCCTCCAATGTTATGGCTGGTCATGAGACGACACTTCCGATTACACTCGACCAGATGATCTATCATGCATCCTCAGTCATCCGAGCCGTAAAGAAGTGCTTAGTCGTCGTAGATTTGCCATTCGGAAATTATCAAGGTAACTCAGAGATTGCCTTGTCTTCCGCCATACGTATCATGAAGGAGTCAGGCGCTCACACTGTCAAATTAGAAGGCGGCAAAAACGTTGCAGAATCTATATCCAGAATCGTATCCTCAGGGGTGCCTGTTATGGGACACTTAGGACTGACACCACAATCTATATATCAGTTCGGTACATACACTGTAAGGGCTAAGGAAGAAGAGGAGGCTAAGCAATTGTTAGCTGATGCTAAATTGCTAGAGGAAATCGGATGCTATGCCATCGTATTAGAAAAGATTCCTGCTAAGCTTGCTAAGGCAGTGACAGATTCTATCAGCATTCCGACTATAGGCATCGGTGCAGGTAATGGCACAGATGGTCAAGTGCTCGTGAGTCACGATCTATTTGGGCTGACTCAAGACTTTAACCCAAGATTCTTACGTAGATATCTTAATCTCTTTGAAGACATGACAGATGCAGTACAGTCATATATAAAGGATGTTAAGTCTTCAGATTTTCCAAATGAAAATGAGCAGTATTAAGTGAAAAAAGTTATTGGATTCATTGTATTAGTTATCCTTGTCATAGGTGGAATTGTAGGGCTTAAGTTTTACGATTATATATTCCAACCTAATGTAGAGATAGAAGTGGATTCCATAGATATATTTGTACCTACGCATGGCACCATAGAGGCAATTGTAGATACCCTGGAATCTAAGAATGCGCTGTCAGATAAGAAATCGTTCTTATGGGTAGCTGATAAGATGAAATTTAACAGAGCCAAGCCTGGAAAATATACCATCAAAAACGGATGGTCTAACAAAGAACTTGTCGGCGTCCTAAGGTCAGGCAGACAATCTTCAGTGGCTCTGACATTTAATAATCTAAGGCATATCAAAGATGTTGCAGGAGCTCTTTCTAAAAATATAGAGTTAGATTCTGTTTCGTTATACAACTATCTGATCTCTAACGAAGCGACTCAGAAGACGGGTCTTAATAAGCAAAATATGATCACCTTGTTTATCCCTAACACTTACGAAGTCTATTGGGATATAACCGCAGAGGGTATACTGAATAGGTTCATATCAGAACACAAGAAATTTTGGACCAAAGAAAGAATTGATAAAGCAGCAGCTCTCGGCCTAACTAAAGAAGAAGTATATACTCTTGCGTCCATCGTACAGAAAGAAAGCAATCTGAAATCTGAAAAACCAACAATCGCAGGCGTCTATCTGAATCGATTAGAGAGAGGTATATTGTTACAGGCAGATCCGACAGTTGTATTTGGTGTAGGAGACTTCTCTATTCGTCGAGTGCTTAATCGACACATAATATATGATTCTCCATATAACACATATATGTATGAAGGTCTACCTCCTGGTCCGATCTACATGCCAGATATTAATACTATAGATGCTGTCTTGGATGCGGAGGACCACAAGTATATATTCTTCTGCTCCAGCCCTGGATACAATGGCAAGCACCTATTCGCTAAGACCCTATCTCAGCATAATGCCAATGCAAGGAAATATCATGAGTGGCTTAATAAGGAGAGGATATATAAGTAGGCAGAAATAGGAATTTGCTCTTATTCCTGTAGTCGTTAATTAGGGATGTTCAGAAGTTATCCAATCTGCTTACACTCAGTTTATTACATTATTATAAATTACAATAATGCTTAGTAATTGGTTAAATACAGCCAATAAGGGTAACCTGTATATCCGATTTGTCATGATTTTAGTTCAGCTATCCCACCTCCAAAGGTTTTTGGAGTTCCATCATTACAAAATGACGTTGGTCATTTAGTTGGTTAACACCACCACTCTGTCCTTTCAAATCCCCTCAGACCTTATATCCTAATCCCTGCAATTCTTGCAGGGCTAAACATAATGTAATCCCTCTGGGATTATAACTTCTTATTTCTGAATATCCCTAATTATAATTGAAAAAGATAGAAGACAAAATGTTTGCATAATGCGAACATATTTTATATATTTATTTGTGAAAAGAATAGTGGCCAAAAGTACTTTTGTCGAATTCTGGAATAAACATCCTGAAAGTAAAGCATACTTACAAACTTGGTATGAAACAGTTAGAAAAGCAAAATGGAAAAATCCAAATGAAATAAAATCCTTTTATTCTACTGTAAGCATTTTGAAGAACTCAAGAGTCGTATTTAATATAAAAGGCAACGACTTTAGATTAGTTGTAAAAATTCAATATGCAAAATCCTGGGTATTTATAAGATTCATAGGTACACATAAAGATTACGATAATATAGACGCAGATAAAATTTAATAGTAATGAATATAATTAAATCTAAAAAAGAATATCAAAAGGCATTGAAGAGGTTAGATTTTATATTCGATGCAAAGTCAAATTCAAAGGAAGGTAAAGATGCTGAACTGTTGATTCTATTAATAGAAGACTATGAAAACTTACACTATAAAATAGACTCTCCTGATCCAATCGAAGCCATCAGAATTCGTATGGAAGAAATGGAATTAAAGCAAAAAGATTTAGTGCAAGTCATTGGAACAAAAAGTATAGTTTCTGAGGTGCTCAATAAGAAAAGGAAACTCACTGTATCTATGATAAGAAATCTCTCAGAGAAACTTAAAATAACTTCTGAAGTATTAATCCAAGACTACAGGCTAAAGACCAAGTAATGACCTGTTCAGCTAATCAATAACTTTTCGTTAATCAACTTTTGATCAGATTCGAGTTAAGCAATTCTATTTTGAAAATCCTATAGCCAATACTACACAGTCACAGCAGTGCTATACATTTCCTTCCGCTGCTCTTTGATCACAGGATCAGCCAGATACTCATCTATCGTCTTCAGCTTATCGATGACTCCATTAGGCGTGATTTCTATGATTCTATTAGCCACCGTCTGCATAAAGTGATGATCGTGAGTGGTGAATAACATCGTCCCAGCAAAATTAATTAAGGCATTATTAAATGCTGTGATACTCTCCAGATCCAAGTGACTGGTAGGCTCATCGATCAGTAAAAGATTGGCTTGCTTCATCATCATACGAGAGATCATACATCTGACTTTCTCCCCTCCTGATAGGACATTAGACATCTTATGGACTTCTTCTCCACTGAATAACATCTTACCTAAAAATCCACGAATATATTGCTCATCTTTATTCTCAGAAAACTGTCTTAACCAATCCATTAAGCTCATCGGATCCTCGCTAAAGAACTTGTCATTTTCTATCGGCAAGTAAGAAGATACGATTGTCTGACCGAACTCATACTGACCTGTCGTTGCCTCGAGTTCTCCATTAAGTATCTGATAGAATGCTGTGGTAGCTAATCCGTCCTTGGAGATTACAGCGACTTTATCCCCTTTATTAAGCGTGATATCTACACCAGAAAATAAGACGCCATTATTACTCTCATAAGATAGATCTGTGATCTTAAGTATCTGATCTCCGGCTTCTCGGAATTGCTCATAGATAATACCTGGATACTTACGAGAAGATGGCTTGATATCTTCTAAATTAAGCTTCTCTAACATCTTACGTCTCGATGTCGCTTGTCGAGATTTAGAGGCATTAGCACTAAATCTACTGATGAATGCCTGCATCTCTTGTCGCTTCTCTTCTGTCTTCTTATTAGCGGCAAGCTTCTGACGCAGTGCCAGTTGTGAGGACTCGTACCAGAAAGAATAATTACCAGAGAAGACATTAATCTTAGCAAAATCGATATCTACGATATGTGTACATACGGTATCTAAGAAATGTCTATCGTGAGAGACTACGATGACGGTATTCTGGAAGTTTAGTAGAAAATCTTCTAACCAAGTGACTGTTTCTATATCCAAGTCATTAGTCGGCTCATCAAGTACGAGTAAGTCTGGATTACCGAATAAAGCTTGTGCAAGAAGCACTCTGACTTTCTCATTACTGTTGAGTTCTTTGAGAGGTTTGTCGTGATTGATTTCTTTGATACCGATACCGCTAAGTAGACTGGCTGCATTGGGTTCTGCATTCCATCCATCCATCTCAGCGAATTGCTCTTCTAATTCTGCAGCTTTCACGCCATCCTCATCATTAAAATCTGGCTTAGCATAGATCGCATCTTTGGCCTTCATAAGATCCCACATTTCCTTGTGCCCCATCAGTACAGTATCTAAGACTCTGACCTCATCAAATTCGAAGTGGTCTTGCTTAAGCACAGCCATTCTTTTGCCTGGCTCTAATGTGACGCTTCCTTTATTGGCATCTTTATCTCCTGATAGTATCTTAAGGAAAGTGGACTTACCAGCACCATTGGCACCGATTACGCCGTAGCAATTTCCTGCACCAAAGAACACATTGGCATCATCAAATAATATTCTCTTGCCAAATTGTAAAGTCAAATCTTGTACTGTAATCACGTTTTTGTATTTGGCTGCAAATGTACATTAGATATATACATTTAGTAAAGAATATTCTCATATAATACTGGGTAATAGTGTATCAATGAGTATATCTGGAGTCTTATTGTGTAAATACCTTATTTCGGTCCTCATTTTTCATGTCAGGCGAGGGAGACATCTATTATTATGCATTCCAATGTCAAAACGGTAGACCTCTCCATTAAGAGATCTTTCTCTCTGTTCAAGATGAAAAAAGGAATGATTGTTCTGATTGATGATCGAACATACAAGACAAAAAAAAAGCATCGGAAACTACCCCGATGCCTCTGCCTTATTTATTCGATTAGGAAATTATTGACCTCCTAAAGCTTCTCTTTTTGCTTTGTACACACCTACTTTTTCTAAATCATTTAACCTTGCGTATATCTCTGATAATGCGATTAATGTATTCTGGTCGTTCCCATTAAGTTCTTCTGCCTTAAGGAAGAATGGAAGAGCTAACTTAAACTCTGCATCCATTTCTGATTTCTTGTTATCATACTTTTTCATACCTGCAGATGATAGATCGTTAGCTAAGTCATTAAGCTCATCTACATAACTTGCTGCTCTGTTGTAGTAAAGGGCTCCTACACTGTAGGTTGCATCGAAGTTACCTTCCTCCTTAGCAAGGACTGCATTGTAATTCTCTAATGCTTTATCAAAGTATTCTGCAGACTTCACTGCATCACCATCTTTATTTGCTTTCTGATGTAACTGATCATATACTGATCCTAATGTATTGTATATAGATAGATTGTCTGGTTCTTTCTCGATGGCTGTCTCTAACTTTCCGATTAACTTATCTAACTCTCCTGCCGTTAGGTAGTGATTAATTTCAGAGAATAATAATCCTGTATCATCAGGATTCATTTCTCTACCTTTTGCTAAGTAAGCTAATGCTTGCTCAGGATCTTTATCTTTTGTGATATTGTATAGTGCATCATAGACGAAAGGATCATCACTTTCTGCTTCATACATCTTCATAAGAGAAGGTACTGCATCATCATATCTCTCACCATAATAAGCAGAGACAGCAGTGTAGAAATATTGATCTTTCAGTAATGCTTCGTCATCTAATCGGCTGTCTTTGCCCATCGTTTTTAGATGATTGTAAGCATCTAAACTTGCATTGAAATTTTCGAATGCATTGCTGTAATCCTTATTCTGATAGGCTATAATAGCCATATTATTAAGGTGCTTTTCGGTATCCTCTAAGGCATAAGTAATGTCTTTAGATTTTTTCTTACCGTCGATCTGATGAGCCTTCATTAATGCATCGAGTGCCCCAGTAGCAGATGACATGTTAGCCATTTTATATTCTGGATTAAGCGTCGCTTGCTTAAATTCTTCATTAGCCATCCCATTTAATAATTTGGCTTTATTAATGAAATACTTAGCATTGCCCTTCATCTTGTCGCTCTCTAATGCTGAGTCCATTGTTGCCAATGCATTGCTCACATCATTAGCCGATACTGATGTCGGGTCAGAGTTAAATTTCTTAAGGATTTTCTCTGAGGATTTGAATTCCTTCTCAGGATCTTGGGCAATACTGCCACTTGCAAAAAGGAATGTCGCTATGAATAAAAATAAAAGATTTTTCATTTGTAAATAGATTTGAATTTATGTGTTAACCGATATACTTCATAATATATACCGCAAAAGTGATTTTTAAAATCCTTAATAAAGGTTAAGGTTTTCTTTGCTTTATGTTAATCTATAGAACATCATCATCATGACGCCTGATTATCAATAAGTTATCTCAGACAATATAAGACTATTCCTCATCCTTTGCACTTGTATCTCCGTCATCAGTCTCATCTACACTATCGTCTATATTTTTATCTTCTGTGGATGTAGCTTCTATATCCCCATCTTCTCTTAGCTCATCATCATTAAATTCATCTTCTGATCCATCATTACGAACTATGGCAACATCTGCTATGGAATCCTTATCGTCTATCTTTATGACTTTAACCCCCTGAGTTGCTCGTCCCATGACCCTGATATCAGACACTTTCATTCTGATGACAATACCATTCTTAGTGGTAATCATAAGGTCATCTACTTCTTCTACTCCTTTCACATAGGCGACATCAGAAGTCTTATCGGTAATCTGCATATTTTTCATGCCCTTTCCTCCTCTATTGATCACAGTATATTCTGCGATGTCGCTTCTCTTACCGTAACCTCTCTCAGAGATTGTCAATATCGCTTGTCCCTCCACTTTAGGATCATCTATAAGCATTCCTACGATTTCGTCACCACCTTCTATGTCTATCCTCATACCTCTCACGCCTGCTGCTGTACGTCCCATAGATCTTAATTTAGACTCGCTGAATCTGATCGCTCTACCCTTCTTACTTCCCAAGATAATATTTGTTTGGCCATCTGTCAACTTCGCTTCTAAAAGTATATCATCATCCTTGATTGTAATGGCATTGATACCATTGACTCTCGGTCTGGAGTAGGCTTCCACTGGTGTTTTTTTAACTACACCATTCTTAGTTGCAAATACTATGAAGTTGTTATTTAGGAATTCTGTATCTGTCAGATCTTCTATAAGTATGTAAGCTTTTACCTTATCATCTTTAGGTAGATTAATGACATTCTGGATGACTCTTCCAGTTCCTGTCTTAGAACCTTCTGGAATCTCAAATGCCCTCAGCCAGAAGCAACGACCTCTCTCCGTAAAGAATAATAGATAGTTGTGATTATTAGCCACAAATAGATGCTCTAAGTAATCCTCATTACGAGTCTTACTTCCTTTCGATCCTCTGCCACCTCTACTCTGAGTCTTATACTCATTGGCACTTGTTCTCTTGATATATCCTAATTGTGAGATCGTGATAACCACTGACTCATTAGGAATCATATCTTCTATATTAATTTCTCCATCTGAGAAAGTAATTTCTGTTTCTCGCTCATCACCATATCTATCCCTTATACCAGAGAGCTCGGTTTTTATGATTTGACGTCTCCTGCCTTCATTCGATAGGATATCTTTTAGATCAGTAATATGTGCCATCAGTTCTTCGTATTCTTTACGAAGTTTTTCCATCTCCAGATTGACTAACTTCTGCAACCTCATCTCGAGTATTGCCTTAGCTTGTATCTCTGATAGATCGAGTGCTGCCATTAATTTTTCTCGGGCCTCATCTACTGTCTTAGAGCTTCTGATGATCCTGATGACCTCATCGATATTGTCTATCGCTTTGATCAGTCCTTCTAATATATGAGCTCTCTCTTCTGCTTTTCTTAGATCATATTGTGTACGACGTACTATGACCTCTAATCTAAACTTGATAAACTCAGATATAATCTGCTGTAGATTTAGCTGCTGAGGTCTGCCATTAACTAGTGCTATATTATTGACACCATAAGAAGATTGTAATGCTGTGTATTTGTATAGCTTACTCAGTACAACATTAGCAATCGCATCACGCTTTACATCTACGACGATTCTCAGTCCATTTCTATCTGACTCATCTCTAATTTCACTGATTCCTTCTATTTTTCCTTGATTGACATGATCTGCCATTTTCATGACCAGATTCGCCTTATTGACTTGGAATGGAATCTCGGTAATGATTATAGAATCTTTACCTGACTTACTTGTTTCTATCTCCGCTCTTCCTCTTACGACAACTTTTCCTCTACCAGTACGGAAAGCTTCTTTTACACCTTCTATACCATATATAATGCCTCCTGTGGGGAAATCTGGTGCTTTGATATACTCCATTAATCCTTCTACGTCTATATCTGGATTATCGACCATGGCAATGGTCCCATCGATCACCTCTGTGAGATTATGAGGCAACATATTTGTTGCCATACCGACTGCAATACCTTGGGCTCCATTCACTAATAAGTTAGGATATTGTGCAGGTAATACTGTAGGCTCTTCTAAGGAATCATCGAAATTAAGCCTGAAGTCTACCGTGTCCTTTTTGATATCATCCAATAACTCATCACTGAGCTTCTCTAATCTTGCCTCAGTATACCTCATCGCGGCCGGACTATCTCCATCGATAGAGCCCTTGTTACCTTGTACCTGTACGAGTGGATAACGCATAGACCACGGCTGTCCCATTCTGATCATCGCCTCATATACTGAACTATCACCATGAGGGTGATACTTACCTAAGACCTCTCCGACTACTCTAGCTGATTTCTTATATGGCTTACCTGCTCTCAGTCCCAAATCGTCCATTCCATAGAGTATCCTACGATGCACGGGCTTCAATCCATCCCTCACATCTGGCAATGCTCTCGACACAATCACCGACATAGAATAATCTATGTAGGCTGACTTCATTTGGTCTTCAATATTTACAGGTATAATCTTCTGATTATCTGACATTTATATATTATGATTCTTGTATAAAACGAAGCCACAAATATAGTGAAATATGCCCTTATAACCTATTGAAATCATTGATATAATGAACCATTGGTTTAAATAATCATTAGGTTTACGATTCTATAAATATTAGAATTGTCTTAAATCTTATTACAGAAGTTAAAAGTGATAAATCGTGGAAGATAATATCGTCAAACCTTACCAAGAAGATGGCTCAAAAAAAGAGCAAGTCACCACCATGTTTGACAACATAGCTTCTAAATATGATCTCCTAAATGGCGTGCTCACACTTGGTATAGACAAGTCATGGAGAAGAAAGGCTGTCAGCGAACTTAATGCCACAGATCATAAGCGAATTCTGGATGTGGCTACCGGTACTGCAGACATTGCAATAGAGATCAACAAGCAACTCTCACCACAAGAAATAATCGGTCTGGATATATCTCCTGAGATGATCAATTATGGAAATAAAAAGGTGGCTAAAAAAGATCTTGGAAAAATCATATCCTTAGAAGTGGGAGATTCTGAAAATATGCGTTTTGAGGATGGGTATTTTGACGCAACGATTGTGTCTTTCGGGGTGAGAAACTTTGGCAACCTTGAGAAAGGACTTTCTGAGATGTATAGAGTGACTCGCCCAGGTGGAAAGATTGTTATTTTGGAATTTTCTAAGCCTACTATGTTTCCATTTAAGCAAGGATACAATACCTACTTTAAGTATATCCTGCCTAATATTGGTAAAATAACCTCTAAAGACCCGAAAGCATATAAATATCTCTACGAATCTGTGCAAGCATTTCCTGATTATGATAATTTTGCGGACATACTACGAAAAGTAGGATTTCGTTCAGTAGTATGGAATCCACAGAGTTTAGGCATATGCACAATATACACTGGTATAAAATAGTCTTTATAGGCATCATCATTGCGATGAGCACAATTGCTGATGCACAAGTTAGACAGAAAGGCAATTATAACTTCTGGGAGTACCAATCCAAGCCATTTTATTTCGGGCTGACCTTAGGTGTACACAGCACAGGTTTTCTGACGAGTAAGTCTCGACAATTTGAGCAAAGTGATTCTATTAATTTTGCAAGAGGTCAAGACAAGCCAGGTCTTAATGTAAATATTATCACCAATCTTAAGATCGGACAATTCTTCGATTTCAGATTTATACCCGGATTTGCATTCTCAGAAAGAAGAATCGAATTCCTTGCGCCCCAGGGAGGAAAGAGCTTCGAGAAAGTAGAATCTGTATTCTTAGAAGTACCCCTCCTACTCCGATTTAAATCTGCGCCTTACAAAGACAAACGATTATTTGTCATCGGAGGTCTTAAGTACAGTTATGATGTTGCCTCTAATTCTCGAGCCAGACAAGAGATTGCTCAGGGCCTTTTTAAGATTTCGCCGCATGACTTCCAGTTTGAAGTCGGAGCAGGGATACAGATGTTCTTTCCATTCTTTATCTTCTCACCAGAGATTAAGTTCTCTCAGGGCATAGGTAACATACACATCTACAACGATAACAAAGAAGAGTCCAGGGTATTGGACAGAGTTCTGTCGAGGGCTCTGACTATATCATTTCACTTCGAAGGATAGGGCCGCTAACAATCACAATAGCTATCTACAAAAGCAATCAGGTCAGGAAAAAATTCTGAGAACAACTGATCTATTTCATGTAGATTCTCTCTGACATCAAGTATAGCACCTACAAAATCAGAAGGAAATTTCACTCGTCTATCCATGTATTCTAATGAGCTTCTCATGCGATCTTCTGTGCTGTAGGACAGTAAGAAATCAGCTTCCACCATATTATCTATCTTGGACTTAAATGATGCAGGCAACTCCTCTTTTCTCTGTAGCAGAACCTTATATATAGGTCTTACAAAATCATCTTTGCTCGCAGAAGTATAATGACTCCAGTTCTTTCCTAACATATAATCAAATACCAAGTCCACAACAACAGAAGCATACTTTCCATGACGAGGCCTAAGCACCTTTCTCAGCTTAAGAGAAGCGGGATGACGATCTGTATAATTGTCTATTTGTCTATGTAAGAGAATACCTTCTAATACCCTTCCATTATACAGAGGTTCCTCTTTCTTTCTCATAAAGTCTGTTATAATATTGCCTATCATAAGATCTTCATCAGAGCAAGACAGGTAACAATGAGCGAGATAATTCATGTATCTATAGGAAATTTAAATAAGACAAAGAGAAAATAATTGATCGCAGTTATTTTTAAACAATATATTTGCGCCTTTAAAAAATTAAAGAAATACTATGTCTTTACACTGTGGAATTGTAGGATTACCGAATGTAGGAAAATCAACATTATTCAATGCATTGACTAATGCCAAGGCTTTAGCTGCAAATTATCCATTTGCTACTAAAGAACCAAATGTGGGAATAATCACAGTACCTGACAATAGGCTCAACAAATTAGCAGAATTAGTGAATCCACAGAAAGTCCTACCTACAACTGTAGAGATAGTAGATATTGCCGGTCTCATTAAAGGTGCAAGTAAGGGCGAAGGCTTGGGTAATCAGTTTTTAGCTAACATCAGAGAAGTAGATGCTATAGCACATGTGGTGAGATGCTTTGACAACGATAACATTGTACATGTAGACGGCTCTATAGATCCTGTGAGAGACAAGGAAATCATCGACACCGAACTAATATTCAAGGACATAGAAACGCTGGAAAAGAGACTGGATAAACTTAAAAAGCAAGCAAAAACGGGTAAGCCCCATGATGTCAAGATGGTGGGTATCGCCGAAGAACTACTTTCTAAACTGGAGCAAGGCATATCTGCCAGAGCTGTAGAGACAGATGATGACGGGAAGGAACTACTGAAGGAACTGATGCTACTCACAGCTAAGCCAATATTGTATGTATGTAATGTAGATGAGAATTCTGTCAAATCAGGGAATGCACATACGGAAAGATTTAAGGAATGTGTGAAAGATGAAGATGCTCAAGTGATACTGATAAGCGCAGCGATAGAAGAAGATATCGCTCAGCTGGAAACCTATGATGAGAAGATGGAATTCGTCAAAGAAATGGGACTCGAAGAACCAGGGGTCAATCGTGTCATCTTATCAAGTTACAAATTGCTAAACCTAATCACCTACTTCACGGCAGGAGAGAAAGAAGTCCGTGCCTGGACTGTCCGAGTAGGTTCCAAGGCACCACAAGCCGCAGGTGTCATACATACTGATTTTGAGAAAGGCTTTATACGAGCTGAGGTTATTAAGTATGAAGATTTCATTACTCATGGATCAGAATCTGCTTGCAGAGATGCAGGGAAGTTATCTGTAGAAGGTAAGGAATATGTTGTTACTGATGGAGATGTGATGCACTTCCGTTTTAATGTGTAGGATTATAGTTCTAACTATAATCTTTCCGTTGAGACTTTTCATTAAACTGTGTCTATTAACTAGTTCGGCGTAGGCTGAAGCATAGCATTTGAGCATCGACGTGTACTTCATCATTAGAGTTGAAAAATCTGTTGGCAGTAGCCATAATTAAAAATACAATCCATTCCTATAGCTTCATTCTCAAGATAGAATCTTGAATGTGACAGCGCCTTAGATTCTTTATACAAGGCTGAAGCCTAACATTTGAGCATCGACGCCTACGTCATCATTAGAGTTGAAAAATCTGTTTTCAATTGCCATTAACAAAAAATACAATCCATTCAACTTATCAGCGAATGCTAAGAAATAATATTAGCCATCCCTATTGCTTCATTCTCAAGACAGAATCTTGAATGTGAAAGCGACGTAGGCTCTATCCACAAGGCTGAACTTCAGCCTACGCCGAACGTGCAAAGCAATTCCCTGCTTACTCGTTCGGCGTAGGCTGTAGCATAGCATTTGAGAAACGACGCCTACGTCATTATTAGAGTTAAAAAAAAACTTTTTTCAATTGCTATAAATAAAAATACAATCCATTCAACTTATCAGCGAATGCTAAGAAATAATATTAGCCATCCCTATTGCTTCATTCGTAAGACAGAATCTTGGGTATGAAAACGACGTAGGCTCTAAACACAAGGCTGAACTTCAGCCTACGCCGAACGGGTCAAATAACGGGGTAGCTCATCTACCCCAATTTGTCAAAATTTTTGGTCAGCTCGCCCACCCCCGAAGGTTATCGGAGTTCCATCATTACAAGATGACAACTGTCATCTTGTTAGTTTACACCACCATTCTGTCTTGCCAAATTGCATCCCCACTATTTTATTTACCCAGAACTTACGTTCTATCCTATAAAGATTTGGCACCTACGGCACCATTTACTTACTTCTGAATATCTATAAAAAAATCCTCAAGGCTGAATTTTTTAAGAGACGTAGGCGGCCTCTACATGCTCAGCTTCAGACTACGCATGCTACATCAGTTTTAATTCAATAAAAAATTACATATGGCATTGTAGCCCTAAGCTGAAGATGTGCAGGCATGTATTTATCAATCTAAAATATTAATAGATCTAAATCTCAAATTTCACTGATAAAAACCTCAGTTTCTCTATCCCAGGATATATATGATCCAGACTTGTTGATACATAATTCCTTAAGAGTAGCTCTAATATGTTCAGAGAAATCTGGAAATAAACTGATTACTAAAAGGCTACAGGTTCTTGTAAAAATTGTATATAGAAAATAATTAACATCTTCTGTTGATGATATTTTTGACCTAACAGAATAAACCACAAATTGCTTTTCCATTCCTTTTAATCTCAATATAGTATCTGTTTCTGCGATTCCACCTTTCCACCTATTTAATCCATTTTTTAGTTCTTCATCTTTTTCCAAAATCGTAAACTTATCAATACTGTAATTCTTATAAATTTCCATGATCCACGCCAATTTTACCACCATTGAATGGGTATCTTCAGCATAAACTAAAATAGGCCTTGCGCCAGGTGGCGAACCTTTATAAGCTTCTATAATGTTAGCATCTTCATTTTGAGTTTTATTAATAATCTGAGATAATGGTTTAACAAACTTACTGACCATAAAGGGTAGCCTGTACGAACCATTTAAAGAAACGTGATCAATATTCCTCATTCTTTCGCCGTCATGATCTATATCTGCTCTTGGAATTAAAGCAGTACTACCAAGATTAATAGACTGAGCAAGATCACCCCCAAGGATTAAATGATTGGTAGACTTTATAAGGTAATAGAATATTTGAAAATCAGCAAGTGTACAATCCTGAAATTCATCCACAATTATAAAGTCGAACGTAGGGCCAAGTTTCTTATTTCTTACAGCGGATAATAACTTATGTCTTCTTGTGTAGAAGGTATCATATCCGCCTTCAAAATTTTCCAATGCATTTAAGTATCTTGAAATGACTCGGAAAATAAATTCCCGTTCTTTGCTTTGTTTTGGAATATTCGGGAATTGCCTTCTTGTCCTAACGCCATTTTGGTAATCACTCATAGTCAAGTATTGCTGACCATAGATAACTCGCTCGTATTCATCTTTAAGAAAAAAAGGATCCTTATATCTTGGATTTATATTTTTATAATACTTATCAAAGCATTCTTTTGCTAAATTATCTAACCACTCTATTTGTTTATCTTCAAAAAGGATATTACTTTTTAAATAAATCGGATTTATTGCCATCCCGGATACAGTATATAATCTGGTGGGCAATATATCAAAATGCCAAAAATATATGTTTACTTTATTAGAATTTATAAATCTTATATGATCTCTATAATTATGTGCTCTATTTATATCAAGTAAACTTAGTACCCAATCCCTTAAGTACTTCATTAATTTCTTATTAAAGGTAGTTACAAGTATCTGTTGACTATGATTATAGTTAACTTTCTCAACAATATTTTTTACATATTCTGTAAGAACAACACTCTTACCGGATCCAGCAGGACCTTTAACAACTTTAGGTCGCCCGTTGAACACCGCAGCTTCTCGTTGTTCTTTATTAAGAATAATTTCACGCCTAACTTTAATTTGATTAGCAAAAGGACTTAACCTAGTTGCTGGCGGGAAAATAATGCCAAGCTCATTTTTGATATGATTTTTAGCATGGAATCCATATTTCTCATTCCATGTTGGGTAATTTTTTGAGAAAGAAGTTCCTAATTTTTGATTTAAAGCTTTCCTAGCTGAATCTAACAGCTTGACTTTCCCACGGAAAATTTGACAATCTTTTGGAATAGTTACTGAATATCCAAGTTTTTCTATTTCAGATGAGGCTGTATCCAGAAGATATTTTTTATTCCTTTGAATAGATGTTATTAATGAAACAAGTGAAGGTTTGTATTCTTCAATGTACCTAATGAAAACCTTTTTAATTTCATCATGATGTTCAGAATGATCAAATAAATATGATGCAATAATCCATGGATTAAAAATTTGAAATTGCTCTTCACTAACCCAAGAATTTACTGCATATGTATTTGTCAATTCGGAGGAAATAGGATAATGTTTAATCATTAACCTCCAGAGATAATCCTTATGATATGATAACATAAACGGACTGATATCTACATTTATAATATGACATTTAGGGATGTTATAGCCTAAGCTAAGTGCTCCATACATGCATAATTGTAAGGCGATTGACACTGACCCAGTGCCCGCTCCAATATCAAAAATGTAGATGTTCTCCTTTCTTTGGACACGATCAATAAAGCCGTCAATAACAAGATTTAATGAAGTATTAATTCGTCTTGCCAGATACCAGCCAGCATAAGTTAGACCTATAGTTGGTCGATCATACGAAAGGTCACCACCATTGACTAAATTAAAAGACTCATTCTCACAAATTGAGTGATCATACTTGAAAATTTCTCGTATGTGAGAACCTCTTCCAACAAAATCATTTGTAAAGTCAATAGCACTTTGAGTTATTATTCCATCAAGTATTTCCTGTTGACTTCTTAGCCAATTTACGAGTTGATCTTTCATAACCGATACTAAATAGGAGCAAATCCACTTTTCCCTTTTCCAATATCAGGAATATATTTTATTATAGTATTTAGGACCTCATTGTACCTCTGATCATCCCAATTATACTTATTAATCAAATTTAAGGCAGCACTCCTCGTACCTGCAACAAACTTACCTTTAGTTGAGTGAAATGGTTGAATGATAAAATTTCTTATTCCCGTCTGCTTCAAACTTAAAGCAAATTTATCTGCATCTACTACAGGGAGTAATGGAGTCATTGTAATACAACATCTCACACCCTCTTCATGTATCTTTTTTATTGCCTCTATTCTCATTTTATTAGATGGACATATGGGTTCAAAGACCTTTCTCACTTCTTCACTATCAGTAGTTATAGTCATATTGACTTGAATAACTTTAAACTTAAGAAACAAATCAATATCCCTAGTAACTAAAGGAGCTCTTGTTTGAATTACTAATCTTATGTCATGATAATCTAATAATTCTTGAAGGATATCTCGACTTAGTTTTAATTTCTTGTCTATTGGTTGATACGGATCAGTGACACTACTCATGTAAATTCGCTTATCAATCATAGGCTTCTTCCTTTTTTTCTTAAGCATTGCAAGAGCATTTTGTTTCACCGTTACCCAGTAGCCCCAATTATCCATCTTGTCTTTATTCCTTGAAAAAAAAGCAGCATAGCAATATGTGCATCCAAACGAACAACCAGAATATGGATTAATTGTATAATCATACTCGCCCATAAATCCACTCGCTTTAGTCAAGATACTTGAGGTGTCTTTATAATCTATAGTGGTTAGCCCAATTTTACTTGGTTGATCTTTCTTTTCGTTATTTTCAAACAAGTTTAGTTGATTCATTTTTTTGATATTATTAATTTTCAACAAAAGTCCCAGTAGGGCCTACTTAAACAAATTTCATAATTTTTCAACCAAGACCATACCTGCTAATCGTAGACTAAAGCATAGTCTTTGATCAACGACGCCTACGTCGTTATTAGAGTTGAAAAATCTGTTTTCAATAGCAGTAATTAAAATTACAATCGATTAAACTTATCAGCGAATTCTAAGAAATAATATTAGCTATCCTATTACTTCATTCTCAAGAATGAATCTTGAATGTGAAAGCGACGTTGGTTCTTTATACAAGTCTGAACGTCAGCCTACGTCAAACGGGTGTACAATACCATTTAAACATTAGAATATCGGAAATATTATAACAGAATTAGCAAATCTCTGCGTTAAAAATACTCTCCATAGCTACCGCTATGAGTCAGCCCACCCACTTTCGTGGTTCACTTTTTTCGAGTATTGTCATACTCGATTCGTCTGCAACGAAATCATTCGTTCATGCCTTAATCTTAACAAATTCTATTCTATAATCTTAACCGACATCTTAAAATTTAAATGGTATAAGATGCCAAAAAATTTAATATAAATAAATTGTCATATTTAAATCATAATATTATTATAGTAAAAGTGTTCATTACTAATATACAATATCTTGCATTACTAATAAACATTTATTATATTACTTAAAAAGTCGATGTTAAAGAAGGATATAGAATTAATACTCAAGAGTCAATCTGATTATTTTGAAGAAGATCAAAATATCATTCAAAGAGATATTCTAAAGCGTCTTAAACCTACTAAAGGATTCGTTACAATAATTACTGGAATAAGGAGGGCTGGCAAAAGCACTCTATTAAAATCTTTAATTTCAAAAAACAAAAAAAAATGTCAATACCTTCACTTTGATGATCCACGACTATTAAGTTTTGACATAGAGGACTTCTACGCGATAGAAGAAATATGCGGACAATCTACCATCTACTATTATGATGAATTACATCAGGTCAAAACCTGGGAAAGATATATCCGTCACGCTTGCGAGCGGAAGATCGAATTAACGATTACTGGTTCTAATGCAAGTATGTTAAGTACAGAATTAACTACACTTCTGACTGGAAGACATCTCAGCTACGAATTATTTCCTTATAACTACAAAGAATACCTCTCCTCTAATAGTGTCAAAAACAACATAGAGCAACTCAAAAACTACATGATAGAAGGTGGGTTCCCAGAATTTCAAAGATCCAAAAATAGAGAAATACACAGGCAGCTACTGAAAGATATTATAGATAGAGACATCATCGCCCGATACTCAATAAGAGATGCTTACGCTTTTATGCAGGTGACCATGCACTTGATCAATAATATAGCACGACCCATGACATACCGGAAATTGGCAAGAAGTTATGGAATAAAATCTGTAAATACAGTCATCACTTACATGCAATATCTCGAAAATGCATATCTATTTTTTATAATACATAAATATGATCATAGATATAAAAAGCAACAAAGCAATGAAAAAAAAATATATGCAATTGACAATGGTCTCGTTGTTAGTAATACAATAAAAATACAAGACGATCATGGCCGGCTTTTTGAAAATATGATCTTTTTACACTTACGACAACAGTATGACCAAGTACATTATTACAAGAATAAAGGGGAATGTGACTTTATAGTAAGTCAAAACGGAAAGCCTGTATGCTGCTACCAAGTTTGTTATGATCTTAATCGACACAATCAAGAAGGAGAAGTTAATGGCTGCATAGAAGCCATGACTGACCTCAAACTCAAAAAAGGATACATTGTAACCTTAGACCAAAATGATAAAATGAAACAAGATAAAGTGACTATTAATATTATAAGTGCTGATAAGCTTTTTAATATCCGTACTAAGTAGGCTGTCTATGAGTTATTTGGTAAGTTTTCTATTAGCTGTTTTATCGACATAAAAATTTTTATCCTAATAGTCATAACTTAATGAAATATAGTTCTCGTAAGCGACTAAATAAATACATATTGCGACGTCAATACTCTCAATGCTGAATCTTGATTATGTAGGAGACGTATGGCGGCTCTACGCAAAGCTCGACTACAGCCTACGCCAATGAGAGTAAGCTTTTCTGCAGCCTAAGCGACAGGAGAAACCATTAATATAACCAGCTAAATGTATACTAAATTTTTATTTTTAGCTATTTATAAGTGTTATAATCAGCTATATCAATGTATTTTGATAGGATTTAGCTATATTTAGATATGGAAATAGTAGGAAGATCCTCAGAAATAGCAAAGCTAAAACAATGCCTGAGTAGTGATAAGCCTGAATTAATCGCTATGACGGGTAGGCGGAGAGTTGGCAAAACTTTCCTTGTTAGAAATATATACAAGTCTGAAATCATATTTGAAATATCTGGTATCAATAAAGGCAGTAAACAAGATCAAATACTCAATTTCATAAATGCTTGCCAATACTATAAACTTGGAGATATCCCAAAATCAAATTCTTGGATAGATATATTTCATCATTTCTCGATACTCCTAGATCATCAAAACAATGAAAATAAATATGTTCTATTCTTCGACGAATTACCTTGGCTGGCGACTGCAAGATCAGGCTTCGTCTCAGCATTCGCTAACTTTTGGAATACATGGGCGAGCAGACAAAACATAGTTGTTGTCATATGCGGATCTGCAACATCATGGATAATAAAACATGTCATCAATAACAAGGGAGGCCTACACAATAGAATCACCCATCATATTAATATTCGACCATTTACACTATCAGAAACACAACTATTTCTGATCCACAAAAACATCCATCTTTCCCCTTATCAATTGACACAATTGTATATGGTCTTTGGTGGCATACCTATGTATCTGGAGTATACAGGTAAAGACAACTCTATAGCTGAGAATATACAACAAACCATATTCGACAAAACGGCTCCACTCTTACATGAATACAATAACCTGTATGCTGCCCTCTACAATAATCATGAGGACTATACCAAAATAATCAAAGCACTAAGCCGATCTAACAAAGGACTAAGTCGTGAGCAGATTGTCACTAAAACTAAAATAGCCAATGGCGGTACACTGACTAAAATAATCAATGATCTCATTCTCTCAGACTTTGTAGATAAACATAATTCCTATGGAAAGAAAGCCAAGAATGCCACTTACAAACTGAAGGATTTCTTTTCTTTATTTTATCATCGCTTCGTAGAGGACAGAAAGCCTGACCCAAGTTATAACTTCTCACACATTATGAGTACACCTGCATATTATGTTTTCCAAGGCTATGCATATGAGAATGTATGCTATCATCATGTGACCAAAATAAAGGAAGCTCTCGGTATCGCAGCAGTCGCCACAGAGGTAAGTAGTTACCAATCTAAAGCTAATGAAGTCGTACCTGGTACTCAGATAGATCTGATCATAGAACGAGCTGATAATTGCTTACATATAATAGAGGTTAAGTTCTCTAACGCTCCATATGCCATCACAAAAAAGTATGCCGCAGAATTAAGACTCAAAGAAACTGTATTCAGAAATAACACAGGATACAAACACCAGATATTCTATACTATGATTACAAGTCAGGGACTCATAGATAACAAATACAGTCAGGAAATTATTAATCAATCCCTCATGATAGATCAACTCATGTAAGCTCAGAATCCCCATCGCCCATCTCCTCCACCATCTCTCGCATACCATAGAAGTCTACTCTGTTCGGCGTAGACTGAAGCATAGCATATGAGCAACGATGCCTACGTCATTATAAGAATTGAAAAATCTGTTTTCCAATAACCATATTTAAAAATACAATTAATTCAACTTATCAGCGAATGATGAGAATCATTATTACCTACTCCTTTATTACCCTTTATAGTAGTTTTATTCTCAAGACGGAATCTTGAATGTATAAGCGACGTAGGCTCTTTACACAAGGCTTAACGTCAGCCTACGTCGAATTGACATGTTCAGATGAGCTAGGTAAGTTATGTTTATCAGAAAATATATCACTTTAAAGGTCTAATTGAATTAGCTTTTTAGCAACTAGTTTTTCCCAGTTCTCATTAGAGTAAAAGGATTCATAACCAAATTGCCCTACTGGATTAACTTCTAAAAATAAATAACCTGATTCTGTTTTAATCAAATCCATTGAACCAGTAGATAATCCTATTTCGAACATTAGAGTCCTAATTTTTTCAATAACTTTTTGCGGTAATTTATAACGAACACAAGGTACTTGACCTTTAAACTGTTTAAGATCAATCTGGCTTTCGGATTCATTTAAGGTAAACTTTGCAACAGCATTAATAATATCATCAATTATAAAAACTCTAATTTCGAACTTTTTTTCTACCAATTCTTGGAAAAGAGTTGGAGCGAAATTACTGTCTAACGATTCTATATCAAATGAAGTAATCTTTTCGGTGTACATACTGTAAGCACTACTCTCCATGTCATGATAGTAAAATGAATAAGAAATAGGTTTTGTAATACAAGTTCCATTATGTTTTTTTATAAACAGTAGTGCCTCTTCTTTATCATTTGTAACAATAGTATCTGCAACTTCGAAGCCAAGATCTTCTGCTATTTTGATATTGACTAATTTATTAGTTTCATACTCTGAAGGAACAGGAAACCACTTTTTATCTTTTAGTAAATGAAAAAAATAATCTTTCAAATGATTTCTTTCCCTCAATGCATCTTCTCTCAGAAGAAAGGTATTTTGAACATGATCTAAAGATGTAAAAGTAAAAGGTAGAATATTGCCAAATCGACGATACCAAACAACATTTATACTTTCTATATCTAATATAGTGTTTTCTGTTAATTTAACTACACCTTTATTAATATCAAAAAGTATATTTTCATTCTGATTATAAATTGAAGAACCATTGATTCTCATAACTTTCCCTCCCAAATTATAAATCCAATCCATAACAACTTCTGTAGTCCATTCTTGTCCAGAAGTACTGATTATTAAAATCATCCTATCAGAATTTCTTTTTATTATAAATTTCTTTCCATCCAACGTCATTTTTTTTCGACACTAATTTCAATTTATCGTATCTGCGTATCAGATCTAATAACAAATTATTATTATCATTAATATCCTCAAGAGTCACAATTAAATTTTGAATTAGTTCAGAATAATCACTGAATCCAAGTTTTTCTTGCTCTAAGATTGAGCTATAAACTTCATGGATCATCAGATAACCTTTAACAACCTGTCCGTCTAAATATTTTTTTGAATTAAAAGTAGGTCCAATGATTATTTCTCCTATTCTAATTGATAATGCTCTTACAAGTAACTCATCTATAGACCTAAGAAAATCATCGTACCCCTCGCCTTGCATAATGGGTGAACTCATAATTTCAGCAAGATTACCAAGGTTAAGAATACTATCTTTATAGCTCCTGTAGACTTCGCTTGTAATAAAATGAGAGCCTTCATGTATAATTAAGTACCTTAAGTCAGCAGCTGACAAATCAAAAATAGGAGGGTACCTTTTATTTGTAAAAGGTGTTTTAATATTCTTTTGTTGCTTATTCAGTTTGGACACAAACTTTGGAACTCGTTCGGGACTGATTGAGAAACCATATTCATTAGGAGCACAATAAATCATACTTGAATGAGAATGTGCAAATACTTGTGATAGTGGCTTCAGATAAACTATCCACTCTACATTCTGTAGTTTATAAAAGGATTCGAAATGCGTAATAATTCTATCAATATCTGATGCGTTTTTATCCGCACTTTGAGTCTCAGCTAAAAACATCCAGTGATATTTAACAGATTCTGAAATCATTTCTTTGAACATAGGTTTAGCACTATAATAAAAGGAATTAAAATCGGAATCAAGACCAAATTTCCTTGCTTTCACCAAAAATAATTCCAATTTTGAAAAGTCACTTGAATATGCATGTTCAAACTCTTGAACAAAACCTTCGTCCTTAGTGCATTTCCATTTCATTTCAGGAAAAGGAGTCATGTAAACTCCGTAGTCTGGAAAACTAATATCTTGACCTATATGATACTCATTAAACCACTTTTTCAAATACTGCACAGCCTCATGATCATCATGTTTTTTAAAATGTTTCTTAACCAGACAAAGATAATTAGATGGCAATGGCTCTCCATAGAATCCAGCTAAATATTGAATGATTGAAATAAGTTCAATATTCTCATTTACCTCAAAGTGAAGTTTCTGAGGTTGGCCGCTTAAAGAATACATATTCAAGAATATTATCAGTGTAATTAGAGATCCGTATTTCAATTTAATTTTATTTAAAATCATATCCAACAAGTTTTTTCTGCATCATAAGGGAGGTAAGATAGTTTATATTTTCCCGTAGATATTTTTATGGGAATCTGTATATTTAACAAAGCATATCTTATCTCTGATTCCTTTAGACCTTCAATCATAGTATTATTAATAGCCCACAATTGAGTTAAATTAGAAGTATTTAGTATTTCTTTTAGAGAGTTAATAAATACATTGCCATAAGTCTCAGAATGGCAAATATCATTATAGATATTGCCATCCTTATCAAATGCTACAGATTTATTATAAAATGGATTATAGAAATGGCTTTCCATGAAAAAATCCATATTGACTATCAATTTTTGAAAGTTGCTATTTGGTAATTGCAATTTTTTAAAAGTATTGTAACTCTGATCTAAAAAATAGATGTTACTACCTTCAAATAATTTTGGAGTTTGTTGATTTAAAACTATTATATCTTCAACAAAACCTAAACGACTTTTTATTTTAGAAAACAACTCAATGTTTGAGGAATCAAAAGTTCCTAAAATAATTAAACTCAATCTTCTAAGTTTTCTAAATCTAAACTTTTCAAGAAATTGAATTAACTTCTGAGAAATAAATTGATTATCTAACACTACAAGATCTAAAGATCGTAAACCAAGATCTGATAGCTTATTAAATAAATATATAGCTTTCTCTACATCATTCAGGTAGGTTTCAATGTGAGCCCTTTTTATAACATCTGTATCTTCATATTTAATATTTAGAGGAGGAAAACTATCTGGATTATCAGTCTCAAAACCTAAATAATTATTCAGAATAAATTCTCTATACTCATCTATGATGACTCTATCGTCCTCCATTGAGTATTGTTCAACAAGTTTTGAGTACGGAAAAATATTTGATTCGAATAGACTGAAAAAAGAATTTGGAGCAAAAAGAATCTTACCTCTTCTTAGATCGTAAATAGCACATCTTTTCAATCCAGAAACCAAAATACAATATGAATAAAGAACTAAATTTCTATTCATTTACAATATTTTCGATTCGTACCTTTTCTTGAAAATTTAATATTAAAGTTGAAGGTAAAAATTGTCCGGTATAGAAAATGTAAGTATCTGTATTGTAGTCAAGACTTTTATCAAAATTCTTATTTTTCGATTTAATTTCATCTATCTCGGAAGTTTTTTCCTTAGTCATAAATCGATACCCTAAAGGTAAAACACCTATATACTTTTTATCAAAATAAGGGATTCTCAGGACTTTCATAAATTATTTTAAATTCTATAAAGGGATCAAAATTACTTTCAATCCCTTTATTTTTAAGAATTATTAATTAAAAGTTGTCATCCGGATCTTCGATATCAAGTGCCTTTGATTGCACTTTAGACCCTATGTCTTTTCTGTTAGAGATAACTGTTTGCCCAACATCTTTTCTTCTAGAAATGATAGCTCCACCAACAATCATGTGCTGAGAATCGCTATCAATAATTGTACAAAGTTCATTATTTTTAAATGAATCTAAACTTAACATAAGTATTAATTTTAAAATAAACTCCTCTATCAAAGGGTTCAGAGAATATCCCTAAAGTAAAATAATCTATTATGTCGACCTAATAATTTTTACTTATGCTCAAATATGAATCATAGTTGTGCAAAAAATCTGCACTCGGAATATTTTCTTTAAAAATAATATTGCCACCTCTTACATTATTGCCACCTCTTACTTTATTAGAATCGACAAAGCCTATCATAAGATCACACTTATAAGAATAATAGAAAGACTTGCGTCTGCTATCATATTCGATGGGTGCATCCATTCTTTTCATGACATCTATGATATCATAGACACATCTTCTTGAGACATTTAGTTTTTCAGCGAGTGCATCGGGCGATCCTGTCGCCTTCATCCTTATCAGCTTATCAACCCTTTCTATGACCTGTATTTTTTCTAAAAATTTCATAATTAGCTAATTTAGATTTAAGAAGTTGTATTAATTAAACTTAAAAACTGATCGAATATTCTTTGAAGTATTGATCTATCTTCTGTTATTATTTCTATCGTGGCAGTCATCTTTGGTTTAATATCTATTTGTTTATTATAGTCTGTTGTTATTGTGTCTGACAATGGAATAATTATTTCGTAATTGCTTTTTCCTTCTTTGTCTATTTCTGGAAGTAGTGATATTGATGTCACTTCAGAAATGACCATCCCGTATTCCTTATATGGAAAGGCATCAAACTTGATTATAGCTTTCTGGCCTTTGCTTAACTTTCCGATATTGAGTGATGGATATATCGCTGATATATAATTCTGGGAGTTGCCGTCAGGAGATATGTACAATAGAGGCTGTCCATTTTGTACAGATTTCTTAAGCTTAGTATTAACCATATAGGCGACTGTCCCAGATAGAGGCGCTTGTACTGAGTATGTATCCGTCCAGTTCTGTATACCTGATCTAACATTAGCTAATATGCCTGCTATCGAAAATTGAAAATTCTTAATTAAATTGGCTCTTTCCTCTTTGAGTTTTAGTTTTTCTAATTCGAGTTGTTCTATTCTTATGTTGTTTTGGATGATACCATTTTCCATACTTTCATATTGTCTCTCCATCTGTAGTAATGCTGTATGAGATTTCTCCAAGTCCATCTCGCTTATAATACCATCTCCAAGTAATGTTTTTTGTCTATCGTTATCTTTTTTACTAAGTGCAAGTTCTTCCTTGTATATACCCTTTACATCACGTTCAGAATTATTAAGTAATTTCATCTTAGAGATTTCTCTATCTATGTTTTTCATTTTCGCGAAAACAATATCATCATTCTGGGTTCTTATGAGTTCGTTATACTTTAACTGAAGATTGGAATAATCACTCTGTAAGGCTCCTAACTGCAGTTCCTCCGGAAATTTAAGAAAAAGATATTGCCATGATTCATCTATCTTTTCATACTTTTTTATCCATTCCTGAAATAGATCAATTTCTTTCTTATTGGTGGTATTGTTTATATATAGTAGAGACTCACCTTCTTCTACATACAATCCGTTCTTCACTATAATTTCTTCTATAAAACCATTGGTTCTACTGACTACTTCTATCGGTGGTGAGTCTGATGTCAGCGTGCCTGTACTTACTATCTTATCCGGATAATGGATGAAGTGGGACATGATTAGTATCGTCGCCGTAACTATGGCTATCATGGTTATACCTGAGTATAGGAATCTTCCAGGGATGTTTCCTATGATTTCGTTTATTGTGAATTCTTCTTGTTCTATTATGGTTATTTCTGGCATATTGTTTTTTCTAATTCATTTCTTATTTAATTCTATTGATAGTAAATTCCTTAATCTCCTTTCATTGATTTTACATTTGTCTCGCCGACGGCTTTCATTTTTCCTTAGATGAAAAACGAAACAAAAAATCAAGCCAAATTAATGGCTATGCACTGTGCCGCTCCCGCCACCCACCGTAATTTGGCATGGCTCTGCTTCTATAACTTCGGTATAAAGACAAAAGTATTTTTTGTATCTTCTTCAATCAATACTGTGCTATTCTCTATCTTCATTTCATTCATATTTTAATTGCCTAATTCTAATTGATCTTTTACTAAGTTGAAGTATATGCCTTCTATGGCAATGAGTTCACTGTGTGTTCCTGATTCTGCTATTTTTCCTTTGTCTAATACTATTATCTGATCTGCATTTTTTACTGTACTTAATCTATGGGCTACGACTACTGCTGTCTTATCTACAAGGAAGTCTTTTAGATTATTCATGATGACGCTTTCGTTTTTGGCATCTAAGGCATTAGTGGCTTCATCAAAAAATAAGAAATCCGGATTTTTGTATACTGCACGTGCTATGAACAGGCGTTGTTTTTGGCCTTGACTTATTCCATTACCTTTGGCGCCTATCATCGTGTTGATACCTAATGGGAGATCATGTATAAAGTCCATAATATTAGCAGTGGTCGCTGCGGTTAATACTTTAGCTATATTGATGCGATCATCACTTTCTGCTATGTTGCTGGCTATAGTATCTGAGAATACAAATCCTTCTTGCATAACCACGCCACATTTTTTTCTCCACACATCCAGATTGGTACTGGATAAGTCTTGATAGCCTATTCTTATACGGCCCTTAGTAGGTTTGTATGATCCTAATATTAATTTTATAAGTGTTGTCTTGCCACTACCTGACATGCCTACAATGGCTGTGGTCTTACCTTTAGGAATGGTGAAAGAAACATCATGCAAGACTTCTTCTGATATCGGTGTATAACTAAACGATACATTCTCTATAGTGATATCACCCTCTGGGACTGAGAATAGCTTCTGTACATCCTTACTCTCTTCATTTTCGGTGTCATGTATTTCAGATAATCTTTCTAAGGATATCTTAGCATCTTGTGTAGTACGTATGAATCCTATTAGTTGCTGCAGTGGTCCATTGAGCTGACCTATGATATATTGTATAGCCAGCATCATACCCAATGTCATGCTGCCATTAAGGACCTCAGTCGCAGCTACGAATGTGATAAAAATGTCTTTCAGTTGATTTATCGATAAGGCCCCAGCATCTTGGTATTGAGAAATACTTAAGGCCTTCATCTGCACTCGGAATAGCTTAGCTTGGATATTGGCCCATTTCCATCTGCGCTTAAGTTGACTGCCTTGTAACTTGATCTCTGGCATTCCTTGTATGATCTCGATCAGAGAATCTTGATTATCAGACATCTGCTGAAATGCTCGATAATCTACTTCCCTACGCATCTTAAGGAAAAAGAATATCCATCCTATATATAAAACAGAGGCGATAGCAAAAATTAAAAAGATCTTTACACTGTAGACTATCAATACAAGTCCAAATACGATAATATTCGTTATCGATAAGAGAATAGATAATGAGGAATTCGTCAAGAAAGATTCTATTCTTTTGTGATCACCTATCCTCTGCAGGAGATCTCCAGTATTCTTAGAGTCAAAAAAGCCAAGTGGCAGCCGCATCAGCTTACTGAGAAAGTCTGATATCAGATTGACATTAAGCCGAACGCTGATATGTAGCAATATCCAACTTTGTATAAATCTCACTACCTCCTTGATCATGTTCTGTATCATAGAAGTGATTGCTTGGTTCTACAAGCAAAGCAATACCCTGCTCACCATCACTTAACCATGACTTTTCAAATTCGCTTCTATTCAGCTTATGCTTTCCATCAGCTGGATCAGCGATCCATACATGTTTCTTATTGGCTTTGTAAGCTACGACGAAGTGGTTCTGATTCCAATGAAGAATAGCTGGCAGTGGCGCTTCTAATAATGAAGGCTCGTTTTTCTTATTGTTATATGGAATTTTGACTGCAAGTGAACGTAAGCCTATATGCTCTGCTGCTCCACTAACGCCTTTGAGGCTTACACCCGCTCTATCTATATATGAACGTTCTCTTAGATATGGCAGACTATAAGTCTTCCCATAATGCTTAGCGACCATACGTAAGCATGTAGGACCGCAGTCCATAGAGTCAAGTTGTTTGTAAAATGGAAATATCCCCAATTTTTCTAATTAATAAAAACAGTGACGGAAATGATGATTGTACATCTCCACCAACTTTACTCAATAAAATAAGCATGTTGACTATCCATGTTTATATTATCATTACAATTAACCCTATGCTAATGTATCATAGAGCTTAGGATATTAGGGATCCTTATTAAATATATAAAATGAAACTAAAAGAGTTTGTAATTTATCGTATTTTTTTTCGGTTTAGTCGTTTAGTTACATCTTTTGAAATCAAAACAACCCTCTGTTATTGGTTACCATTTTCTTTAGTGAATAAAAGTTAACGATAACAAGATTCTCAAGACTGAATTTTGATTATGTAGGCGACGCAGGCGGCCCGATTTAGAAACTATGCATCAACCTAATCTGAGAGGGCTGAGAATAGTTATTAACAACAATATTTCAAAGATTGAATCTTGATTATATCTTATAACTTAGGCGGCACATCAAATATCTCCACAACAGACCACTTCGTACTGTGATAGGTGCAATATATTAAATCATTAAGCTAATTATAAAATCAAAAAGTGACAGATTAACCTAATATACAGGCACTTCTTACGTTTAAATAACCCCTTATTTGATACAATTTTAGTCTTATTTAATGATATAATAATTGAAAATGACCTATTTTAATGATATATTGACTTATGTTATATCGTAAAATACTAAAGTCCTTATTAACATGGAAAAATAAGCCTACTAAGAAGCCCTTAGTCCTAAGAGGTGCAAGGCAGGTAGGAAAATCAACTATTGTAAAAGAATTAGGTAAGAGCTATGATCAGTATATAGAACTCAACTTAGAAAAATACGATGATGCTCAATTATTTGATTCTAATAATTCTGTCCAAACTACGTTTGAGAAAATACTTCTTCAGAAAAATGCTGAACTTATTCCAAGTGATACATTGCTATTTATAGACGAAATACAAGAAGTTCCTGAAGCAATATCATTACTAAGATACTTCTACGAGGAGATGCCAGAAATAGATGTTATCGCAGCTGGATCATTGTTAAATTTTGTTATTAATGACGTACCTTCTTTTCCTGTGGGGCGAGTGGAGCAGATACCTATATACCCTTTAGATTTTGAAGAATTCTTAAGCGGTTTAGGAGAAAACAAGGCGCTGAAATACTACCTGCAGGAACCTACATCTAAGATAGCTTTTGATAAGTTAATTTCTCTTTATCATAGTTACATAATGATAGGAGGTATGCCAGAAGTCGTCAGCACTTATATACAGGAGGGACGAAAAACATCTTCTCTAAGCTCAATCTATGGATCTATTTGGGACACATATATAAGAGATGTGGAAAAGTATGGGAAAAACCCGAATGAGAAAAAAGTATTAAGACATATCATTGCAAATGCTCCGCATATCAGAGATAGAATTACTTTTAATGGATTTGGTAACTCATCCTATAAATCTAGAGAAATTAGAGAAGCTTTGCGCAAGCTTGACTATGCTGGAATTATAAGATTAATTTTTCCGTCTAATGATACATTACCACCCGCAAGACCGAACGAAAGAAGAAAACCAAAATTACAGCTTTTAGACACCGGCCTATTAAATTACGCTGCAGGTATACAGAGTAAACTTGTAAGCATCAAAGACTTCAATAGCTTATACAAAGGTTATATCACTAATCATATGATCACCCAAGAACTCATGGCTTCAGCTTCGAGGATCGACTATAGACCCATGTTCTGGACACGTGAGAATGCTAATTCTAATTCTGAAGTGGATCTTATTATTAATTATAAAAATCTATTAGTCCCAATAGAAGTAAAATCAGGAGCCAAAGGTAGACTTCGATCTCTGCATGAATACATGGACAGAACTAACCATAAATATGCAGTAAGATTATTAGCTAATACACATAACATAGAAGCACTTACAACAACAAAGGGTAAGACTTATACACTTATAAATCTACCCTATTTTAGTATAGGAAGATTAGATTATATTCTGGATACAATAATAATAGAATGATTTAGTTTTTTGTTCTATAACCGATTATTATGTTCGGCATAGGCTGCCGAATAGCATTTGAACAACGACGCCTACTTCATCATTAGAGTTGAAAAATCTATTTTCAATAGCTATAAATAAAAATACAATCAAGTCAAACTATCAGTGAAGGTTAAGAAATATTATTAACCATCCCTATTGCTTCATTCTCAAGACAGAATCTTGAATGTGAAAGCGACGTAGGCTCTATGCACAAGGCTGAACGTCAACCTACGCCGAACATAATTAATTAAGAATATTGAAGGTTTTTATCAAGATAAGAAATGCCACTCGCAAGTGTATCACATTCGATGATCTTACTGCACTTTCTAATCTCACTAACAATCCTGCAGAAAATCCGAATTTACTAAATGATAATCAGCTGCAATTACCTAATTCTGATCAGATAAAAGTGGATTATCTTTCAGAGTAATTAAAGGAGATTAGATAGTCAAGACATATTACAAACTACTTAACATCACGCTAAATCTTTAGCACTTTAGATGTAAACACTCTGTTCTGATATTGAATATTAATAAGATAGATACCTGCTTCCATTTCAGATATATCAAAGAATATTTCAGTCCCCATCACTTTAGATTCGAATACTTTACTTTTTTCTATGGAATAAATCTTAAGAGTGCCCTCATCATTTATAGCTTTTCTAATCTCAAGTTTTGTTGGACCAGCAGTTGGATTAGGCATGACGATCAGAGCTTCAGAATTAACGTGTATAATTTCTTCATTACTGCTAGTCATACAAGCAATATGATCTTCATTCAAGAGACTAATAAAAACAGTATGAATAGAGTCACAACCTTCTGTGGTGGTTAACAGCTCCTGATATTCTCCTTCTTCAGTATGGCCGTTGTAATCTTCTCCAGGACAAAGTCGTATCTCTTCTTGCGTGGAATAGTTAGGATGGACTATCAATTCTAATTCAACAATAGATTCACAACCATTTTCATCAATCGCTCCATAGTTGTAGGTACCAGAATCTGTATAACCTCCTATATTACTTCCTTCACATACTTCTAAGTGAAGAAAAACTTCATTAGTCTGGAGTACTTCCAAGTTTAATAACCTAATGGAATCACAACCATTTTGAGCTGAATACAAATCTTCATAAGTACCTGATTCTGCATACCCTTCATAAGTAGTCCCTGCGCATATTTCTAAGTTTATAATTTCGTATGAGATAGGCAGAACATTAAGTATAAGAACTCTGTTAGAATCACAGCCATCGATGCTGATATAACTATCAACGTAACGTCCAGACTGATCATAGCTCTCGTAGCTTTCACCCATACAGATATCAACCATCTGTTCAGAGCTAATTGCTTCTAGTACAGTGAGATTGAGAGTTTTAGTCCCTTCGCATTCTCCATCTTGTACTGACTCAGTATAACTTCCCGTAATATTGTGGCCAAGGAAGGATTCGCCAGCACAGATAGTCATGTCTATTTCTTCATCGATACTTGGTAAGACAGTAAGACTTATTTCTGTACAACTTTCTTCATTAGAGAAGAAAATACCAGAAGTAGTCTGACCTTGATAAGATTCTCCATGACATATAGTAATATACTTTCTCGATATATCCCAATATGGTCTTACTTCGATTGCAACGCTTACTATGGAGTCACACCCCTCCACAGTTTGCAATCTTTTCGTTGTCGCATAGAAAGCACTATCCCAATCATCACTATTGTAATAAGTAAGCCCATTATACGCTTCTCCGTCACAAAGCACGACGTTTTCTTGGACCTCATAGTCTTGAAGAACCTTAAGGTTAACAAACCTTATGGAATCACAACCGTCTACCGCATTGAACACATCTCTATATCTACCGTCATCTCGGTGTCCCCAAAATGATCCGCATGCTTCAATGTCGATTTCTGTGATTATAGGCGTCTCACAATGTGCCCTCATAATAGCCACAGCATTATTGGTATTGATAGGCGCATTTCTGTCAAAGTATATATTGGCTTCGCTTATCATACAGCTTTCATAATCAATTTCTTTTTTGGGTTTAATACGATAACTAATCATCCCTTGAGAAGCTGCCAGATTGGTAGTACTGTCAGGTAAAAGAATATTATCAAAAAGTATAGTCATCTTGTTCTTAAAATCAATGTTAGCTCTGTATTCATGAGAGACCGATAAAATCTCCAATGTTTCTATATCTAGATTAGAGTCCATTTCCTCTTCTATCCTGACTGTAAAGGCTGTATCAGTCCCAGTATTTTGGAATCTGATTTGATAATATTGGTATTCTTCTATATCGAAAATCTATCCTCAAATCCCTCCTCATTAAATAATCTGATATCGTTAGGGTCATAAGAACCTACATTTTCCTGATAGAAACTTTCACTTACTTCTGCTGTAGTACAATTATTATCTAAAGTTACATCTGCATTTACACAGTGGGAATAGCCGAGCGGCGAATCACATGAAATTACAGCACTCATTTTTATACGCTTGATTTGATTAATCGTTAAGGCTCCCACTTCTATCTGATATCTCTTACTGCCTAGCTCAGAGAAAGGTATATCAAAACTTACCTGATCGTGGAATTCGTCTAATTCCACGATGACAGAAGCATCGCTTGCATTTTCTGTTCCTTTATTTGAGATATAAATGAAATACTCAGTCTCGAAACATCTTCTAAGTCTGATATTAGAAATATGAGCTGTGAGATATGCACAATATTCCTCTGCCTCTAGACCTATGTCTACATTAGAGTTAAGTCCTCCACTTAACTGAAAAGTATATTCTGACTGGCATGATGTCCAGAAACTGGTTTTAACAATAGGAGTTAGAGACCATTCTCCATCAGGTAAATTAATGTTATACCTGCCTTCATGGACAGGAGCCAGAAATCTAAAACCTTGTCCCTCGACTTTAAGTAGATCTATAACATTAATGACATCTTCATTGTCATTAGAACAAGAGCTGTTTTTATCTGCATAGACAACACCAGTCACATAGTTTTCGAAATAGTCAATTTGATCTAACTTAAAAAGGCCCTCTGTAGCGATTATGTACACTTCCTCATCGAAAGCACAAACTTGATCTGGAGTTAGCACTTCCGTTAGCGTGCCACCTTCTTCAAAAAATATTGGCAAGGAAACAAATGGACTGTTGTAATTATCTAAATAATATAATTGTCTAGTCTGACCATATAAATTATCTATTACGAATACGGATTCTGACTTTGTACCGGTAAAAATCTCACCAAAAGGGACTGAAGATAGGCTCGTAAAGGTCTGTCCAAAATTATCAGAAACTGACACCCCAGAATAGCTATTTATGATGAGATCACCATCAATTGTTAGACCTGAGAACGCGTAATAACCTTGATGGAGATCCTTCCTGTGTCTTCTCGATAAATTGCTTTTGGTCAATGAAGTAATTTGATTCCACTCGGTAAATATCACTTCATCCTCAGTTCTCAAATATTTAATAGAATTTATGGCTACGTCGCTTACCATACCATAAGCGTTATCAGCAGTTATATTTGGATAATCAAATGAATACACGTATTTATCTCTCCAACTAACACCGTTATTAGTAGTCGTGTATATAATAGCGGGATGGTATACATAACAATCATGACAACCTATGTCAATATTAGGTTGTTGGACAAGTTCACCTATAGCTTTTACAATCAGCTTACCATTTGCTACACTTATAATTTCATAAGGGTAATCAAATTCTTTATCAAAAGGCTGGATGACGCTATTGATTACTTCAAAACTTGCACCCTCATCATCTGACTGATGTATCTTATCATTAGAGATGACATACAATCTATCTTCTTCTGTAATATCAAAATCTACTACAGTATGATGGTTCAGTAACATTTCCCAAGTCATACCGTCATCTTTACTCTTATAGAGAAACCAATTACTTAGGGCGTATAATGTGCCCGCAGAACTCTTTTTTAGCTTAGAAATTATAGCGCTATGCTCATCACTTTGATTAAGAATTACTCGTCTTTGGCTAAAATCAGCATCAGTATATTCTATGACAGCACCGCCTACATTGAAGACCAAGTTACCCTTTACTAGGTAGGAATCATAGTTGCTTTTAGAGTTTCGACCATCATATATGAGATCTAATTGTCCAGAATCAAGATCTATGCTACCTAATTTAGAATTATGGTGCCCAACGGACCAAGCCTCCCATTTATCTCGAAAATATCTGAAATATACATTGTTATTATGCGTACCTATTATGTCGAGTTCCACACCATGAGAAGTATACAAATGCTTAAAACTATTACCATTGTCAGTGCTCACACTTATACTTGTAGACCATTTGCTTATAGGATCAAAAAAATATCGTGATAAGACTAGCACGCCATTTTCTGATACTATTACTGACGAGCCTGTTGCCGTACCATTATCTGAAATTCTAATAATTTCTTGTAATTCTAATTCATTATTGAAAACTTGAAACTTTCGATTATCTACCTTTACAACTATCAGATCATCTGAAGCACTTATTTCATAACAATTATAGCAACCTTCATCCAGGTTTGTCATTTTAGATACAGATTCACTATCAATATTATATGCATAAAGTACCTTTTCCCTTATTAGATAGATCTCATCATTTATTATCCAAGGCCCAGCAGTAAACAATGTATCTCCATTAATTTCTATAGGTTTAAGAATTTCATTATCTAATAGGTACACAGAATTATACTTAGATAATATAAAAGTACCGTTGTCTAATTGATCATATTTAGTGTGGAAACTATTCGATCCTATACGATACCATTCTGGTACAGCAGTTTTAACCCAAGTCCTTCCTTCATCGACTGTATGTACTATAGTATCTTTGACTACATATGATAACGAGCCATTTTGGTTGACTTTAATATCTGGAAAACTCTGCTCGATGATTGGAGATAGCTTAGTTACCTTAGCGATCTGTGCATTGAGATTGGTAGTTAGTAAAACTGAACTTACTATTAGAAACTTTAGGATTTTTATAGGCATTACTTTGGTAGTATTTCCTCTTTATGTCCTCTATATAGCAAAGGTTATACATAGCGATCCACTTCATTTATGATAAAGCTTTTAACCTCCTAAAATTGTTTAATTTTTTATTACGGATTGGTGGTATGCAGCGTACCCTGATGATACTATGTTATTTCATTTGCTCAGATAGTCGTCACGAATTTCTCTATGATGTTTTCTAATCCTTTTTCTGATGTATCTGTCGTTTTCATTTTTGTCTGTTCTTTCGCTCGAGCTGTCTGATGTCAGACTCCAGTTCTTTTTAAGCTCTGTTCTTTCTCGAGTAGTTTTTGAGACTCTTTATATATGCTATACTCTGCACTCAAATTACTATCAGCCATTTGACGACTGATTTTACCTGCATGTGTTAGAAGTTCTCTGCCATTAAGCCTGATTATATCGTCTAATTTAGATGCCCAATCAGCCATGTACATCGGGGTATGTTGCTGAGCTTGTGTTCTTTTGATTGGGTTAAAGATCAAGATTCTCATTATTAATTATAGAAATCTACTCATCCCAATAGAAGTAAAATCCGGAGCCAAAGGCAGATTGCGATCCTTACATGAATACTTGGACAGAACCAACCATAGATATGCAGTAAGATTATTAGCTAACACACATAACATAGAAGAACTTACAACAACAAAGGGTAAGACTTATACACTTATAAACCTACCCTATTTCAGTATAGGAAGATTAGATTATATTCTGGATACAATAATCAAAGAGTGATTTAGTTTTTTGTTCTATAACTGATTATTATGTTCGGCATAGGCTGACGCATAGCATTTGAACAACGACGTCTACGTCATCATTAGAGTTGAAAAATCTGTTATCAGTAGCTATAGTAAAAAATACAATTTATGTAACTTATCAGCGAATGCTAAGAAATATAATTAACCATCCCTATTGATTCATTCTCAAGACAGAATCTTGAATCTGAAAGCGACGTAGGCTCTATACACATTGCTGAACGTCAGCCTACGCCGAACGGGGTTAATGTGCCAATCTATTTATTCCGACAAGCAAAATATTTCTATATTACTCTTATTCAGAATACTTCTCTTCGATATTCTTCTTAAGACTATTCAATACGAAAACGTGCTCTTGCTCTATACCCCAACTTTCTAAGGGCTGCCAATATATACGAGGGTGTAATATCGAACTGTATGAGCTTGTACGTGTAATAAGTGTGCCTGTGCCTTTGGCTTGCATAGCATATGTCGCATCGACAAATTGGAACCAATCCTTGCCTGTCAGCGTATAGTCGATGGCGACCATTTTCAGAATTTTTCCTCTTTCGTATTCTGTAATTTCAGCTATAATTTCTCCTTTCTTGAAGTCACAATGTCGCTGAGCACCGATAGTATCAGCCATTAATTGGCACCTAAGTGGTGAAGGCAATCCTAACTGTAATCCGATTGGCTTATCAGCGTCTAATTTTTCCATTTGCTTCACTTCGTCGAAGACAATCTCTGGAGCAAATTCCAAATACGCCGTATTAACGATAGTCACAACTTCCGGCTCTGGCACTATCATTCTTTCTATAGGTGTAAGAAAGAGAAGTAAGAGAATTGGCGTGATTGTAACTAATACTTGCGGATTATCAGTTTGGTCTTTTTTCTTGCTGAATTTCTTCTGTACATAGTATCCGATAAATACCATAATGAGAAAAAGTGGTAATGCCATCAATACACATTTCAACCCCTCTAATGCTCCAGCCAACAAAAATCCCATGAATATAATGACACCAAAAATCAGAGAATATAATGACCGCTTACCATTATCATGTGTTCCTATCGCAAACCCTACTGACATAGGAAATATAAAAAAAGAATGTCCAACCGTAATCTACGAAACCTAATTTCAACAACAAGAATCCCAGTAGCAGAACTACAGCTGTCGTTATCCAAGAATATTTAGAAATTTTGTTCATACACTAATCTACGCAATTAGCTTTAAAGGAACACTAATTTTTAGCCCTGTTCGACGTATGCTGAATCATACCATTTCAGCAACGATGTCTACATCATTATAAGAATTGAAAAATCTATCTTCAATAGCAATAATTAAAAACACAATCCATTCTACCCATCAGCGAATGCTAAGAAAGATTATTAAACATCCCTATTGCTTTATTCTCAAGACAGAATCTTGAATGTGAAAGCGACGTAGGCTCTATACACATTTCTGAACGTCAGCCTACGCCGAACGGGTAATAGGGAATTAGACCACTACGTCTGACGAAATACTTAAAATATAAGGTATAAGTTACTTAGCTAAGTTAAATTGACTTTTAATTATATCAGCAGTCTTATCAGACAATCCACTATATCCTATCATTAATTTGGAATTAAAAATATACTCTCTATTATCCAATTGAAATTTGGCTTTTCTATTTGAATCGGCAATAGGTTCTAAATATATCTCAGCCCTTAGACTATCTAATTTTATGCTATTCTTTGGGACATGAAATAATGCCTCATTATTTATTACAATACAATTATAATCTCCAGGAATAATACATGGGTCAGTATAAAAACATTGATCCTTCCAAAAAGAAAAAACAGTATAAATTTCTGGGGGAAAATCACCTTCACTAATCTCTTTTAACAAACAATCAGAAAGGTCAAAATTTCTTTCCTTATGATACCTCCCACCTCCACCATAAAAATGTGTGATTAGAATCTCTATTGGGGTATAAAACGATCTTGTAGATTTTGATTTTTCATTCATCCAAACACCAACCTCAAACTCATCAGGAAAGCCATTTTCTGATAAGCATAAATCTACAAATTCTACGTAAAAAATTGAATCATAATACATTGTTGTATCCAAATTATTTACGTAAGGATCTTCAACTGATCTTACTTTTTGGTCTTTCAAAAAATAACTATTAATTGCTAAATTTAATTTATAATCATAATTAGATTCAAACTTTCGTCTAAGACCATCGTATTTATTTGAAAATTCTTCAAATGAAATAACATTGAATAAATTAGGAAACGAAGGATGGTTTATGAAAAACTCCTTTTCTGCACCTTTTTCAGAGATGAGTAATTTTAACGCTTTATTTAAATTATCTACATCCTCTAATTTTAGAGATAAAATAAAGTAGTTATAGATATCAGTTGCAAAAGGTTTTTTCGAATTAAATGCTTCTAGATATATTTCTTTAGCTGTAATAAAATCATTATCGATAATAGACAGCTCTGCTTCATTTATTAATTTATAGTAAGAATTTGAAACCTGCTCTCTATCTGAGCAACTATAAGTTATAATTAATAAAAAAAGCCCTATCAAAAGAGTAAATATTAAATGATAGGGCTTTACATATTTAATGAGTAGTAACTCCATGATCAAAGTATTACAAGTTCGGCGTAGGCTGAAGCATAGCATTTGAGCAACGACGCCTACGTCATTAAAATAGTTAAAAAATCTGTTTTCAGTAGCAATAATTAAAAATACGATTTATGTAACTTATCAGCGAATGCTAAGAAATAATATTAGCCATCCCTATTGCTTCATTCTCAAGACAGAATCTTGAATGTGAAATCGACGTAGGCTCTATACACAAGGCTGAACGTCAGCCTACGCCGAACGGGTCAAACAAGGTTCCGCATGAGCTAAAGCCGAATAGAGAAATTCCATTTATTTGATATTATGATAATCATTCTAAGAATATTTAATAAATGAATCTGTTTGGTAGGATATGTTTTTGAACATTTTTGTACTTATTTTTTTTAGGTTCTCACCATTTTCTAAAAAATATAATCTTTTAATAATCCCTAACTCCGATTCTATTGTACGTATATAATATCTTTTACGATTTTCATTAATTTTGAGTTTTATGGAATTATTCAATTTATAGATTTTGTGCATTTTCATATTCATAGATAACAACAAAGGTGAATAGTATGTCATTAAAAATTCATGATTCCCTAAACCTGTCTTTTCTAAAAATAATGCTATTGTAATTTGATCCAATTTTAAATTATAAACCCCTCTTTCTAAATACTTAAAAAATGTAGAATCAATTATATAACCTTCCGCATGATAATGAGATAGAAACCAATTCCCGGCTTTCATTGAAATTGGTTTATCGACATGGTCTTCTATTCCTATATTCGCAAACAAATCTCCTTCTACTGGTGATATATCTTTATTGTAAGTTATTTTATGCTGTTTCCAATTAGCTAACTTATCACACTTAGAATCCAATGATGGAAAAACTCGATAAGAAAGTCCTGTTTTAATTTCTGTAGGATAGCCTAATGAGTCTACCAAAGCCATGTAACGCCTACCATATATTTTCATCTTTTCGAGGAACATATCATTATCTTTAATCCTTTCTATTGATAGACTTTCAAATACATCTAATTCTAAAAAATTCAATAATACTAAAGTATCCAAAGATGATAAATAATCATTCCTATACTTATTGTAATTTGTATAGATTTTCTTCACTTCCGTATCATTAGGATATCTGTTATAAAAAAAGTCTAATTCATTAAGCGTCATGCCTCGTTCGACACATTTGACTAAATATTCATGGTACTTATTGGTATTGTTAGTATATGACGCTATGATAGTAGCTTGTCTGATATGTCTATAGAATGGATAGTCAAAATTATGAAAAGCAGTGTCATATAAATCTAATGCATCGTTCAGATTTCCTTTTACAAATTGACTTTCTGCTAATGATATTAGTCGGTAGTATTCATGACCATCCTGTGCAACAGATTTAAATTGACATAATAGGAATGTAAGATATATTATAAATTTCATATAAAAATTCTAAAACAATCATGTAAAGTATAAGACTGACAATCATAACAAGAAAACTTTCTGTGGTTGCTATCCTTTCTAAAAACTAATGTACCCCTTATGCAAGGTCCGAAGCATAGCCATCGACCAATGACGTATGCGTGCTTATCAGTATGGGAAAAATCCGTTTCCAAGATTCAGTCCCATAATTACTAAAACGCCTAATATCCACATCTTATGAATAATCCAATAACATTCTCAAGACTAACACTCTATAACGTAATCGACATAGATGACACAACACAGGTCTCTTCTACAGTCTAAGCCAAGAAAAGACCTTATCAGTTTAATTCTATGTATTTTATAAGTTCAGTTGACATACTATCTTTTTCATATTCTGATAGATCTTTAAAATTGCTAAACATAGACATATAACTGATGACGAAATTACTGAATTTCTTAGGCAACAATCCCGCATTTTTTCTTTCTGTCTCAGGAATACTTAAAGCTCCATTCTGATAACCTACAGCACTATAGTATTCTTCTTTAGAAAATAATGAAATTGATGCATAATGTTCCAGTAATCCGCTATCTCTATATACTTTTAGGTACGTTGGAGAAGCATGCCTCATGAGTAAATATAATGCTTCTATAGATACTTATTATTGTACTTATTTTGAGAAATTATTGACTTCAATGGGATTTGTATCAAGGAATCCTTCTCCCTGGTCAGTGTACCATTGATTCGTATTTCCTGATCTTTGATTAGATACTCTACAAAAATTAAGCTGTCTATTTCAGAAATATAATCTTTTGATTTATTCTTAAAATATACTTCTATTTCATCCTTAAATTGGTTATATAACTCTTCATTCGTACAACATTTAACTATCGACTTATCTACGTGATAAGCTATATATTTCTGCAGGTACTCGAAGTATTTCTTCTTTTGGCCTGTGTTAGAAAATAAAAGTAATGCATTAGAGTAACCAAGATAGCCTTGCATATCTTGAATCTTCGATAAATACATTTTATAGAGAAACAATGCCTCATCAAAATTTTTCCATCGGTTCAGCGTTTCTATTCCATCTGAAATTAAGCTAGCGTCTTTATTAACAGCTGGCTTTTTGCAGGCAAGGTGAAAAACAAATATGATAATAATAGAAACATTGATTGCTTTCATGAGCTATTTTTATGCTTTGAATCGAAATAATCAAAACTACCCTATTCGGCGTAGGCTGATGCATAGCATTTGAGCAACGGTGTCTACGTCATTATTAGAGTTAAAAAAACTGTCGTTAATAGCGATAATTAAAAATACAGTCAACTCAACTTATCAGCGAATTATGAGAAATATAATTAACCATCCCTATTGCTTCATTCTCAAGACAAAATCGTAACGTAATCGACATAGGCGACACTGCGCAAATTTTAGCCACAACCTGCGCCGAAAATGAGTAATCAATAATCAAAACACCCTTCCCCCTCAGGTGCCATAAGATACTTAACTCCGAATGTGCCCCACATAGGTCTCGGACGAGGTGCATTGGTAAATTCAGTTGTTCGTTGATTAATAGAAAAGTTGAATTCTACTTTCTTAAACAACTGTAGCTTAGCACCTATGTAGCCTTCGAAGACAAACTTTCTCAGCCCTCCGAATGATCTGAAGTTATCACCCTTACTCAGTCCGTAATACCCATTTACATGAGCGTTATAGAACGCTACTCTCGATGTCAATCCAGCTACAAGAGAGAATCCGATATTTTCATTATTGACAGAAATTAGGCCTGGATTATTGGTATCTATATAGGATAGATTGTCTACATGTCTATCTACATTCATAACTTTGCCAAAGTCTATACCTACGCCCATATTCGTATAATATCCTAAGTTGACTTCGGGTCTGACTTGTACTAATACTTTTTTGATCGGCTTCCATATGACTGCTTCAGCGGATATGGAATACATGAACATAGGAGAAGGAGCTCGCATCACTTGCCCTGTCGGATATGGTGCATCATCATTGCGATCCCATAGGTTTGCATCTGGTCTATTCTTACCAAAGAGATTCTCTACTCCTTGCACCAATCCCAGACTTGCAAATCCAAAAGTAAATGAAGAAGTAATCGCTAAATCCAATTGCCTAGCTGTATGAGCAAATCGCTTACTCCCCTGTATACGTCGAGTACTTCTAAATCCTGTGAATGAAGAAAATGGTCTATCCGTTGCCAGATCATATCCGCCATCTACAGCTAACTGAAATCCAGCAACCTCATCTGATATTAATGATGGGCTGAAGCCATTAGTAATAAAAACAAAATTATGTGATTCTGTTTCCTCACGAAAACCACTATTATATAAAATATTATCTATAAGGAATCCATCGACTTTCTGACGTACCCACGGTAAGCCTAAGTATATATTATCAGCGATCTCACCATAGATTCCTAATCGTAAGGATATCGCATAGTTGCGATTCTCATTATTCTCATCTCTCAGAAAATCAGAAAAATAGTCTTGATCGACTGACATCTCAAAACCTGCAATATAGCTCTGCTGCGCCTTGACCTGGAGAAACAATAGAGCAAGAATTATAACTATGATATACTTAGATACTGACATAAAATTTATTGGTATAACGTAGATCAAATGTAGCTAATTATATATCATCCGCTTTGATTGGAAGAGATAAGATCACAAGCCTTTCATAAAAAAATCAAAAGAGATAATTTACATTGAAAGAAGGCAATCTAATTAGTTAAAAGGATAACTTTATAGAATCCATAGATTGTCACACCATTATGAACTATTACAAATCGGCTCTAAAGGCTTTCCATAGCCATTACAAGAAACGTCTATCAGGTACTTCTATAAAGAAAAGCGAGAGAGGCAAAGGACTCCTCATTGCCAGTATCTTATCCCAAGATCTTAAGGATGGTAATGAGCCAAGAATGTACTTGCATAAGGAGCCTGTAGATCAAGTAATCATATTGGCACATGGATTATCTGACTCACCTTATTATATGACTGCAATCGCAAAGGAATTCTTCTATGCTGGTGCAAATGTCATTATACCTCTTATGCCAGCGCATGGCCTTAAGCAACCAGATGCCCACATGGAAGACTTAAAAATGGATACCAAATGGAAAGAAGAAATAGATAACGCAGTAGAGATAGCATCTACCATCGGTAATAATATATCTCTTGGTGGATTCTCAAGTGGTGGAGCACTTTGCTATAACAAAATACTCAGAGATTCTGAGCTAATTAATGGTGCCTTATTCCTCTTTGCTGCCGCGATAGATGTCAGACTGATTAGTGACTTAGGTCAGTCACGATTTGTATCTATGCTGGCTAAGATATCAGACGGTCATACTAAAGGCTATGGAATGGACCCATTCAAATATCCTAAGCTGCCGCTTTTTGCAGCATTAGAGTTGGGACAAATCATTAACCAAAATGAAGAGTTATCACAAGGAATTAGAATTAGCCAACCCATATTTGCAGCACATGCAGTAGATGATAAGACCGCTAAGCTATCTGCTATTAAAAACCTGATCCACAAACATACAGAGACTGGCATCTTGTATACAATATATAATGGAATGGCTCACGCAGAATTACCACTCAAAGAAGATATTGAATTAGATGATAAATACGAGGACGGCAAAGCTGCTTACGCTAATCAAGATTTCGATATTATGATGGAAAGTTGCCTTTCTTTCTATCGGAAATATGTCGTAGGCAATTACGTCGCTTGAGGCAAAATAATATCCATTATTGCTTTATTAATCGATGTATCTCATTTCCTTTCTTAATTAGGGCTTGCTGAAGAACTACACAACTATTTGCAATTCAGTTATTTAGGATAGAATTCCTTGGTTATATATTAGTCTAAATGCGTATATAATTCGTATTTTGTTTAGAAATTCATGCATTTACGATGATAAAATATACAGACGAAAATACGATCAACAATCAGTTATTTGAGACACCATTCCAGAGTAAGTTGGATATGAAAAACAGGTGG
>Ga0209187_1000632_pt1 | contig 55049 bp, 46 predicted proteins | sample BantaG_FD_187430 | JGI IMG/M metagenome (GOLD analysis project Ga0209187, IMG submission 187430) | Marine algal microbial communities from Bantry Bay, Ireland - BantryBay_4 metaG (SPAdes) (version 2) | ecosystem: Host-associated > Algae > Red algae > Unclassified | place: Bantry Bay, Ireland...
AGAATTGTTCAAAATGGATCAAGGCAAAAAACGTAGGCGAACCCATAGGTTCGGCGAGGCTTTTTAACGAAGGAACATGAAGAACAAAATAAATAATTACCGTCATTCTAAACTAGAATTGGTATAACGCACAAGATCACTAAAATAATCAGACCTTAAGATTTGTATAGGATAAATTCCATTATGCGAACCCACGATGCGCAAAATACGTTTTACAAAATGCGTTACGCACTTTGCATAATCTACACTGAGAGAATATCTCCCATTGATCAGGAAATCACTAACTTTGCAAATACAAAATATAAGATATGAACATTTTCAATAGAATACAGAAACAACTAGAATCGGAAGCTTACACATTTGAGCGCGTAGATTTTGAAAGGCCATGGGGAGGATTTTTTGTACTCAATGAGAAACATAAAGAAAAGTTTATCAATGAATATTTCGGTGGTGTTACGACAACCAACATAGATCTAAGTATGAAACTAAGCCCTAAAGTACTTGTCGTTGCCCCCAACAAAAGATTGTCATGGCAGTACCATCATAGAAGATCAGAACTATGGCAGGTTACAGAAGGAACTGTCGGAGTAATAAAAAGCGATACCGATGAAGAGCAAGACATGAAAACTTACTCAGTAGGCGATAGAATACAATTGGCTATGGGAGAAAGGCACAGATTAGTAGGACTTGAAGATTACGGAATTGTTGCCGAAATATGGATCCACGAGGATTCCAATAATCCTTCGGACGAGGATGATATCGTTAGGTTGCAGGATGATTTCGGAAGGTAGAAAGTAAGCTACTTACTCTACAAGCCTAAAGAGAAAGATTTATTACAATTGGAATCAACTCGCAAATTTTGGGCTTACTAAATTTCATTTATTATTTTAATATCTGCCTCACTCCCCCTCAAAAAATGCAATCTTGCATTCGTACGCATCTTGGACGATATCTTCTTTTTCTATCCAGTAGGTAGAGGTAAGTAACTCATAGGTATTACTGCTCTTTTTGTCAAGAGTCCAGATAAATTTTGAGGCATCGCCGAAGGGAACGTCGCCATCTAGCTGGTCTGCGTATAGGCGCTTTAAAATACTTTTTTCGGTCAATGCTCCACTGATAAGTTTAGTCATAATCTCTTCTGTGATTTCTATTTTTGCCGCATCTTCGTTTAGAATTTCTATTTCTATGATAGATGCTTCCGTGTTCGGGAAGGTGCCGTTGTAAGCTTTGTGCAGTAGTTGATTTATGTTGAACAAATCATAATGCATTTCCGGTTCTGGATATTCTTCCGCTATCTTATCTGTTATCATCTCATGGGATAGCGACTGGATCTGTCCTTCTGATAGTTGTTCACTCAGCTTATAGGTCAGTAATATTTTTGCCGCTTCGTCTGGCTCAAAATCTGTTATTGACATATACAGCATTTCTTTTAGCTCTGCTGCATCCACTTCATTAGCATCAGGAAAATCATACAACTTAAGCAAGGCCTTATAATCGGTATCCTGCCAATAATTATCCAGTTCATTTAACTTTCTTAGCCCTAAAATTTTTACATTTAATTTCATTATCCTGCTGTTACTTTGACAAATTATTTCATCTGAAATTATACCATTTCTATTTTTAGATGACGGAAAAGGATTTAGAATTGTTCAAAATGGATCAAGGCAAGAAACGTAGGCGAACCCATAGGTTCGGCGAGGCTTTTTAACGAAGGAACATGAAGAACAAAATAAATAATTACCGTCATTCTAAACTAGAATTGGTATTAAAGGTAATCGATTAATCAAGATAGAGGAGATACTTTCTTAATTATATATTTTGACCTAGCCACTTAGCACTGGGTATATAGTTGTAATTGTATATAATTAGATAAATTAGTTTCGCCAATACAGTAGTGCGAACCGGATGAAAGGAAATCTAAGCGACACACTTAAAGCATACCTTAGGACACTTTTTACAGTTTTCCTTGCCCTTCTTTTTATATTTTTTGCAACACTTCTTTTTACAGCATTTATTTGACATAACAACAAAAATTTAGAAAAGTCAATGGATACTCTATATACTTAGTTATCCCAGGTGGCATAGGGAAAATCTGATTTTTTATTACCTCCATCTACAACCAATAGGAGCTTCATCAGCTAACCCTGATCCTGAAGCTAATATAACAAAATTATACTATTTGGTATTAGTCTAAATAAGAATGAATTAGCTCAATATGAAAATTACCAAATTACATCTCCTCCACCAACAACCGCTTACACACCTCATAACTCATAGCAACCCTCTTGTACTTTCCGTAATCTACGATCATCGTCTTGTCAAAAGATTCTATTTTAGCGATGAAGAAAAGTGTGCCTAGCTTAATTTCTTTTTCGTTGAGAAATTTTAATAATTCTACAGAGCTATCACCAACGGCTCGCAATTGTAAGCTATCCCCTACTTTATAACTGGACATAATCTTGTAGTGCTCGCGATTAGCTAAACCGTCCTTATTTGGGATGGGGGAACCATGCGGGTCTGTAGTGGGATATCCTAACAGTTCGTCCATACGGTCAAAAAGTTTCTCCGTCTTCAGATGTTCCATTTCCTCGGCAATAGAATGGACTTCTTCCCAGCCAAAGCCCATTATTTTCTCTAGAAACATTTCTGTAAGTCTGTGTTTTCTGACAATTAGCGCTGCCTGCTTCTTACCTTTGGAGGTAAGAGTAATAGGTTTATATTTTATATATTTTACCCATCCGATATTTGTCAGTTTCTTGATCATGTTATTGACCGTAGGTTTGCTTACGTCCATCACCTTCCCTAGCTCAGTAATGCTTACTTCTTGATTCTTAAGCTGCAAGAAATAGATAGCTTTTAGGTAATTTTCTTTTGTCTGAGTAGGCATATATTATTAGGTATACCACAAGATATAAAAAACTAATCAGTAAAATATTTGTTATATACTATCTAACAAATTACTTTTGTATTGTAAAATACTTATACTACATGAATTTATTTGACATAAAATCAATAAGCTTATTTGTTCTCTTGCTTATTCCTATCCTACTATCTGCCCAGTCCACTACACTATCAGGTAGGATATCTACCTCTGATGGACCACTAGAATTTGCGACAGTAATCCTAGATGGTGCTCAGCAAGCGTATACAGACATAGATGGAAACTTTCTATTTGACAATCTGCAAGCAGGTGATCATACTGTAGAAATAAGTTTTCTGGGATATAAGTCTATAACACATGAGGTCCTTATACCTAAAGGTAAGCCGCAAAATAATATTTCTATCACCCTAGAAAAAGATCTCATGCTATTCGATGAGATCGTGGTGACAGGTACTAAGACCTTCAAACGACAAACTAAGTCCGCCATAATTGTAAATGTAGTAGATCACAAAACTTTAGACAATATACAAGCGTGTAATCTCTCTGAAGGACTGAGGTTCCAGCCTGGTCTCAGAGTAGAAACAGATTGTCAAACCTGTAATTATACCCAATTAAGAATGAACGGTCTCGCTGGTGGCTACTCGCAAGTACTGATCAATGGTCGACCTATTTTTAGTCCACTTACTGGACTCTATGGACTAGAGCAAATTCCTGTCAATATGATCGATCGTATAGAGGTAGTAAGAGGTGGTGGTTCTTCTCTCTATGGATCTAGCGCAATAGGTGGCACCGTAAATGTACTGACGAAACTACCTAATAAAAATAGCTTCAATATCAACACAAATTATCAGCAGATCAATGGTCAATCTAATGATATAATTATAACCGGTAACAGTACACTTGTTAGTAAAAATGGTAATAGTGGAATATCTTTTTTCCTCAACAAAAGGGAAAGAGAAGCCTACGATCATAATGATGATAATTTCTCAGAAATACCTGAAATACAGAATACTTCCCTAGGTTTTAGTTCTTACTTTCTTCCGCGAGAAAACCAAAAAATAGAATTTAGTATTAGTAATATAAATGAGTATAGATTCGGAGGAGAGCTTGTAGACAAGGCCGCTCATCTAGCACTCCAATCTGAAGAAAGAACACATAATGTATGGATGGGAAGTCTGGATTACCAAATAAATTTCAATGATAACAAAAGCTCCTTTATAAGTTATGCCGCATGGCAAAATACAGCAAGGGATCATTACACTGGAATATTTCCAGACGAATCGGCAGCTATTTCCGCTCATCTTGTAGCACCTCCTTACGGTGTGTCTAATACAAAGACTTTACAAGGTGGTGTCCAGCTCAATCATAAGCTCGATCAGTTCATCGGAAAGTCTACTAATACCCTAACACTGGGTGCAGAATATCTAGTGGATGATACCTACGATGAAATAGAATCTTACAATTATCTGATCGACCAATTGACTAAAGATCTTGGCATCTTTATGCAAAGTGATTGGGAAATTCTACCCTCTCTTAATATCTTGTCTGGTGTACGTGTAGACAAGCACAATCTTGTGGATAGACTTATTGTGAGTCCTAGATTATCGGCACTGTATAAGCATAAAGAAAATACGCAGTTTCGTCTGAGTTACGGCACAGGATTTAGAGCACCTCAGGCATTTGATACAGATCTACATATTGCTTTTTCTGGTGGTGGCATATCTAGAGTTACCCTTTCTCCAGATCTTATCGAAGAAACTTCGGAGAGTTATACCGCTTCTATAAACTATGATAAGCCGACTGAAAATTGGGTAGCAGGTTTTACGCTAGAAGCATTTTATACTCGTTTGTTTGATGCCTATATTTTAGATCCGATAGGAGAAGATTCTTTTGGAGAAGTATTTGAGAAAAAGAATGATCAGAGTGCAACAGTAAGCGGTACAACCTTAGAGTTACGAGCTAATTACAACAGAAAAATACAAATAGAAGCAGGTGCCACCTTCCAGACAAGTAAGTACGAAAACAAAATACAATATATAGATGAAATAGAGGGTATCAATAGATTTATCAGAACTCCAGATACTTATGGATTTGTCAATCTATCTCTAATCCCTATCGATAATTTCTCAGCCAATATAAATTATGTGTATACAGGAAGCATGCTCGTTCCGCATTTTGCTGGCGCGCCGAATCAACTAGTAGACGAGATATATACCTCGGAAGCTTTCTCTGAAGTAAGCACCAAGATAGCGTATACAATTCCACTGACTTCTGGAACCAATCTAGAATTTTATTCAGGTGTGAAAAATATATTCAATAGTTATCAATCGCAGTTTGATATAGGTAAAAACCGAGATAGCAATTTTGTGTTTGGGCCGTCGCAGCCTAGGACTGTATTTGTAGGGCTTAAGTGGTTTATGTAAATTAAGATTTAATACATATCTAAGTCATTAGAACTTAATGCTGGATCATAATATACCTTCATATGCTAGTGGTACCATAATAATTATTAAGCAGCTAAGAAGAATTCGTAGTTTCGGTCTTCGCCGAGTAATCATCTTGACAACTTAAGTTAGGAAGTAATACCAATTCTAGTTTAGAATGACGGTAATTATTTATTTTGTTCTTCATGTTCCTTCGTTAAAAAGCCTCGCCGAACCTATGGGTTCGCCTACGTTTTTTGCCTTGATCCATTTTGAACAATTCTAAATCCTTTTCCGTCATCTAAAAATAGAAATGGTATAATAAGAATATTCTTTTTTCAGGAGAACAAGTATATCATCATAGTTGTATCTATCTTTGCACTTTGAAACATTGACAATATCCCACAATTAATGAAATATATTATTTGCATCATATTACTGACGTCCTCACTTACGACACTCTTAGGACAAAAAAACGCTTATACTATAAAAGGTCAGATTATAGAAGCTTCCTCTGGTCAGTCTATAGATTACGCTACCGTACTGGTTCTGGATAAGGCTACAAAAACAATGATATCAGGTACGACTACAGAAAGTGGAGGTATTTTCTCACTAGGCTCCGCAACAGACGATATTATAATAGAAGTCAGTTTTATCGGATATGCAACCAAACGTCTAGAGGACATACAATTTATAAAAAAATTGGCGGATCTAGGAGCCGTTAGATTAGGAGAAGATACTAAAACACTAGATGAGGTTATCGTAACAGCTGCAAAATCTACAACGGAGTTTAAGTTAGATAAGCGAGTTTTTAACGTCGGTACAGACCTTAGTTCTACTGGGGCGAGTGCCTTAGAAATACTGAATAATGTTCCTTCTGTCAATGTAGATATCGAAGGTCAGATTTCTCTAAGAGGAAGTTCTGGAGTCCAGATTCTCATCAATGGTAAGCCATCTGTCTTAGCTGATGACCAGAGCGGGGCTTTAGGAACCATCACAGCAGATATGATAGAGAAAATAGAGGTCATCACTAATCCATCTGCAAAATATGAAGCGGAAGGAACAGCGGGTATTCTGAATATCGTATTGAAGAAAAATCAGAAGAAAGGAATCAACGGATCTATATCTCTTAACACTGGAGTACCTCACAACCATAGCGTAGGCGTAAGTCTTAATAGAAGAACAGAAAAATTTAATCTTTTTGCTCAGCTAGGCGTAGGTTATAGAGAGTTACCTAGAGACCAAAGAAATATAAATAGAGACCTTCTTACAGGTTCAGAGATTATATCAACTGGGAATCAATTCAGAAACGAAAACTTTTACAACTTCATACTAGGAACTGATTATTATATCAATCCTCAAAATGTAATAACGTTATCAGGAAGATACGCATACGAGATAGAAGATCAGCCCTCCGAAATATTTTTTACACAGAGCCAGAATGATGTAATAACAAGGGAATGGCGTAGAAATGAAATCACTGAGGCTAATAATCCTAAACTCCAATACGAACTGCAGTACAAGCGTGATTTTACAGATAACAAAGAACATAAATTATTATTTAGTGCGATAGGAAATTTCTTTGGTAAAGACCAGTCTTCTACTTTCGAAAATACTATACTCTCAGGTACAGATAATCTTAATAATCAGCGAACCGCTACCTCGTTCCAAGAAGGGAAATATACTTTTAATCTAGATTATACAAAACCGTTTGCTGATAACTGGACTGTAGAAACAGGAGCTCAGTATCTTACTAATAATGTGAGCAATGATTTCGAAGTACGTAATGAAATGCAAGGTGAATATATCGTAGACCAAGGACTGACTAATATCTTTGATTTTGATCAAAAAGTTCTAGGTATATATTCAACAGGAGCCTACGAGGCATCTGATTGGGGTGTTAAACTAGGGCTCAGAGTAGAAAATACGGATCTTAGTACTTTCTTAGTCAATACTAATGAAGAAAATGCCCAAAATTTTACCGACTTTTTTCCCTCCTTTCACACCTCCTATAAAATTACAGAAGGTATCTCCGTACAAGGGGGTTATTCCAGAAGAATATACAGACCTAGACTATGGGATCTTAATCCTTTTTTCAATATCAGAAATAATTTTAATATAAGAGCTGGTAATCCTAATTTACAAGCTGAGTACACAGATTCTTACGAAGTAGGCACTATATTTATCAAAGGAAAAACCTCTCTGAACTTTAATTTATATCACAGATATACAACGGATAAGATAGAACGTGTTTCTATCTTTGATAATAATGTTACTACATTTATTCCGCAGAACATAGGTATCAATAGATCCACTGGACTCGAACTCAATGCTAAATATTCTCCTACTAAAAAAGTAACTATTACTGGAGATGCTAACTATAATATTTTCAATAGAGAAGGTACGTTTGGGGATCAAGTTTTTGACTTCTCGGCAGATCAATGGTCTCTAAAATCAACTGCCAAATACAAGGCAAGTAAAAAACTGGACCTAGAAGTAACGGGTAGATATCAGTCTAGAGAACAAACCGTACAAGGAATTATTTCTTACAATCTATTTGCAGACTTTGGGTTACGTTACAAAATTCTGAACGGGAAAGGTGTATTCAATCTTAGTGTAAGAGATGTTTTCGCCTCTAGAATTAGAGAAAGCACAATACAACAAGATAAGTTCTTCATTTACAGCAGAGGACAAAGAGGAAGGTTTGTTACTTTCGGTTTTAGCTATGGCTTTGGAAAAGGAGAGGCGATGCAATTTTCTGGAGCTAGGAGACGCTAGTTTCTTTCTGTTGTGTCTTGACTAATATACAATATTACCATTGTTATAAAAATGAAAACTTATCTTTACCTATAAGTTTAAAAATTTTAACTTTGAGTTAAATTATTAGAATCTAAAGTTACACTATATGGATTTCAGTTTATCGGATGAACATAAAATGATCAGGGACGTTGCGAGAGAATTTGCTCAGAAAGAACTGAAGCCTGGTGTTATACAGAGAGATACTGACCAAAGCTACCCAATTGAGCAAGTTGCAAGAATGTCAGAATTAGGGTTTATGGGGATCAATACTCTGAGTCAATACGGCGGATCTGAAATGGATACTATGTCTTATGTTCTTATAATGGAGGAACTGTCTAAGATAGACAACTCTAGCTCGGTAATTGTTTCCGCTCATAACTCTCTCGTGCAGTATGGACTCCAAGCCTATGGATCCGAAGAACTCAAAAATAAATACCTTCCAGATCTTGCTAGTGGTAAAAAAATAGGAGGCTTCTGTCTTTCTGAACCTGAAGCAGGAAGTGATGCTACTAGCCAGCGAACATCCGCTATAGATAAGGGAGATCATTATCTCATGAATGGCACTAAGAACTGGATTACAAATGGTAAGAAAGCGGGTATATATCTTGTTATTGCGCAAACGGATCCGGCAAAAAAACATAAAGGTATCAATGCCTTTATAGTAGATTCTACTTTGGAAGGTGTGAGTACAGGCATCAAGGAAGACAAGCTAGGAATACGATCATCGGATACTTCTTCAGTGATGTTTCAGGATGTAAAAGTACCTAAAGAAAATAGAATTGGAGACGATGGTTTTGGATTCTCTCTTGCGATGAAAACACTCGATGGAGGTAGGATAGGAATAGCTGCCCAGGCACTCGGAATTGCTCAGGGAGCTTACGAACTTGCTTTGGCTTATTCTAATGAAAGAGTTGCTTTTGGAAAACCTATAAACAAGCACCAAGCGATAGCCTTCAAGTTATCTAATATGGTGACTAAGATAGAAGCTGCAAGGATGCTAGTTTACAGAGCTGCATGGCTCAAGGACACTGGAGGAGACTTTGCAACTGCTGCTGCTATGGCAAAATTATATGCTTCAGAAATTGCAATGGACATAAGTGTAGAGGCTATACAAGTACATGGAGGCTATGGATTTGTGAAAGAATACCATGTAGAAAGACTTATGCGTGATGCTAAAATCACTCAGATATATGAAGGGACTTCTGAGATACAGAACTTAGTTATTTCTAGAAGCGTGATTAAGGGAGATCCTTATCTACCGCTTTAAATTTATAAAGCAAGGTTTTAGATTCTAAAAATTAGTAAAGAAACATCTCTTATAATTTTCATCTGCACCAATAGAAAGTATCTTGCTAGATCCAAAAAGATGTCTTTAAAAGATTTCTAAGTAGGAGAAAGACATTTCCTGTCATATAAGATTCTTATTTTGTGCTAATAAAAAAAATCTTATGGCAGGCCTACTGAGCAGTATATTATCCTATCGATGCCCTAAGTGTAGGCATAGCAAAATATTTGCTGAACCTTTTGTTTTTAACAAGCCATTAGAAATGAAGGACCATTGTCCTCATTGCCAACAAAAATTTGAACCAGAACCAGGTTTCTATTTTGGAGCTATGTTTGTTTCTTATGGATTTTCTTGCTTAACTTTTCTTCCGCTAGCACTGCTTTTAGTATTCTATTTTGGCTGGTCTGTCAATGGTATGATGCTTTTTCTGATGACCTTATATGGTGTACTCTTTTTTAAAATATTGAGACTTTCACGTTCTATTTGGATACACTTTATTGTAAAGTATGATAAGGAATTGAATTCGAGGATTTCCGCAGATCTTTAGTTAGATTTAGTCATCAATATTTTAGGTAGAAGGTATATTATGCATGAAATAAATAGAGAATAATTAAGACAAAAAAGTCAAAACTTTATAATAATTCTCAGCATTAATTATCTTTATAAAAGAGGTAGCTAGAATACCAGTTATAATTGTCTCCCCTACTGACCATTGCGGTAAACATAGCCTGCTGATCTTTTATAATTTTTATAATCTAATATTACGCTATGGATATGCTGGCCATTCTTACCTTTTTAGGATTTACATTACTAGTTGCAGGTGTGGCATGGTATGCAAGTCGGGGCACAGATGAAAGTACTGCCGACGGCTATTACCTAGGAGGGAGAAGTCTAGGAGCAGTCACAATTGCCGGCTCTCTATTGTTAACTAACTTATCTGCAGAGCAAATTGTAGGTCTAAATGGACAGTCCTTTAGTGAAGGTATTCTTGTTATGGCATGGGAAACCCTAGCTGCTATTGCCATGGTTTTTACTGCTATATATCTTTTACCTAAGTATATGCGTTCAGGAATTACGACGATTCCAGAATTTGTCAAAGGAAGATTTGACCAGAACACCAAAGCCATACTATCTATATTGTTTCTAGTTGCCTTCGGACTCGTACTACTACCGACTATACTTTATTCTGGATCCTTAGCATTCAGCACCATGTTTGACTTACCAGCAGCATTAGGAAAATCGGAAGGAACAATCATAAGCATTAGCGTCTGGTCTATAGGCATAATAGGGATAATTTACGCTATTTTTGGTGGACTAAAAGCCGTTGCTGTTTCAGATTTAGTTAATGCAGTTGGTCTATTGATAGGAGGCTTACTGATCCCTGTTTACGGGCTGTTGTTAATTGGTGATGGCAGTCTTGGTGATGGGCTGACTACTTTGTGGAATGCGAACCCAGAAAAATTTAATGTAATAGGAGGCGTAGATTCCTCTATACCTTTTGGTACTATATTCACAGGAATGATGATCGCACAGATGTATTACTGGGGAACTAATCAGTCTATACTACAGCGTGTATTCGGCGCTCAAAGTCTTGCTGATGGTCAGAAGGGTGTAATCCTCGCCGCGTTTGTAAAATTTCTAATTCCTATCATTGTTGTGTTGCCTGGAATCATAGCTTGGCATGTATTCGAAGGTAATTTAGAAAATGCAGATCAGGCTTATCCAGCTCTAGTAAGAAAGGTACTACCTGGTGCATTTCTCGGATTTTTCGCTGCAGTATTATTTGGCGCTGTCCTGAGTTCTTTTAATAGTTTGTTGAACAGTAGCGCTACTTTATTTGGTTTTGACTTGTACAAGCAATTTTTCAAAAAGGGAGCGACAGATAAAGAAACTGTAAAAGCAGGAAAGATATTCGGACTATGTTTAGCCATTATTTCTATGAATATTGCTCCATTGATCGCAAGAGCACCCGATGGATTATTCTCTTATATTCAGCAAGCGCTAGGAAGTCTTAGTGTTCCTATTCTTGCAGTTGTAGTTGTAGGTATGTTTTCTAAAAAAGTTCCAGCCTTAGGAGCTAAAGTTGTCCTTGTAGCAGGAGTCATCATGTACCTGATAAGTCTATTAATAATAGGTCCGCATTTTATCGGAAATGCTATGGATGCCGCTCAAGCAAGCGGTATTACTGATGCTAAAGAATTAGCCATTATAAAAGCAGAAGCTTACCCGCATTTCCTACATGTGATGGGTATTCTATTTGTAATAAATATGATGATCATGTTTCTTTTTAGATATGTTATGCCTGTAAAGCTAGAAGATCAATATATACCCATTGTTACTGACGAAATAGACATTACCCCTTGGAAACATGCTAAGACGGTGGGCGTAGTAATTTTAGTCCTAGTACTAAGTACTTATTTAATTTTTAGGTAGTTCCTTTGCATAAACGATTAGATTAAGTTTCTAAACTTACCGCAATATGTAGTCCTATGGCTGCATACCCAAATGCTATTTATATTTAATTCTTTTTATGCCTGGAGATCAGATCCTGAAAACTCCGTTTTCCATCTGCCTTTCTCGATAATTTTAATTTCTATTCAGAGGTTACCTTCGGTGATCCCTTTGAGGAGGGCCTTGCAAGGATTATCTCGCTACGCGCATTAATCTTTTTATGCCTGGAGATCAGATTTTGAAAACTCCGTTTTCCATCTGCCTTTCTTGACAATTTCAATTTCTATTCGGGGGTTACCTTCGGTGATCCCTTTTGGAGGGCCTTGCAAGGATTATCTCGCTACGCGCGATAATTTTTTATGCCTGGAGATCAGATTTTGAAAACTCCGTTTTCCATCTGCCTTTCTCGATAATTTTAATTTCTATTCAGGGGTTACCTTCGGTGATCCCTTTTGGAGGGCCTTGCAAGGATTATCTCGCTACGCGCGATAATTTTTTATGCCTGGAGATCAGATTTTGAAAACTCCGTTTTCCATCTGCCTACCAGACATAAAAAAAGACCGCTATTCAGCGGTCTAATCCTTGCGGTGAGAGGGGGATTCGAACCCCCGGTACCTGTTTCCAAGTACGTCAGTTTAGCAAACTGGTGGTTTCAGCCACTCACCCACCTCACCAAAGCATAAAAATGCCCGTTTTTCAACGGATGGCAAATATAGTATACACTGAAACATTATACAAGCTTAAAAGACATTTTAAAGTCGATTTATTTTCTTTTTTCTATCTTGACAATGTTTTCTGATTAAGATCCTCTTGGTTACCTATCAGAACATTAACCTGAGATGATAAATGTGACCAAAGATTTTACAGGGAGGCTTCTCTCACAATTGGCCTCCCTTCTTTTTTCTATTGTAAGAATCCCTAACTTAGGATTTACTGGAACATCATATACTTATTCGTTAGTAGACTGCTATACCCTATAAATATGTAAATCTTGATTTGCCTGATTACGACAATTATAGGCTTAAAGAAATCTCAAACCATGCTCACCTATTTTACTTACAAGTTCCTCCTTCTGCTTGGTCTCATTGCGGCTAGATCTTTTCAATTATAAAACTAAAGTATAGATAATCATCGACTGAGCTACTGATAATACCATTTTTATTTTTAGATGACGGAAAAGGATTTAGAATTGTTCAAAATGGATCAAGGCAAGAACGAATGAGTTCGACGTAGTCGAATAAAGTACGAAAGTGCTTTAAAGGAGAGAACCGCGAAAGCGGGCGGGCTAGCAAAGAACCCATAGGTTCGGCGAGGCTTTTTAACGAAGGAACATGAAGAACAAAATAAATAATTACCGTCATTCTAAACTAGAATTGGTATAATATCTCTTTGATTATAAAAATAACTAAAAAAAGCCGAAAAACGGAACGCTTTTCGGCAATATTTTTAAACTCAGAGAAACACATTTTTCAGTATTTTAGACTCGTAATTATGTGTGGTCTCGAGATAATTATTTTACAATTAAATGTTGTGTATTCTTGTTATTAAGATGACACCGATGCTATCCGAGACCCTTTCTCTAAAGCTACTAGTGTGGTGAAGAAATGCGATATCTCTTCACCTGAACACGATTCTGGTTGACTCATAAAAAATATGTAGTTTACCATTAATAATAATACTAATCTATATTATATTCTTAAAAAAAGCAAGTATAGCAACAATAAATTTTAAAATTAATTACATTTCGGTAGTTAATACCGTTTATTCTGCTTATTACAGAATAATCAGTACGCCTTAGCAAAAATAACTCTCCCTGTGGAAGGTTTTCCAGAATAGATACATACTCCATTCTCTTCAGAAGCTTCTAAGGGTATACATCTTATAGTAGCTTTTGTCTCTTCTTTAATCCTTTGTTCTGTCTCGCTTGTGCCATCCCAGTGCGCGGAGATAAACCCACCTTTAGTTTCTAAGATTTCCTTAAACATATCGTAGGAGTCTGTTACCGTAAAGTTTTCTTCTCTATGTTTTTTTGCTTTGGCAAGAAGATTTTCTTGTATTTCCACTAGCAAATTCTGGATGTACACTTCTATATTATCTAAACTCACCGTTGTCTTTTCTTTCGTATCTCTTCTTGCTACTTCTACCTGATTATTTGCTAGATCTCTAGGACCTACGCCTAGTCTGATCGGAACCCCCTTCATCTCATACTCAGCAAATTTAAATCCTGGTCGCTTTTTTTCGTCTCTATCTACCTTTACTTTTACACCTACATCCTTAAGCAATTTTTCTATAGCATCTAATTTTTCCATGAGCTCTGGAAGTGGCTTAGGAATAGGAATAATTATAACCTGTATAGGAGCTAATAGAGGAGGAAGCACTAAACCCTCATCGTCTGAGTGTGTCATAATAAGACCTCCAACTAACCTAGTGGAGACGCCCCACGAGGTTGCCCACACGTACTCTTCTTCGTTCTTGTCATTAGAATATTTGACATCAAAAGCCTTTGCAAAATTCTGACCTAAGAAATGGGATGTTCCTGCTTGCAGTGCTTTTCCATCCTGCATTAGTGCTTCTATAGTGTACGTCTCTACGGCACCCGCAAATCTCTCATTTTCAGACTTACTTCCTTGGATTACAGGCATTGCCATATATTTCTCAGCAAATTCTGCATAGATATCATGGATCAGTCTAGATTCCGCTATCGCTTCTGCTTGCGTGGTATGCGCAGTGTGCCCCTCCTGCCACAAGAACTCAGTTGTCCTGAGGAAAGGCCTAGTTCTCAACTCCCATCTTACAACATTTGCCCATTGATTAATTAACAGTGGAAGGTCTCTATAAGACTTAATCCACTTACGGTAGGTGTCCCATATTATCGTCTCAGAAGTAGGACGAACGATTAATTCCTCTTCTAGTTTTGCTGAAGGATCGACTACAACTCCGGGACCATCAGGATTGTTCATCAGACGATGGTGGGTGACAACAGCGCACTCCTTAGCAAATCCCTCAACATGTTCTGCTTCCTTGCTCAGGAAACTTTTAGGTATGAAAAGAGGAAAATATGCATTGACATGACCCGTATCCTTAAACATCTTATCTAACTGATCTCTCATATTCTCCCAAATAGCAAAACCATAAGGCTTAATAACCATACACCCTCTTACAGGAGAATTATCAGCTAATCCAGCCTTTTTAATGATATCATTGTACCATTGAGAATAATCTTCTTCTCTGCTTGTAATCTCTTTTGCCATATAATTTTGAAAAATTTGTTAAAAAAAAGATAATGTTGTGCAAAACCGAACCTTTGACCCATTTTAAACGTCTTAAAAGTGTATTATTTAATGAAATAGTAGATTAAATAATAATTAACAGCTTAGGCTGCGACTTTAATAGAGTTTTAACCAAAAAGTTACTACAAAAGTAATAAATTGCAATAGCAAGATATAAGAGAGTCGAATTAATTACTATAAAACTTAAAATTATGAAAAACAAGATTTTTTCCTTCGTAGCCCTAATGTTCGGAATGATTACATTCACAACGGCTCAGTTCGACGATTTGTACTATAACCCAGACAGTGATGATGCATATGTATACGCTGAAGAAGAAGTTGCTTATGACGATGAAGATGATATTGTATATGATGAGTCTGATTATGATGATGCTGCATACCTGTATGAAGATGATTATGCATACTCATCTAGAATTAGAAGATTCTCTAGACCGGCAAGAAGCTGGGGGTACTTTAACCCGATATACAGCAACTTCTATTATAACAATGCCTACAACTCTAGAAACTGGTATAATGACAGATTCTACAACCCAGGCGCTAATATTATAGTTACAAATGGAGGAATCTTATTTGTAGGAAGAAATAGAGCAAGTAGAAATTTCTACAGTGGATTTGGAAACCCATGGGGAGGATTTGGTAACAGCGCATTCAACCCATACACAGGATTCAACTCATACGGAGGATCTCCATTTGGAGGATTCGGGGCAGGAAGTGCAGCATATTGTGGACCTGGAGCATTCGGAGCGAATACGGTAAATACACGAAATGTAACAACACCAGCGACAAATGGCTACTATGGATCTAGAAGATCTGGCTCATCAGCTACTTCTACAACACGAAGAAATAATCCTAGAGTTGCCCCTAGAACGGCAAGAGGCTCAGAAAGAGCAAGCAGAACTGGAAGAAAAAGTACAGAGACTAGATCTTCGAGAAGAAGTAGCGACTCAGCAAGATCTAGCAGATCTAGCAGATCCAGCAGATCTTACAAGAGCAACAGAAGTAGGAGATCATATGACACTAAGTCGACGCCAAGAAGATCTAACAGTTCTACAAGATCAAGTAGATCAAGTAACAGATCCTTCTCTAAACCTAGCAGATCTTCAAGAAGTAGCTCAAGTAGAGGTGGCTCTAGCAGATCATCTTCTAGAAGAGGGAATTAAGAATAGATAACTTTTTATCAAACTTTTAAGAAAGGGTGGATGATTTAATAAATTTTCCACCCTTTTTTTATACACTAGTTTAAAAACTTATCTTAGTCCTGTACTAGCATATACTGATAATATATAATTCCAATTGTCTATGAAAACTATCACCTCTATACTATTATTTTCACTCCTGTATACAACTATACAAGCCCAGAACATAACAGATGCCTTACGGTATTCCCAGACGACCATAGGAGGAACAGCAAGAACTGTGGGAAGCGGAGGAGCATTTAATTCCTTAGGTGCAGATTTTTCTGTGCTCAGTATCAATCCTGCAGGCCTGGCATATTATAGAACTTCTGAATTTACTATAACGCCTTCATATCTTAATGGAAGTCAAGAGGCTTTTCTACTGGATGATGATGTCTCTACGCAAGAAAATAAGGTAGCCTCAAAGTTCTTTCTAGAAAATATCGGTATAGTGATCGCTAAGAACAGGCCCAGCACGGGGAAGCTTAGGACCTCTAATTTTGGTATAGGTGTCAATAGGATTGCAGACTTTAACGAATCCTTCTCATATGGAGGTAGCGGTCAGGGGAGTATAACTAATAGATTCAGAGAAAATGCCGATGGCTTATTTCCAGAAGATTTAGATAATTTCGAATCTGGACTAGCATTTGAGACAGGAGCTATATTCGATTTTGACGAAGATAATTTCTATGATACTGATTTCATAGATAGTGATATAATCAGGAGAGAGCAGACCGTAGATCGTTCTGGTGGCATCAGTGAACTTAATTTTGCGTGGGCGGGAAATTACTTTGAAAAATTCAGCATTGGTGTAGGTATAGGCGTACCAATTATAACATATGAAGAAGAAAAATCTTACATTGAGAATGACCCGGGTAATCTCATTCCGCTGTTCAACGAACTAAGGTTCCAGGAATCACTTACCGTCTCAGGTGCAGGTGTCAATCTTAAGCTAGGTACCATCCTTACACTAGTCAAAAACTTTAGAATAGGTGCTTCTATCCAGACACCAACTAGATATACGATAAGTGAAGATTTCAGCACTAGCCTAGGGTATTCATTTACCACAGATGAAGGCACGGTGGACGCAGAAACTAGTACCCTGAGGTCGGAATCCCCTGACGGATCTTTTAGATATGCCTTGAAATCTCCTTTAACCGCTAATCTAGGACTTTCGTATCTTATCATTACAGGTAAAATTAATGGATTTATCTCTGCCTCTGCAGAGTTTAAAAACTATTCATCAGGAGAATTCGATTTTACAAGATTCTCAGATAATCCAGCAGACGCTGCCTACCAGATAGAAATCAATGATGAAATAGACAGAACACTTGCCTCGGTAATCAACTATAATTTTGGTGGAGAGCTAGCTTATAGCAAATGGAGAATAAGAGGTGGTCTGATATTACAAGCTTCTCCTTTTTTAGCTGATGATGGCGCTTATAATTCTATAAGATCTATAGGAGCGGGCTTCCGAGCTGATAGGTTCTATATAGATGCTGCGCTCAGAATGAGTTCTGGAGAAGAGGGCTATGTACCTTACAGGGAATCGGATCCTTCGCGAGAGAAACTTGTCAATATTACCAAGAATTTCAATAAACTCTTATTTACGGTAGGGTATAAATTTTAACTTATTTCATCTAATTTCTTATGTACTACATAGAACCATAAGGGTGGTACCAAAGCTATAAGAATCGATGCTGGATAGCCATGCGGTAACTGAGGACTCTCATCATAGTGCCTGAGAGATTGATATTTTATAGTAGACTTATAGTGATGGTCGGAGTGTCTTGTCAGTTCGTACAAAAATATCCTTCCCATAATATGATTAGAATTCCAGGAATGCTTGTTATTTACTCTCTCGTACTTTCCAAGATCATTTTTCGATCGGAGCAGCCCATAATGTTCTACATAGTTAATAGACTCTAGTAGTAGCACGGATACCAGTGCAGTAAGCATAACAAAAGTAAGCCCTGTAGATCCGAAAAAATAAAATACAGCCGACAGATACAAAAACTGAATAATCATAAACTGAATAATTCTGTTAGAGTAATGTAAGGCAGTACCATATTTCTTTTTGACAATCTTAGCCTCTATCCTTATAGAATCTATAAATCCTCTCGTGATACTCTTAAGCCAAAATAGATATACAAATTCTCCCCTCAATGCTGTTGCTGGGTCTTCTGGAGTAGCCACATGCTTATGATGACCTAGATTGTGTTCTATATGAAAATGCATATACAGTGAGGGCATCAATAAAAATCTAGCAAACCATTGATCAAAAGATGTGTTTCTATGACCTATCTCATGCGCTACATTTATACCCGCAGATCCTAATACAATTCCGCAACTAAGCACAACCCCTACCCATTGTAATCCTGAGATTTCCGTTATACTCAGTGTATATAAACTAAAAATTACAAGTCCATACACTAGCGGTAAGTTGATGTATAACAAGAGATCAAAAAAATTAGATTTACTCTTCTTTTCCCTAGTCTCTGGCGAGTCGTTTTCTCCCTTTAGAGATAAGGTTTCCTCTAGCAAGGGCAACATCCCAAAAGTTATAAAAACAGTCAAAAATGAGAGGCTATCATAATAAATAACAGAAATATACCCGCTTAACGGTAATATATAGGCTAACAAGTATTTATAGTCTGCAGATTTCAAAATTGATGTTTTTTTAAAGATTCTACAGCAAATTAACTATAATTGGTTAATTATGGAAAAAAGCAAAGTAATTAGCGATGAAAAGCTAAAAACTAATCTCAAAACACTAGACTTACAATGTCCACAATGTGATCATGCTGTCAATGGTAGCGACATCAATATTAACAATACGCTGGCAAAATGTACAAACTGTAATTCACTGCTGTTCCTTGATAATGATGACAATTTTTTCAAAAGACACAACAACAGAAGGAATGAAAGGCCTGAAATGATCATCCCTGAAGGAACAGAAATAATTAATCTACCTTCCAGCTTAGACATAAGAATTAATTGGTTCAAATCTTCTAATAGATCTGCACTTCTTTTTCTAAGTTTCTTTACAGTGATGTGGAATATCATGCTGATGCCTATTGCCGCTGGCATGATCAGCAATGGAGATATTTTAAGCTTATGGCCTTTAGCCTTTCATCTAGCGGCAGGGCTAGGCCTTGCATATACAACACTGAAAGTGTATATCAATTACACAGATATATACGTAACTAAAGATTCTATTACGATAGGTCAACAACCCTTAAAAACTCCTTTTAGCAAAGATAAGATGATACCTTCTGCTGATTTGACACAGTTATATGTAAGCAAATACATGACGGGCAGTACTAACGGAAAAACTAATTACGCCTATGGTCTATATGCAATTACTAAAACAGGAAAAAAAATTAAGCTAGTAGATCGTATGAATAAAGAAACACAACTCTATCTAGAACAAGAAATAGAAAGATACCTAGACTTAGAAGATAAGCCTGTAAGAGGAGAGATAGTGGCATAAAAAAAGGCCGCTTTCCCAGGCGGCCTTTAAAAATTATAATCCCATGAACATAATGTATTCTTTGTAGCACTTGGCGTGCTTTTAAGAAACCAACTTATATATAAACAAAAACTCAATCTCTATTTTAAAATCTTGTCAAGGAAAAGCTGCTAGTTGCGAGCATTTCCTTAACAAGTATAATCCCATGAACATATCTGAATCTAACTGAACCGATTCTTTTATCGGGTCTATGATTAAATTCATAATATAAATATCGATCAGAATCACTCTAAAAAAAAATACAAAAATGTACAATTGTTATATATGAAATTATTACATATGAATGTATATATCACATAAATTATTGATTTTCAATAAAATAAACTGAGATATATAAATTAAATTGTTGAGAATAATGCTTAGAAAGGCTCAGAATAAATCTGATTATTTAGAAATTCTGTATCAGAAAGTGTCTTCATAAAAGCTAAAATTGCATCTAACTGCTCCTGATTCAGGTTAAGAGGTCTAATATTCTGATCCACATTCAATGCAGGATGCCCTCCAGAATTATAATGATCCAAGACTTCCTCTAGCGTGGAAAATCTACCGTCATGCATATATGGAGCCGTAAATTCTATATTCCTAAGCGTAGGAACTCTGAACTTGCCATTGTCAAAACGATCTGTAACCAAACCTCTTCCTAGATCTGGAAAATCATCTAGGGTTTCCACCTGCTCTATTCCATTGTTAAAATATTCGTTGGTAGTGAACAAAGGTGGTGCATGGCAGTGCCCACACTCCGCATCAGGCACGTCTGGATTTTCGTCAAAAAACAAATCTCTACCGAGTAATTCCTCATCCGTAAAAGAATCTGAACCATCTTCTACCCTATCGTATTTAGAACTTGTAGAACTGACTATAGATCTCTCAAACTGAGCGATAGCTTTCGCTGCTAATTCTTTAGTAATCTCTGAACTAAAAGATATGCCAAAGGCTTTTCTAAATAATTCTGGATAGCTAGGATGAACTTGTAACTTGTCGATCAGTTCCGGCCAAGTATGATGTAATTCTATAGGATCCTCCACTGGTATTAGAGCCTGCTCTTCTAAGGTAGTCGTTCTGCCATCCCAAAATAATCCCTCGTAATAAAAACCGATATTAAGTAAGGACATAGAACTTCTTGTTCCCGCTATGGCATCTATCCCTTCGCTAACAGCGAGATTATCTGTAAAACTAAATTCCTGAAAATGACAAGAACCACAGGACATAGTACTATCGGCCGAAAGTATATTATCATAAAAAAGATTTCTCCCTAATAAAACTCCATCGGTTGTCATAGGATTATCTTCTGGTTCCTCCAGCTCAGGAAAAGATGCTGGAAATACTGGCATATACTTGGATGGCGTGTAAGCAATGTCTGTTAAGTCTATATCCGTGACTATAGGTTCCTTATCTCTACAAGAGATGATAAAAATGGAACTCAGGAACAAAAAGTTTAACAAATTCCTCACTTGCAAGCTATTATTGTTTCATGTATACAGCCTCAGAAAGATTATCTGAAATCATCTGGATAGGTCCTAGATTATCTGGATCATGGTTTACAGGATTAGCTGGAATATCGAATAAGCCAGAAGATGTATTAAATAATTTCTTAAAATCTATACCTACCTCTATCGTTGTCGTATCCTCTCCTATAACAAAAGTTCCTGGAAGTTCTATCGTTCTATATAACTCATCTTTACCGGTATGAAATAAGTAACCTAGGCCGAACGATCCATCTTTTGCCTCGTCATATTGTCCCTGTATTTTCATAAAAATATAAGAATCCCATGCTGTCCAGTAGTATCCCGTCTTACTTAGTGGATTATTAGAGTCAAAGTCAGCAGGTTTCTTCTTATTGTTTTCTGCATCTACGCCTATACCTATTCTTATTTTATCGTACTCTCCTATTATGATGTCATTATAAAAATACGTTATGCCTTCTGCAGCATTGTCAGCATTTTTATTTACAGTTGTGAAGTCTAAGAACCTTACGGCATCAAGATTCTGTACAACACCACTTATATCCTCTACCTCTACGTGTGTGATGTAGAAATCTGCTTGTGAAAATAAAAGTTTGGTATCCGCGTAGCCATACTCGTTGAACATAACTAGGGGTTCTCCATCAAACTCGGCTTTAAAATTTAGATTTAAAAACCCTGTACCTATGCCATCACCATCAGGTGTACAAGAAAAAATAGAAAGTGATGCTATAAATAGAAAAAAGGTATACTTGTTCATCTTAATTATTTAAGTTCTATGTAATCTTCAAGATTAACTATCAAATGCTCTCTCAGGGTTATGGAGTCTATATCGTCAAAAATAACATCTTTAAACAACTTATTTAAATCAACTAACAGGTCTACAACGAAATTTTCTCCGTTTTCTATGCTTTGTACAGACTTAAACAATAATTCTTTTGTAAAGTTCTGTGCCGAAACCGACACTATATAAGAAATTGTATCGGTATTAATCAAATCAAATTCCATACTAAAGGACAAAATATCACCATTTACATCATATAGACTGTCCTCTACTAACTCTTCTATTTCACTGAAGTCAGTAAAATCGTTCTGAAAATCATTAATTTCTGAAGGAATATCCTGTAAAAACTGGATGCTACTGATACTGTCCCTGATAATGATATGTGGCGTAGACCTAGCATTTCCTGCCCTGAAGTTCAATAATATTATATCGGCCAAATCATACATATTATCCCTTGTAAAATCCGCCGTATCTATTGATTGATAGCTATTTCCTGCACTGCTTATTATGTCAATCTGAGATAAAATCTGATGAGCATATCGGACAATTATAGAATCCCCACCCGATAGTGGATAAAGTGTATTTAAATTAAAATTAAGTGTATCCCAAGCGTAATCTGGCCTAAATTCTATTACTGGGTAGGTACAACAAGGCTCATCATCACAGGGTTCATCCGCAGTAAGGTCATAATTAACTGCTCTTATATCCTGACATCCATCGGAACCCTCATAACAAGAGCTCAGGATACAGAGTAACAACATGTAAATACACAGATTACTAAGCTTGTTTGTTTGCTTTCTCATAGTCCGCTACTAATTTTTTCACCACTTGTTTCACTTGAGCTGAAAATTCTTTTTCTAGAATCCAATTATAATACTGCTTGTCCTTACTTAGGACCTCAGCTACTAACTGTCCATTATATTTCCCAAAGTTAAAAACAATATTCCCTTTGTGATCGTATTTTAATCGACGCGTCGCATCTACCATCCTTGTTTCACTAGTAAACTTAGCGATAGAATCCATATCATTCTTAATAGGAGACTCGTGTGTGAATCCATCTCCATCTACATAATCAGTACCGTCATATCTTTCTATCATACCTTTCAGAACATCTACTGTTGCTAGAACATCCGCTAGTGCATCGTGCGCATTTTCTATTTCTTTTCCACAGTACAACTTATACGCAGCAGAAAGGGTCCTAGGTTCCATCTTGTAGAAAACCTTTTGCACGTCTACCGTTTTTCTGATGTTAAGATCTAGCTCCTTTCCCACTCTACTAAACTCCTCCATAAGCATAGGAATATCATATCTATCAGAATTATATCCCGCAAGATCTGCATCTCCTATAAAGTCAAATATAGTATCTGCCACCTGTGCAAATGTAGGCTTATTTCTCACCATATCTGGAGTGATGCCATGCACGCCGATGGCTTCCTCAGAAATAGGAATTCCAGGATTAATCATTAATGTTAGTTGTAAGGGTTCTCCACCTTTTTTTAGATATTTTATGAGTGCTATTTGCACTATTCTATCTCTCAGCACGTGTAAGCCTGTAGCTTCTATGTCAAAAAATACGATATCCCTTTCCAGATTAAATTCCATGTATCAATTTTTTATATACTCCTTAAATCTTTTACTATATGAAAATTTTATACTATCCCTTTCTTGAAAAAAAAAGCAAGCTTCTACCTGCTCTACCGATGCTATGAGTTGCTTTGCTTTATCTAGCCCCATCACCATACAACTTGTAGCCATCGCATCTGCTGTCATACAATCATCTGCTAGAACAGTAACAGCCAGTAGGTCTGAAGGAGATGATTCCCCTGTCTTGGGATTGATGGTATGGCTATACATTCTACCTTCCAACATATAGAAATTTCTATAATTTCCTGATGAAGCTAGCGCTTTATCATCTGGTTCTACATACGCAATAAGCTCAGACTTTTTTACACCTGGCACTGGCTTGTATACGCCTAATAGCCATTTTTTCTTTTTGGAATTTAGCCCCTTAGTTTTTGTTTCTCCCCCTATCTCTACCATGTAGTTTTCTATACCTGCACGCTCTAGCTCTTGTCCTATCAAATCCACTCCATACCCCTTAGCGATGGCACTAAAGTCTAAAGATACTTCTGCATTCTCCTTCTGTACATAGAACTGACTTCCTTCCCTAAAAATTTTAACCTTATCAAAACCTGTAGCTTCCATAAGCTGATCTATTCGATTTCTATCATAAACCGCCTTTTCTTTCTTTTCTCCAAAGCCCCAGTAATCCACGAGAGGTTTAACCGTGGGATCAAAAAACCCATTTGATATATTAAACATTTGCTTAGCTCTTTCAAAGACTCTCACAAAATCACGATGCTCCTCCGTATTGAATAGGGCTGATTTCTCACCACCATCATTGATCATACTTATGAAGGAAGCATCTATGTAGGTGGATAGCTCATCGTTAAAAGCTATAAGGATACTATCTATTTTTTTTTGAGGATATACTGAGTTACTAGAGAACTTAATATTGTAAGTAGTCCCCATAGTAAGACCAGCATAATGGAAGTCCTCTATATCTATTTTTACCTCACGACATCCTACAACAATAGACAAAAGCATACCCCAGAATAGCACACTTAACGCATAAGTTATTTTAGAGAAAGTAGGTCTTATGATGAGATATAATTTTTACAAATAACGATTAGAAAAATATCTAGAACTGTATATATGTCAATATTTTGCATAGAAAAATATTACAAGATTCCTTTGGCTTTAGCTTCTTCTTCTATCCCTCTCAGTTTGACAGGTTTATTACCTTTACGTAATTTCATGTTAAGAAATTCTACTAGTAAGGAGAATGCAATAGCGAAATATAGATATCCTTTTGGTACGATACCTATCTCGTTACCCAGTATAGAAAGATGCGCTAGATGTCCTCCTTCGAGAATCAGCATAAAGCCAATCAAGATTAGAAATGACAAACCCAACATCTGGATCGTAGGATGCTTGTTTACAAATCTTCCTACAGGCACAGCAAAAAGCATCATGATAAGAACAGAAAAAACAACGGCAATAATCATAATGATAAGCGCGCCTTCTATTCCATTAGTCATCCCTACTGCTGTCAGTATAGAGTCAAAAGAAAATACAATATTGATCAGCGTAATCTGTACAATAGCATTGGATAAGGTATAGGTCTTTTTATTTTTAGTTGCTTCATCAGAGAGTTCTTCTCCTTCTAGTTTATGGTGGATTTCTGTCACACTCTTGTATAGTAAAAACAAACCGCCTCCTATAAGAATAAGGCTCTGACCTGAGAATCCTGCTTGGATGAAATCGTTGTGTATGGAAATCCAAGGTGCGCTCATCGCTATCAAAGCACTAATCCCAAAGAGCAATACTATTCTGAGCACCATCGCTAAAACCAATCCTATATTGGTCGCTGTCTTCTGTTCTTCCTCGGGCAGCTTAGCAGCGGCAATAGATATGAAAATAATATTATCTACTCCGAGAACGATCTCTAAAAATGTCAAGGTCAATAAACTCAACCAGACAGAAGAGCTCGCAAAATCAGGCATTGTAATCAATGAAATCATAATTAACTATTTACTACTGCAAAGAAAAGAAAAATGATTCTACTCTGCACTTTATGACCCACTGATTATATACTTTCCTTAAAACTTAAGCAGTTTTTCTATAAAATAAAAGGATTCTGATTCCATCTGCAGAAGGTATATTCCAGATTCCCAATCAGAACTATTAATTACAAATTTAAGATCTCTAGATTCCAGGTTCCCCGAAATAAGGGTTCTACCTGTCAAATCCAACACGCTATAGTACACTGATTCTGCTTCTTCTAACTTCAGCTGTATGTTTATCTGATCTAAGAATGGATTAGGAAATATGCTTCTATTTAGAATATTTGTATAATCTACAGTACCAACTAAATTGACAAATAACTCTGGAGAAAATGGACCATGACATTCTTCATTCTGCACAACAACAGAATAATTTCCACCCTCTGTTATTACAAGCGTGTTTGCAGTTGTCTGAGCGAACTCTTCTCCATCTAGATACCAAATATACATAGTTGCATTTGCTACCTCTTCTGCTACGAGTAAGCCATCTGTAAATCCGATGGTCGTCGAGTCAGTATCATAAAAACTGATAGTGATTAATTCGATTAGTTCTGACTCGCATGAGTTAGTTACTAATTGAAAACTATAATTTGTAGTATCAGATACGGGTAAAATAATTTCTTCTGACTCAAAGAACTGACCTAGTAGGACCCCTTGTTCAAAAATATTAACAGAAATTATATCATCCATTACTTGGCAATCACTAAGTATATCTTGCAAATTAAACTGAAGCATCTCTAATGTATCACCTGGGCAAATAAATATATCCATTAATTGTATATCACAGGTGACATCTAACACCTCTTCCTTCAACTCTATACATCTCGAAATCTCACATACTCCATCTGAAATCAGGAGCTCGTAAGTTCCTGCTGGTAAATTTTCTCTGTTTATTTCTGTACTACCGTCTGACCATTCTACAGAAACTGTTCCGCTGGGCGAGGTAGCATCGATCACAACATCTCCACCATCCTCTCCCCCACATCCTACATTATTTGTCGAGATATCAACGCTCATTTTACAATCACTTACAATTCTGTGAATCTCTCCAGAACTCAGTGCAACAACATACATTTCCTTATTGACATCCTCTCCGAAGGCACTATAATCCTGGAAGTTACCTCTGTATATTTCTCGCGTTGTGAAGGTACCACAGGCTTGTTGTGTTGTCGCCCAGAATTGTCCTGAACAGAAGTCTACACAAATGTAGTCTCCATAAATACCTTTATGATCTACACCCCTATATACTAAGCCACCAGTTACTGAACATCCATCTACAAACTCATCATTAGCATACTCAAAAACTGGAAATATAAAATCATTCTCTAGATTACAATTAGATGTATTAAATGTCGCATTTCCTTCGTAGCATCTCCATCCGTAATTTTCTCCCCCTGTGCTACTAGCAGATTGGAAATCTATTTCTTCAAACTTGTTTTGCCCTACATCTCCTATCCACAGATCACCGGTTTCCGTATCAAAACTATACCGCCACGGATTCCTTAATCCAGTCGCCCAGATCTCATCTCTGATATCATCGACACCAATAAAAGGATTGTCATTCGGAATAATATAAGGCTCGCCCCCATCAATATCTAGTCTTAGCATCTTCCCCAGTAAGCTCATACCATTCTGTCCGTAGTCATCTGGATCTCCACCTGCACCACCATCTCCAGTTCCTATGTAAAGATATCCATCTGGACCAAATTTTACACCCCCTCCATTATGGTTGTTATAAGGCTGACTGATTGTAATCACAAGACTTTCAGAACTAGGGTCTCCAATATTAGGATCATCGGTCACAGAAAACCTAGAAATCACTGTTGCTCCTCCTGAATTAGCTGTGTAGTTTACATAAAAATATCCATTCTCAGCATAATTAGGATGAAATGCTAGACCTAACAAACCTCTTTCATTAGCTCCAGAATTTACAATAGGGTCAAGGTCTATAAACGGCTCTGGATTTACCGAACCATCTGCATTGAGTATTTTTATTATACCAGATTTTTCTACTACAAAAAGCCTATCATCCCCCGCATGTACAAGATCTACAGGTGCGGAAAAGCCATTGGCAAATAATTCTAAGGAAATATTCTGGCCGGTAAGAAGTAATGGTAACATGAGTAAAAGAAAAATCAATTTTTTCATACTAAGGTATTTATTCCTAAAGTTAACTAAAACTAAATATTTACACTAGGGGTTTTCCTCCATTTGAGTGGAATATGTCGCATACATTTAAGTATTTCTATCCAATCTCATCATTGGAAATACTCGACTAAGCTACGACAGTAAGTATCCCACCCGCTTTCGCTTTTACCTCGTTTCTATAACTTTTTTCTAGATTTATTTGCAACAAAATCACTCGCTCGCGCCTTGACAGTGATCAGATTTAATATAAATCTAAAGGATCATTTCCCATTATGATTGGTATTAAATTAAAATTAAAAGGAACATAAGCTGCGGAATAAAAATAGGATTATATATTTGTAGCATCGGGATGTAGCGCAGTCCGGTAGCGCACACGGCTGGGGGTCGTGGGGTCGCAGGTTCGAATCCTGCTATCCCGACAAATTAAAAGCTTACTGACCTAGTCAGTAGGCTTTTGTATTTCTAGGCAGACGTGGAGTTTACGCCTAAGGATGTATAGAAATGCAAAAGCCTATTAGCCGCTAGGCGATAAGCTTTTAATCATTTGTCCCCCAACCCCCTTCTTCAGGATTACCCAGGGTGATCCTGCTATCCCGACAAATTAAAAGCTTACTGACATTGTCAGTAGGCTTTTGTGTTTCTAGACAGCCGTGGAGTTTACGCCTAAGGATGTATAGAAATGCAAAAGCCTAATAGCCGCTAGGCGATAGGCTTTTAATCATTTGTCCCCCAACCCCCTTCTTCAGGATCACCCTGGGTAATCCTGCTATCCCGACAAATTAAAAGCTTACTGACATTGTCAGTAGGCTTTTGTGTTTCTAGACAGCCGTGGAGTTTACGCCTAAGGATGAATAGAAATCCATAAGCCTAAATAGCCCCTTGGCTATAAGCTTTTTATTCATTTGTCTCCATTCCCCATCTTCAGGATCACCCCTAGGTAATCCTGCTATCCCGACAAACTAAAAAGCCTACTGACATTGTCAGTAGGCTTTTGTATTTCTAGGCAGACGTGGAGTTTACGCCTAAGGATGTATAGAAATGCAAAAGCCTAATAGCCGCTAGGCGATAGGCTTTTAATCATTTGTCCCCCAACCCCCTTCTTCAGGATTACCCAGGGTGATCCTGCTATCCCGACAAACTAGTTGATAGTTCGAGTAATACATGACAGTTTATTTTCCGTGAAGCATATATTTCTTCGTTGTTTCACAAAAAAAAAGGAGATCGTTTTCACGATCTCCAAGATTTACTTTTACTTTTTTCATGATCATTAATAATTAAGATCTAGGATGACCAAAATTTTTAATGTTCAGGTCGATGAAGCTCTGTAAATCAGTATCATTACCAGATACCTACTCTCTAGGTTCCTCTAAGAACTTTCGAAAGCAATGATGAGTGCAACTTAATGAATGATTTGTAGGATCTAACACTACTTGAGAATTCATGCTTTCGCTTTACTTCCCATTATGAATCATTTTCACTCAACATTATAAATATATGAAAAATAATATCTTTTAAAAATTAAATATGTTATTTTTTCATAAATACAATACTATAGGTCTTTTATACCTGAAAATGAAGATATTAGTATTGAGATTATTAACTTCTACCAACTAATATTTTAAACTGACTAAAAAAACAAGAGAGGAGTATCCTAAGATTACTCCTCTCTATATCTTACTTTAGAACTTGAACCATTAGATACAATCGAATCCTAGAGCTTCTTGTGCTGCAATTTCTGTTGAATAAGCTGTTTCTGCCAATGTACCAGTACCTTGGCATATTTCTACATCATCTGCTCCTGCCATCGTACAGGTTACACATATTTGCTCTTCTTCCTCCTCCATCATCATCATTTCCTTCTCGTCATCTCCACATGAAGCAAACGTTAATGCTAATAAGGCTCCTAAAATGAATATTAAGTTTTTCATAAAAATTAAAATTTGTTGGTTAGGCGGCAAAGGTATAAAATTGTAACAACTCTAGTATAACGGATGAGGACACCTAATTTAAAATTTACCTTATAAAATAAAGAACAAGCCATTTATTATTATATGTTTACTCAATGAAAAACAAGATGACTCTACTTTCTTTTCTAGTGCTTATTACATGCTGTGTAGCCTTAACATCTTCTTGTACAGAGCAAGATAAAAAAGTCAGGATCGAAAAAAAATCAAAAACACCAAATACAAAGGAATACACATCACCTTTTGTTTGCATTAGAAACTGCGCAGGAAGTGGAAGCCATAAGCCAGGAAAATGCCCAGACTGCAATCTGGATTATATAGAAAACCCCAATAGTAAAAATAGTGGGACCTCCTCCCATCATCATTCAGCCGATGACGGTCACAATCATGACGATCATAATCACTAAGTCTTTTAATACTGTTCTGATATAAAACATAAATTAAATTGACATACTCAAGCTATATGGTAAGAGATATGCTTATTCTAATTATAAATCATAGGTAATGAATAAGGTAATCTGATGTGAACTCGTACTTACATTATTAGGACCACTTATGTTAAAGATATTATCTATGGCAATATCTGCTAGATCAATCAGTTGTTTTCCTCCTTCATTCTTCCCATAGCCATAATCTAGTCCTAGCGAAAATTTACTCTTACTGTAATTATAAGAAACACCTGCTGAGACATGATAAACATCGGGCGTTTTAGAAAGAAAGATAATGTCCTCCCCTAGATCTACTAAAGTAGAAGGGCTATAATCCGTTCTAAACCCATAGAAGTAGGTTATCTTTTCTGATCGGTAAGACTGTAGTCCTAATGCTACGTTAATAACTCTATCACTAGACTTCCCGTAAGACTTCGTTACTAACTCTGCATCACTAGGAATACCTCCTACTGCAAAATCAGAATCAGATAATAAGACATAAGGTTCTATTTCCTCAAAATACTCCGTGGAAAAAGATATGGTTCTACTCTTAAGTTTTAGCTCTAAACCGAAACCTACAGATATCGGTGACTTATACTCCAGTAGTTCCACCGTCTTAGCATTAGATAAAGAACTTCTCGTTATTTCTCCGATACGCTGTTCCTCAAATTCATATTCTGCCTTATCATTTATAATAGCATAGGTGCTAGAGGTAAATGTCAATCCATACTTAAGCGGACCCAAAGAACCTTGCAAACCAATTTTTGTAAGTAAGCCCCCTCTTGCACTTATTTTATATTCAAAATCAGATCGCCAACTAAGGACGAATTCACTGGGATCATCTGCTCTAAAAACCTCTTTTTTCAGATTAGACGTAAAGGTTTCTGATCTCCAAGTTACAAACTGAGTCACTCCTAGGGAAAGTATGTTTGACACCTTGTAAGAAAAACCTATTCCATACCAAGATTCCGAAACCTTAGTCCCAAAATCTACGTCCCCAAGGAGTAAGAAATCTGTATTGGCTTCTAGTGCAGTTACCTCTCTATCTTTCAGTCTGAAATCAGATTTGAAGCGGCTAAAAGCAGTAATACCAATAGTCAGTTTTTTTGAGTTCTTAGGAGAAAACATAAATGCCACAAGCCCCGGAGAAAACCCTAGATTAGAATCTGAAAGCGATGTCCCAGTTCCAAATACATTTTCTGACTGAAGCAGGGATATAGTAGGCGTAATTAGAGAAACTGAAATTCCTAATTCATCCTTGATATTCATTCCTGCAGGATTATAAAAAATAGATGTTTCCTCATCACTGGAAGCGATAACGGCACCATTCAGCAATAAGCCTTTAGAACCATACTGGTGCGACCAATAGTTAGCGGTAAACTGAGATGATAATGGCGCTGAGTAGGCAAATAAAAACAGCCATACTAAGCGTAATCCGTATGTTTTCATGCTCTAAAAGTAAATATTTGATACGTATTATAACTATGATTTAACAAAAAAAGAGCCAAAGTGCATTTGCACAAATTGGCTCTTCTAGTCTTTTATAAGTTTATCTCTTTTTTCTTAATTACAATTAACCGCCGACAAGGCATTTATATTACCATATCCATATTGACTATCTTTATCGGGGTATAACTGAGCAGTTACTTTTAATTGATTCAGCACAGCCGATCTATTCATAGAAGGATTAGTAGACCACACCATAGCCGCTACACCTGCTGCGGTAGCTGTAGCCGCAGACGATCCACTTATATACTTTGGCTGGTTACTAAAAGATGCTAGGGCTAATGAATTTCTATCATTATCATAACTTCTCTGCATCGTCATAACAAACTCTACTTGACTCCCAGAATGGCAGGTATTACAACGATCTAATTCTGCCTGTTCTTTGACACCTGTAATGGCGGTACACTGACTCATACTAGCAGGAAAAATTACACCGTACCAGTTTGTCACGGATGTGGAAGTACCTGCTGCAGCCATTATTAGCTTACCTCTATTGTATGCATAATATACTCCGTCCTTAACCTTACCTATAGAAAAAGGAGAACCTATGGACATACTTATTATCTGAACATCAGATCTATCTCCTGCTAGTTTGAGCGCATTCTTAACACCATTCTTTTCATTAGAGCTACTGATAAGAACATCAGCAACTGCTCTTACTGATATGATATTAGACTTGTAGGCAGCTCCCATAGCATTACCATCTGTACCTCTCGGAGCGGCTGCTAGACCTGCCATACTCGTACCGTGACCACACTGGTCATGCGGAGTATCTAAAGTTTTCCACCACCAGGCACCCGAGTAAAGCGTACTATATTTCTGTATATATCTTCCGCTAGAATAACCAGATGAAAACTGAATGCCCAGGTTATCTTGATCATCAGAAACACCAGTATCTATAATACAGATTCCTATATTATCACCCTGAGAACATCCCCATGCGTCATCTATGCTATTCGTATAAAAATTCCATGGCACCTTAGTCCCTGGGTCTACTGTCTCGTAGTCATCATTGTTTATACCATAATCTGGACTACCAGTGCAACCTGAAGATGACCTACTCTCTGTCACTGTCTGTAGATAATATCCTAGTGGTTCTACATACCTTATATCCTCCCGCTTTCTGAGATCTTCTAATATATTCTTATCTGTCAATTGTACAGAAATAGTAGGTAAATCTTCTTCTGTTCCAAAAGGTAGAATATCTTCTAATTGCAATCCAGAATTTTTTCGCACACTTCTCTCGTTATCCAATATCTCCTGTAGTAAACGATCTCTTTTTTCTATCATCTTATCTTTACTCCAGAGCTCCGTTCCTACCGTATGTTCTACATCCATTCCCGACACTTCATAACCGATCGATATGATAGAATCGCTATGCATCAAGGCACTATATAACATATCATCGGATGCAGATTCCCAGTTCCATATAGAACCACCTTGCATGCTGGAGATAATAATTTTATCTATTTCCTGAGGACTTATAAGTGAAAAAGTGGGATCTTCTACTATTTCGGATTCCTTAGAACAGGCTATCAATAGTGTAAAAAAGCTAGCTAGTAAAAATAATCTTTTCATGTTATTAGTTTTTCGTTTAAGCATTAGTTGAATACGAGGACAGGGAGCGACATCTATTATTTCCAAATAAAATAAGGTAAACCCAATTTGAACCCTGAGTTAAATTAATAAATTATAATAAAATCTATGTAAATTTCCGCATTGAATTACTTTAGCAATATTATATGCGGTGAATCTATGAAAACAATGCGGTAATTAAGCTAGGTAATTAGAATGGAGATAGACCTAGCTAGTAAGTGGGGTTAATTAGCTTGTGATACAACGAGAACGAACTATTTTTTAGCGAGATACATTATGAGATTATGGCTTTTAGATCTATGTCAATTTTACATTTTCAAAAGCTCGAATTAGGGTTACTTCATCATCGTCTGCGGATGGTCCGTATACTGCGGGGATAGGAATATCTAATATTCTAAGATATACACCTAGCTGAGCGCGATGATGAACAAGATGATTCATACAAAATATTCTCACAACCTGTTTCTTAGGTAAGGTGAATAATATTTCATCACCATGGGTCATCGACCAGTCCGTATCAAATACCTCATCCTTCGCTTCTTTTAGAGAACGCTTAGCGCTTTCTAGGAGCTGATCAAAGTAAGCTAGTAATGCTGCAGAAGAGTTTATCTCCCGTGGTTCAAAATCTTTAAAATCTAATTTGTCATCTTCTATACATGAAGTCCACCACGCAGTAATTTCTGCTAGATGTATCGCAAGACGTCCGAGTGCATCAGATTTTTCTGCAGGTCGGAAGTCTTTCTTATCGAAAGGCACTAAAGCTAAATACCTTCTTGTTATACCATTTCTATTTTTAGATGACGGAAAAGGATTTAGAATTGTTCAAAATGGATCAGGGCAAGAACGAATGAGTTCGACGTAGTCGAATAAAGTACGAAAGTGCTTTAAAGGAGAGAACCGCGAAAGCGGGCGGGCTAGCAAAGAACCCATAGGTTCGGCGAGGCTTTTTAACGAAGGAACATGAAGAATAAAATAAATAATTACCGTCATTCTAAACTAGAATTGGTATTACTTCTGATTCTAAGAGTAGTTCTTTTAATAATGCTTCACCTATTGTCATGGTGTAAATTATAGATTATTCTACGCTTTAGAAAATATCATTCCATAAAAATAGAAGTACATACGTTGGATATAAGTCTATGGTAAGCTTACTGTTTTTCAATGATGTAAATTTATCTATCTAATTACTGAAAAAAGATACCGATTCAGCATCTATATTATTTAAGGAATTATTTTCTCCTCCACTTCCAGATACGATGGAAGCCGTATAATTAGCCATACCAGTTGTACTTCCAGGGTTATAGTTTACAACAAAACCTAAAGTCGCAGAAGTATTACCTAATATAGATTCCTCTGTCGTCCATATATAAAAAGAATCATTAGATGTATCTAGGGACCATATACTATTATTGACCGTAGTAGGACCTATGCTCGTAGCCGTTTCGTCCCATACAAAGCTATATTTAGGGTCCTTAGGCAGCACTATAGTTATAGTACCATTGGTTGCTACATTTTTGAGTTCTTGGATCTTAATCGTCCATGCCATCTCAGTCTCTCCCTGAGCAATAGAAGGCAAGATAGATATATTAGATAAAGTAAGATCACACCGAGCTAATTTTACAGTATAATCTTCCACCTGACCGTACTGAGGACTATAGCAAGGATTTCCTAAATGATCATTAAAATTATTCAAAAAATCAGAAATCACTCTTAACCTTAGTGGTGTATCTGCCACTGCCGTTCCAGGTATTGTAAAATCTAATAAGTGTTCAGGATAATCTGGATTCCCATTAGAAGCATCTGCAACGAAACCTAGATACTCATCTGCATCTTCAAAATCTCCGTCATTATTATAGTCGATATAATAGGTTACAATTTCAGGATTGGCTGCTCCGGTTGTGACATTGATGGTATAGGTTCCACCAATATTTAGTTCTGTCCCCGCACATGTGTTGACATATCCATCTCCTCCTCCACCGTTTCCATCCGGCGACGCAGTATAACTTATACTATCAGAATACGTTGCTCCCGAGCTATAATCTATAGTATTGAGGCTTACATTCCAGATGCCCATATTCGTATTTTCTGTGGGCTCCGTAGAGCTAGGCGTACAACTTGCTGCTACTGGAGCTCCTATCAAAATTGCAGGATCTGAACAACCGAGAGAAGTGATTAAAGAAGATCTATTGCCTTCAAGAACTGTTCTCATTCTCGCTATCTGATCATCACTAAATCTATCCATACAAGTAAATACAGAATAATCCATAAAATTGTGAATTACTGGACCAAATACTTCTCCTGTGCAATCATTGATCTGACCAACTGGACAAAGACAAGGATCATTTAAGGAAAGAGGTCCAACTGGGCAATCATGCCCAGTTCTTTTGTGTGCTTCCGTATCTTCACAGAAATCTCCATTCATATCTGTGGACGTCGGAGGACAATCGGTCCCGTTGCTATCTCCTATAAAAGTATGCTGTAGATTCAGGTAATGTCCCGTCTCATGCTTAATGGTTTCATTTTCTCCTGTGTAAAATTTTAACTCGTAGCCTAGAGAACCATCAGGATCATAACCAAATGCATTGTAAAGCATCACCGTTCCATCCTTATCATTATTCTCTAATATAGGAACATAAGAATATCCCTGTACACCATTTCCTCCATCATTAGCATCTATCTCCGTTACTATCCAGATATTATAATACTGATCTGAAGGCCATCTACTTAGATTTTTTACATCTACTTCATTTACTGCTAGATTAGGATCAGATCCTCCAGTGATCCCTATGTTTTCATAATTCCCAGTTCCTGTTGCATCTTTTCTTATAATTCCAGTAGTTGCTGAACAATCAGGAGCAAGGGAGGCGAGACAGAACTCTATCTCAGCGTCTGAAGTATTAGGATAATTAACAGCTCTGAAAGCATCATTCATATTATCTAAAGCGCTCATGATCTGATCATCGCTAATATTTGCACCCGTACCAATATCTTGTCCTGTATGCAACACATGTACAACGACAGGTATTGAGTATACGACACCTGAAGCGATAAGCTGACTTGTTTTCTTCTCTACCACTAGCTTATTAAATTTCTTTACCTCAGCTCTAAACTCAGCATCCTCCTGATACCTCTTCTCATACAAATGATCGAAGCCACAAGTCGCATGCTGCGCAAATGATGGTGTAGAAATGAATAAAGAAAATAATGATAGGCCGAGAACAGATAATAACTGGTAGTACCGCATAGATGTGGGAGCTTAATTGGGGTTATGGTTAATTGTTTAGTACGTTGAGAATATCATGTGAATAGAAAAAGAATAAAAAAAGTTCAGTAAAAATAATTTATTAAGCTGGATTAGATGAAATACTGGAAAAAGCTTCGATTAAATTACTAACTGTCGTCCAATATACATCTACCTCTGAAGATAATTCTAGAGCCATCATTACTAATTTTCTAATATAAAAATTCATGGTCTAATGTCCAGGCATCTTTAACTCTCCGGCTTCTACTCTAAAGGGTAGAACGTTTTCCCGAGGCGGTAATGGACATGTTGCAAAATCCGAAAACATGCAGGGTGGATTAATAGCTTTATTAAAATCTAAGTAAGTTCGTCCGTTTATATCTGGCCGCTTAGCGTATAAAAATCTTCCCCCACCATAAGTTTCTGCATCAGTAGTCTCGTCAGCAAAGACTAAGAAAAGATCTTTAGGTCCTCCATCAAGCGCCAATAATTTATGTTCCTTTTCTAGGTGGATAAAGGTAAGATAACCTTCTACTTTTGTATCGGTTTGTTTTCCTGTGATATCTGCTATTTTAATAGTCTCATTTTCTAGAGGATCAGAAAAGGCAGCTACTTTTTTCCATTCTGATCTTATAGGAAAATAAGGTATTTCAGTAAACTGCCTACGCGCTATATGATTCGTATCACGTAAGCGTAGTCCTTGTCTTTCTCCGCGTTGGATTATATACCAGCTATAGTCTTTGTAAGTCATTTTAGTAGGAGAGTTCGTTGCATCTGTCATAAGAACTGCTTCATCTACCATATCATCATTGACGCTCACAGACTTGTTACTGTTGTTAGTATATTTAAGATTCATACCTGTTTTGGTAATAACGCCTAGACTGACTGGTACAGATTCAGGAAAACTTATATCAGCTTTTTCAGAGCCTAAGGTATTTTCCCCTTCCACAAGCCAATACAAACCCACCAGTGTTATCCAACCATCAGCACTTGTGAGATTATCATATCTATTAGCTCGCCACTTATCTAGTTGTTTTTGGTAAATTACAGAAACTGGTTTAACATCCTGAGCTACCGTGTTCTTAGAAGCCTTACAAGCTCCCATTAACAGGCCAGAAATAAGAAATATAAATAAGTGATATAATCTCATAGTGAAAATGTAAACTATAATTTATAACTTTTAGGCATGAAAATGAATTTTTACATAAACTATATTCTAGTAATAGCTCTTATTTGCTGTTTTCTTTCCTGTAATGATACATCACCAGATAATAGTAAGAAAACAACGGACCATGTAGGATCAGATATTGTACTCAACAAATCTCAGGCTGAGAACTTAGCAAAACTCCCCATGAAGTGTATCCAGCATCCGCTACCCTACAAGGCAGGTCATACCATCGCCAAAGAAGAAGATCTCGCAATGCCACAGGTACACCATCCTGCTTTTTATGGCTGCTTTGACTGGCATTCTTCTGTGCATGGGCATTGGTCACTGGTCTACCTTATCAAGTCATTTCCCGATCTAAAAGACCAAGCCAGTATAAGGAAAATGCTGAATGAAAATCTTACCGAGAAAAATATAAAAAAGGAGCTAGCATATTTTTCTCTAAATAAATATACGAAGTCTTTTGAACGAACTTATGGATGGGCTTGGCTACTTAAGCTAAGTGAGGAGCTCTATACCTGGGATGATCCTGATGGTAGAAAGTGGCATCAGAATCTACAACCTCTAGCCCAGCATATCTCAGAACAATATCAGGAATACCTTCCTAAACTAGTCTATCCTATCCGCGTAGGGGAACACTCTAATACAGCTTTCGGATTAGGCTTTGCTTACGATTATGCTCTAACTGAAAAAGACAAAGCACTACAGACTATTATAGAACAACGAGCTAGAGATTTCTACCAGACGGATGCTGATTGTCCCCTTTCTTGGGAGCCATCTGGATATGACTTTCTATCCCCTTGTCTAGAAGAAATCAATATCATGAGAAGGATTCTGTCTCCTACAGAATTTCCAAAGTGGATAGAGCAATTCCTCGGAAAAAACTACACAAATATGAGCCTTGTTCCTGCAGAGATAAAAGATAGGACTGATGGCAAATTAGTGCACCTAGATGGGCTTAATTTTTCTAGAGCCTGGTGCTTATATCCTATAGCGAGTTTCGACAAAAGCTTTGAGCGCATTGCAAACAAACATCTAGCATTTTCTATTGCTAATATAGTCGATGGTGATTATAGCGGAGAACACTGGTTAGCCTCCTTTGCACTATATGCACTAAAGACTAAAAAAGAGTATGCACAATGAGGTGGAAAGATTATCTAGGACCTTCGACCTTAGTGACGGCAGCATTCATTGGCCCTGGAACGGTCACCGTATGTACGCTTGCTGGCGCTAATCATGGTTACACCTTACTATGGGCAATGTTGTTTTCTATATTCGCCACCATCGTATTACAAGAGATGGCAGCTAGAATAGGTCTTATCACGCAGAAAGGATTAGGTCATGCTATTAGAACTGAAGCTGGAGGCGGCATAAAAAAATATCTTCTCATCCTACTTGTTGTATCAGGAATATTAATCGGAAATGCGGCTTACGAAGCTGGGAATATATCGGGAGGAATATTAGGTTTAGAATTATTCTTTTCCTTTAGATATTGGCCTATTATTTTAGGTAGTTTTTGTTTCGCATTGTTATTTTGGGGGAAGTATAAGCTGATCGAAAAATTACTCATAGGTCTAGTATTACTTATAAGTGTTTGTTTTATTATCACGGCCATACTTATACAGCCCTCAATAACGGACATCCTAAAAGGATTTGTTCCGCGCTCTGTAGACACGACGGAAATTCTTATTATAATAGGACTGATCGGCACCACTGTAGTACCCTATAATCTTTTTCTCCATGCTGCAATAGTTTCAGAAAAATGGAAATCAGAAGAAGATCTTCCAAAGCTTCGCTTAGAAAATAGAATTGCTGTACTCCTAGGAGGTATCATATCTATACTCATCATAATTGTTGCAGCAGGAATGCACCATAGACAGATAGAGATAAGTTCCGCAGCCGATATGGCCATACAACTAGAACCATTACTAGGGAAGTATGCTAAGGTATTTATGTCAATAGGCTTGTTTGCAGCTGGTATAAGTTCTGCGATAACGGCACCGCTTGCAGCGGCATATGCTGCGCGAGGACTGTTTGGCTGGAAAAAAAATGACAAGGACATACGGTTCAGACTGGTGTGGATGAGTATTCTTATCATAGGAGTACTTTTTGCATCCCTAGGAATAAAGCCTTTACGAATCATCCAGTTTGCTCAGATTACGAATGGTATATTACTCCCTATCATTGCTACATACTTGCTCGTACTTGTCAACAAAAAATCTCTACTAGGAGACCATAAAAATAAAATGCTTCAGAATATTGTAGGAATCTTCGTGATTCTAATTACCATTGCGCTTTCTTCTAGGACGATGTATATACTATTTTTTACATGATAATGCACGTAGATATAAACTGTGATATGGGCGAACTCATGCCCGGTATACTTACGAATGTAGATGAAGTATTTATGCCTTATATATCCTCTTGCAATATATCTTGTGGAGCCCATAGTGGCAATCCGGAAATCATCAGAAATACAATACAGTCTGCCATACAAAACAAGATATCCTTGGGCGCTCATCCGTCCTATCCTGATAGGGAAAATTCTGGAAGAAAATCTATAAACATTTCTGATTCGGAGTTAGAAACACAGTTAAGCTATCAGCTCCATGCCCTTCAAGAAATGGTCGTATCTATGGGTGGGAACATCTATCATGTCAAAGCACATGGCGCCCTCTATAATGACATAGCATACGATAAAAACAAAGCTAGTATTTTTGTCAATGTTGTCAAAGCTATAAACCCATCCTGGAAAATATATGGACTATCTATGGCACCTCTTCGCTATGTGTGCGAGGCCTTAGAAATGGAATATGTATCAGAAGTATTTGCGGACAGAAGGTACGAATCGGATCTGCGGTTACGGTCGAGAAAACATGAAGATGCTATGCTCAGTAATCTTGCAGAAGTAGAAGAGCAGCTCTCTCAATTTGTACAAAATAAAGTAAAAACATCTGAAGCTATAAAAAACATAGCTGTACAAAGTATATGTATACATAGTGACACGCCTAATGCTCTAGAAATAGCTAAGAAGACAAACTTGTACCTTAAAGAAAATAATATTGAGATCTGTAAAATTTAAAAACTATCATTGTGTATGTGTTCCCTATGGAGAACACTGGTACAGACTATACCTTACAAAGAACAATTCAGATAGCCTAACAGCTCTAGGGCAGATAATACATAAGGCAGGTATAGATGGTATACAGAATATTATTGCTACCGAAAAAGAGATAAGCATTCAGACTGGTGATATAGATCATGTGCTAGCCGAGATAGAAAAACTAGATACTAGTCATAACTCCTATTCTGGAATCACCTACAGATTACCCATATTTTTCCATGACCATCCTGACTGGGAAATTATATCATCCCACACTGGTCTAGAAAAAAATAAATATATAGAACTACTTATAGCAAAGACGTATGATGTAAGTATGCTAGGTTTTTTAGTGGGATTCTATTATTGTAGAAAACTAGATCAGCCATTACAAATTCCTAGAAAATCAACGCCTGCGACTCGAGTAGCTTCTGGTTCTATAGCGGTAGCATCTGACTACTTAGGCGTTTATAGCTTATCGAGTCCTGGAGGCTGGAATACTATAGGTCATACACCAATCCAATTATTAGATATGAAAAAATACCCTCCTACCCTACTGCAAGTAGGAGATAAGATCTTATTAGAATCGATAGAGCATTCGTTACACGAGGAGATATTATTGCAACAGCTAGACATCAACCAGTATAATGCAAGATATTGAAATTATAAAGCCAGGCTTGTTTACAACAATACAGGATAAGGGAAGAAAAGGCACCGCTTATTTTGCTCTCCCACCAGGAGGTGCTATGGATACTGTGGCGCTGGAACATGCTAATCTCCTAGTACATAATGCTAATGATTTTCCCGCCATAGAATGCACTTTAGTTCCACCTACATTACTTATACATCGAGATACATATATCTCCCTCACAGGCGCTGATATGCACTGGACAATAGATGGTGTAAATGTGGATAGATATGCAAGCTTATATGTAAAAAAAGGAGCTATACTAGCAGGAAAACCAAGTCGGGATGGTGCCAGAGCATATATCGGACTCGGAGGGATGATGAAAGGAAAGGCGTATTATGGATCACAATCTACCTATAGCTACGCAGGCATAGGAGGCATAAATGGAAAACCATTTACAAAAGGAGTATTTATAGATCTAGAAGAAAAACCGAATAGTCTAGATATCGTAAAAACATCTACTCCTCAGCGCTATACAGATATAAAAAAAATCTCTTTCCATAAAGGTCCCGAATGGGCCTATATTACGCAAGCAGCAAAGAGAAAAATAACAACTGCGCCCTTCAAATTATCCTCAGCAAGTGATAGAATGGGTGCAAGACTTATAGACCATAAAATAGAAAGTCTTCCTCATGAAGAAATGAAGTCCGTCCCCATCTTTCCAGGTGTCATACAATTGCCTAGATCTGGAGATCCGCTTGTCATTCTACAAGATGGGCAGACAACAGGAGGATATCCTCGTATAGGAATAATCAGCGCATCAGAGCTCGATAAATTCAATCAATTATTACCTAATACTTTTTTCCATCTGGAGCTCGAGCAATAAAGATTAGAATACTGGCGATTTCAAAATAACCAGACAAGGAAGATAATTTTTACTGACCTTTCTTTGGGATCTAATGTATAGAAGTTATACCATTTACATTTTAAAATGTCGTGTAATTATTCTTAACTCAAATACTATGCACTCAAAGTGCATAGGTTTATATCACTTATGAATCAAATTCATTTATTCCAAAATCATTTCATCATCCAAACCTTAATCTTTTGGATGATGCTCCTCGTAATACCTTAGTAATTTGGCTAAGCTTATATTTTAGAATTTATTCAAAAGATATATCCCATAAGCACTATATTATACCAATTCTATTTTTAGATGACGGAAAAGGATTTAGAATTGTTCAAAATGTATCAAGGCAAAAAACGAATGAGTTCGACGTAGTCGAATAAAGTACGAAAGTGCTTTAAATGAGAACCCTGCCTCCTTGCATACGGCAGGCACAGCGCTAAGCGGGCGGGCTAGCAAAGAACCCATAGGTTCGGCGAGGCTTTTTAACGAAGGAACATGAAGAACAAAATAAATAATTACCGTCATTCTAAACTAGAATTGGTATTAGTTCAGGAGCGTAAATAATAAGAGTATAGCTCGTCGATTCAGCGGGACCAGATATGCCAGCAATCTTTGCTTAGCCATTGAAGCGTCAAGAATTTTGCTTCGTTTTTTTTGACTGAAAAATGAAGGAATCCTAAGCATGAAAAATAAATCTAATGTGATGAAAGTAGATCCTAGTAATTACAAATAAATATCTGTATTCTAAAACCTATAAAGGATAAGTATGTGCGCTTTAATAGGTGGGAATATTACTTGGAAGTATTACTTGAACTAGTGAGTGTTCATTTTTTCATTGATAAAAAATGAACCAAAAAATCTAGTTACAATAAATGCTAGACATGCAGGCTGGCACCCGTCCGCCTGCCTAAGTACCTTAGTACGTCGGACAGGCACCCACGATTGTAACAAGCCACCCGCTTCTATATAATTTTTTATGAAATATAAATATGTATGACTTCTTTATACTGAGTCGTTCTCCCTTTTCTCTATATAGACAATTTATAGAAACTATAGTTGTGGACTAAAGTCCATAGATTTATCTAACTATTGAGACCATTGAACAAATCTACTGGATGACAAGCATATCGCGTCAGTGATAGTAAGAAGCCGATAGGCGTCACGCGTTAGCGGGACCGAAACGAACGTGGAGTTCTGCATAGCACGCCCGGACGCCCAAATAAAATAAATAGTTAATACATAAATTATTAATTTAGCAAAAGAAAATAAAATATATGAAGACATATGAATCGCTTATACTAGAAGAAACTGAAGGAATTGTAAAGCTAACGATCAACAGACCTAAAGCACTAAATGCACTAAATCGAAAGGTATTTACAGAGCTAGAGCAGGTATTCGAAAAAGATCTAGACCCTGCTAAGATCAAAGGTGTCATCATCACAGGATCCGGAGAAAAAGCTTTTGTTGCAGGAGCAGATATTTCAGAATTTACGAGTGCAGATTCTGAGGAGATGATGGTGCTATCTCAGAGAGGCCAAGATATATTTAAGTCTATAGAATATTTTGCCAAGCCGGTTATTGCAGTGGTAAACGGATTTGCATTGGGCGGGGGTTGCGAGCTAGCATTGGCCTGTCATATGAGAATAGCTGAAGAACAGGCGATGTTTGGATTTCCTGAAATAAACCTTGGCATTCTTCCGGGCTATGGTGGTACGCAGCGAATAACTCAACTTATCGGAAAAGGTAGAGCTATAGAACTTTTGCTTACGGGGAGTATGATGTCTGCAGAGGAAGCAACGCAACTCGGCATAGCAAATCACATGACGCCTGCGGGTGAAGGCATCGCAAAAGCTACATCTATCATAGAAAAAATTGCAAAAAAAGCGCCACTCCCTGTTAAGGAAATTATCGCAGTTACCAATGCTGCATATGATGAAACGAAAGATGGTTTTCTGGAAGAGGTAAAAGCTTTTGGACGTCTTGCGGAAACAGCCGATTTTAAAGAAGGAGCACGCGCATTTTTAGAGAAGCGCAAGCCAGAATATAAAGGCGCATAAAGAAAATATATGGCAAAACAATTAGAGGCACTGACGCCAGCACTAGAAAAATTTATAGCAGCCCAACCGATCTTTTTCGTAGGTACTGCTAGAGCTGAAGGCACCGTAAATGTATCACCAAAAGGTATGGATACACTAAAAGTAATAGATCCAAATCACTTAATCTGGGTCAATCTAACAGGTAGTGGAAATGAGACTGCAGCGCACCTCCTAGGTAATAATAGAATTACGATAATGTTCTGTGCATTCCAGGGGAAACCGCTGATTCTAAGACTATATGGAAGGGCTACAATTTATCATGAAAACGATACATTTTTCAAGGAGCATATTGCCAGTTTCCCACCCATGAGAGGTGCTCGTCAGATTCTGGCAGTGAAAATAGATATGGTACAAACCTCTTGTGGATTTGCTGTTCCTCTTATGGAATTCAAAGAAGAACGCAGCTTACTCACTAAGTGGTCTGATAACAAATCAGATGATGAGTTAAGAGCATATTGGCAGAAAAAAAATGTAGAGAGTATCGATGGGTTTAATACAGGAATGCCCGAGTAATTTTATAGCAAAATTTTGTAATACATAGTTACTAAGGCAAGCAGACATCGACATCAGAGTCGGTCGGATTAGCAGAAGCTTTCATTGACAGATACAAAAAAATACCCATGCTTCTGCATGGGTATTTTGTGAGAGTAGAGGGATTCGAACCCCCGACCCCTACCCTGTCAAGGTAATGCTCTAAACCAACTGAGCTATACTCTCTAAATTAAAATGCTAAGATAATATTTTAGTTCATTATGTAATGTATTACGCCTACCCGCCCGCCAGGTTTGCTCTTTTCCGCCCGCCCGCTTTCGCGGTGCTCTCTCTTGAAGCACTTCGTACTTCACTCTGCGAGTGCGTTCGTTCATCCTTAAATTGACTACCTCTTCAATTTTGCTTCGCATCGGTCAATCTTTCTAAACCAACTGAGCTATACGCTCTAAACACCCTTAGGGTAGATGTATAAATTATTATTTATAATAAAGTAGCTTCTAGATAGGTTGCCATGAAAGTTTACTTTTTTAACTTCTTCCTTTTTCCATGCGATAAATCCTATACCTCAATACCACCCAATAAACAATTAAAAAAATAGTCACCAAAGGCCACAAAAAACAAAATAAAAATGCATTGGCTTCATAATAAGAAGTGCCTCTGAGATTGGCCATGTTGATTACAAAATCAGTGCAATAACCATAACACCATAGTCCAAACTGGACCACTCTAGCCAGTAACTCATTCATGTTGTTTTGTTTTAAGTTGAGCTCGCAAATCAATACACCTTATGAGCAAGAACCACATGAACAAGGGCCACCCAATTACTAAGAATACAATATTTGCCAAACCGTAATTACCAAAGCCCTTCAAAAACCTAATCATACCAAAATACATAGGATCTATATATTGTTTTATAGGTTGCACATATCTTATATGATGCTGCTCACAAAACTTAGTACTGTTGTGGCAGGCCCAAGAGCAGCGATCTTTAACCCATAATTCTGAATTCATAAATGTAACGCCGTATCCACTATAAGCTTTCTCCTTGATTGTAGGACGTACTAGCTCATTGACTATGATCATAAGAACAAAGGGTGCAACTAAAAGTACTGGTTTATAGCTTGTTTTCATTTATGTATATGTTGTCTATATCTTCGCTTACAATTCTATTTTAACTACCCTTGATAAATTAGTATATTTTATTATTCACTGTCGCCTATACGATATACGTATAATTATTTGCTAATATTTAAATCTTGCCACTCTAGTTTGTGCTTTAGATAATAGGCTTTAGAAGCATCAATCAAAACCTGATCTATCCTAAATAGTCTCCTAGAAAAAATATCATACTTAACTAAATCAGCTATACATGCGTCTAGATCAGGATAGATCATATTTTCGTTAGCACTACCTTCAAAGGTGTTTGTTCTATGGAAAGCTACTCTACCGTCTTTCTTTTGTAAATAATGATCAATAGCACCTTCTCTAGAATGTTGCAATAAACATTTTGCCTGATAAAATTCTTCTAGCCCGTTTCTAATATTATTGAATATTTTTTCTTTGCTCATACTTTAATTTACTATTTAGAAACCACTTATTTAAGTCCACTTGCTAAAACCTTAATGGTATTCGCACCTAGTGTTCGTATTTTTTCAGCTTTACTTACAAGATTTCCAGGACCTTCACTGAGTTTTTTCATTGATTTCATGTAGGTGTTTTTTACAGTATTCAATTGATTACCCATCTTAGCCATATCTTCCGTAAAACCAACAAACTTGTCATACATCTTACCAGCTTCCTCTGCGATCTCTGCTGAGTATCTATTCTGTTTATCATTTTTCCATAGAGACTCTATTGTTTTCAAAGTTGCTAGTAGTGTTGAGGGTGAAACAATTACTATATTCTTATCATACGCATAGGAATAAAGACTCCTGTCTCTTTGAAGGGCCCAGCAATAGAAATAATAAATCCTGCAAAAATCAGAAAAGAAATAGGTGCAAAGGTGAGCGAATTATATAAAATTTATAATGGTACGTGAAATAAAGTAACGTACTAATTTATTTCTATCAGTGCACTGAAGAACAGGATTCATCAATCAATACTCGTAATGGGTAGCCTAATCAACTCAAATAGATACTAGCTAGTTCAGAGCGGTTCATATTATGCTTATTTGGACTACAGATAATCTGTATTGGGTTACCATTATCTATTCATATTTTTCTAAACTATATCGAAGGTTTGTTCTTAAGTAGTGGAACTTTCAAAAGTGCAGACTATTCAGTGGAACTTCTTGTACAAATAGCAAAAAAATTACGAAAAAAGGGAAACTACAACGATTACATGTATAGCATTACGCCTACCCGCCTGCCAGATTGCTCTTTTCCGCCTGCCCGCTTTTACGATGCTCTCTCTTAAGGCACTTTCTACACTTCGAGATCTATCGTTCTATTTCCTAAATTGACGCTCATCAGTTAAGCTTAGCATCGGTCTTACATATAAACCAACTAAGCTTTACCATTTGTACCTAATTAATTTCTTATTAGAGAGAATATCCATCGCAATCTCTGTATATTTGCATAATGAATAATAGATTTGCTGATTTTTAAGAATTTATATAATCCCCTGCTTGATTTTACAATATAAATAATGAACCTATTTTACATGCGATCAGTCCGCATTAAAGATAATGGTTTAATACCTTAAAAAACTTATGGCAACATCACTTAAAATTTCATTAACCATACTTTTAGTATCAATTTTAGGTGAGCTAAGTGGACAAGGATTTAATAATATTTTAGATTTTCTCACAGTTTACCCTAACAAAAAAGCTGTTCGGAAGGATAGTACTATATATCCCGCTAAGGCTATATTTACACCAGTTATTTCTTATGCACCTGAAACAAATCTGAGTATAGGGGTAGGAATAAAAGGTCTTTTCAAAATGAAAGGTTCTGGAGATGAAACCAGAACATCTAATTTACCTATCACAGCACAATACACCATAGAAAATAAATATCTTTTTTTCTCAGGGTTTGAAATTTTCTCCCCTCAAGAGAGATATATGTTGACAGGAAATATAAGAATACAATCCTTCCCTAGTCTATACTTCGGAATAGGTCCAGATACACCGAAATCTAATGAAGAAGAATTTAATTATCGCCAGATCTTATTGCAACCTCTTGTACTGAAAAATTTATTTAAGAAATATCTATTCTTTGGCGGAGGCATACGTTATAACAAAATAAGTAAGGTAGAGCCCTTGATAGATGGACTATTAGCAAATACTAAACAGTCTGGTGCCTTAGGGTCGACCTCCTTAGGTGTAGAATTAGCGATAATTTATGACAGTAGAGACAATTTATTAAATGCGAGCACGGGATCCTTTATGAGCTTGACACAAGGATTCTATGATTCATCTATAGGGTCCTCGCATAATTTTCAGCTGACTAAACTCGATTTCAGACATTTTATTCAGCCTTTAGGAATATCATCGAGTATTATAGGTATTCAATTTCTATCCCAATTTAGTGTAGGTGATACCCCTCTTCAGGACATGGGACAACTGGGAGGAGAAATGATAATGCGCGGATACTTTGAAGGACGTTATACAGACCGTCACTTGATAGCTTCGCAGGTAGAATGGAGACAAAAGTTATCACATAGATGGGGGGTAGTTGCATTTGTAGGTGTGGGCAATGTTGCACCTTCTATAGATACATTTGATTTCACTACAATCAGAACTTCTTATGGCGTCGGTTTAAGGTTTACTGTAGATGAGGAAGAAAATCTAAATCTTAGGCTGGACTTAGGTATAGGTAATGAAAAGGTCAATTATTATTTCAAGGTCGCGGAAGCATTTTAAAACTAAATATAATTGGAAATTAGATTTAAAATATGATAAATACTAAAATAGTCATACTTCCCATGATCGTTATCATTATGATAATGCCTGCACTTCTACTATCCCAAGAAACATTAACCTCGGATAAAATAACTTCAAAGAAAGATTCCCTTATATGGGAAAATTCGATACTGCCAGTTGCATTTTATCTGCCAGAGACTAGCTTAGCTGGCGGAGCTACAGGTATATTATCATTTAAAAAATCTTCTCAGGCCGAAGAAGAAAGACCTTCTCAACTTTTATTTGCAGCGATCTATACACTTCAGAATCAACTAGAGATTCTTGGTACTTTTGAATTTTATGCTGACAAGAGGAAACACCGCCTAAAAGGTGAGTTTGGTTATTATATATACTCGTATAATTATTTTGGAATCGGCGCTGACTCTAAGGCTGAAGATTTTGAAAAATACAAAGTGAATTTCCCAAGATTTAATCTGAGTTATTCAAGAAAAATTATAGGTAAATTAAATCTAGGCATTGGCTACAGAATGGACAATTTTAAAATACAAGAAAGAGAAGTCAATGGATTATTAAATGTGAACAAACCAGTAGGTTGGAATGGGGGTCTTAAGTCCAATTATGAAATTAATTGTTTTGTTGATACTAGAGATAATATTAATGCACCTTATAGTGGATTCTATGGCGAAGTGGTTTATCAAAATAGTATGAAGTGGTTCTTTTCAGATTTCGATTTTCGAAAATTGGACGTCGACATACGCTATTTTATTCCTTTTAAAAATGATTGGACATTTGCACATCAGTTATGGATCACATATGCTACTTCTGGAGCACCTTTTTACGAAGTGGGACATATATCCACGGCTAGTAGGTCACGTGGTTTTGACGATAGAAGATTTATTGCATATAAGATGGCCACATATCAGTCAGAATTAAGGTTTCCTATATTCGGCAAACTTAGAGGCAGTACTTTCTACACTTATAATGTAATGCCAGATAGTTGGTCATCATTCTTCGAAAATAGAGAATATTTCAGTTATGGCATAGGGATACGATATTATGTGATAGATGAATCAAGAGCTGGCTTAAGGTTCGATATTGCAAGAGGTGATGGCGAATACAACTTCTATCTTACATTCAATGAAGCTTTCTGAAGTATTGATTTAATAGAAATTATATGAGACTAAAATATGAGTATACGCATCGAGTTATCAGACCTCATAATTTCTATCGACTAGGATCAAAATTTTTACTATAAAGTTTGATTAACTGTACTGAATAGATCATTTAAGATGCATCAAAACAATCAAGTTTGATTACTGTTCGTAGCATCATATCGCTCGGATTGTTCTGTATACTTAACAGTTTTCTTAATTTATCGTCGCTTCGCCGGCTAGGCTTTCATTCTTAACGGATATCCAATTGTAAATGGCTAAACAAGCGCTAACTCGTCGTTCCTACGTCTCTCCTCAAACAAGCCATTGTTTTTAACACCATTTCCTGCTTGTATCTCCTAAAATGGTATAAGGCCAAAAATCGAATCTCCTAGTTTTTTTTAGCCGTGCTGTCTATATGCGCTATTCGGTAACTGTATATAATTCCGTCGTAGATTGCTGTTTTAGGAAATTTAAAAGCTTTACAATCTGCCTTGACACTTTCCATATTTGTGCATAAGAAACTCATGCGATATCAGCATAAACTATATCAGGGCATCCTCCATAATATTATCTTGTTAGAGGTGTGATTGCGAAATATATTTTCTATTCAATCATCCAATTATATATAGTTCTTATCTTATTAGTAATTTAAAATATTGTTCTTTACAAAAAAAACCAAATCATGAAAAAATATGATGCAATAGTAATAGGCTCTGGTCAGGCTGGAACTCCCCTAGTATTCAAACTTGCTGCTGAAGGAAAGTCAGTAGCATTTGTAGAAAAAAATAAATTTGGCGGAACCTGTCTTAATACTGGGTGCACGCCTACTAAAGCTTACATTGCTAGTGCAAGAAGAATGTGGGATACCGCAAATGGCGAAGAACTAGGTATAGAAATCCCAAAGGGGTCAATCGCTAATCTTAGCAAAATAAAAAAACGAAAAGATAGCATTGTAAAAAAATCTGTAGATGGCATCACGAAAGGCGTTGAAGAAGATGAGCATATTACATTCTATCATGGAGAAGCTAGATTTACAAACGAGAAAGAAGTAGAAGTGAATGGTGAAAAACTATCAGCAAAACAAATTTTTATCAATGTAGGAGCTCGAGCTAATGTGCCTGAAGATTACAAGAAAATTTCTCATCTAACCAATGAGACGATCTTAGAACTGACAGAAATACCAGAACATCTTATCATAATAGGAGGAAGTTATATAGGTTTAGAATTTGGACAAATGTTTAGACGATTTGGAAGTAAGGTTACGATAGTTGAACAGAATGATACAATCATCGGACGAGAAGATGAAGAAGTAAGTCAGGCTATTCAGGATTTCTTGGAAATCGAAGGCATAAAATTTGAACTAGGATCGAAGTGTATCGCTGCAGAAGAAAATCAGGATGGGGAGATCAAAGTAAATCTAAATGGTAAGCAAGACAAGAATAAAGAAATTTCAGGAACACATCTCTTACTTGCAGCTGGTAGAATACCTAATACAGATAAGCTTAATTTAGAGGTTACTGGGATCAAAACCAATGAGAAAGGCTACATAGAAGTAAACGATTATTGCCAAACAGATGTTGAAGGCATTTTCGCTATGGGAGACTGCAATGGAGAAGGCGCATTTACACATACAGCATATAATGATTTTGAGATTGTTGATGACTTTCTTTTTGGAGATAAAAAAAGAAAAATTAGCGACAGAATAATGACTTATGGACTTTTTGTAGATCCTCCTTTGGGCCGTGCCGGCATGACTAAAAAACAAGCTATCGCTCAGGGTCATGCAGTAAAAATTACTAAACGCCCCATGTCAAAAATAGCTCGTGCCAAAGAAAAGGGGGAAACCTATGGTCTGATGTCTGCAGTAATAGATGCTGACACAGACAGAATTCTAGGAGCTAGTATCCTAGGAGTAGGTGGTGACGAGATCATAAGTAGCATACTTAATGTAATGTATGCTGATAAACCTTACACCATGATAAGAGACTCTGTACAAGTACACCCTACTGTAAGTGAACTTATACCTACTATGCTGGAAAATCTTGAAGAAATTGATACTTCATCCGAAGCGTAAAGTAAGCTACCATCAGATATACGTTTAAGCATGTTACTCATACCTTCCGTAATTAGGAGTTTGTTGTTCCGACATTGCTACATTGTAAGGTATAGCTTTTTATATCTAGGTCAGTAATTTTATCTTCTATGAACGATTAGTGCTATTCTATGTTCTACATTGGAAAACAAATTAATTAACATAATAAAAAAGGTACTATGGTTAAGGCTAAGTGGAACAACCAAGTTATTGCAGAGAGCAATGAGACAATAAAAGTAGAAGGTAATTACTATTTTCCCCCTCAGGCTATTAACAAATCTTTTTTTAAAGATTCTACATTGCATACCACCTGTCCATATAAAGGGGAAGCTAGCTACCACACGATAGTAGTGGATGGAAAAGAAAATCAGGATGCTGCATGGTATTATCCTTCAACGAAAAAAGGTTTTGAAAAAATAGCTGGTTATGTGGCGTTCTGGAGAGGTGTAGAGGTATCGGAAGATTAACTTTTCCTTGTTAAACCCTGAACTAATAGGATAAAATGCTTATATTCCTTCATCCATTAATTTACATAAACATAAACTTTTATAATATTTAGCTAATGGAAAACCTGTCAAAAATATCTTCAAATTTGACATCACTAAAAGAAAAATTTCTAGCAACCAGAGCTCATACAGAGTATATTTGTGAACCTCTAGAAATAGAAGATTACTCCGTGCAACCTACTGATGATGTATCACCTCCGAAGTGGCACCTAGCACATACAACATGGTTTTTTGAGCAATTTGTGTTAGTGGATCATGTCAAGGATTACACTATATATGAAGAAGATTTTGCCTACCTATTTAATAGCTATTACAATAACGCTGGAGAAAGAGTTCTCAGACCTAACCGAGGACTTATGACAAGACCTACGGTTATGCAAGTTGCAGCCTATCGAAAACATGTCACAAATTCTATTGCTTCACTTCTAGATAATGATACCTCAGATGAAGTAGCAACACTTATAGAAATAGGAATAAATCATGAACAGCAGCATCAAGAATTACTTGCCTATGATATAAAATATATATTAGGAAATCAGCCAACATTTCCCGTTTATGCTGATAGATTCACTTTACGTTCGGAAGCAAAGCAGCTTACATTTTCTCCTATAGAAGAAGGAGTTTACAGTATAGGACATCAAGGTGAAGGGTATCATTTTGATAATGAGCTAGGTCTCCATAAAGTTTACATTAATGGCTTTGAGATAGCCGACAGGCTGATTACAAATCGAGAATATATAGAATTTATAGAAGCTGGTGCTTACCGAGATTTTAACTTGTGGCATGCTGAAGGATGGAACTGGGTAGAAGAAAACGAGGTAGAAGCTCCTTTGTACTGGCATAAGTATCAGGGAGAATGGCATACGTATCATTATACGGGTCTGAAGAAATTAGACCTAGATGTTCCTGTCATGCACGTTAGTTATTACGAAGCATTCGCCTATGCAGAATGGAAGGGCATGCGTATTCCGACGGAATTCGAATGGGAAGTAGCAGCAGATCTGCTGGACTGGGGTCAACTATGGGAATGGACCTCCTCTGCTTATCTCCCTTATCCAGGATTTGCAAAAGCACCTGGCGCCCTTGGTGAATATAACGGTAAGTTTATGCTGAACCAGCATGTGCTCAGAGGTGGCTCTATAGCTACACCGCATGAGCACAGTAGAAAAACCTATCGAAATTTTTTCGCACCTAAGTCCAGATGGGTTTTCTCAGGTATAAGATTAGCCAAATAACTTAAGATAAGGATGAAGTCAATTAAAAATCAATTCGAATCTGATGTCATATCAGGTTTAAAACTAGAGCAAAAAAAGTTATCTTCTAAATACTTTTATGACGAGGAGGGTGACAAGATCTTTCAAGATATCATGCACCTAGAGGAATACTATCTTCCAAAATCTGAATTAGAAATTCTTACTGAGCAGACAGATGTAATGATCCGTGATTTTCCTTATGAGACCTTCGATGTTGTAGAGTTGGGTGCAGGAGATGGTAGCAAAACCGTTGTTTTTTTAGAAAGACTTATCGCACTCAAAAAGCAGATAAGCTATTATCCACTAGATATATCACCCGAAGTACTGCTTACTAATACTGAAAATATAAAAACTAAATTACCTGAGCTAGTTGTAAAAGCTATACCAGGTGATTATTTTAATACCTTATCAGAAATAGATAATAATAATCCTAAGATTATATTATTTATGGGCAGCAACATAGGTAATTATGAAAACAGAGAAGCAATAGATTTTTTGAAAAAAGTCAGACATCATATGCATGAAGGTGATATGCTCATGGTAGGTATAGACCTAAGAAAAAATCCTAAAATCATACTTTCTGCGTACAATGACGCTAAAGGTGTAACTAAAAAATTTAACCTCAATCTTCTAAAGAGAATTAATAATGAACTTGATGCTAATTTCGATTTAGAAAAATTTGATCATTATCCTATTTATAATCCGCTCAATGGGATTGCCTACAGTTTTGTAGTTAGTTTAGCAAAGCAAGTCGTGAAAATAGGTAATGAAAAGATACATTTTTCTGAAGGGGAAGTCATACAAACAGAGGTCTCTCAAAAATACAATATTAATCAGATAGACCATATGAGAAAGGAAGCTGGATTTAAAAAAATAGATCACTATTTAGATAAAAAAGCATATTTTTCTATTAGCATCTTTAGCTAATTTATTTTAAGCCTATCAGATATCTACAGGTCCACCAGGTTTAAACGATTGTAATAGCACCCATTTATCTTCCCCTATTTCTTGCACCACCATATCTGACGATAGTAAGCTGCGTCCCTGCGACCGAAGGAAGCAGATATGTTTTCTTATACCAATTCTATTTTTAGATGACGGAAAAGGATTTAGAATTGTTCAAAATGGATCAAGGCAAAAAACGTAGGCGAACCCATAGGTTCGGCGAGGCTTTTTAACGAAGGAACATGAAGAACAAAATA
>Ga0209187_1000633_pt1 | contig 55033 bp, 51 predicted proteins | sample BantaG_FD_187430 | JGI IMG/M metagenome (GOLD analysis project Ga0209187, IMG submission 187430) | Marine algal microbial communities from Bantry Bay, Ireland - BantryBay_4 metaG (SPAdes) (version 2) | ecosystem: Host-associated > Algae > Red algae > Unclassified | place: Bantry Bay, Ireland...
TGTTGCTTCATTGCCCAGATGTGGCATCTATCAGGTAGGGTTAAACGTTTGTATTTGGTCATATTGCTGATCACTCCTTTTATTTGTGGATATTTATTAGGGTTTTAAACGTTTAACCCTTTTTGTGTCTTCTAAAACACTAATTATTCACATTTAAATTTGTCGCAATAGCAACGATAATTCAGCTCGTACACTTTGGTGCCAGGGACCCCCCAGAAGTCCAATTTTTTCATTACTCATTTTTCGTCAATTGCGAGCCCCTTGGCTCACATAATGCATGGGCCAGCCTATGCCAAGAAAAACTTTTATACACTCAAAAATCTTTCCCTATCATTGCACGAACAGATTATAAAATAAGGAATTTTATCCTAAAAAACAAATGCCTAAAATATGGGACATCTTTCAAGACGAACTAAAAAGGGTTTCTATTCTCTACGATGCAAAAATTCACTATTTCTGTCTTATGAGCAATCATTATCATTTGTTAATTACGACACCTTCTGTGGACTTGCCCACAATAATGAGAGATTTTCAAAGAGAGTCAGTAAAGATGTTCAAGAGATAACCCACAAAGAACACTATCGCTTTAGAAGAAGATATAAATGGAGTCTTGTTAAAGATGCTCGCAAGTTTGCCAAAACCATTAAATACATCGCTCAAAATCCGGTCGAAGCTAAAATTGTAACTAAGGTAGAAAGGTATCCGTATTGTACTTTTGGATTTGTTCTAGGCGAAGGTCAAACAAGATACTGGCTGCCTTTTGAGGAAGGCCTTAAGGCTTCTTTGTTAAGAGAAACTCCAGACAACAAAATAGAATTGCAAAGGTGGCTAAATTCCGTTTAATACAAGAGGGTCCCTGGCACCGAAGTGTACGAGACCTACGCAGCCCAGTGAGAGCCGTCGTCGTCGCTTGGGTCTTTATCTTCTTCCGAGCTATCTACTTGGGCTATTTCTTCGGCCGAAGTGGGGTCAGGTTCAACTTTTGCGAAAGCATCAAAGACTCTATTGTCTTCAACGGCTGCTTGTACCCTTTCCTCTTCTAAAACAAAAGGGGCCGTAGCCTGTAAAGAATCTCTTCGACTTAAGTAATGATCATTTTCGTATAGACCTCTTGTGTGACTAAGATCATCAACTTGAATCTTTTGATCCTTAAGCTCCGGAATGCGGTTATCAACGCTCTCATTCCAAATCAAATCAAGAGAACTAGCATAACGGTTGATCAAATCAAAATAGATCACCTCAGGTGCCATAGTTGTATTGGCAATGGTCATGGCAACACTAAAGATAATACCTACAATTGAGCTCGACATAGAAAAAGCCATTTTAACCAAAAAGGCATTCATAACCTGCTGTGCCGCCTCAGCGTTTGTAGCGTCAATCTGTCCAAGCTTAGGCAAACCTTCAATAATACCAAGAAAAGTACCAAACATACCCCCAATAATAAAAAGACCTGGCAAAACGTTTAAGACATTGTTGATCAAGTTACGCGAAAACATACCCATCAATCTTGAAAAGTATGGGTTAGCGCTAAAAACATGTTTAGAAATCTCAAGCAACCGCGGCTCTTTGTTATTCATTTTTAAATAATGCACACGCTTCAAAGTGTCTTTAGCCAAACGAGTGGTGCCCTCTTCTAAAAGAAAAACTCGGTCCCCCATTGAGCTGATAAAATCTAATTTGCGACGCATGTTTTCTCTTTTGAGCTTAAAAATCTCATAAAGGGTTTTTGACAAAACAAAATCCACAATTGAGTAAAATGATTTTAACTTTTCTTTGCCGTCATCAAGCAGACCAGCAAAATAGCGATGAGTTCGTTTTTCAAACTCGGCTACAAATTTATGCTCACTCTTAACTACAATATACAAAGCAACTCTAAGTAAAATTGCAAAAAAGAATATAATGGCCATAAACGGCATCAAGTAGTTGGCTGAAAACCTTACTAGGCCCTGTACCCACATGCTTATAATATCTGCTGACATAATCTTATCCTCTTATACTTTCCTTATTCATTTCTTAAATTAAATTTTATCAAGACTGTTTGAGCCTTGTTACATTCATATACTGCGCAAAATTCATCGTTCGAAGGCGTGCGGCCATTTTTAAATAACTTGCGTGCCGCCCCTGTGTTATTGGCTAAGTACCCACGACCAGACACTTTAACCAGTGGGAATAATTCTTTTTGAAATTCAAAAGCCATCTTTTTAGTATCAAAAGAATAATCAAAAATTGTTCTGGCGCGCTTGTAGCTTAAATCTAAGTTATAGTTCAAAGCTTTCTTTTGCTCTGCACGTAGGCTACGCGGGTCAACAAACTTACTTTGATAAGTAGGTGACGCAAAACCTATGATTTCTACGTTTTCAATTTTAGAAGCAAGCACTGGGTCTTCCATCAAACTTTTTGCGTATTCAGGCATTAGCTTACGAAGCTTGGCTTTCATGCCACTTTTTAGGCTTGCGCTATCTGATTCAAAATAATCTTGGCCAAAATCAATAACCACATCTCCTGTTTTAGGATCGATCTGAGCACCAATGCCAGCTTTTTTGAAATTATCGGTTATCTTTTTAGCCAGCTCCTTTTTTTGATTGATGGCTTGTATAGCTTTTTGTAAATCATCTTTTAGAGTTTTATTTGTGTCGCCCAAGGAAGCTAAATTACGAGAAAGCTCCTTTTGCTTGTTTTTAGACTCTTCACGCTCCTGCGCAAGCTTTGCTTCAAGTTTAGCTTTTTCTTGTCTAAATTTATTCTTTTCTTGAGCTATAGATTGGGCATGAGCTTGTTCTTTTTTGAGCTTTTCTTCAGCACTCGATTGTACTTGTTGCATTTCTTGCTTAAAATCATGATCTTTTTTCTTTAGCTTTTCGTCAAACTGCTTTTGTAAAGCCGCAATGTTCTTAGTTAAGTCTTGGTTTTGACTTTCAAAACTTTCACGATCCTTTTTACGATTTTTCTCGAGATCGACTATTTCTTGCGACTTTGTTTTGAGCTGCTGATTTTTTTCGGCAACCTCTTCTTTGCGCTCACTTAATTTATTTGATGCTACTAACTTTGCCGTCACCAAATGCTTAACGAGCTCTTGATAGCGATCGAGAGACTTTTCTTTTTCAAGGACGTCTCCCATTTCAGCTTGTAATTTTTCTTTCTTAAGCTGGCTTTCGCTTTTTAATGCATCAATCCGACTAAGGACTTCTTTATATATTTTTTTCTCAGACTCGCTTTGCTCTTGTCTTTTTTGTCCAATAGAATCATAGAGAGCCAATTTTTCTTTAAGCTCGGTGTTTTCTTTTTGACTTTTAGAAAGGTCTCTTTGTTTAAGAACACTTACAGTACTACTTCTAAGACTGGCCATCATAAATAGAAGTAAAAACACAAAAGCTAAAATAAAAGATAAGTCAGCGTAAGAAGCCCATTGGCCTCCCTCGCCGCCTGCGACTTTTCCTTTTATTTTATCGTAGTTAAAATTCATCCTACGCTTTGAATCGGAGCTTGAATATCAAGACTTTAAGCTGTCAATTTATTAAGCTTGGATTTTTCGTAGTATTTTGTCAGATTGTTAAGCTTTGGTTAAAGCAAGGAGAAATTGGCTACAAATAGCTGCTTTTTATTTCAAATTATCTTTTATTTGAACAGAACGAACGGTCTGAGTGATCACATCAGGAGTTGATAGTTTTTCTTTTACTTCGACTCCCATGTCTTCCATCTGTTTAATAGCCGGGGTTAGCCTTCGTTGAAAGGAGCCAACAGCGTCGTTATAATGCTGAGTCGCTTTTGATAAAGAATTGCCCATTCCCTCAAAATGCTTAGCCCATACAATTAAATTTTGGTGAATCTTAGAGGCTTGCGAGCTAATTTTTTTAGCGTTCTCAGTAAGCTGTTCCTGTCGCCACCCATAGGCCACCGCTTTTAAAAGGGACATCAGTGTGGTTGGGGTTGCTAATACGACTTTTTGAGTAAAAGCCCACTCAACTAAGTCGGGTCTTTCCTGCAAAGCTGCGCTAAAAAATGCCTCACCCGGTATAAAGAGCACAACAAAATCAACTGCTTTATCAAATTGCTCCCAATAACTCTTACGACTTAAGTCACTCACCCGAATCCGTACAGATTCAGCATGTCTTTCGAGGGCAAGTTTACGCAGCCGCTCATCGCTTTGTTCTTCGGCTTCTAGGTAACCTTCCATAGTTGCTTTTGCATCGACAACAATCTGTCTATTATTAGGCAAATGCACAACCAGGTCTGGTCGCCCTTTTACTTTTGACTTTAATAACTCTTTGTCTTCGCTGCTTTGCTGCTCAGTGAAGTCACAGTATTCTTGCATGCCAGCAAGCTCAACAATTCTACGCAGCTGCACTTCGCCCCAGCGTCCTCGCACCCCAGGTTTTCGCAAAGCTTGCGATAGCTTTTCGGTTTCTCCCCGTAACTTACGATTTGACTCCAGTAAAATCTTTAACACTTGATCCAAAGAGCCGTACTCCCTGTTGCGCTCCTTATTAATATCTTCAACCTGCGCTCTGTAAGTTTTTAAATTTGACTGCAAAGGTTCAATCATTTTTTCAATTTCTTTTTGCGCTAACTGAAAATGATGATTTTGTTTGTTGCCAGATTCCTGAATTTTTAAATCAGCCAAACGCAAAAGATCTTCAGAGCTTTTTTTTAGATTGCTTTCGTTTATATCTTTAAGCTTCAACTCCAGTCCTTGACTCAGTTGTATTAAAATTTCTTCCTGTCTTTTTTTTGAACTTTTGATGAGCCAAAAAATAGCCGCAAAGGCCAACAAAAAAAATACCCCAACAGCAATCAACAACCATTCTGAAAGTTCAAACATCATATTATTGTTAACATATAAGACAAAAAAAAAGAAGATCGGCTTATTAAGCTAATCTTCTTTGTCTAAAAGGCTAACGCAAATGCGCTTCCTTCCCCGAAAGACTTTCCCCTCAAAAAGTCTTCCCCGTTTGACCTAGTCCCCTTGGTCGACACAGTGATTACGTGTTCCTTTCCTTCCCCAAGAAAAGTCCCCCAGCCCCTTACTGTGTAAAAATCATTTTAATTGAACACAGCCCTATAGAGCAAGTTTAAATACCTAATATTATTGAGTAAATTAGACACTAAGGTATCACAAATGATACTTTAGTGTCACTTTTGATACCAACTACTTGACCTAGTAAAAAGATTTTCATAGTTTATAGTCATGCAAAAGAAAGGCGACACCCAAATTCCGCAAGCGTCACTTGTAGATTCGCTGCGCCTTTTTATGACCAACAAGGGAGTCAAACAGTCAGATATTATTGAAAAAACAGGTATTTCAAAGCCTACATTAAATCGCTTTCTCAATAAAAAAACAGATCTGCGCTCATCGGACCTAAACAAAATCCTCAAATACCTTGGTATCGACCTAAAAAACATCATCAACAATCGCCTCGAAGACGATGTGCGATCAGACAAAGCCCCTCGTATTATACTTAAAAACCGCGTGTATAAAGATGTCGGAAGATTGCTCGAAAGCTTTAGTCCAATCGAAAAAAGCACCTTTCTTGAACAACTGGTTAACTATTCTAAAATGCGCTCTCAAGGACACCGCTCCGTAGAGAGAATCGAAAGCTTCATTCACAACTTAAGAGGATAAACACAACAATGGAAGTAGAAACACCCCCTCAAAACCCACCACCCCAGCAAATCGAATCCTTAATTAATAGAAAAAGCGATCAAGAGAATCTCTCGCTCAAAGAAGACCAAATAGAATATGTCTCAAACTGGGTGTGGAGAGCCACCGCCCAGCTTCTCGACCTCCCGGATTTCTCACCTTCTGCAAAGTGGATAGCAAAACGACTCAATATCAGCATTGCTCAAGGAGTCGAAGCCTTAGAGGGCTTAGAGAGATTAAAAATTATTAAAAGAACAGCCAGCGGCTATGAAAAGTCTCAAGCAAATATATTTGGCAACGGCGAAAAACTACCGCAAGAACGTCTTGTTCCGGCACACGTTTTAGTAACCACTCAAATAAACAGCCGACTTAATAAGTATTCACGCAACTCATACAGAACCGCCTTTATTGCAACAAACTTAAAAAACATTAAAAGCTTCCTGAATTATCTTGATAAAGCCTTTGATTTCTTGTTAAAAGAATCTAATCAGGAGAGGGAATCCAACGAGAGCGTTTACGCGATCAATTTTTCGTTAGCTGACTTGGGATCAGCAGCGAAGGAAGAGGAACAGGGGTAACACATGAAACAACTATCTATTAAACTAATTTCCAGTCTATGTTTTTGTGCGAGCAGTTTTATACTTGTAAGTTGTGAGACTTTAGTTAAAAACCCAAACCAGGGCACAGCTCCCAGCAATCCAGCAACCTTTGTTGAGCCTTCCACATCTCCCAAAGCACCCAAACTGCAGCAGCTCCCAAGTCAGCCCCAAGGAGGCGACCTAATTGGAGGCGACAACTGCATCACTCAAAACGACGGAAGCGTTATTTGTCCACCAAGCGATACTTTTCCCGGAATGGACAATAGTAACTGCAGTGATCCGCAACATGCAGATACTTACTTTGCAAGTACCGAAGCTACTAGCGAAAAAGCTCAAGATAACTTTAGCCAATACTACGATCCAAACTTCGCCGAATCTGGCGCCTGTTACCTAGTCAGCTACTGTGCGACTCCAGCTGACAAGGACCGTATAATTGAAACTGACATTGGCTCTCTAGAAATGAGTCCAAACTTAGGTCTATTCGAAAGAATGCTTAAAAATGTACGCTCGCCAGAAGAACTAAGACTTATGCAAGAGCTTTTAAAGGACAGACTAGAAGAAGTCCGCGAAGCAGAACTAACTTATTTAGACGAAAATACGATTTAGTTTTTAAATAAATCTAAATAACGTTCGTAACCCTTTTGAGCCATTTCTTCTTTTGGAATAAAGCGAAGAGCTGCAGAGTTAATACAATAGCGCAGGCCCGTAGGCTTTGGGCCATCTTTAAAAACATGGCCCAAATGTGAGTCGGCTCCAACCGACCTAAGCTCGGTTCTTGGGTAAAGCATTTTAAAATCAGTCTTGTTTTTGATATTTTTAGAATCAATCACGTCCCAAAAAGAAGGCCAGCCGGTTCCAGACTTATATTTATGGGTCGAAGAAAAAAGAGCTTCCCCAGAAACAATATCAACATAGATCCCCACTTTTTTATTGTCCCAAAATTCGTTATCAAAGGGTTTCTCTGTTCCATCTTTTTGAGTGACCTTAAACTGAATTGGACTTAAATTTTTTATACGTGAAGCCCATTTTTCTTTTATAGAACTTTTTTTGCTTTTATTAGCCGATGAAAAAAAACTCATAGATAAAAAAACTATAACTAGATATATGTATTTTTGCACTTATTTTATTATAACAAAAAATCCACTCTAGAATTCGCTGCTAAAACACTTTAATTGTTATAATAGAGCTCTATGTCTGCCTACCAGAACGTGATAAAAGCCATCAACAAGGAGCACGCACTGCTTGTTTTTCCTATTAAAGCGCAAAAAGAACCGCTCTCAATCTGGAAAGTTCTGCACCCCAGAAAAAAAATGCGTTGGGAGTGGGACGAGCATGGCGACGGCGACGTGCACGATCTTTGGCACCTCAGAGGCAAACTCTCAAATTCACCAAGAGTTTTTTACACAAAGTTATACAAAAATCGTGCCTGTTTTTTAAGTTTAGATTTTTTTAGCTATCTGTGGAATGTTAAAAATTCAAATTTAGTGAAAAGCAAAGATAAGCTCAGCTCCACTGCTACCCAAATATTAAACGAACTAGAAGACAATTCACCACAGTCACCTCGCCAATTAAAAAAAACCCTTGGTCTTAGAGGCAAAGACAACCTAACCGCCTATCAAAGAGCCCTAAAAGAACTCTGGCAATCCCTAATGATATGCGGTTTTGGAGAAATAGACGATGGAGCTTTTCCGTCTCTAGGTCTTGGAGCAAGTCGCTATATCCACGAACGGAGCTTAACTAAAAAAGCCTCGAGCAAGCAGAGCCTTGATAGCTTTCTTAAGCCCAAATCCCTTATCTACAATTATTTTAAGAAATACCTAAATAGCTAAATGTTAAAATAAATGCATTTAAGAGTTTTCTTTAATCAAATTTTTACTAATGACGATTCTTTGAATCTCACTTGTGCCTTCGTAAATTTCGGTGATTTTTGCATCACGCATAAAACGCTCTTGGGGATATTCGGTGGTGTAGCCGTAGCCACCTAAAACTTGCACTCCTTTGTTCGTCACCCACTGTGCCATTTCAGAGCAAAAAAGCTTGGCCTCACTAGCATAGCGCGAATAATTTTTCCCCTGATCTCTTTGCCAGGCAGCTTGTCTAATGAGCATACGGCCGGCATCTACTTTCATAGCCATATTAGAAAGATGATTTTGAATCCCACCAAGTTTAAAAAGTTCTTTTCCAAAAGCCATTCGCTCTTTAGAGTAATCAATAGCATTTTCAAGACTGGCTCTGGCAATTCCAAGGGCCTGACAAGCAATCCCAATCCGTCCACCATCTAAAATTTTCATAGCAAGAGTAAAACCTTCTTCTTCGCCTCCTAAAAGCTGGGAAGCCGGAATACTTACATTATCAAAATTAAGCTGATTAGTAGTTGAGCCACGAATACCGAGTTTGTCTTCGGCTTTGCCCACACTAAAACCTTCGGCACCTTTTTCGACTAAGAAACATCCTATACCTTTGTGGTTTTTTGCCGGATCAATCACTGCAAAAACAATGGCCACATCGGCCTGCTCGCCATTGGTGATCCAATTTTTACTACCATTAAGCACCCACCCATCGCCATCCTTGGTGGCTTTCATAGCCATAGTGGCTGCATCGGAACCAGAAGTGGTTTCAGACAAACAATAACAGCCAAGCTTGGCTCCAGAGGCCAAGGGCTTTAAAAACTTTTCTTTTTGTTCGTCAGTGCCATTGTCTGCCAAAACCTGACAAACCAAACTATTATTTACCGACATAACAACAGCCGTACTGGCACAAGCCACAGAAATTTCTTCAAGGGCTGCCGTGTAAGAAAGACAATCCATACCAGCGCCGCCCCACTGCTCGGGCACCATCATTCCCATAAATCCCAACTCACCTAAGCCTTTTATGATTTCTGCAGGATAACGATGTTCTTTATCGATTGCGGCGGCCTTTGGAGCAATCTCACTTTGCGCAAACTCTCTCGCCGCTTGGGCAATCATCTTGTGATCTTCTGTTAAAAATGCTTCTGACCAAACTAATGCCATTTCATATTCTCCTTATTTATTTAGCCACAAATAGAGCTTTTTCTTTCTTTAAAAATGCCTGAACGCCAATTTGCTTATCTTCGGTTTTAAAGGCCTCAGCAAAAGCTTGCGCTTCTTGCTGACAGACCCTATCTAAGTCCTCAAAGTCCACAGATTTCACGATCCTCTTAATTAAAGAAATAGCGCAAGGACCTGAATTTAGTAATAATTTTTCTATATAGTTATGTAGATTATCCTCGACCTTCGCACCCACTAGCACGTGCTGAAGCAGACCGATTTCTTTAGCTTCTTTGGCCGAAACTCTCTCTCCAGAATACAGCAGTTCAAGAGCTTTGGCTTTGCCCACCCTTTGGGCCAAGCGAGCCGTGCCTCCAAAACCTGGCAACAAGCCCAGCAAAGCTTCTGGCTGCCCAAGCTGAGCTGCCTCCGTCCCTATCATGATGTCGCAGCACATAGCCAGCTCACAGCCTCCACCGAGTGCAAAGCCATCGATGTAAGCTACTGTAGCAAAAGGCATTTTTTCTAAGCGGCCAAAAATTTTTTGGGTTTTGCGAGAGTGTTTCGCTGCTTCTTCGGCGGTCATTTTATCTAACTCCACAAGGTCCGCACCGGCCGCAAAAGCCTTACCTCCGTCCCCACGCAAAACAAGGGCACGCACTTTTAAGGGTTCTTGCTGCTGTCTTTTTTCTACTTTTGTAAATAAAGCGTCTAATTCAGAGATCACTTTCATATTCAAAGCATTTAAAGCCTTGGGGCGGCAGATTCTAATTTCTGCATAATCCAAACCATTACTTGTACTTTTATATTCTAGACTTACTAAGTTTTCTTCAACTGTCATATCGATAAACTCCCCGGCCGCTCTTGCGCCCAAACCATCCAGCTTCTACATATTTTCGCAGCAAAGTCGATGGCCGATACTTATCTTCACCTAATTCATTGTGAAGAATTTCTGCAATATAAAGCACTGTATCCAAACCAACAAAATCAGCTAGGGCCAAAGGACCCATGGGCTGATTGGTTCCCAGCTTCATGCCCGCATCGATATCCTCAGCACTTGCAAGCCCCTCTTCTAAGGCAAAGAAGGCTTCATTAATCATCGGGATCAAAATACGGTTGACCACAAAACCAGGACGGTCTTTGGCTTTTACGGGAGTCTTGCCAAGTTTTTTGGCAACTTCAATCATGGTCGCAAAAGTCTGATCACTAGTAGCCATACCCTTAATCATTTCTACCAAGGCCATAAGAGGAACCGGATTCATAAAGTGCATACCCGCAAAAAGCTCTGGCCTTTTTGTAACGGCCGCAAGGCGAGTGATACTAATTGAACTTGTATTAGAAGCAAAAAACACATCGGCAGCCAAGCTTTCATCAAGAGCTTTAAATAATTTAGCCTTTAGATCAAAGTTTTCAGGCACAGCTTCAACAATTAATGCTGGATCAAAATCCTTTAAGTTTTTTATATCTGCCGTAAAACTTAGACGCGCAAATATCTCATCTGGCTTTTCCTTTAGCTTTTCTTTGCTGGCTAGTTTATCTAAGCTTTTTTTTACGCCAGCCAGCGCTTTTTCTTGAGCGCTTTCAAAAGCGTCATAAAGTCTCACACTATAGCCAGCCTGAGCAAAAACCTGCGCAATACCAGCGCCCATTTGTCCGGCACCTAAGACGCAAACATTTTTATTCTTCATAGAGATTTAACTCCTGTGGATCCAAAACCTCCAGCACCTCTTTCAGTGCTGCTAAGTTCTTCACTCACAAGATGTTCCACTTGCCATACCGGCGCAATCAAAGCTTGAGCGATGCGATCTCCTGGCTGAATACTAAAATCTCCAGCGGTCCATTTAATTAATAATATTTTTAATTCACCACGATAGTCACAATCGATAGTGCCCACTCCGTTCACAAGTCCGATTCCCTGCTTAAAAGCCAAACCACTGCGAGCCCGTATCTGCATCTCATAGCCTTCAGGAATTTCTACACATAGACCAGTTGGCACAGCCAAAACAGTATTGCTCTTCAAAAGCAAAGGCTCTTCGGTAGCAGCACACAAATCAAAAGCCGCCGCACCATCGGTGGCCTTCACAGGAATTTGAGCCAAAGAACTAATTTTCTTCCATTTTAAAGTAATCTTATCCATCAAAAGCAGCTTAGTACGCTCAAGTAGAGCCTTCAATCCTATAAAGTAGAGAATTTGTATTACAAAAACATGCGCTTAATTAAGAACAAATCAAGGTGTGTTTATATGAAAATGTGTATCGAGCCGATTCCTTAAAACCAAGAAATATAAGCACTGTTTTTCTTCTAAGCTCTTGTCGTATTCAGAAAGAGCCACTATTAGCTCAAAAATACTCGGTGTTATTCTCATTATAGTTGTACGATCCGGAAAAAATTCGTGGCCCGAAAAGATGATTATTTCTTCTTTTTTAAACAAAGGCAAAGCCTCACGTTCATCGAGTAAAATAAGACCCTCCTCCTCCTTCTCTTTGGAAAGCAATGATTTTATAAATACATCAGAAAGATATAACTCTGAAGATTCTTCAACAGTTTCATTAAAAAATTCACTCTGAAGAAAGGGCGAAGTGGGATCAAAATCAACTAAGCGCCATAAAGTGCCTTCAGCTCTAAAATAGAGCCCCTCAATTTTAAATTGAGCAACCGTAGCTTCAACTTCAGCCCATAATGCATTAAATCGCACACGAATTTCAGGATCTTTAAACTCTTTTTCAAAATTTTTAAAAAAATCAATGTAGGGATCTATAGTTAAGACACGAAAGTCCACATCAATTGAATCAAGCTTAAGCCTAGTCATATTCTTTTTAAGGTCAGCCAGCAGCGCCGTTTTTAAAAGTTTTTCTGATCTCTCTCTAACTTTATATTTTGAATCTCCCAAAGCCTTAAAATAAACTTCGTAGATAACTTTTTGCTGAGGCTTAAGCTCGAAAGCGTAGTTGCTGTTGACGCAAACAAACAAGAACAACGGTATACAAGACCAAAATATTTTTAACATTTATCTTCCAACCCAAATTTCTGTCTCATCACTAGAAGTAGAAAAAGAAATTGCAGATAATTTATAAAAATCTCCAACCAATTTATCATCAAGGGCAGTAACAGCAGGACCTATTTTATTAAGTTCAAGAGTTGTCTTCTTGAAATTAACGAGAGGAGCAAGCGCGTGGCCTCTTAGGTCTAAAATTTCTTCTTGAGGCTCCTCGTACAACTTCATCATAGTTTTTGTTGGAAAAATAATTTTCACAAATTCATCAAAGGTAACATCGTCAAAATTCAAGGCTCTTAAATCTGTGTCCATTTTTGCTAAACAAACCGCATCTACATATACAACCTTATTTTCTTTTAAAATTTCAAGCAAATCCAGATCTTTTCCAAGAACTGACTCCTTGTCATAGGCTATTACGCGCCATTTATTGTTGTCAGATCTCAAATAGAGTCCATCGATTCTAATTTGGGCTGCATTAGCTTCAATTTCTTCCCAAAGTTCCTTTAAACGCAAGCGTAATTCGGGATCCTTTAAAGCTTCTTTATGTTCGGCTTTAAAATTTTCAAAAAATTTTTCATAAGGAGCTATACTTAAAACCCTAAAATCAAATTTTATAGATTTTAAATCAAGTTTGTGCATATTTCCTTTTAGTTCAGACAATATTTGTTCTTTTAAAGCTTTTTGTGAGCTCTCTCGAACCTTATGTCTCGAATGGCCCAAGTTTTTTATCAAAAGCCCATACGCAGTTTTTTGCTCAGCGCTTATTTCATAAGCATCAATTGGATTGACAGTAAATAAAATACCCAAAACTAATGCTGTAGAAAATAATTTAATCATTGTTTATTAAGCCAATCGAAGAGTTCGTTAGTAGAATTCTGAAACATAATAACAGATAATTTATGTGAACCATTAGCCAGTTTCTTATCAAGCATGCCAAGAAGAACAACAAACTTTTTAATTGCTAAAGTTTCCAAAAAAAGATCAATATGAGGGTTAAAATGTTTATTACCTCTAACTTCGAAATCCCCACCTGTAAGAGAAACTTTATACAATTCAACACTATTTGATTTAGCACTAATTCTAGTAGCTTCATCTAGCTCAAAATCAGCGTCATCTATTCCCAATTCTTCTAAAAACATATCTTTCTCTTCTAGAGGCTCTTCGAGATCAACACTCTGTTTTACTAAACCTATATAATTTACATACAAAACCTTATTTTCTTTTACGATTTTAAGAAATTCCGGGTCTTTTCCCAAAGGTGAATTTTCATCATAAGCGACTACGAGCCATTTATTGTTGTCAGATCTCAAATAAAGTCCATTGATTTTAATATGTATTACACGTTCCTCTAGCTCGTTCCAAAGTTCATTTAAGCGCACTCGTATTTCGGGATCTTGCAATTCTTCCCTATTGTCCTCTTTATATTTTTGAAAATATTCTTCATAAGGTGTGATATCTAAAACTCGAATATCCAAATCTATGACTGCTAACTCAACTTCGCGCATGTTTTCATTAATGTGAGAAGTTATTTGTTCTAGTAAAGCTTTTTGTGAGCTCTTTCTAACTTTATGTCTCGAATGGCCCAAGTTTTTCATCAAAATCCCATACGCAGTTTTTTGCTCAGGGCTTATCTCATAAGCATCAATTGGATTAATATGAAAAGCAATTAAAACGAATACAGTAACTAAATTCTTAAACATTATTCACCTAACCATTTCTTATAAAATACATCGAAATCTTTTGAGCCCTCTATTAAAGATTCAAGTTTTTCTACCGGATAAGCAGCTCGCAGCACATAAAGCTTCATAGCTCTGCTGAGCAAGTCTCTAAGAATTATATCTAATGAGTCATCAGCAATCATTAACCTAACAGCTGGCACATAAGAGTTGGGCTCTGTAAGCAATAGTTTAGAAATTCCATCTACTATTTCTAAATTTAAGTATTCGCTCTCTAAGATTTGCAGAACTTTAAACCGTGGCGTCTCCTCAAAACTTTGGGCCTTTGTGCCCCCAAGAAACGACAGCAATAAAATATATTTTAAAAATTTCATTAACGCATTATACTATTAATTGTAACTGTAAGCAATATACTTAATTATTCACAAGTAAAATCAGGAAGATAGAGATTAATGGCGACTAAAAATGCTCTAACCTTAGATTGGTAAAATCTATATTACCGCTTTTTAAAAAATTAACTTCATAAGGCACGCTTGGGTCGTAGTTTTGCTCCACAGTAAAATTCCATTGATAGCTCCAATTGTCTTCGTCACTTAATTCATTGTTTCTTTGAACCGCATAGTTGGCGCCATTTCGAAGGCCCACTACTTTAAGTTTTATTATATTCGTATTGGGATTTTCCATCGAAACAATTCGCATATTCTCAACAGGCAGCTCGTACCTCCAATGGGAAGTCGTTAAGCTAAAACCAAGTCCATTGTTTAAATTGGATCTAAGTTTTAAATATAAAATTCGGTTGTCTACTCTTAAAACTAGGTAGTTTTCACTATCAGCTACCGACCATGCGCCCGTCCAAAGAACATTTCCTGCTGGCAGAAATGCCAACAAGGTACTTTCTAGCCAAACTGTTCCTAGCGGCAATGTAGAATCTGCTAAAAAATATGGGTTATAATTTCCTTCATTTCCTTGATAAGCAAAAATTCCTGCAGCCAAAACCTCAACTCCAGCTCTTAAACTTTCAACAACAATAGTGCGAATGCCGTTGTCATCCTCTGCAGAGCGGAGCAAACGAAGATCGGGCACACCATCTGATGTGAGATCTAAACTTACGGAGTTAGCACCTAAACGAGGCGTAATCACCTCTGTGCCTTCAGGAAAGTTTGAGTTACGAAATAAGTGCCTACTAAAATCAATCTGAGCGAATGTATTAAAGGACAATAAATAAAATGATAATAAAAATATAGATTTCATATTGAGGCATTTTTAGACAAAAATGCCTCAACAAACAAGTAAATATTAGGCTTCAGCGCTTAGAAGTGCTTTGCGGCTTAAACGGATCTTACCAGACCTAGCATCAACCTCGAGGACCTTTACATCAACCTCATCACCCTCGTTTAAGACGTCTTCTACAGCTTCAACACGTTTGTGCTCAAGCTCAGAGATATGACAAAGACCTTCGGTTCCTGGCATAATCTCGACAAAGGCTCCAAAATTCATGATTTTTTTAACTGTGCCTTTGTAGGTTTTGCCTATTTCAGCTTCAGCGGTTAAATCTTTTACCATTTGAATCGCCTGCTTAGTTGCCTCGGGATCAGTAGAAGCAATATTAACTTTTCCATCATCATCGATATCAACCTTACAGCCAGTCACACTAATGATATTTTTAATATTTTTTCCGCCCGGACCAATCAAATCTTTAATGCGCTCTTTGGAGATCATCAGGCTTGTAATTTGTGGAGCGTACTGAGAAAGTTCTGTTCTTGGACTTTCAATAGCTTTTTGCATTTCAGCCAAAATATGCAATCGTCCTTCACGGGCCTGCATCAGCGCTTTTTGCATAAGCTCTTTGGCAATCCCATCCATTTTAATATCCATTTGCACAGCTGTGATGCCCTTTTGAGTTCCACAAACTTTAAAGTCCATATCACCTAGATGATCTTCATCACCTAAAATGTCACTTAATACACATGTACGTTCGCCATCACTCATAAGCCCCATAGCAATACCAGCAACGGCATGTTGAATGGGAATACCCGCATCCATCATTGCCAAACTAGCGCCACAAACAGTGGCCATCGAAGAGGAACCATTGCTTTCAAAAACATCTGAATTCACACGAACCGTGTAAGGAAAAGCTTCATGCTCAGGCAAAACGGCAGTAACAGCCCTTTCAGCTAAAGTCCCATGACCTATCTCGCGCCTAGAACCTCCGCCGAATCGACCTGTCTCGCCCACACAGTAAGGAGGGAAAGTATAATGCAACATAAAGTTTTTAAACTCTTTACCCTTAACACCATCAATCATCTGCTCGTCTTCTGAGGTTCCAAGAGTCACACTAACATTGGCCTGAGTTTCTCCACGAGTGAACAAAGCCGAACCGTGAGATCGAGGCAACCAACCTATTTCAATTTCAATTGGTCGTACTTGATCATAATCACGTCCGTCGATACGTTTGCCCGCAAAAGTAATTTCACGTGCCAAATCTTTTTTAACTTTATCAAAAACGCCGCCAACTTCTTTTGACTTTGCTTTTTTCTCAACTGGATCAGCAATAGAGCCACAGTGCTCTTCTACAAAAGCGCTTTTTATTTTCCCAAGAACTTTATAGCGTTCTATTTTATCAGCAACCGCCAAAGCTTCATTTATTTGAGCTGTCTTAGCTTTTCCAGCTTCAAGCAAAGAGCTATCAACTGTTGCTTTTTCAACTTTTATTTTTTCACATTTAAACTGTGCAATTAATTTTTTCTGTAGTTCGATCAATACTTGAATTTGCTCATGAGCAAAAAACAAGGCCTCTAAAAAATCTTCTTCGGGAACTGAATCAGCACCACCCTCAACCATCATGATTGAATCAGCACTACCAGCTACGATTATATTAATATCGGCACCTTCTTGCAAAGCTTCAGATGGATTGACTTTTAATTCGCCATCAATTCTTGCAACACGTACAGAAGCAACCGGAGTTTCAAATGGCAACTCAGATATACAAAGTGCCGCTGAAGCCCCTAGGGTCGTAAGTGCTTCGGCTTCGTTTTCGGTATCGTACGAAAGCAAAGTGATAACAATCTGAGTTGGATTTTTAAACTCTTTTGGAAAGAGCGGTCGAATCGGTCGGTCGACCATACGTGCGTTCAAAGTCGCCCATGCAGAAGGTCGGCCCTCACGCTTAAAAAAACCACCAGGTATTCTACCGGCAGCCGCGTATCTTTCTTGAAACTCCAAAGTCAAAGGAAAGAAATCTAAATTTTCGTTTACTTTTGTGTCGTAGCAAACAGTCACAAGCGCAACTGTCTCCCCATAAGTCAAACAAACAGAACCAGCTGTTTGTTTAGCCAGCCTTCCAGTTTCTAGACGTAGCTCTCTGCCACCGATTTCGGTTTTAAATGTTGTTGGATTGTTTAATTTTTTCATTATTTTCTTAAGCCGAGCTCACTCACAACTTTGTTGTAACGAGATACCGAAGATCCTTTTAAATAATCAAGCAATTTTCTTCTTTTACTAACCATAACCAAAAGACCACGACGCGAATGATAATCTTGTTTGTGCTCCTTAAAATGGCTTGTTAAATTATTGATTCTTTTTGTTATAATAGCGATTTGAACCTCTGGTGAACCAGTGTCCTTATCAGCTGTTTGGAAACTTTTTATGACGGTCTGTTTTTCCGTGCTACTTATTGACATACTTCTCTATTTCTCCTTCTGACATAGTTAGTAAATATTGTCTGTTAAATCAATCCTAGAGCGGAGAGTCACGAAAAACTCGTCCTAATTTTGTGCTCGCCTCCGGTCTCCAGGCAATGACCTGACCTTCAGGATCTAAAATCAAGGTATTTCGCTCCCTAAGCTCCAACTTTGGACTTTGGCCGTGAAGCTTTAAACGCCTGGCCTGCTCAGCGTTCAGATAATCTAGTTGAAAGTATTCCTTTAAGTCCCCGATATTTAGCTTTTTATAGCGATCTTTCTCATGCATAGAAAATCGCCCAATCGCCGTCCGATCGAGCTCACTCAAAAGACCTTCAGCAGCAAAAAGCTTGCGCCCCCAGTCTCGCGCCAAAGCGCGAATATAGGTTCCAGCTCCCACTCGAAGCTCTACTTGCCACGAAAACAACCTTTGATTACAGAAGTCTTGCCACCCACATTTGAGGGTTCTGGCAGACAAAAGCTTTACCTTTCTAGGCTTCAATTGAATCGTTTCTTGCCGGTAGCGAACGCGCTTATAGGCTTCCACACCATCGACTTTAACCGCGCTGTAGGCCGGAGGTTCCTGCTCAAACTCTCCAAGTTCTCCATGCAAGAATTCATCTAAAACGCCGATCTTATAGTCTTCTTTTACTTTTAATCTCCGAAACTCTATTCGTTCATCGCAATCAAAACTTGGAGAACTCACTCCAAACAAAAATGTAGCAATATATGTTTTATCAAGCCCCACCAAAGGATTGAGCAACTTAGTCCCCTCACCGACTCCAACAAGCAATAAACCACGAGCAAAGGGGTCAAGAGTGCCTCCATGACCAATTCCACGACTGCCTTTTAAACGCAAATCCAAATCCTTACGGGCAAAATTTTGAAGTGCCCGCCGACTCGAAACACCGGCCTCTTTCCACAATAAGTACAAAGCGTTGTGAGTGCTCATATTTAGTTTTTCAATAAATCTTCTACTAAGAACTGATGATCTATACCCACATCGTAATGAAAGCGGATTTCGGGCGAATAGCGAATATGCATGATCTTACCCAATCGAGAACGGTACATACCACTTTTGCCCTTCAACAGAGTTAACCACTGTTGGTCAGAGATTTTAACTTCATCGCCCTGTTCTTCGCCCAACATAGCAGGCCGTACAAAAACATTAGCCACTCGACAATCCTTATTCATCTCCACTCGGGTAATAAAGGTCCCATGAATTGGCTTGTGCTCTTCAAAAAGCAATTGACTAAGGGATTTCTGAATCTCCACACTCAAGCGCTTGTGGCGGGCAAAAGAGCTTTGCCCACGTGCTTGTTTTTTTCTCATGAAATTATATTCGAGCCTCAGTACGTTCTTCTGTGTCGCTTAAGCTCGCTGCTTTTTCGATCAATTCAAAAAATTCTAACTGATCACCTTCTTTGATGTCATTGTAATCTTCGACAGTCATTCCGCACTCATAACCTTCAGCCACATCTTTTGCATCATCCTTAAAGCGCTTTAAGCTTGATAACTTACCAGTATAAATGACTCGGCCATCTCTTAGTAGTCTAAGTGAACTTCCACGAAGAACCTTACCTTTGGTCACAAAACAACCAGCGATCGTTCCAGATTTTTTGATAGCAAAAACATTTCGAACTTCAGCTCTGCCCAGAAAGTTTTCTTCAATCTTAGGTGCCAACATTCCAGTTAACAATTGCCGTACTTCGTCGATCAATTCGTAAATAACACTGTAAGATTTAATCGCAACGCTTTTTCTTTCGGCAGCCGCCATCGCCATATTGTCGGGCCTTACATTAAAACCAAACAAAAATGCTCCAGAAGCCGATGCCAGCAAGACATCACTCTCGCTAATGGCACCCACCGAACAAGAAATAACTTTAAGTTTAATTTTTTCTTGTGGAAGCTTCATTAAGGCTTGCTCAATGGCTTCAGCCGAACCCTTTACATCGGTTCGCACTACAACGGGTACAACCTTAAGTTCTTCGGCAGCCATCATCGACAAGATGTCATCAGCGGAAGCCATTTTTGCAACACCCGGATCGAGTTCACCAGATTTAAATTTTAACTCACGAATCTCAGCTAGCTTGCGAGCTTGTTTGTCGTCTAAAAAGACATTTACATTGTCGCCTGCCTCCGGAACTCCATCTAGACCAATAATCTCTACTGGCGTTGAAGGAGGCGCAGAATTTAATGCCACTTTTTTATCATTGGTCATGCGGCGAATTTTGCCATAGTAACGACCAGCCGCTACAAAGTCTCCACAACTAAGGGCACCTTGAGTGATTAAAATAGAAGCCAAAGGTCCACTGCCTTTGTCTAGGCGAGCTTCAACCACAACGGCCTCAGCAGGTCCTTCATGGCGAGCCTGAAGTTCGAGTAGTTCCGCTTGCAATTGCAGCATCTCTAATAATTTATCGACACCTTCTCCGGTGGCCGCCGAGATATTACACATAATAGTGTCTCCACCCCAGTCCTCCGGCACAAGACCAATTTCACCTAACTGTTGCTTCACTTTTTCTGGATTGGCCTCCGGCAGGTCACACTTATTAACCGCAACGATCACGGGCACTCCAGCCGCTTTGGCATGTTCATAAGCTTCCCGCGTTTGCGGCATGAGTCCATCATTGGCCGCTACAATCAAAATAACAATATCTGTTACTTGAGCTCCACGTGAACGCATCTCAGAAAAGGCCGCGTGTCCAGGTGTGTCCAGAAAAGTAAGTTTTTTAGGCTCCGTGCTTTTTTTAGATTTGCCTTTGCCTTTCGCCTTAGTTTTAGGTTTTGACTTTTCAGCTTTAAGAGCTTTTTTTAATTCTTTTTTGTCTAAATTTGCTAACTTTAAATTTTGAATAGCGTCTTCGACTTCTACTTGGTAGGCACCAACATGTTGGGTGATACCACCTGACTCACCTTGAGCCACCCGGGCTCTTCTTAGTAAATCAAGCAAAGTGGTTTTACCATGGTCAATATGTCCCATAATGGTTATAACAGCCGGACGTTCTTTAAGCTCAAATCCATCAGAAAGACTTCTTACTTCGTTCAGCAAGTCTAGCTCTGTAATATCAACGCATTTCACTGAGTATTCATATTCACTGGCAATAAGCTGCGCGGTTTCAAAATCAAATGACCACTCTTTTAAGTCATACATTCCCTCTGGTGCTTCCAGACCTAGATCTTTTACCTTTTTAACAAGCTGCCTAAACTTTATTCGCAGTTGGTCCGCAAGTTTAGCCAAAGTGATGTCTTGTCCCATTTCAACTACTTTTTTATGGGCAGCCAATTCTGTGCTTTGTACTTTTTTAAAGTTTTGTGAAAGAGGCTTCCTTTTTCCGGCTCGGTAGACACGCTCTCGCCTCATATAGTCTTTAGAGCGAAAAGGGTTGCCGTGTTCTATTTTGCTTTTAGCAAAAGCTTGGGCGTTCTTGGTGCGCTTGGCTTTTTCTAATTGCTTAAGATAATCAGCCATAGGATCGTGATCTGATTTTTTTAGTAAAAACTTAGAGGTGTCTTCGTCTTGGCTCATGCGAGTAACACCTTTTGTGTATTCCTCGTGATCCATTTTTTCTTCAGCGGGAGCTTCTTCTACAACAAAGGGCTTTGTATCGGGTAAGATTGAACGAGCTGCCAATTTTATAAAACTGAATTTTTTCTTTTCCTTTTTTTCTTCAGGAACTTTAGCTTCTTTTTTCTCTTCTTTGCTGCCGTCTTTTGCTTCAACTGCTTTTGCTGTTTCTTCAGTGGCCGCAACTACGGCTGGAGTCTCTTTTTTCTCTACTTTGAGCTCTTCTTTTTCTACCGCCTGTTCTTTTACTTCTTCTGGCGGCGGCGAAGTTTCAACAGCTTCTTCTTTTTTGTCTTGAGAACTCGCTGCTACTTTTTTATCTTTTGCAGCAACTACCGGCTCTGCTACGACTTCTTCTTCTGCAGGCTCTTCTTTTACTTCTTCATCTTTTTTGCGGCGAACAACTAAGCGACGACCTACTTTTTTCTTAGCGCTTTTCTTTCGGCGCACTACTTTTTTCTTTTTAGGTGCTTCTGATTCATCTAAAAAGGCTTTGATCTTGATGACTTCTTCATCAGTGAGACCAGCCATATGGTTTTTGGCTTTAAGTTTTAAAGGAGCCACCTTTTTTAATAAGTCCAGGGCTTTGATATCAAGTTCTTTAGCTAATTCATATACTTTCATAAGTTATATTTCCTCAATAAGAAGTGATTCTTATTATTGGCCCTTTTCGCCTTCTGCTGCAGTTGTTGTACTTTTTTCCGTTGTTGCTTCGGCTGCTTCAACTTTTTTTTCTTCTTTTGCAGAAGCCGCCATTTCTTCTTTTAATTTTTTATCTATGGCGCTCATCTTGTCTCCTGCAGGCTCTTTGGAGTTAGCAATTGCTTCACGTGCCTGTTGATCCTCAAGAGCATCTTTATCTTCTTCTAAATTACCCGCCTCTAAAAGTTGCTTGGCTTCGGCAATCAAAGCCTCACCTTTTTCGGCATCAAAACCAGGAATTCCCTCAAAGTTTGCAGGAGAAGCTTCCGCCACGTCTGCCACCTTATCAAAACCACTTTGATAAAGAGCCATAGCCCTTGTCTCATCGACACCGGCAAACTGCATAAGATACTTTTTAGATCTCTGCACTTTGTCGTTCATTTCTTTAACGGAAACAATATCTAAACGCCAGCCAGTTAAATCACTAGCCAGTCTTACATTTTGGCCGCGCTTGCCTATCGCAAGGGATAGATTTTCTTCGTCAACAACAACTTCTATAGATTTACCAGATTCATCAATAACAACCTTTTGAATCTCCGCTGGGGACAAAGCATTACAAACATAACGGGTGATATCTTCTTCCCAAGGGACAATATCAATTCTTTCGCCTTTTAGTTCTTGCACGATGTTTTGCACACGGTTTCCGCGTAAGCCCACACAGGCTCCAATTGGATCAATATCTGGATCCCGAGACAACACAGCCAATTTTGCTCTAATTCCTGGCTCTCGAGCGGCGCCTTTTACCATGACTAGACCTTCCCGTATTTCAGGTACTTCTTGACTAAAAAGCGCAATTAAATAATCTGGACAGCTACGGGAAAGAATAATTCGAGGTCCTTTAGGTGTTAATTGTACATCTCTTAAATAAGCCTGGATCCGATCACCAGAATTATATAATTCACCAGGGATCTGTTCACGAATAGGCATAAAACCTTCTGTTTTTCCTAAGTCGATAATAATATTTCCTCGATCTAAACGACGAATCAAACCAGTAATAATTTCACCTTTGCGGTGTTGGAATTCATTAAATATAATTTCGCGTTCCGCATCTCTAACTTTTTGGACAATAACCTGCTTCGCTGTTTGAGCTGCAATACGCGAAAGCAAAGTTGTATCAAGATTCAAACCAATGCTGTCACCTAAAGTAACATCTGGGTCATGTTCTACAGCCTGCTCCAGCGTTAACTCTTTATTGGAGTCTTCAACCTTTTCTACAACATTCATAAATTGAAATAGTTCAACTTCACCTAAGTCTGTGTTGTATCGAGCTTCAATATCACGAGACAAACCATATTTTCTTTTGGCAACCATCAGCATGGCTTCTTCGATAGCAGATATTAATAAGTTGCGATCAATGCCTTTGTCTTTTCCGACCTGTTCAATAATCTTTGATAAATCATTCATTTCTTCGTTTCTCCTTTAAATCAAAGCTTCCACTCTCTGTCCCAATGAACATGAGATATTTTCTCTAGGGCGATTTGATGTTGCCCTAAGTAATCTTCAACTAATAATTCTTGCTTAGAGGGGTCTATTCCCACAAGCTTGACTCTCCAATTGCGACGTCTTTTGTCTTCACCTGGAATAACCAAAGCCTCTTTAGTTTTAAAATTTATTTTGTGTCCTACAACTTCTTCAAAATGACGTGAAAGTCTCAACTTTGGTTTTTCTCCAGGGCTACTTAATTCAAGAGTATAGGCTCCGCCAAGTGGCTCCCACACATCAAACATGGGCCCTAACAAACGATGCACTCGCGTGCAGTCTTCTATTGAAACGCGTCCATTTAAACCGTCAGGCGATTCAAGAAATATTCGAATCACAACTTGCTGGCTTTGAATCACATCAATATCACAAAGAGCTAGACCAAGCTCGGTAACAACCGGCTCGACTTTTACAATCAGATCTTCTTCGATCGGCGATTTGGTAATTCTAAATTCTTTCATACAACACTATTGGGCCTCTTTTTGCCCGTGTAGATCTCAATTGTGTGGATGAACACAGGCTTTTAAAGAACGTAACAAAAGGAAAATTCCAAGCTACAAGCCTTAATAGTCTTTTAACTGAAGAGAAAACAAAAGACAAGCAAAAGATAGGATGTCGCATAATACAGCCGCCAGAAGAGCTTTAAGTACCGTACAAGGCTTTAGCCTCAGAAAATCAGATAAAAATCATCAATTTTTCAGAAAAATCAAAGGCAGGCTGAGAGCTTCATATATTGATTTTACAGGAAGCCCCTCGAGTAAAATGCACAAAACAAAGTTGCTTAAAACTTTGTAACTCTAGGTCTATGGCTTCTGAAATTACTATAGAAATATAAAGGTCGTGGAAAGTTTTTGAATTGAGGGCTCCCACCTTCAGGTGGCTCACCCTGCTGCACTCGAATTCGCTTATCACCCATAATACAAAATCCAATAATCACTCGGCCATCTTCAAGATCTCCAAAAATTGGCAATTCCGTATTGCTCAGATTTTCTGGCGGGTTGTCAAAGTCATAGCGACCAAATTTTTCGGCCACTATTTGTTCGGCTTTAGATGGCACTTCTAAATATCGAAACAATTCATTATTATCAAAATTCAAATCTCCATCCACACCAAACGGCCAGACCTTAGCAGCAAAAGCATGGCCATCAGTATACAATTCAGAATTATTTTGACCATTGCCTTCTTCTAATAAATATATTGCTGATAAAACTTCTTCTTTTTCATCAGTACTAACTGGGCAATCTACAGGTCCGTCGCTCAAACCAAAAGGATTAGGAGCATTTGTGTCACAAGCAGATGTATCAAATCCCATAGGCATAATTGAGATTTGCTCATCACCATCTGTTACAGTGTAAGCTTTACCAAGCTCGCAACGAGAGGCATGCTCTACAGCGCCGTTGCCTTTTTTAGCTGTCTTTCGCACTTCACTAAAAACGGCCTTACCACTTTGAGGATGAAAATCCAGTTTTGCTGTGACCACATAGGAATAATCCCATGTTGCACTTACATATCCTTCGTTCCTAAATTTCAAGCGAAAAGCTTTAATCGGTGAAGGTAAATTTCCAATTCTTTGTCGCAAAACATCGGGAGCTCTTTGACAGCTATTGCCATTATCATAACAACTCTCCCGCAGCTCTTCGCCATCGGCATCAGAGTCTTCGAAGGCCTGCAATTCAATACCAAGAGTTTCACTAAAATCTACAACATGTCCACCTTGAACACTCTCATTAAACCTTATATCCAAGCGATCCGAACGCTCGTCTGCATATCCAGAGTCCCTGCCTGAGTCGACATCATCAGCAATCGTTCCAGAAGAAGAACTATTACCGAAGCTCTCGCCCAGACGACCAGAGCAAGACCCTAAAACTAAAGTAAAAATCAGACATAAAAATACGTACTTTCCCCCGAAAATCATTACCCTTATATTGTATCAGTAGCCGATTCTTAAAAAATGTTAATATTATGTTAATTACGATTCCCTAAAGAAGCTAAGTATCCATAAACATACAAATAGAGCTCTTCGGCGTGTTGCCGAAGAGCTCTATTGAATAAAATATATAAATTACGTTTAGCGTAAAGACACATCTACATCTAGCAGTGAATGATGATCAAAAGCAGTTAGTGCCGCATGAGAGTTTCCAATTTGCACGCCAAGAAAAAGCTTTGGCATCCATCCAAAAACCGTTACCAACACTCTATGTAAACCGTGTACGGCCTTGCGACTAGCAACAACCACACCGGCAACAACACAAACGCCATGCTCCCAAACAGTATTTACAACTGCCATACCATAATGCTTGGTATTTTTGTAAGCTGCTTTAGAAACCTTCACAGCAGAATCAGCACCCCACTCAAGAGCCCCCAATAATTTATTAGCTCCGTGTTGAAGAACAACTACAGTATTGTTGGTCGAGTTAACAACAAAAGTACCAGCATCCATACTAAGACCTTTCGCAACTCCATAAGCCTGGTTTCCTCGAAGCATAACGACCGTTCCAACATTTCTAGATAAAGTCACGCCACTATTATAAGCATTAGAAGTAACTTCTGCTGTCTTAGCATAAACTTTTTTAGAAACATCACCAGCAAGCACAACAACTCCTTTTGTCATTTCAACCATAGAGCCAAGGCCTTCTTCTATTTTCATTGCCATTTGAGTTGCCAGATTTCCTGTAACAACTAGTACGCGCTTTCCGCCAAGCACAACTTCATGCCCTACATCCATTCCTAAATCTGCAAGAGTACTTGCCATTGCCACAGCATGAGTACCGGTAAACATAACTACATCTTTAGAGCTATCATAAACCCACTCAGCAGAATCACCTACCAAATGCGCTCCTTTTACAATTGCATCTCTCGTTGGTTTCGCATCAACTCCAGCTTGAATGTGCACAATCGCAGCACTCGCTTCAAGCATAACTGCGAAATCATCTACAGTTAAGGAAGCCCCTATCGTTTGGTGAGATGCCTCAACACCAGCACTTCCAATTACTAAGGCCATAAACAATATCATAAAATTTTTCATTTTTCCTCCTCTGCAAAATTTCTTTCGCTACTAAATTTTACAATTCATATTTTTTTTAAGCAATGGATTCTGCGGCAAATCCGGAACGAATATTTACTAAACTGTTACCAAGGCTCTCGCCACAGCAAAGTCTCAAACTGGCACTAGAGAAAAATTACAGAACGGGTCCACCTTTTTTTAAATTTTCTTTGTCACCTTGAAAATTTAATTTCTCAAATCGTTCGCAAAAAAGTTTTGCAAGTTTTTGCGATTTTTCGAGAGGCACTTTTTGTAAAAATTTCTCTTCTACTCCTGGGCAAGATTTTGGTATTTTAAATTTAAAAACAGGATCTTCTTCATATTCAACAGAATCTAACTGCCCCTTTTGCAAAGCACTTAACAAAGAACGGCTCACATGAATCGGAAAACGTTTTTTTTCACCACCACTTGCTTCGACCCAACCAGTGTTTAAAAGCCAAATTTTGGCATTATTTTCTTGTGCATATTTAACTAAAAGCTCGGCGTATACATCGGCCGGCCTAGGCATAAAAGGCGCACCAAAGCACTGACTAAAAACAGCCTGGGCTTCATTCACTCCAAGCTCGGTACCTGCAACTTTAGCCGTATAACCCATAACAAAATGATACTTAGCTTGCTCAAGAGAAAGTCTAGCTAACGCAGGCAAAGAACAAAAAGCATCTGCCGTTAAAAAAACTATATTTTTCGCAGGCTCAGCTTCTATAGACTGATTGTATATTCCATTTAATGATTCAACCGGGTATGAGCCCCTAGTATTTTCCGTATGTGTGTTGTCACTAAAATCTATAGAAGCTTGCTCATTACAAACAACATTTTCCATAATAGAACCGGACTGATGAACAGCATTAAAAATCAAGGGTTCATCTTTTTCGGAAAGATGAATTAACTTAGCATAACAGCCACCCTCAAGATTGCTTAAGCCGGTAGCAGTCCATACGATTTCATCATCGCCTATTAATCGCCTGGAAGGGTCCGCCGACAGCGTGGTTTTGCCCGTACCAGACAATCCAAAAAGAACGCAAGATGATGATCCATCTTCTGCGCAATTAGCTGAAGCATGCATCGGCAAAATAGCAGATTCTGGCAACCAATAATTTACAATTGAAAAAGCCGATTTTTTTATTTCTCCCGCATAAGAAGAGCCCAAAATCAAAACCCTAGATTTTGCAATATCTAAAATAATCTGCACAGGATCACTGGCTTCCTTTAAGTTTAAATCGGCACTTTTAAGCAAGGGCAAGTGATAGATATTAATTTCTTTTGGCACAGCTTTATCTAGCTTTCCCTTAAAGGCTTTTTGCTGCCGAAACATATTGTAGGCAAAAGCTAAATGCCAGCAAGATGTAGAATGAACATTGATTTGCACTGGTCCCACATAACCAGACATTTTATTTTCAGCATGGTTGTGGTTTTTTTGCAGATATTCTGTGGCTGCTTCAAAAGCCTTGTTAGCATAAGACACACTCACTCCAACATTTATTTCACCCCAATCCACTTGGTCATGAATTGTAGGATCATCAACTAAAAAACGGGCATGAGTGATTCTTCCAGTATATTGCCCCGTTTTAACCAATAGAGCGCCTGAAGAGTGTTGCTTGACTCCATCTTGTTCTTTTGCTTTTTCAAAATATGTATTCATGTATAATTGATAGTTTACACGAATATTTTATTTCGTCGAAAGAGCTGTCTTTTTGTTTTTTTGACTTAATACAACCATAACTCCTAAGACCAGCAAAATGGCACCAATCCAGCCGCTCACTCCCAAGTCCAAAGCCTCCATCCAAGGCAATAAATCCCAGTATTTTGCTACCGCAATTAACAACAAGGTTAAAAGTGGGTTTAAAGTAATAATCATACTGGCTTCAGCCGCAGGTATTCTTTTAATACCTTCTGCCAAAAATCCATAAGCTAATAATGTGTTTAAACCCAAATATAACAATATCCAATAGTCCGTGCTGCTCAAGTCCATCCAAGTGTTAAAACGACAAAACGGCAACAACAACACACAAGCAGCCCCAAAAATAAAAAAGTTTAAATGCTGTGGCGAATGTCCTTTACTAATAAGTAATTTTTGAAAAACAGCAAAAAAAGCCCATGCAACAGCCGCAGCTATGATAATTAAAATTCCAACATTATATTGCTGGATATTTTGTCCCGCCAAAAGAATATTTCTTTTATAAAACAAAAAGAGCCCCGACAAAGCCACAAACAAACCTATAAACTGCGTTTTATTTAATTTTTCTTTAAAATAAAAAACACCCATAAAAGCAAAAAGCAGGGGTCCGATTTGTATAAATATTTGAGCATTCTCTGGAGAACTTTCTTCAACTCCTTTTACGTAGCTCCAATAATTAAAGGTCAAAAGCGAAGCCGCCGCTAAAAGCAATTTTGAAGGACGTTTAAAAATTTTAAAGGCAGGTGGAGCTTTGATCAAATAAAATACTGCAAGAAAAAGCCAAGCAATTGCAAAACGAATAAAACAAATATCAAGAGCTGCAAGAGTGTTTAATTGGAATTTCAAGACCAGCGGTAACATGGCCCATAAAAGAGCGGTTCCTATAACAAAAAAGTGACCCGTGTTTAACACGGGTCACTTCTAATCAGAATATAAAGTTTAAGCTAGCTTTTTATTTTTTTAGCAAACTCACGTAAGCTCTCAGCAGCCACATCGCGACCACCAAGTCCAAACGCCAAGGCAAAGGCTACTGCTACAGCACCTAGAGTCAGCCCAAAAGCAAGCTCTATGATCTTATCAGCAACACCCATTTGACCTAGGGCCATAGATCCAGCCAAGACCAAAATAGCTACTCGCGCAACCATTGCGAAAGTCTTTGACTGAGGAGCTGTGCTCGAACGGATCGCACTGCTTACAACATTCGAAATCCAAAGCCCAACACCGAAAATGACTAAGCCAAGCAGAATTTCTCCAAGGAAAGTTGTTAACTGTCCAAGCATTGTTGCCAACAAAGAGAAGTTCAACAAACGTAAAGCTTCAATACTGGCAAAGAGCATAATCAAAACAAGGACTAAATAGCCCAAAATTTCAGAAGCCGACTTAGACGATTTAGAACCTTCTTTTAAAAGTCCCATATGCGAGAGAACATTGTTAAAACCCGAAGCAGCCAAAAGGTTCGAAACCAATTGAGAAACGATACGAGCTACAATATAGGCAATCACCATAACAAAAGTTGCAGCGACTATTGAAGGCGCGGCAGCGAAAATCTTGTTAAGCATCTGACTAGCAGGTCTTGTCACCGCATCTAATTGCAGAGCGTTTAAGCTCGAAATTAAAACAGGTATAAAGATAACCACAAAAATGACCAAACCAATAAGGTCCGAAAGTTTTCGTGAACCTAGTACATTACCTAAGCCAGCGTTTTCAGTAACTTTGTTAACTCCAAAAGCAGCTAAGCCGTTTGAAACCACTTTCTGCAAAATTTTGGCCAAAAACCAACCTGCAGCAAAAATCAAAGCAGCGGCCACTAAGTTTGGCAAGAAGCTAAAGAGTTCATTCATCATGCCTTGTAAAGGCTGAAGGAGTCCTTGCAGTTTTAAAACATCGAGAACTGCAATCAGAAACAATAAGAAAACCAACCAGTAAGCTGTTTCTCCCAGTGTGTTTCCAAAACCTTGTCTGGCCTCAGGTTCCATTCCAGAAACAAAACTAAATTTTTCAACAAATTTAGGTGAGCTCAGGAAGCGTTTCAACAGATTGGCCAGCACCCAAGCCACACAAAAGAGCAGCAAAGGAACAACTACCTTTGGCAAGAAAGCCAAGATTTTTCCAACAAAGCTATTCAGAGGGCCACTTACGGCCTCAAGTCCAAGCATCTGAAAAAAGGCAATCAAAACATAAACAAGAATGAGATAAAAGACACCCTTGCAAATGACTTTTTCAGCCAAGTCGGTATTACATGGCTTGTCACCACATAAGAGTTTGCTACCACGTTGTAATATCGAAGTCTTGGTCAACAAGCCTTTGACTATTGAAGAAATAATTAATGCAACAATTATCCCCCCAATAAGAACCACCACAGCGGGTAAGTAACTAAAAAAATTATTCTCAAAAAAACTAGAAATATGCGCTAAAATCGAATCCATCGGCTAAAGCCCTCCTATATATCTATCATTTCATACATTTCTGGCTCTGTGACAAGGACGCAAAATTAAGAACACCCTTTATACGTATAACGCATAGCATTTACAGTCTTAAACGCAGTAATTCTTTGTTTTTTTTCCACTTCTTTTTTAAAAGCTTTACTTGACTAAGAATTTTTTCTTTAGATTTTATTTTGTTTTGAGTTCTTTTTTCAATCTTTGTTTTCAGTTTTGCACTGGTATTTGGGTCTGCACTTTTTAAGCTAAGCCTAGACAAAGAAGAATCAATTTTACGCAAATCAATATTATAGTAGTAAATTTCTTTTCCTTCTAAAAAACCATACTGATAAGCCTGCTTTAAACTACCAAGGGGACAGGTCTTTGATCTATCTAGAGCTTTCTGTCCGTCGACAAAGCCTTGATCGAGGCTGCATAATTCTTCTAATCCCGTTTGCCAGCCCTCAAGATATCCAAACTCATCGACTTCAATATCAAACTCTTTACAAAGTTCCAGGTGTTTTTGAAGCTCTTGCTTCTTGAATCCTGCTTTTGCATCAAAGACCCCTTGGGCACGCCAATCTTTTTCTTTACATTTTTTTTGCTTTGTAGAGGCACAACCAAATACAAACAGCATTAACGCCAGAATTTGAAACTGCATATCTCTAACTTTACACAAAAAACTATTTAACGGCTTCATCAATATATTTTTTACGATAATTGAGCCATATAAAGCCAAGCACAAAAGCCATTCCTACAAAGTTTGCCACAGCTGACCACGGTGCAGAAGCATTTAAAGAATCTAAGTTAATTCCACAAATGATCATCACTCCTAGCAGAAGTGAAAACAAGGCATCACCAGTGATCAAACCGGCGGCGTTTAAGATTCCTCGATTGGTAGCAGCTCCTACACTACGAGTTCCTATATAGCGCACTAAAGAACCTATTAACATTCCAGTACCAATATAAGCCGGCAAATATATACCTACAGCCAAAGCTAAAGAACTTAAAATCATTCCTTTTTTGCGGCCAATTATTTCAACGGCAACACCCACTAAACCAACAACGCCTCCCGCTAAAACTGGACCCCAAGGAATTTGAGTTTCCAAAAACAAACTGCTTAATACGGTAGCGAAAAAACTAGCCTGAGGTGCCGGAAGCTCCGGGCTGCCTAAAACAAATGATTTGTGTGCAAGCCATAAAGTAATAGGCACACAAATAGCACCACCTATAAGACCATAAAGCTGACCTGAAAAACAGGTGCTCACTTTTAAACCGTTGAGCTGCATTGTCTTATAATCTTGACTGCTATCATTGGCAGCACAAATCGCCACACAACAAGCCACTACAATTGGGACCAGGTAATTCACTCCCTGAATTCCTTCCAAACCAATCATTATGGCAGCCAAACTTAAAATCAACATTCCCATAAAAACCGTTCCACTAACCGGCGAGGCCGAGGATCCAATTTGCAAGGACAACAAGCCGCCTAATCCCGAAAGCAAGAAGCCCAAAATCAAACTAGCAGTGCCTAAAACAACAAGACCGGTTAAAGACAAACCAGTCATAAACATCATAACCAAAAGCAAAAACATTCCAAAAACTACAGAAGCAATCAAAGCTGTTCTTGTTTTTGTAGACATTTCTAGAAGCGAATCATCTAGACCATTGCCTTTTACTTCACTGCGCTTTTTAGCAAATTGAGTTTTGGTTTCGAGTGCGTAGTGAATCAGACTATATATAACCGCAACTCCCATTGCAGCTCCACCTACCCATCGAAAAGTTGTGCCAGGCATGTCAGTTGCAGCTGCATAACCCTGAGTTACGGAATTTATAACACCACCAACAAAAGCCAAAATAGCCGTAGGTAAAGTTAAAAGAGCTCCAATACCGATATAGACAGGCGCCATTTTAATTGGCACGCTCACATCAAAACTACTGGCACCCGCATCACTAAAAAGCAGAGGAAGTTTAAATTTTAATTTAGTCAGTCCCGCTTTTAAGTATCCAAAGTTTAGCAACCCACTAACGGCAAAGCCTCCAAAAAGTCCCGGAAATAAAGTACTAAGCACTGGTGGTCTTTTATCTGGATTACTAACAGCTGTACGTATCAAGCGATCACAGGCCACAGCCTCGGGAGCCGGCAATCTAGGATCCGATAGAAATCTTTTGGTAGACAAACCAACAAAACCCCAACCCATAAAAACCCCAGCCATACTAGCTAAAATCATTAATGGAATATCCACATCGGGAACGGGTAAACCTTTTTCAGCATAGATAATCTGAATAATCGGAGCCACAAAAACCACACCAGCTGTAACAGTTGCACCCGCTGATCCCGTTACTTGCGAGATTGCCAAAAAACCTTTTAAGCGGTCTTTATATATAGAACCAAAAATGATCCAGCTAAACAATACAACTAATGGGCTGACACCTGGAACGATTCCGGCCTTAGCCGCCGCTATAACAAGCGCCGAACCCAAAACAATCGAAATAATAAATCCAATAACAATGCCGCTCTTTACTCGAGCTTCGTAAACGTCTTTCAACTTAGTTTTCTCCAAAAATACATAAAGAGACTACTATCACGAGCTATTATAGCTCTAAAGAAATAACTAAGACACTTAGCGTTATTGGCTGTTATTTAAGAGATTTTTCATCTCCAACATAACTGGAGTGTTTGATCTCGTTGGATAAAAGAGACTGTAATCGGACTCTCTTGCATACAAATATCTCAGTGTGTGAAGAGCTTTTTCATGATCCACGCCACCATAATAGGGTCTAAAACCGTCGTCACCCAGGGCCCAAATCTTTTTTCGATATCCTCGCTTACGCCATCCCTGTATCCAAGAATGAAAGGCATGTCCATCCATAGAATAGTTCCAAGCAGCCACCGCATCGGTGTATTTTTGCATAGCTTCTATACCGCTTTGGCGACAGCTGTCTTTTAAGCTCTCGGGCATTAAATTAAAATTGCGACCATGCTCATAATTTTGAACACCATTCCATGCCTTATGATGACAAAGAAAATCTAGGGCAATATCCGGAGCGTTTATAAAATATGTTCCATTATTGTGAGCTTCTTCATACAACCATTTTAAAAGATCTGGTCCCACAACCGCGTTCCATTGATCATGATCTAAAGAAACGGCTTCGTAACCTTCCCTTAAAGCATCTTTTACAAATCGTGATATATTAGACCTCGTTAAAGATCCATATCTAGAGCGATACCATATTCCAAGTGAGCGAATATTTCGTGCTTCAGACGCAAGGCCCCCGCGGTTGTCACTAATAAGAATTGGGCGATTAAGCCCAAAGCCTGATCTCATATATTTTTTTCCAAAAATTAAGGCTTTTCTGTAAAAAGAACTTTCAAGAGAGTCGTGTTTTTGTATTTCAACTTTACTTACTTTTAATTCAGAACTTTCTTCTGGATAAATAAATCGAAACTGCACATTTCCTGCCGGCAATTCTACTTTTCTAATAAATTTTTCAATATTATTTTTTGCTTGATAGACTTTTACTTCATAGGACCCGAACAGTTGGTCAAATTGGTATAACTCTAACTTAATACGTCGATCGCCTGGAGAAGAAAAATGAAACCACAAATCATAAGCAGCTTCTTGCGATACATTTAAATTAAAATCATAATCTGGAACAGGCAATGGTTCTGGCTCTGGTTCTGGCTCTGGTTCTGGCTCTGGTAACGGTTCTGGTTCTGGGTTTGGAATAAATTCAATTTTTCTATACTTGGCTAATAAGATTAAATCTTTAGCCGGCATTGTTAAATTTGCAGTAGCCGAATAAGGATCATCTAAAAATTCCACGGCACTGCCGAGCCATTTATCAAATTCTACGCCAACTCTTGAAGATTCGGCGCGCACTTGCACATCAGTTCTTTCTAAATAATCTCCACCGCCTGTGCCATTAAAAACCCGCAAAGAATAACGCTGTCCAGATAGCTCTTCCTGGGGCACATCTACCACAGGTACATCTACAATGATTGGAGGCGAAGAAGGAGCTGGAGGCGGCGGAGGTGAGCCTGCAGCATTCAATAAAGTACTAAAAAAAAAGGACAGACATACTATCGATAAATATCTCACACATATTGATCGGTAAAAAACATCTTACAATTAAGCCTCGAATTTGATTTTTTATATGCTTAGCTTCTTCATTTTGCTTTTTAAAGCTGTGTATTCATTTGTGCGCTTATGTTTTAAATATCCCTTTAAGAGAAGTTCTGCTTTAATATTAAGCTCTTTTCGCAAGGCCACTTCTTGATCTGCGCTAAGGGCGCCCTTTTGTAAAATATTTAACATAGAATCTATTCTCCAATAATCCATAGCTACATATTTATGCGAAAGCTGATCATCATGACCTCCGTATTTTTTTAATAAAAATTCAGGGCAATATAAAATCAAATATTTGGCGCATATTTTAAGCCAAAGATCATAATCTTCACAAACTGGATAATCCTCTCTAAAAAAACCACAGCGATTAAAAATTGATCTATGTAAAATTACAGCCGAAGGACTTATCAAACACAACCCTAAAGAGCGCGCAAAAAGATCGCCACCTGCTTTTTGATGTTTCTTTTTTGGGTTTACACGCTTAGATTGTCGTATCCAAATTTCTTCGCCATGACAAATAAGGTAATTTGGGTTTTTGCTTAATGCCAATACTTGAGTGGATAGTTTTTCTGCTAACCATTCATCATCAGAATCAAGAAAGGCAATCCATTCGCCTTTAGCACACACAATTCCTTGGTTTCTAGAAAAACTTACGCCGTGATTCTTTTGATTTCTAATAATTTTAAATGTGAATGGATGGTCCTTCGACCACGAAAGGAGATAGTCATGGGTGCCATCCGTAGAGGCATCATCTACAACAATAAGCTCATCCGGCAAAAGCTTTTGTTTGGCCACTGAATCTAAAGCTCTTTTCAAAAACGACAAACGATTATACGTAGGAATAACAACCGAAATTTTAAAGGCCACTGAGTTCCTTCCACATCTCTTCTGCCCGAACAAAGAGCTCTACAGGTGGGGACGGAGCCTCAATCGCTTTTTTCAAAGCATAGAGATCTTCCTTAGTTCTAAGCCCATAAAGGCTATGACCTTTTTGCAATTTATGGCTTATATAATGACTCGCAAACTGCAATAAAGTTATGGAGTTTTCTTCTAGGACTTCTTTTTTTAACTTCCCAACAAATTCCATGCGCTTGTTATTATTTCTCTTTTTCCACCAAGGAGCCCAAGCTCGCGCATCACAAGAATCATAGCTCCGTCCCTTAATGGCACGCCCACTTAGAATGCCTTTATCAAGGGAGCCCCAGCTTTGAATCTCTATATTATTGCTTAAGGAAAAAAACTGGATAGAATCTAAAGCTGCCGTGTTAAAGAAATTACACTCAACCTGCACAACATCGATCTCACAAAAAGCACAAGCTTTTTTAAGCTCAAGCAGATCCGGATTTGAGTATCCTATTTTTCGTATTTTGCCCTTCAGTTTAGCCTCTAGAAGAACTTCTAGAGACAACTCTACTGGGACTTTTCGATCCGGCCAATGCAGCATATACACATCGATATAATCACTTTTTAGTCTAGTTAAAGACTCATCCAACATCCGCTCAATCAACCTGGGGTCATTTGACATATTTACGCGATTTTTTTGTACGCCTGACCTGTGCCAATCGACACCAGCTTTGGAGATGATTTGCACTTTTGACCTCCGTCCCCCCGAAAAAGCGCGGCCCAAGCGTTCTTCGGCTAGGCCAAAACCATAGATTGGAGCTGTATCAAAAAGCCGCAAGCCATTTTCATAGGCGCAGTTTAGGAGGCTTTGTGCTTGTTTTTCTTCGATTTTTCCGAAGCCGTAGCCACCTCCGTCCCCACTAATGGCGGCTGTGCCAAAAGCGACGCGCTCACAAAATTGCTCTTTTCCCACAGCCCCATATCTAATAGGCTGCCAGCTGTGAATCTACTTATTTTTGCTCATTACGGCGAAGCTCAGAGTTTTCTAAGCTCGGCTTCTAAGCTTTGGCAAAAAGGCTCCATGAGTCTTTTTGCTATCGACGAGCAAAATCTGCTTTTAATTTGCGGTGAAGGCATCGAAAAAGCCATTCATGCCACTTCCTATTGTCTTGGTCAGCAAGAAGCCAAGATCAAAAGAATCTATAATTTTGGAGTCTGTGGCTGCCTCGAAGCCGATTCAAACTATACAATCGACACTATATATTCTATTTCATCAGTTTACGCTTACTCGCACTTAGACGATTATTCTTTTCGCAGCTTTGCTTCTCAGGATTCACAATCGCCACACTCATGTATCAGCACTCCGGTCCGCATTCTAAATGAAAATCAAAGAACAAAACTAAACTATGCGGCAGCCTTAGTTGACCGCGAGCTTTGGGGTATTGCTTTTAGCGCAAAAACTTTTGGCTTGCCCTACTACGCCTTTAAATTGATTTCTGATTTCGTTAAAAAAGATGTAAATTGTTTTGAGATCCAAAACAAAGCTCTCGAATACAGCCAAAAACTTTTTCAGCATTGGATGGATTATAAAAAGCAAAGCTTAAATGAACATAGCCTAGATCAACAAATCTCTAGTGCCTTAGAAGAATCCGGCCTCCACCTAACTCAATCTCTAAAGGACAAACTTTACAAAGAGTTTAAAAAACTCCAAATACTAAATGAAGAGCCCATAGACTCTTGGGTCGCTAAGTTTAACTCCGAAATACAAAATGAGAATCTACTGCCTAAGCAAAAAGCAAAATTTTTGTTAAAAAGGATAGAAGACACTTTAAACCCTCATCTAAGATTATGAAGTTTAAAAGAGTCTACTTAGAAAAGGACCTAGGCGACAATCTATTTGCCCAAAATATTGTTAAGCATTTCCCCAATCTGCCCGTTATTGAAATAGACAAATATGATAACTATTTCGGAAAATTTAGAAAATCCTATTTAAATAAAAGACATTCTCTTGATTTATTCATCGCCCGCAAAAAGGGTTTAAGAGTTAAAAAGGCTCCAGAAGCCTACGGAAACAAAGGCAGTCCTCACTATTACTTTGTGCATGCGTATAACTGTGTTTACGAATGTGAGTATTGTTACCTACAAAGTTATTTCAAAAGTCCCGATATAGTGCTTTTTGTAAACCACGAAGAAATTCAAGCCGACATACTAGAAATCTATAAAAAAGAATCTCTTGAGCATTCTACAGTTTGCTTTCATGCAGGTGAGTTTAGTGACTCGCTTGCCCTAAGCCACATTAGCGGAGAGCTAAAGAGCTACTTTGAGTTTTTCCAAAAGCTACCTAAAGCTAGACTGGAATTTAGAACGAAATCTAGCAACATCAAGGCTCTTCTAAAATTAGAAGCGCCGTCTAACGTTGTTATTAGTTATTCTTTAAGCTCTGAAAACAACAACAAAGATTTTGACCACAAAACACCTTCAAGTACAGCTCGCTTAAAAGCAATTGCCAAGCTGCAAAAGCACGGTTACAAAATTGCTATTCACCTGGATCCCATTATTCTCACAAACACTTTTAAAGAAGATTACCGAAAACTTATACAAGATATAAGCTCAACATTAGAGATAGAAAATATTGAACACCTTTCACTAGGTGTTCCAAGGTTTAGCAAAGAAGCTTACAAAGATGTGTTCAAGCATTACCCAAAGTCAAAGCTGCAACTAAGCCCCTTTAAATGTGGATCCCAAGGAAAATATAGATACTCTGACGAAGTAAAAGATTCCATTTTTGATTTTGTAAAAAGAGAATTGTTAAGCTCTGGCTTTAGCAACAAACAGCTTTACCTGTGCATGGATGACAATGAGAAATTCTAAAGCAGTTCTTCCAGTAATTTCAAAACACCTGGAGTCCCTTTTGTGTTTTTTGCATCCCAATATTTCTTTGCACTTAAACTAGACAAAGTCTTTCCTCCAGTAACATTTATGACAAATACATATTTACTTGGTTCACTTGTTTCTAAAATCAAGTAAACATCCTCGCCTTTAACAACTTTATTAATGTCATAAATTGGGTCTGGAACTTCAAATTCTTTTAACAAAGCCTCATTAGGTGCAGAAGGAAAAAAACCATTATTTTCATAAAAGCGAAGAATATTGAAAGTGTTTTCTTTCAATAAATAATAAGCATACATCAAGTAACTGCTTCCCTGGGCAATGACTCCATTCAAAGTACTTCGGCTTTCTTTATGAGGACTAAAAGAAAAAATTCTTTTTTGACTTAGATTAAATATAGATGGCGCAGTATTTTCGCCTCTGCCTCCAACGCTAATGAAGAGATCATTACTCTTAGGAAGTTCTGCAAATTTATGAACACTATTGGCTATGTGGCTTCCATCAAAAAAGTCCTGCGTGTCAACAACCTCTCCCCCGACATTAAAATACACAAGTCTCGTGGCCAAACCATTATAACTTCTAAAAGCGCGAAAAAGCAAAAAAGGTGATTGCGATTTTGTCGTCAATTCAGGCGAGATAGGAGCTGAGTCTAAAACCCAAGCAGGTGCAACAACACGTTCTGCATCATCTTTCTGTTTTATATTATTTTTTTTAGCCCAACTAGGTATTCTAACTTTCCAAACTTTTTTGCTTCGTAAACAAAAGACATATCTAAAATATTTTGGATTCTCACTAGCCTCAAGTTCTAAAGATTCTTCTACATCAACACTAATTTGATATGGGACTCTATTTTCATCCCTCTGTACAACTTCGAGACTAAGCGCTCTCATGTTTAAAGATTTTAATTTTGTCAATAATTCTCCGCCTTGATCAGGCACTCTAAAAACTCTTTTGGTGTTCGCAACATGCAAATCTTCAGGATTTTCGGCCTTTAATAAAAAGGACCCATCATCATTTTCCGTAATTTGATATCTTTGATTCCTCTGCACATCAAGCCATCTTTCTACTACGATTGCATGACTGAAATGTCCCTCACAAGTAAACCAATCAGGCTCATCACTTGCTGGAAGGGCATAAATTGCTGCCGGCAAAGTATACACCAGGATCAAAAATAGACTTCTAAACTTTTCCACAACCACCTCTATAGGGACTTTGATCAAGGAGGTCAAAGAAAAGTTGAGCCCCATAAAGCCTAGGTAGAAATAAACCCTATAAACAACCGTAATAACTAGTTTTTATAAAATTAGGCTCAATAAATTTTAGGGCTTTTCTCGCCCTTTAACCTGCTCACGGTACCAACGCACAAACTCAGCAGCCATATCTTCAAAGCTTTGATTTTCATTAGAAGAAATAACAAAATCACCATGCTCCAGTATAACCGTGGCATCGAGCTCTGCAGAAGCTTTACTAGGCGTAGCTGGAATCTTTTTAAACGCAGCTCGAGCTTCAGCAACTTTAGCTTCTACACTTTTGGTTAACACTGCAATAGTTGCATCGGGCTTTAATTTTTCGCCCATCAGCCCGAATAGAAAGTCATTAATTCTTAAAGAATTTCCTGGATGCAAATAATGCTCTTCAAGCAGTTTGCCAACGGCAGGATTGTTGAAAACTCCCCCATGTCCTTTATTCAAATATTCATACGTCTGATACACCACCATTTCGCCAATAAAATAACCTTGATATTGTCCTGAACTTTCTGAACTTAGCAAATGAGGCACAGCAAGGGTTGGCAAGACCTTAGGCATTCCCAACATCTCTTTTTCAATTTCACGAGTGCGGGCAAGCACATTTTCTTTTGTAAGCTCATCGTCACTTAGTCCGTAAATCATTTGTTCTACTCTAGGCACAATCAAACCACTGCGGAAAGCATAGGCCTCCTTAAAATGATTTTTACGAATATTTTCTTCGACTAAACTTAAGGGTATTCTTTTCCCTTTTTTGTCAAAGACATGAGTGGCAATCCATTGGGGATCTTGCATTAAGTGATCCATAAATTGTGAATGGCTTTCTGCCCAAGCCATAGAAGTTGGCGCATATTCTTGCGAGAAATGCGGGCCCGGCATACGCACATTACTAAAGTGCCAAGCATGACCACCTTCGTGTAAAAATGTCTTCAAAGCTTTTTGCCCACTGCCCACAGCTCCAGGTACAACATTGGTTGTAAAACCGTGAGCGCCAGGCATAAAATTCCCATTGTGATCCGTCCAACAAACTGATTCTGAATGACACCAACCGTTTGGATGCTTCTCGCCCGGTCTATCGATAAGGTCCAAACGTAAAACACTGTCATTGTACGACATACCCACAGATTTCACGGTTCTTGCCCACACCAAAAGTGCGTTTTCAAAGTTATAATATGGATCAAGTTTTTCGGTGAGGTCGCCACTTGTTTTGTACGAAAAATTCCAAGGATCTTTTACATCGGAACCATGCTCATTTTGTAGTTGGGCCAAAGAATGAAACCATGTATCTTTAGTATGTTCGAGCACCGGATCTAAGAGTTCATCGATCTCCTCAATCGTCATCCCCTCACCAGTTGCTATTTTGTATTCAAAAAAGTTTGAGTAACCAAGAGCTCTCGCCATTTTGTTTCTAAGTTTGATTAAATCTAGATAGCCTGCGTCTATGACTCTTTCTTCAGCTTCTCGCAAAGTTTCAAAAGCTGCTTTTCGTTTATTTTCATCAGCATTAAGCCTCACTGCAAGTCTCAGCTCTTGGTGTTTGTATTGATTATAAGCCGCTTTAATCTCTTCTTCTAATTGTAATATTCGTTCGTAAATAACTTGCGCCTCAGAGCTCATATTTTGCACTTCAAAATAAATAAGCCAGCCTTCAAGTCCAGTTTTAGTTCTTGGACTTAAATGCCGAACATTTAAAGCGGCAGCAATTTTAGCAGGAGTTAGCAAATTTGATCGAAAAGCTTGTAATTCCATCTGCCTCTGTTCTGCTTCGCCCTTAACATAATCTGTATGCCCCATTTGCTTTTCCCACTGGGCCTTTTCATAAGCTCCATGAAGAGCGTCATATTTATAATTCAAAGCTTCCAAATAGCGCTCACATTGCCCCGGATTTTTAAAGTAATTAGCGTAAATAGAAATATTTAAGAACAAAGACAACAGAACAATAATCATGAGAAGCTTCTAAAAAACATCACAGCCAAGGTCAATACAATGCAAATTCTCAGCAGCAAAAAATACCTGGTAATACGCATTTCTCAAGTCTACTGTTTTTTGATACAAGTTTGAGTCATTTAGCTTTCAAATGAGAGGATCTTGAAAGCTCATTAGACTGTCAATAACATGCCGATTTTGATCTAATTAAGCGAATTTTATTATTTTTTTAGCATGCCTTGCTTTTTTATAGCTCTTAACGGAAAGTTAGGTATATATGAGAGGAAATTATATGAAACATTTTAAATTATTAACAAGTCTTCCCCTTCTTTTTGCAGCTAGTTTTGTTTTCGCCGGCGGTGGCGGTGGCGGAGGCGGCGGTGACATAGTCTATGAAGACTACTCTGTTCCGGCCCCAATGATGGCACCAGTTATGGCTGCACCTGTAGCAGCAGAACCACAAGTTATTCAAGAGCCTTGTAACTGCCCAAGCGGACTAAGTCCTTGGTCAAACGAGCTTTTTGTTTACCAATGTGATTTTCGCAACTGGACATTAACAGACAACACCGCATTAACAGAAGGCCACGTAAATTTTGGAATGATGCTTTTTCAAAAGTACAACTTTAATCGCTCTAAAATCAATGCTTACAACGATGCTTTAAACCGCGGTGAAAATGTACACCCATTTGATCCACAAGCTAATACTTTTGGAGTTTACGCTGCTGTAGATTTTTTCACTAGAGTTTTCAGAATAAACGGCAACGCAACATCTGGAGCAAGAGTGGACCTTAACCTAGGTTTGTCTTACCAGTTTCGTTTCTTCGATAAAATGTTACACGCTTTAGAAGTAGGACCTTACTACTCAATCCCAGTACCAGGCGATTGGCATCACAAAGGTACCGGTGTAAATCCTGCTGGCTGGGGAATGGGTGTCTACGCTGGTCTTGCTAACTACTTTAGCATCACAAGAAACTTTGCTTTAGGTGTTCGAGTTGCTTACAAGCACGGTCTTTACGACACAGTTGATAACATTGCTGATACAAAAGTTAGAGACATTAACCTTGGTCTAACTCTTCGTTGGGACTACATGATCTAAGTCTAAATTAATTTTCAAAAAAAAAGCCCGCAATCTTAACTGATTGCGGGCTTTTTTTATTTAGAACTCACTCTAATTTTTACTTTTTTAACCGCTGCCGTGTATCGCCCACTCGGGCCGACTACCCAATTATAGAGCCATTCAGCATCGCTCAAACTTGCATTTATACATCCATGAGATCTGGCCGTTCCAAAATCATCATGCCAATAGGTGCCGTGCAAAGCTTGTCCCTTATAAAAATACAAACTATGCGGCACTCCACGTAAGTCATAAAAATCAGTTTTTTTGCTTTTGCGAGCAATCATTCTTGTGCGTTTAAAATTTCTAGTTACCGGAAACAAACCTTCAACAGTCGGATATTTTTTAGTACCAGATGATATTTTGGTCGCAAAGATTGGCTTGGCTCCAATATAGGCAATCAATGTTTGTTCATTTAAATCTACATCCATCCACTTAGCTCTATTTTTAATTTTTTTAGGAATCTCACGATAGTACAAACTATTTAATTGAGCGGCCCGTACCCAGTGAGCATCCTTGATTTTAGCCCACTTTTTTTTCTTTATTGTCTTGTATTCTTCTACCTCTACAAAAGTATTTTTGGGAACAACATAGTAAGTCTTATCACTTGTACGCAAGACACTCTCTTTTTTGCCTGGCCTGTAATACAGCAAAATATCACCCTTGACCCATGCGTATTTTTTGTTTTTATCTGGATTGAGCACACCTCGAAAGTCGCTTCCCTTTACAACATAGCCTTCTCTAATCTCTTTATCGATCTCTTTGGCTTCTGAGGCTTCTAAATCTTTACCAAAAAGCCCTTTCTTAAATTCATGATTTAGTTCCTCAAAAACGGCATTATATTCAACAGGAGCTTGCTCTACTTTCTTATAGCGGTTTCTTAATACAAAATAATCCTTCTTGGCCGGGAGAAGCTTAGGTCGTTTGTAATCAATATCTGTCTTAAGCAACGGATAGACATGTTTTTTTACTGTATGTATTTTGCTTTCAGCCTTTAAATGTATCGGCAGCAGTAAAAAAATTATAAGTGCGTACATATATTTACCTTATCGTCCAAAAGGGGCTCAGATATTATGCACCGAGTCTCTAACTGGGTCAAGCCTTGCCAAAAGAAGGCATTCTTATCTAAAACTTGAGTAATAAGAAGGAGTTATTAAACTTATGGCAATGTTAAAAGATTTTAAAGATTTTGCAATTAAAGGAAACCTGGTCGATATGGCAGTAGGTCTCATCTTAGGAGCCGCTTTCAAGGTAGTGGTTAGTTCACTTGTGAACGATGTGATCATGCCTCCAATCGGAAAGCTTATGGGAGGAGTTGATTTTTCTCAGCTATTCCATAACTTAAGCGACACCGCATACGCAACCCTTGAGGCTGCTACAGCTGCGGGCGCTCCAGTGATTCGTTACGGTGCTTTTATACAGTCGATTATTGATTTTGTAATCATAGCTTTCGCTGTATTCATTGTTGTTAAATACATCAACAACGCCCAAAAGAAGAGCGAAGAAGAAGCTCCTCCTCCTGAGCCAAGCGAAGACGTTCTTTTGCTCAGAGAAATCCGCGATTCACTTAAGAAGTAATTGCAGAAGGCAAGATTAAGTTATGCTGTCTGAATATATTATCCCTTTTCTTACTCTGAGTTTGATGGAGATAGTATTGGGCATCGACAACTTAGTATTTATTGCCATTATCACATCTAAAGTCGAGGCCAAGTCGCAAGACTTGGCCCGCAAATTAGGTATCTTTTTAGCCTTATCACTTCGAGTCGTTTTACTCTTTTGTATCTCATGGCTCATGAGTCTAAGTGAAACTTTATTCACTCTTTTTGAGCACCCTTTCTCGGGTCGAGATTTAATTTTAATATTTGGTGGCCTCTTTTTAATAGCTAAAGCCACTTTAGAGATTTTCGATAAGTTCGAAAGTGACCAACATCATAAAGACACGGTAGCTGTTCCGCGAGCCTCTATTGCTTCGGCCATGGTCCAAATCATAATCTTAGATGTTGTTTTTTCACTAGATTCAGTTATTACGGCTATCGGAATGGTCGACAATAAAGCTGTTATGGTTGCCGCTATGGTGGTTGCCATGTGTGTAATGCTGGCCTCTGCCAAAGGAATTACTGGTTTTATTGAACGCCATCCTTCGGTAAAGATGCTCGCTCTTTCATTCTTACTGTTAATTGGGGTTATGCTCCTAACAGAGGGCATGGACCAGCACGTAAGCAAGGGCTACATCTACTGCGCTATGGGCTTTTCACTTTTTGTGGAAGCACTCAATATAAAATATCGCAACGTACGTAGAAGATCCAAAGCTTAACAATGCTTAGCTTAAGCCAAAAACAGATCCCTAATACTCAAAAAGACTTTATACTCAAAAATTTTATATTATTTTCTGACAGTGGAGTTAAAAAACAAAATCTCTTAGTCAAAAATAACAAGATCGAAAAATTTTTAGATTCTCTGGAATTAAAGCAATACGAAAGTCTTCACACCTACAACTGTAATGGATATATCTTAGCTCCCGGCTTTATAAACGCTCACACACATGTTGCCATGAATCCCTTTAGAGATATTTGTCATGGGATCGACGACATGATTGCAGAAATTTTTTTTAAAAGTGAATCCGCTCTAAAAAAGGACATGCTGAAGGCACTTTGTGCCCCCTCTATATTTTCATCTCTCAGAAGCGGCGTAAGTTGTTTTTTTGAGCATTATTACTTAATTGAAGGCATCGGCCAGGCCTTCGATGACTTCGGCGTAAGAGCCCTCCTGGGACAAGTGGTGGCCGACCAAGGCGGAGCTTTTCCGAGCCCAAACAGCCTTAATGAATCATTAAATCTGATCGAAAACTGGAGCTTTTCGGACAAGGTCATTCCCTGTATTGCCCCACATGCTGTAGACACAGTTTCTCCTAAAATGTTACAAGACAGTTTTCAAAATGCCAGCGATTTAAAAATACCGCTGCATATGCATTTAGCCCAAAGGCAAGGCGAGTATGACTACGCCAAAGAGAAACTTTCAGCGAGCCCCCTCGCTTGGCTCGCTGCCAATACGAAAATTTCGGACAACTGCCTCTTTGCACATGCCATTCACTTAGAAAAAGCAGACTTTAAACTCCTGAAAGATTCTGGAGCCTCTGTCGCCTTCTGTCCAAAGTCGCAAATTCTTTTCAACAAACTAGCGCCTTTTCAAGAGTTTTTAGACGCTCAAATTCCACTTTGCCTGGCCACAGATTGCGCCGGCTCTGATGACCGCATGGACTTGCTAGATGAAGTACATTTTTACACCTTAATTGCCGAAGAAATGCGCTTAAAGTTAGGCGATGAGTTTTACCCTTCTCTTTTAAATTCCTTGGCTCAAAATGCAGCAAAATTTTATGGAGCTGCGCCCATCGGAAAAATTGCCCCAGGCCATCAAGCAGACTTTGTTTTTTTAGCCAATGACCTTAGCACTAGCCCAGTGCAAAAAGCACGAGAGAACCTGCTTTACTCTAAATCAAGCTCACAAGTAAAACATGTTATGATCAACGGAGAATGGATCCTATGGAACCAAGAGCACAAAAGCTTAAATCAAAAAACACTTCTAGAAGATTACCAGCTAGCTCATCAAGAATTAAAAAAATTAGCTTCATTCTAATAATTTTTTTCAGCATAAAATCTCATGCCAATATTGAAATCGTAAAACAAAACGTTGAAAAATTAATCAACACTCATTTTAAAGAATTAAAAATCAGTCAAATAAAAGTAGAGCCCTTTAACAGCCCACTGTATTTTTTTGAAACCGACATAAAGCTACAGCAACTATTGAAGTTAGCAAAAAACAGAGAATACATATTACGCTACAATCCTAAAATTTTTAAACAAAAAGATCCTATATCAAAGCTAGCCTTAAATGGAATTCTAATACACGAGCTTCAGCACATTTATGATTATTATAAAATGAATCTCTGGCAACTAAGTATGTTTTATTTTAAGTACCTAACAATAGATAGCTTTAAAGCAAAGTACGAAAGAGACACAGATTACAAAGCGGCCCTAAGAGCAAAACAAGACTTGCTAAAATACAAAATATGGCACAATAGGCAGCTCCCTCCATCAATCCTAGCAAAGAAAGAAAAATATTACTTAAGCATTAAAGAAGTAGAAAAACTCTAGTTGTTTAGTGCGCCTGCTTCAATCCAATCTTTTAGAGCGGCCATTTCTGTATCACTCCAATTCGCACCAGTGGTTGGCATACGAGGCCCACATTCAGTACCGGCCATCCTACGGTAGATAAAAGATTCTTTTCCTGAAGCTCCTTCTACTCGAGTGCTTGGATCCTCTAGATCCGTAGTACACGTAGATGAAATCGTTTCTACCGTTAACTCATTATACAATGCGGCTGCATCGCTAATCTGAAAACTTCCACCACTATGACAACCACTTGTTGTGCAACCTTGTAGTCTACTTGGAGGATTGTTTTTCATCCAATCAAATATATGAGCCTGAAAACTAACATCGATTGTAAAAGCTTCACTTGCTGTAATGTCTGAACAGCCGCTTTTTTTAAAGCTAAGGGTAGCTGTGTAGTCACCGGGATTCAAATCACTAAAAGTAACGGGCTCCGAAGTTTGTGGACTAGGCGAACTCATTCCTCCACTTATAGACACCTCAAAAGAATCTTCACCACTTACAGTACCTTTGTCCCAAGTAACAGCAAGATCAACAGCAGGACTTCCGCCTACTACGGCATCTAAAGAAGCAATCGCGAAGGTATCCCAACTTGTGCAATCTATCGTAGCATCAACCTCTATAGATGCAATATTTGAAATTTTATCAGTACAACCAGCCTTCATATAACTCAGCTGAGCGCTATATGTTCCATCGGGCACCGAAGTAAAAACAGCCGGCTTTGAAGATACAGTATCAATAATCGAAGTGTCGTCACGTAACTCAACTTCAAAACTATCCGCATTCGAAGATAAATCGTTAGTCCAATCTACCGTAACTTCATCAAGAGCGACATTTGAGCTAAGGGTTCCAATGCTGGCAGCATCATAAGTTTCACAAGGGTTAGCAACCACTGGAGGAGGACTAACAGGTGGAGTGCCAGGCGGTGTGCCCGTAACGGGAGGTGGCGGAGTCATCCCCTCGTTACTAGAAAAAAAACCAGCTTTACAGGAAGTCAGCCCTAAGAATACTAAAAACTGTATTAGATGCACGCAATAACGACTCTTCATACAAGTAATTATCCCATTAATTCTGCTGAGCAGAAGTCAAATATCCGCTACGTAGTCTGGGCCCAGTCAATAGGCTTACGCCCCTTTTGGCCTAAAAAATGGTTAGCTTGTGAAAAGGGCTTGCTTCCAAAAAAACCTCTATAAGAAGAAAGCGGTGATGGGTGCACAGATTTTATAACAAAATGTCTGTCTTCATTAATTAGCATGGCTTTTTTTTGAGCAGCCGCTCCCCATAGAATAAAAACAAGCCCTTGCTTGTGTCCATTAAGCTTGGTGATTACAGTGTCTGTGAATGTCTCCCAACCTTTTTTTCTGTGCGAAAAAGCTTTGCGAGCTTCTACAGTTAAAACTGTGTTTAAAAGCAATACACCTTGTTTTTGCCAACCTTTTAGGGAGGATGAAAAATTTATATTTTTAATTTTTAAATCATCCTGCAGTTCTTTAAAAATATTGCGCAAGCTAGGTGGTTTTTTTTCTAAATGATCCGGTACGGAAAAACTATAACCGATAGCTTGCTCGGGGCCATGATAAGGATCCTGCCCTAAAATAACAACTTTTACATCTTCAAAAGCAAGATCGTGCAAAGCACGCAAAACAAAAGCTCGCTCCGGGTAGATAGTTTTTTTCTCTGCGACTTCACTGTTTAAAAATTTAAGCAGCTCGCCAAAGTAGGGCTTTTGCTTTTCTGGTCCTAACAAAGTTTTCCAGCCACCAGTAAGTAGATCTAAAAGGTCATTGTACATTTCAAAGTCATTTTATAGCACATAAATTTTAAAGTAGAAAAAGCAGACGTATATAACTAAAGCTTGCTTAATTTTTCAAAAATACTATCTCGCCATTTTCAAGCTTAGCTAAAATTTGATCACCGGCCATAAATTTATTTTTAAGAAGCTCTTTAGAAAGTGGCACTTGCAACTCCTTATAAAATACTCGCTTAAGAGGCCTCGCTCCAAACTGAGGGTCATAGGCCAGATCACCGAGTTTTTCTTTTAGGCTTGAATCAAGAGTGATTTTTAATTCTTTTTCTAAAAGCATCTTATTAACTGCACTAACTTGCAGATCAACCAAATCTCCTAAAACTGCCTTATCAAGGGCTTTAAAAACAACCAGCTCATCAACTCTGTTAATAAATTCAGGCCGCAAATGCATTTTTAAACGCTCTAAAAGATCCTTCTCAATAGAATCTAAATTATCTACATTTTCTAAAATCAAATCTGAGGCAATATTACTAGTCATAACAATCAAAGTGTTTTTAAAGTCGACTACTGTACCCTGACTGTCGGTGATGCGTCCATCATCCATAATTTGCAGCAAAACATTCAAGACATCAACATGCGCCTTTTCAATTTCATCAAACAAGACCACACTATACGGCCTTCTGCGAACAGCCTCAGTTAGCTGTCCGCCCTGATCATAACCCACATAACCGGGAGGAGCTCCAATTAAGCGGGCTACGGAATGTTTTTCCATATATTCACTCATATCTATTCTGACCATATGATTTTCATCATCAAAAAGTGATTCTGCAATCGACTTGGCGGTTTCTGTTTTGCCTACACCGGTAGGTCCCAGAAATAAAAAACTGCCAATTGGCTTAGAAGGATCTTTTAATCCACTCCGTGCCGCTCTTACCGCATCGGCCAAAACAGTTAAGGCTTTGTCTTGACCTTTTACACGTTTGTTTAGTTCTTTCTCTAAGTTCAGCAGCTTTTCTTGTTCGCCTTTTATCAGTTTGGTCACAGGCACGCCTGTCCATTTAGCCACAATCGAAGCAATATCTTCTTCATCTACTTCAAGCTTAAGCATAGTCTGCTCAGATTGAATTTCTTTTAAGGCATTTTGTTGATCAATAATTTTTTGTTCTAGATTTGGCATCAAACCATATTTTAATTCGGCAGCTCTTTGCAGCTGAGACAAACGCTCAGCTTGTAACAACTCCTGATTTAAGCGATCTAGTTCCTCTTTGGATTTTCGAATAGCAGAAATACTCTCTTTTTCTTTCATCCAGTGAGACTGCAATTCATCAATTTTTTTATTTTTCTCTAAAAGCACAGCTTCTACTTCTTGTAGACGTTCGCTATTGTTTTTGTCCTTATCATTTAACAGCGCAGTCTTTTCTACCTCAAGCTGCTTTTTAGAGCGCACCAAAAGATCAATTTCTGTAGGCATAGAATCAATTTGCAATCTCAAATAAGAGGCGGCCTCATCCATTAAATCAATTGCCTTGTCCGGCAAAAAACGGTTTCCAATATAGCGATCCGAAAGTTTAACAGCCGCAATCAAAGCACTGTCTTTAATTTTTACGCCGTGATGAACTTCGTATTTTTCTTTTAAACCTCTTAAAATTGCAGTGGCCTCTTCTGCAGAAGGCTCTCCAACATAAACTTGCTGAAAACGCCTCTCAAGGGCAGCATCTTTTTCGATATATTTTCTATATTCATCTAAAGTGGTCGCGCCTATACAACGAAGTTCACCTCTTGCTAAAGCAGGCTTTAAAAGATTACCGGCATCCATGGCGCCATCTGTTTTGCCAGCACCGACCAGTGTGTGCAACTCATCGATAAAAAGTATAATTTGGCCTGCAGATTTTTGCACCTCTGCAATAAAAGCTTTGAAACGTTCTTCAAATTCTCCCCGAAATTTTGCGCCCGCCACCATGGCACCTAAATCTAGAGAAACAACATCTCGACCTTTTAAACTTTCAGGCACATCTCCGGCAATAATTCTTTGTGCCAAACCTTCTGCAATGGCTGTTTTACCCACTCCAGGCTCACCAATCAAAACTGGATTGTTTTTGGTCCTGCGAGACAAAACCTGCATCACACGGCGGACTTCTTCGTCCCTTCCTATAATCGGATCTAGTTTTGTTTCTTCGGCCAGCTTGGTCAGGTTTATAGAATATTTTTCAAGTATGTTGTATTTCGATTCGGCCTGAGCATCATTTGCTTTTGCACCACCACGTAAACTATTAAATTCTTTTTCTAAGTTTCGCCTCTCTAAACCTAAGGCTTGTAATTTTTGCGCCAAATCAGAATCCCCGCCCACCAAGGCAAGAAACAAAGAATCTACACTTACAAACTGGTCTCCTCTAGATCGGCTGACATTTTCAGCTTCAAGCAACATAGCACTAAAGTCACGTGAGACACTTTGTCCTCCAGCTTGACCTTCAACTACAGCAACACTTGCTAGGCTTTGCGTACAAATATTTAATATTTTTTTTAATATCTTTTTTTTCTTTAAAAGTTCAGCAACAGGATTTGAACTGTGCTCAACTAGCACTGTCAAGAAATGCACTAGTTCTACTTGGCTATGTTTTGCCTCTTGAGCCTTCTTCTGCGACAAGGCAACTATTTGCTGACTAAGTTGGGTAAATCTATTTACGTCCATGTTATAAGCTTGGGAGCTTATATAAAAAAGTCAAGGGCACTAAAAAACTACCACTCCAAGACTGTCATTTCTAAAAGAACAGCGTTGTGTGATGCCTTTTCTCCAGAAACACCCAGATCGCGTTCAACCTCTTGCCATCTTAACTCACTCTCTTTACCTAAGAGTTCAAAGCCTAGACCTATAGAAATTTTATCTTCTCTAGCCGTCTTACCACGACCTTCTTCTTGCTTATAAGATCTTTTACCTCTAACCGACAGTTCTACGCCTTCAATTAACTCAACACCAGCTTCTGCCTGCAATCCACCAAGCAGCCAGCCCGATGAATCACTATCTTCTTCCAGGTCGAACTGATCTCTATAAACTCCTGGCCCAAGGAGGCCAGCTGCTAATTTAAATATATCCTGATCACCCAAGTAAGAAGCTTTTTTGTAATCAAAAAGCCTAAAGCTATGAGCAAAATCTGTTTTTAAATATTCATTTCTTTCTGCCTCGTATATATAGCCTCTGACCGTATAACCACTTTCGTATTCTCCACCAAAATAGGCCTCTAATTCTTGCTCTTCACCCTCTAACTCAACCTTTACAGTCAAACCAATATCTGAAATATTATAAGCTTCAAATTCTAAGCGCGGCTCGACTTCGCCATCATAACTTTCCAAACCTAGCTTGAGCTCATATTGATTTTCTTGAGCATCCACAAAAGAAACATAAGAAAGAATTGTTGAAAAAATAAATAGTATAAAACCAGTTCTTAATTTCATACAAAAATGATTAACCGAGCTCAAAAGACTGTGTCAAGCAAGGCTAAGCTAAAGCTTATGAAAACTTTTTACGAAACTTTGGACTTGGTATAAAGGCAGAACACATACCCTCCTTATAGACGTATCTCATCTTAACCAAAGAACATTTTCGCCAGTCGCCACTACCACGAAACTGCAAACAATCAGAACACTTAGCAACAGATTGAGCCGCAACACCGTCTATTTTTTTATTTTTTAACTGTGCAACAGCCGGTCCTTTGTATTCTTTTGCAATATGAACATAATGCCGGAAAGCCACTGTCCCCAACTCTTTTTTCTTCTCGCTATCAACTACGGTTTTTGCTCCCTTTGGCAGGGTTTTAAGAATCTCCTCATAAACCGAAGCTACTGCCAAAGCAAAAGGCTTTATGACCGCAGACAGACCCAAGAGCGTGAAGATCGATGCAGCCGACTTTAAAATACTTCTTCTATTTGTTTTCATAATCTATAATTACCTCGCGCCTGGGACTATACAACAACTATTATAGTTCTTGCAACTCGCGAATTTCAGGAGCTCGAAAACCCATTAAAAAAAGTAGTTGATTTAATTCGCTATTTTGCAAATGGGAATCGGCTGCACTTTTAAGCTTTTGCTTAGCGCGGTAGGCAATTCCAAGACCTGCACATTTAAGCATTTCTATATCGTTGGCTCCGTCCCCAATCGCTATGGTTTGAGCCATTCGACATTTATAAATTTGAGCCATATCTTTTAAGACTTGAGCCTTACGCATAGGATCCACAATCGAGCCCACTAACTCTCCATTAAATTTTCCATCACTTACAGCCAACGTGTTCGCAAAAGCAAAATCTAAGCCATATCTTTTTTTTAATTCCTCAACAAAAAAATCAAAACCACCACTAACCAATCCAACTCTATAGCCCAGTTTTTTTAAAGAACGCACCAATTTTTCTGCACCGGCGCTTAAGGGGATGTCTTTTAAAAGTCCATGAGCTTTCTCTACACTCAGCCCCTGCAAACAGGCCACTCGTTGCTTTAAGGATTGCGAGAAATCAATTTTACCTTGCATGGCTTCTTCGGTGATTTTTTTTACTTTTTGACCGGCGCCATTCAACACGGCTAACTCGTCGATCACTTCCATTTGCACAAACGTTGAATCAACATCTAGACACACAAGCCTTTTGTTGCGCCTATAAACACTGTTGGCCTGAAGAGCTATATCTAAATTTAAAGACTCAGCCAAAGGAAAGACTTCTTGCCTAAGCGCAGGCATCAAAGCACTTTCTTTTCTTTTTTCATAATAAGCAATGAGCTCAACTCCCTGCAGAGAGCCATCTGAGAGAGTGCGGATTTCTTCAATATTGGCTTTGTGTTTCGCTAGAAGCTTGGTTAGCTCAGACAAGGCCCGACCGTCTTGCATGGGACCTATTAAGGTTAAAACCAAAGACTTTGTTAAATTTGACTTATTGTCCGTATCAAATTCAGGACTGGGCAAGAGCTCAAGTTTAAGCGAAGAATTAGCTGTTTTGCTTAATAAATTTTGCAGCAAGGAAGACCCTTCGGGAATATCAATTATGGCTGACAAGGTTAAAAATCCATGTAAAACACTCTGTCCAAGATCTATTAGCTGCGCGTCTTCTTGATTTATTTCTTGAGTGAGCATTGAGGTCACACCAGGCCGGTCTGTTCCAGAAATATTTAAGATCACCCGATTTACTTGTTTCGACACTCAATATAAACTCTAATACATAGGTCTTTATAAACGCTAATGAAAAATCGAATCTTTTTAATACTCTTTCTACTAACAAGCCAAAGCGCGTGGACTGCCCCCAGAGGAAGTGTCGACCTAAGGGAAAGACAGGTTTTTGTAACCAGAACTACAAAACTTTACAATGAGCTTAGTCAATTCAAAAGGGCCACGGCCATTTTAAAGCCAGGCTTGAAAATTCAACTCTTGCAAGCCTCAAGCCGCTCAAATTGGATAAAAATTAAAAGTCCCTCGGGACGCAGTGGCTGGATAAAAAAAAACCACAGCTCTCTTAGCGGACGGCGCGCAGAACCTCTAATCAAAGACCCCAAGCATCCTGGCTACCAAGCCCCAAATACAGTCAGCCTACGCACAAAAGATTTTCGCAATAAATTTTACATGAGCCCAGCTCTTGCCTATTCCAACCGCATAACCTTGAATCAAGCTCACGGACTTGGCGGCGAAATCGCTTTTGCTTATTTTGTTTCCCAAAATTTTGCCCTAGGAGTCTTTGGCTCTTGGTATCTGCACCAAGTAAACAAATTAAACAGTGGCAATATTTCTGTAAAAAGAAAAGACTCCAATATTCGTGTAGGAGCTCTAAGTCGCTTTCAGTTTGAGCAATTTGCAGTAGACCTGAGTCCCGCCTATGCCTTAAACACCAGTAAGTACTCGGCCACCAACAGCTCGGGAGCAGCCAGCGCCCTACCCGCCGGTTGCCAGCAAAGTAAGCGAGAAGACAGGCGACTTAGCTTAGGCGTGGCACCTAGCTTTCGAATACCCATGAGCGATAACACGGTTTTTGAGCTTTTCGCTCAGTGGTCTGTTGACTTTTACAAACTGCAATCTGCAGATTGCTCTCTAGATCCCACCTCATCTCAAAGCCTAAGCGCCGGTATCAAACTACAGCTGCTGCTCTAAGGGCGCGAATATGCCGCATCATTTCATGATCTCTTAAAGACCTTGTCAGCCTTAACAAAGTCGTAATATATTCCTCTTGCGGGATGGAGCAGTCCGGTAGCTCGTCGGGCTCATAACCCGAAGGTCAGAGGTTCAAATCCTCTTCCCGCAACCAATTTTTTTCCTACCCCTGTTCATTTCATTCACCATTTAAAAAATTTTATTTTTCCCCCATCGCCTTAGGCGCTGGAGACCCATTATCTGCTAAAGGTCCATACCGGACACATGGTTTACACTTTATACCGAGCACATAGTTTACACTTTGTAGGCAAAGGGGTTATCGACTGGCTCAACCCTTCCATTGTCCTCGTCAAAATATCCTAAATCATAATCCAT